>SXGS01155563.1_pt1 | contig 46599 bp, 36 predicted proteins | sample 3174681 | NCBI WGS metagenome assembly SXGS01 (sample SAMN11356861, study PRJNA531348) | freshwater metagenome | isolation source: freshwater sample F1-80 | place: China: Fuxian Lake, Yuxi | collected 2017-12-25
AAGTAGCTGCAAGGCAAGAGCTTATCCAGTTGGACTTGCAGCCATCGCTGGCCCTTGTCGGCCTGACAAGTTGGGCAGTGTCGGTTGCCGCACGAACGTGATACGCTATGCGACTTGCCACACTGCTGACAAGCGTAGACGGCGATCCCCAAGTTACCAGTCCGACAATTCTCGATAGCCCACATGGCCTTCAGTTGATCTGCGGGCATGCTCGAGGCGAACTTCTGTCGGTAGGCTTGGCCATAGAGCTGAAAGACTTCAGCGACTGAGTACATGATGGTGATCAGCTTCAGCCCATCAGCGCTCGAATCTTGTCGATGACGAGTTGATCTTTGTGACCTTTGCCGCGCCGCACGTGGACGAGCATGCGCTGGGCATCGATGTCGGTCACTTGGAGATGCAGAGCTTCTTGCATACGCAGTCCCATGGAGTAGACGGTCCAGAAGAAAGCATAGTGACACGGCAGTTGAATGGATTCGAGCAGTTGGCGTGTCTGGTCGATCGACAGCACCCCTCAACCGGACTCACCAGACAGCTTTACTCAATTCGAATCATGCCAGACTTGCATTTGAGACTCTACAATCGTTAAGATGCTATACCAGTAGACTGAGCGTACAGGCGGAATCCGCATAGCCGGGATCGCACAGTATTCCCCGCCGCAGGCGTACTCGTTCTCTTCGTTTTGAGTACGCCTGCGGCGTCAAACGCACTGCCTCATTTGTGCTAATCACTTCTGATATCGAATAGCACAGATCGCAAGGCCGAGGCACAGACGATGAATGCGTCCTACTGCTTCACAGGCAGCACAATCCGCGATGCCTTCAGCGACGTGTGATAAACCGACTCCGTCGAGACCAAAGTCTTGGCACCGAAGGGGCCTTCGCCAGTATTCGGATTGCGATCGTAGAGAGGAAACAACGACCCGCAGATGTCGACTCGCAGGCGATGACCGTTTGCAATCATCGCGGCGCAGGGACCGAGATCGACGGTGATTTCGTAAACCTTTCCAGACTCCAGCGGTGATGATTGAAGCAGCGAATCGCGATAGCGACCTCGCAAAATACCGGTTGCCAGATTCTGAGCAAACCCGTCCGGTCGCACGTCGACCAGCTTACCTGCCCAATCCGCGTCCGGCGTGTCGGCGCTGACAAACAGTTTGGCTTCGATTGTGCCTGCAATGCTAAGCGGCTCTGTCAGCACATCGCTTGAATAGACCAACACATCATCGCGATCTTCAAGAGCACTTTGATCAACCGGTCCCCAGACGGCAGCTTTCATGGGACGAGTCTCCGTGACTGGGCAGGCTGGAACCGGATTCGCCGGATCCGCGCGAAACGTGTCGACCGGTTCGTTGGCAGTTGGTACTTGTCGATTCAGCTTGCCGGAACCACTACGAGTATTCGCCTTCTTGTCCGAGTGCAGATAGAACGAGGTCGATGCAAAACCTTCAGGCGGCCAAGTCTGCGCGTCGTGCCACACGTTGTCGCCCATCGAAAAATATCGAACCGGTGAAAAGGGCTTCGCTAGGGCTGCAGAATCTTTTTTAAGATGGCGATCGAACCAATCGAGCTGCAGAGCAAACGAATCGATCGTCGCTTCTGATCCGAAATCGACGTCCGCGACTTGCGACTTCCCGATCGTCCCATGATCCCACGGACCGAGTATTAGTCGCTGTTGGCTACGTACTTTCGGATCGCGTGCCTTCTTCTGCATAATGGAAAAATTGTCGACCGATTCGCGCGAAAAGTAGTCGTAATAGCCAACGACATGAAGCGCAGGTAATTGAAGTTCTGGCAGACGGGATGTGAGATCGAGCCGCGTCCAAAAGCCGTTGGGTTCGGGATGCGTCAAGAAAGCATCCAGCCAAGGCATGGGCCAACCGATCGCTTCATCGACATCGCTGAGCGGTAATTTCAACAGAGCGACATTCATATCACGAGGCTTCAAATCGTCCGGTTTAGCCGTGTTGCCCGCGATCCAACTTGATATCAGCGCCAACCGAACCGCTCCGCCTAGATGGATGTTGCGATAGAAGCTACTCCAGGTTGCTTGCGGTGCGATTGTAGCTAGCCCCGGCGGGTTTTCGACTGCGGCTTGCCACTGCACTGCGCCGACATACGAACCGCCGACCATCCCGACTCGTCCATTGCACCACGGTTGACGCATGATCCATTCGATCGTGTCAAATCCATCTTGCCCTTCGTTGTTGTAGGGAGCCATCACACCTTCGGATGCTTTGGTTCCACGACAGTCCTGCGCCACAAAGATGTAGCCTGCTTTAGCCCAACGCTCGCCCGTAGCTTTCTGCTTCGTGCGATCATACGGAGTCCGCATCAACACAATGGGTGCCTTCGCGACCGCATCATCGCGATACACATCCGCGACGAGCTTCACACCATCGCGCATCGAGACGTTGACGGACTCAGTCTTGACCTCGGCAAACGCCGATTGGGAAATAACGAGTGTGACCAGAACGAAGATGGTGGGCTTCACGGCTAATTTCCTTTGATTCGAGTTGGTGATAGGCGCAGATGAAACGCCTGCGAACGAAGAATAAAGAACGGTTTCAAAATAGGATCAGTATTTCGGGAAGATGGCCGGGGTTGGGAAACGCTCTTCGAGGCTGTCGTTGACATATTCTTCACGAGGAATTTGCCTCCTGGGCCAGCTTTCCGGACGGACACGGATGACTCGCGTAGGCCGGATGCCTTCGATGATGAGGTCGGTCTCGAATTTGATCTGAATGCCGCTGCTGCCCAGGGGGATTTTTCCCGTTGCCACGGCGATCTCAATGATTTTGCCATTGGAAGCCATATGGCCGGGGCCGTAGTGGCCTCCGGCATGCTTCAAGGTGTTCTCGGATCCGTTGATTTGACCTTGGACGTCTTTCTGGAAGTCGGCGTAAAGCGAGGCATCCATTCCGCCGAAAAGAGTCGCGGTGACGGTGGCGCGACCGAACTTGCCATAATCGACTGCATCCACCCAAGCTGGCATCCAGCGACTGCGGATGAACACTTTGTGCGCCTCAGCCTGAAACAGAGCAGCCTGCTCGATGGCGGCGTCGTCCAGCCAGATGTCCGAGATGTGAAAACGTGTGAAAGCACCGCTCAACCCATCCCCAGGCGCCGGCTTCCAAGTGACCCCAAGCAAGACAGGCTGCCCACCAAGGCTCTTCTTTCCGCTGGATGGCCACGCTTCCTCTGCAACCATGCTCGCAACGGAGATGCGCTCGCTGCCGCGCCAAATGCGGGTGGCGGAGTCGAAGGTCATCATGTCCTCGGTCGCTTTAACATCGCTGCCTTGTTTAGGTGCACGGGTGGCGGTGATGGTGCCTTCGCCGTTTTTGATTTCTACCTCCTGCAGCTTCCATACAAGTCGCTCGCGCAGGCAGTGGCTCGGCTCGTCTTCGAGCAGCAGAACGTGGTTCTCGGCGGGGAAAATGCCGGTGCCTCGATAATGACCGGCGTCCTTTGTCTTGCTGTTCGCCGGCAATACCGGCACGGCGGACGTCTTCGGATCAGGCGGGAGGAACGCCCGCACATGCATCACGGTGCCGAGCGGGATGTCCCGCAGGTCCGCCGGCGCACCCTGATACCGAACGATGCCATACGGGAGCATAGCAAAGGGGTGAGGGTCGTTTCGATAAAACTTGCCCGTTCCCTCTACACGAATGCTGCCCCGACGGTTCGCGTGATCCACGAAGACGAGTTCACCTCGATAAGCATGCGATTTTTCCAATGGTGGGAACTTGCCGGCTTCGGGGCGAAATGGTTCGTCTGCAAACGCAGCAGAGGACATCAGAAAAACACCGAGGCACAGCGAAGCGGCTCTTGAGCCGCGAGGCGGCGAAATCAGATTCAATTTATCCATTACGTTCCTTTTTGCATTTTTCAATTTTCATTACTCAATAATCATTGTCTTCCCGGCTGTGGCGTTTTGCAGACCGGACGAATGAGAAATGAGAAATGAGAAATGAGTAATGCAAAATGCTGGGGCCTTATATGTCGAGCACTCTGTTACTATCCCCAAACTGCTCTGTCTCCACGCCCATGCGCTGGGCCATGAGGAGAAGCAGGTTACTCATGTGAGCGGCGTTGTTGGCGGGGCGGCTGCAGAGTTGGTAATGCGCAGAGGTGAGTGCACCGTCGGGACTGAGCGCATAGCCTTGGAAATCTTTGGCGTCTTTGTTGAAGTCGAGATGGCTGCCATGCTTTAGACCGAGGTCGGTGCCGCCTGCGAGCACGAGCGGAAGGTTGGCATTTCCATGGCTGTGGCCGTAAGACATGCCGCTACCGAACAGCGTCATGGTCGAGCCGATGAGTGGCTTGCCATTGAGGTCTTTCGTTTCCGTGAGTCGGGTGAGGAAGTAGCTGAATTGCTCGATGGCGAAGGTGTCGTAGTTTGTTAGCTTCTCTATGTAACCAGCATCGCCACCGTGATGGCTAAGCTGATGGCGCGACTCGGTGATGCCAATCTCGGGAATGGCAAAAGCATCTCCCTCGCCACCGAGGCTGAAGGTGGCCACGCGCGTCACATCCGTTTGAAACGCGAGCACCATGAGGTCATAAACAGTACGGAAGTAATCCCCTGCCATCGTTTGCGCGATGTCGCGATTGCTGCGCTTGCGATCGGCGTCGGAAATTGTCGGCAGCGGCGTGTCGAGCCACGCATCAGCTCGGCGCGTCCGGATCTCAGCCTCTCGGACCGAGGTGAGGTATTGCTCCATGCGCCCCTTGTCCTCCGCGCCCATCTTCTTCTCTAACTGACTTACTTCGGCGAGGTTCGCGTCAAGCACGCTCCCCTTGCGGCGCAATGCGCGGCGTTGGGCCATTTTGCCACCCTTTGGCTCTTCAAAGAGCGACGCAAAAATCTCGCTGCAACGGCGCAACGCGGGCAACTGCACGCCATCCGCCGTCCATGCGAGCGAACCCTGCGTCAGCGCGACCTCCATCGAGGAAAAACGCGTGTGCGGCGCAGTGACCTCCGCCATCTTTTGGTCCACCGAAATTGTGTTGCGATTCGACGGTCCGATCTTGCCGCCGGTGAGCCAGACATTGATGCAATTGTGATGGTGGCCGAGCGCTCCGGGATGATGCAGTCCGCTGATGGGCGTGATGACCTCGCGATGCTTTTCCAAAGGCTTGAGCGACCGCGAAGACTGATAGTCCTTGCCCGACTTGAGAATCTGGTAGTTCAGCGAATGCACGCCATTCGCGAGGTAGATAAAGGCACTGCGTTTCGGCGTAGTGGTTTGTTGCTCGTCTGCCCGCAGCGGGACCATGCATTCCAAAAACGGCAACGAGATGCAACTGCCCAGGGCGCGCAATGTGTGGCGTCGGTTTATAAGCCAAGATTGAGAGAGATAGTTCATTGTTCGTAGTTCTTTGTTGGAGATGCGTTTTTAGGGGCAATAAATGATTATTGAGAAATGAGAATTGAAAAATGCAAAAGTTTGGTGTTTTTCCGGCTTGAATTCATTCTGCATTTTTCAATCTCCATTTCTCATTACTCATGACTGAGTCATGCGATTGGGCGATAGGTTCGATTTCGCGGTAACGAGCGACTTGGCGATGATCTTGCAGAGTTGGTCGCATTCATCTTGAAGTTGTTCGAGTCGTTGTTCCGGTATTAACTCAGACTTGACAATCAAGCGTATCCAAACCGAGCTTTCTCGAAGTTCTTTGAGAACAATTCCAAGCTTGTGAACGAAGTCGCGTTTGCTTTCGGCTGCGCATGCTTCGGCGTAATTGGGAGCCGGAGAAGTTCCAGAACGAACAAGTTGCGCGGCGATGTGTCTCGCCAGCCGCGTGTCCGGCAAGGCATCAATTGCTTTGCCAACTCGACTGCAAAATCCAACAACCGTTCTTCGATATCTGCTCCTTTCCTGCCTTCATTTTGCATTTTTCAGTCTCCATTTCTCATTACCCATTACTGAGTCAGTTAGGCGGCAACCACGATGCATTAGGCGGTTCATCGTTCGTTGGAGTCCTCCAGGTAATGAATGATTATTGAGAAATGAGAATTGAAAAATGAAAAACTTGGGTGTTGTTCGGGTTTGGCTTCATTTTGCATTTTTCAATCTTCATTTCTCACTACTCATTACCCCCTCGCTTCATCGCTTCCTAATTAGATCCGATATCGACACCGCTCGCACGAGGTCGCGAACTCGATATTGGTTCTTCTTTGCTTCCTCTGCAATCAACTTCAGGTCGTCTTGATCATCCACCGTCAGCACTCGGCGAAGAGCATAGGTGCAGAGATGTTCAACAAATGCTCGCGCGATCTTGTCGCGATCCTCCAGCAGCAATTGCTTGAATTCGACGGAGTCTTTGAACGAGCGACCATCGAGCATCACTCCCGAAGCGTCGACCAATGGATCCTCACCTGTCCCGGATGGAACGCGTTCGTGTGTTCGCCACTTACCAATAGCGTCATACTGGTCCAATGCGAATCCAAGCGGATCAATTCCTTGATGACAAGCAGCACAACTTGCGTTCTGAGCATGCGCGGCAAGCTTCTCGCGAATAGTCGCTTTAGGGCTCTGTGGCGGATTTGGCTCAATCGGATTAACGTTAGCCGGAGGGGACGGCGGAGTCTTATTGAAAATCGCTTCGCTGACCCACACGCCGCGATGCACTGGGCGATGGCGCGTGCCGTCAGAGGTGAGGCCGAGCACAGCGCCCATCGTGAGCAGGCCGCCGCGATGATCCTCGGGCTTCAGCGACACTCGCTCAAAGCCGCCCGACTTCGATTCCGGCAGTCCATAGAACTCGCAAAGCCGTGCATTGGCCACGGTCCAGTCGGAATGGATGAAGCTGTCGATGGACAAGTTTTTGTCAAACATCTCACGAAAAAACTCCACCGGCTCGGTGCGCATGCTGTCCTCCAGCCACGCGTCGTAGGTGGGATAGAGCTTCTTGTCCGGCGGGAACATTCCGACGCGATGCAGTTGCAGCCACTGTCGGGAAAAATCGTCGATGAAGCGGCTCGTATTGCTGTCCGCGAGCATTCGATCGACTTCTTTTTTCAAGCCATCGCCCTTCAGTGAGCCGCCTTTGGCTGCGGCAAAGAGCGCCTCGTCCGGCATCGAGCTCCACAGGAAATACGAGAGCCGTGTGGCCAGTTCCGAGTCGTTGAGATGCTCGCGGGCCACCGGATCGCCCTCGACGATGTAAATAAAGTGCCGCGAGGTCAGCACGCCCTGCATGGCAACGCGATAAGCATCCACCAGCTTCTCGCCCGCGTCGCGTTCCTCGCGATAGGACTTCAAGTACTCTTCCAGTTCGTCCACCTTCACTGGGCGACGCCACGCACGCTCGGCGAAGCGATGCAAATGCTCGGCAACCATCTCGGACGTCGCGTCATCCCGTGGCACCACGTCTTTGCGGCGCGACATTTCTGCCTCGGACACTAGCGGGCCTTCCCACTCGATCCAATCTAGCAGCACCGTTGAGAAAAGACCGTTCCCCTTGTCATCGAACATTTGCGGCGCGTTCGGGTTCAGCAGCATCGTTTCACTACTGTGCGTGAAGATGTAGCCGCCACGGCTTGCGAGCGCATTACGGAAAGCCGCGCCTTGCCGACGGTCGATCACGTCCGTGGCCACGACGCAGAAGTCGAGCTGCGCGGGCATTTCGAGGAAGACCTCAAATTCAAACACCTGCGGCTTGTCCTCCGGCGCATTGATGTCGAACTCGATGAGCCCGTCCACCGTCTCCTCGCTGGTGCGTTTGCCGATGCTCAGATGCGCCGTCTGGCCGCCCAGTGGACGGATGCCGCTGGCCTGAAGACGCAGCTTGTAGAGCCCGCTGTGCTCGGGGCCTGTTTTCCCAAACCAGTTGGGCGCGAGCGCCTGCTGTGTCGTGCCGGGGTACATCAGATAACGCAACGACCGCTTGATGCCGAAACGATCCAGCGCCACCTGCTGCTCCTTGCCACCACCGTAGCGCAACTCCGCCGCCGTTTTGCGAACGATGCGGGCCTCTCCGGATGCTGCGGAAGAAGCGCGGTCGAGTACAACTTCTGCGGCATGATAGTAACGGTCTACATGCGATGGCGAGAGCGAGAGTTCCGAGCCGATTCGCTCATAACCATGCCACAGCGTATCTTCGTTGAGCTCGCCCGGTTTGGTCGGATCGTAGCGAACGCCCAGCAGGTCATAGACTGTGTTCTGATATTCCTTACGGCTTAACCGATAATGGGCTACCATTGGCCTCGCCGCCATCCTCGCGGCTCTGCCCTCCTTCATTTTTGCGTCCAGTTGCAAGACAAACTCTGCGATTTCCTCCTGAGTCGGTCGCAGTTCATTCTTCGGCGGCATCTCGCCGCTATTCACTTTATCGAGAGCCTCCGCCCAATGATGAGTGTCCGAGCCTGACTTGAAATCCCGCGAAAGTTGATCGATCCGTAAATCACCTTCTTCCTTTTGAGGTCCATGACACCGAACGCAGTGCTTGGCGAGAAACGCATCGAACGGTTCCGCTCCGCATGTAACACCGGCAAAGCTCAAGCAGGCAATGGCCAATGTTATGGTCGTTATTCGGTTCGCGAAAATACAGCGCAACGAACCTTTCGCGGAGCGAAAGGCGACACTCACGTTACCAGTTCTTTTCACACCAGAATTTCCTTCACCACCGAACCATAAACATCGGTCAGACGGTAATCGCGGCCGAGAAGTCGTCGAGTCAACCGGGTGCGATCGATCCCAAAATTCACGCTATGGTCAGCTCTGACTCGGGCCATACTAAGGAGGATTGTGATCGCAAAAGAGTAAACGATGTTATTGAAGAGTTTGCTGTCATGTATTGAGGACTTCGCATTATGGGAAAGACTGGCTCCTACTCTTAATCTTAATCTTAATCCCAATCCCATTCGGTCTTTCGTCCATGATAGCAGGCGGTCGGCAATAAGAGTAAGAGTAGGATTAAGATTAAGACTTGGGAGGGAAGAGCGTTGAGTTACACCGCGCGATCAGGTGAGTTTGGGCGAATTAAGCCAACGAGCATCGATACGACCTCGATCAACATTGTTTTGCCGGCTTCAGCCGTATCGAGGCCAATCTTTCTTTTGGCAACTAGGACATCAAGACAGGCAGCGCATTCCAACGCAGAGCCGCGGGCTGTATCGAAAAACTTGCATCGATCTTTGGGCGTCGATTTTCCGTTACCCTCTGCGATATTCAATGGGACTGATGTTGATGCCCGGTCAAGCTGATCATGAGCTGCGATCGACTTTGGAATTGATTCTAGCAAGTCAGTGGACCACGCCACAAACTTGATCGATTGTTGGTAGACGCTCAATTTCTCGTGATCAAACTGCTTCATTCGCGAAATCCTACTCTTGATCATAATCTTACTCTTATATCATAATCTTAATCCTGATCCCCGCCGGCTTTGCCTTCGTCCCCACTCCGCCCCAAGAACAAGGGATTAAGATTAAGAGTAGGATTAAGATTAAGAAGGGTTAAGAAGGGTTAAGACAGAATCTCCTTCACGACCGATCCATGCACGTCGGTCAGACGGTAATCGCGGCCGAATCGATTGTTGGTAGACGCTCAATTTCTCGTGATCAAACTGCTTCATTCGCGAATCCTACTCTTGATCTTACTCTTAATCATAATCTTAATCCTCAGTCGGTCTTTCGTTCGTCGCCCCAAAGGCGGTCGGGATTAAGATTAAGAGTAGGATTAAGATTAAGAAGAATTTCCTTCACGACCGAACCATAAACATCGGTCAGACGGTAATCGCGGCCGACGTGACGGTGCGTTAGGCGAGTGTGGTCGAGTCCCAACAAGTGGAGCATCGTCGCGTGCAAATCGTGAATGTGGATTTTCCCTTCGATGATTTTGAAACCCATGTGGTCCGTTTCGCCGAAGGTAAAGCCGGGCTTGACGCCGCCGCCTGCCATCCATGCACAGAAACTTTGCGGCTGATGTTCGCGACCATGCTTGTCGATAGGCGCAGTGCCGCTCAAGTCCTGGCTCCATGGCGTCCGTCCAAATTCACCGGACCACAGTACGAGCGTGTCTTCAAGCATCCCTCGTTGCTTCAAGTCCTTAACGAGCGCCGCGACCGGCTGGTCGGTTTGATTGCAGAGCTTGGGCAAGTTGCCTCGAACATCGCCGTGATGATCCCAACCATTCATCGTCACTTGCACAAAACGAACGCCCGACTCACTTAACTTGCGAGCCAACAAACACGCGCGAGCGTTCTTGTCGGCTTCCGTGTCCTTCGCTCCAATGCCGTACATCTTGAGCGTTTCTTCACTCTCCTTCGAAATGTCGACGAGCTGTGGCGTATCCGTCTGCATGCGAAAAGCGAGTTCCATGTTCTGAATCATCCCTTCCATGTTCGCGTCACCATGGAGCTCACCGAGAAGCTGTTTGTTCATCCGCTGGGTCATATCCATCCGTTTGCGCTGGACGGCATCCGTTGCCGATACGTTCTTTAGATTATCAATCGGCGACGTTGTGCTATTCTGTGGAACCGTAAGGGCTGTACCTTGATGCATGGCCGGTAGAAACCCCGAACCGTAACTACGAACACCGCCTGGGTGAATGGTGACGAAACTCGGCAAGTTTTGGTTCTCAGTACCAAGCCCATAGCTGATCCAGGCCCCCATCGAAGGTCGGACTTCGGTGAAGCTGCCGGTATGGAATTGATTCGTTGCGCTGGCGTGTTGCGGATTGTCGGCGTTCATGCCACGCAACAAGCAGATGTCGTCCGCAATCTCAGCTAGATGCGGCATCAAGTCGGAGATCATCATGCCCGATTGACCGCGAGGTTTTACCGGAGCCATCGCGCCGAGCGCTAGGAACCTCTCAGTCCCGATCTGCGTTACATTCTTATCAAGCGGAGAATCAATCGCCTCACCGTGTTTATTGGTGATGTATGGCTTGGGATCAAAGAGATCCATCTGGGAAGGACCGCCCGCCATGAATAGGAATATGACGCGTTTCACTTGAGGAGTGACATCCAGGACACGCCCGCTGAATGCTCTCGTCGACTCACTTGCTGCAGCATGCATCATGTCATGCAAGGCCAATGCTCCGAAACCACAAGCTGCATGTTGCAAACACTGACGACGATTTGGAAGGAAATTGAAGTTCATGATTGGCCTCTTGGATAGTCGCCTTTCGCTCCGCGAAAGTGATGTTCAATGTCGGCTTTCGCTCCGCGAAAGTGCGTCTCTTTATGTTCCTTTTGCGGAGCAAAAGGCGACTATCTTTTACAGTCGAAATACAAAATGGTTGGACGAGAGCAAGCTGTGGCAAAGCTCTTGCCAAGCAACGCTCTCGCTGATCGGTTTCTTCTCGCTTGTTTCGAGCGATTGAGTCTCTTTGATAAAGTCGGTTGCATTGCTCCGTTCGGCGGCAGTGATCGGTCGACTCAAAACACTCAGCCAAAGCTGCTCCAGTCGCTCGTCATGCGTTTTCGATTCCGCAAACAATCGATCCACGAATAACTTGGCTCGCTTGCGAAAATTGCCGTTGTTCATCAAAAACAGCGACTGCGTCGGCACAACCGTCTGATTTCGCTGTCCAGCAGTCTGAGCCGGATTCACGAAATCAAAGTAACTTCGAACCTTGTCCTCGCCCGTAAATCCGGTTCGCATCACCGGCAAATAGATAGTTCGTTCGAATTCTTGCGATGAACGCGGTTTCTTGTGAGAGTAATTGGGTGGGTTCACACCCTTTGCAGCCAAGGCTCCTGTATTCTCGACCGTTTCGAGAACCAAAGACGGACCGCCGTGGCTTTCCTTCAGTTCGCCGCTAATGGCAAGCGCCGAATCTCGAATCGCTTCCGCATCCAATCGTTGCCGATTCATACGCCACAGCAAACGATTGTCTGGATCGATCTTCAGCGACTCGGCTTGATTGGTGCTATTCAATCGATAGGTACGACTTAAAACGATCGAGCGAATGAGTTGTTTTTGCGACCAACCATTCTTCATGAATCGCGTCGCCAAATGATCGAGCAAATCCGGATGCGACGGCGTTTCCCCGCGGGCACCAAAGTAATCGACCGAGCGAACCAACCCTTCGCCAAGCAGTTTCTGCCAGATTCGATTCACAGTCACGCGAGCCGTCAACGGATTCTTGGTATCGACCAACCAATCGGCCAATTGCAGTCGGCCACTTTGTCCGGCAGGTATCTCGGGGAAGTCATGCGTAGATGCGACTCGCACTGCCCCTCGGGGAATGATCTTGCCCGGAGCGTACGGATTGCCTCGAATGTACACCGGCATATCGGCCGGCTTTTCAACATCGCGTATCGCAAAGGCTTTCGGCAGCTTGGAGCTAAAGAACTCGGCGTGTTGAATGTCCGCGTCGAGTTTCTTGGTTTTCTCGGTCAGCTCGTCGCGTTGTTTTGTCAGTTGTTCCATAGTAGTAGGCACACTCCGTGTGCCGTCTATCTCTACTTTGTCCACTGATTCAGGCTGTTTGTCTGTGGTTTGAATTTGTTCCGTTTTTTGGTTGCGAGGCGCAGCTCTTGTGGATTTGTCGGTTTGATCGGACGGCACGGATAACACGGACGGCGTGGACGGCACACGGAGTGTGCCTGCTACTTCTTTTTCGAGCTTGGCGATTTGAGCAACAATCGCTTTCTTTTCGTCATCGAGCTTTTTTTTCTCGGTCTTCAAGCTCGCGAGCTTCTCGGCGTGCTCTATTTCGAGCTTTATGCGAGCGTCGATCTGCTCAGGGGTTTCAGGAAGTTCCGTCGAGTTCAACGTGCTCCAAACACCAAACGGAATCTTGTGCGTTGATGAAGAGCTACGAAGCATTCCGGCGATGCCGTAGTAGTCTTCCAGTCCAATCGGATCGAATTTGTGATCGTGGCAGCGAACGCAACCCATCGTCATCCCAAGAAACGTCGTACCGATCTTACTGACCTGTGTATCGATGTGGTCAGCTTCCATCTTGGCTTTATCGGGTTCGACGATCTCCACGTCGCCAAGCACCAAGAAACCCGTCGCAGTAATGCACTCGGCTTTCTCAACAGCGGAGGAGGTCGCCATCAAGTCACCGGCAATCTGCTCTCGAACAAAACGATTGAACGGTTTATCTTTGTTGAACGAGTCGATCAAATAGTCTCGGTATCGCCAAGCGTATTCGGCGAAGACACTATTGGAGGTCCCGATCATATCGGCATAACCAACCAAGTCCAACCAATGCCTTGCCCAGCGTTCGCCATAGGCACGCGATTTGAGCAAGCGATCGACGGCGGTCGCACAAGCATGCGGCGAGTTGTCTCGAACGAATGAATCGATTTCGCGGGGAGTCGGCGGCAGACCTGTCAGATCGAGGCTGACTCGGCGAAGCCAAGTGTATCGATCGGCATCTGCAACCGGTCTGATTCCGGCTGCTTCTTGTTTCGCAAGGATAAAATTGTCTAATGCATCCAACGGCCACGAGGGATCGCTTACCGATGGTGCTTCGGGACTCGCGATCGGTTGAAAAGCCCAGAACTTGCGACCTTCTTCAACATCAATCGTTCGAGCAGGTGGTAGCTCTTCTGCGACACGTGGATCGGGCGCTCCCATCACGATCCATTTTTCAAAATCGGCAATGATTGAATCTGAGAGCTTAGCTTTCGGCGGCATTTCGAGATCTTCGTAGCGAAGCGCCTTGATCAGCGAACTTGCTGTTGGATCTTTGAGGTCGATCGAAGGCCCACTGTCGCCACCTTTAAATAGCCCCGCTCGATGATCGATGCGCAGGCCACCTTGAAGGATTTTCGATTGGGGCGAGTGGCATTCGTAGCAATGCTCGATCAAGACTGGACGAATCTTTTTTTCGAAGAAGGCAAGCTGTTCCGGTGTAGCAACCGGCTCGTCAGCGAAAGTTGTCGAAGAACAGAAGAATGCACAAAGTAGTAGGCACACTCCGTTTGTTACATTCCATAGGCTTAGGATAGTCGACTTTCGCTCCGCGAAAGTGGCGTCCCGCAACGCACCTTTTGCGGAGCAAAAGGCGACTATCTGGCTGCTTTGGTTCATGTCAACTTCTCCAATCGTTCGATGACGGCTTGCATGTGTTTTCGCATGGCCGCTTCCGCCGCATCCGGATCATGTTCGCCGATGGCTTTCACGATGGCTTTATGCAACCGGCGACCAAGTTGATTATCTTTCTGCGTTGGGGTCGTTCGCACCATCTGAGCCATGACGAACTCGTAAATGACTTCCATCAAGTTCTGCATCAACTTGTTGTCGGCTATTGCCAAGAGCTTGCGATGGAAGCGAAAGTCGATCTCAAGCACGTTCGCATAGGGCATGTCTTCATCATCCATTTGCTTGAGCAACTTGGTAAGCTCAGCGACATCTTCGTCGGTGGCCTTTACAGCCGCTTGCCGAGCGGCCTGCAATTCGATGGCCGAGCGGAGTTCCGCATAAGAAAGTAACTCTTGAGGCGAGATCGTGACAGCCGTTTGCAGCAAGCGCACGCAGTTGGTCAGACTGCCCGTATCGCCGACAAAAGTCCCGCGGCCGCGCTGGATATCGACCAACCCTGAGCTCTGAAGCCGAGCCAACGCTTCACGCAGTACCGGACGGCTGACTTGCAATTTCTCTACTAGTTGATGTTCGCCAGGCAAACGGGAACCGGCGGCCAGCTTCTCGTCTTTGATGACCTTCGCAATACGGTCGACGACCAAATCGACCGTCGTCCGCCGTTCAATCGCTGTCCATTGCATCCAAAATCTCCCAAACAAGGTACTTGTCCGCGAGTTCGCTTGTAAGACATGTTATTACGCAGTGATGGCTCCGTCAACATGGTGTGAGATTTTGTCTGAACAGCCTGACGCTTGCGATGATAACTTGGTAATCATCGTATTCTTTCAGTTTGGAATGATCGCGAGCAATTCTGGTCCACCACCGGTGATGCGGCTGCTGGTTATACTGAGTATTCTCGTCGCAGCAACGATCCCTAGATGGAAGATGATGCGCTGGTATTACCGCTGGCCAGTCTACGTTGTTTGCGTCGCAATCGCGTTAGCGCTGCTGGGCGTACGCTTCGCGTGAGGTTAGACTTGATCGTCGGTTTTTGAGGGTGACGGTTCCGCCAATCTTGTTCGTCGAGCCAAAGCGAGATTCTACGTATTAAAGGAAGTTGAATGCTCATTACCGATTTCACTAGGTCGTTTGTCCGGATTCGGATCGATCTGGACAAGACTAAGCCCAGGACGATCAGTCAACCGCCGCCGTTCACGTTGAATAATGCGCGGTTCCCATCGGAGTGCCTCTGCCGAGTCACTCAGGGGGAAGGTTCGGCCGCGCGAGCGGTGGACTACATGCTCGTCGCCGCTTGCAAAGCGGAACAAGTCCACGTACGAGAGAATATCTGGCACGATCCGGCCGCCGACATGTGTCTGGTCGCGTCGAGCGATGAGTTTCTGATCGTCAAGAGTTGGGATCGCAACAATCGGGGTGTCATGCTCAGTCCTCCAACTCTGGGCCAGCAGCCCGAGCGCCAGGCGGGCAAGTGGGCGGACGCTTTCACGGATCTGCGCATCGACAGGAAGGAGTTATCCGGCCAACTCCTGGCGTCGACCGAGGAAATCGTCGCCGCCGTGCTCGGCAACCGGCCACTCGTTTCCCAAACAGAGTTTTCAACGCCCGAAGGTTCGCGCGTATTCTTAGAGTATCCGGTGAAAGTGATCAACGTGAGTGAACGCGACATGTTCTATCAAGTCGATACCGGACCTGTGCTCGTTCCGGACGCCGACGCATTCGATGGTACGCACGGCATCTCGGCACTGCGACTAGCGTTTATCGCTCACAACACACTTGGTTGCACCGAGATGCTGCTGAATGTCCCCACTCCAATCGGGCAAGGCCTCAGCGTCAATCACTACTCCAGAGTGCTGAAGGTTGCAGCCGAAAATCGCATCATCGCGTTCGATTGAAAGTACGCATTCAAGTAACATCCCGCTAACGGTTAGAGGTAGGAGATCTTCTTCCAATGCAAATTCTCGACATGGCCGTGATCATCCTCTACGCGTTCGCCATGTTGGCGGTGGGGAGATATTACAAGTCTCGCGTGCAGTCTTCGGATGACTATTTGCTCGGCGGGCGCATCATGAGCCCGTTGATGATCGGGCTATCTCTGTTCGCGACGTTGACCAGCACGCTGTCGTACTTGGCCGTTCCCGGCGAGATGGTCAAGCACGGTCCGATGATATTTGCACAGATCGCTGCCTATCCGTTCATTATGTGGATCGTCGGCTGGATGTTAATTCCACAGATCATGAAGCAAGAAGTCACCAGTGGCTATGAATTGCTTGAGAAGCGGCTGGGACTCTCGGGGCGGTTGCTAGGCGCGAGCATGTTCATGGCCCTGCGCATTGTCTGGATGTCGGCAATCCTTTACGCCACCACTAATAAAGTGCTCATTCCGCTACTGGGACTTGATCCTTTTTGGGCACCATTTATCTCGGCCGCGATGGGCATCATCACGTTAGTCTACTCGGCCGAAGGTGGAATGCGCGCCGTAGTAATCACAGATGCCATGCAATCGTTCATCATGTGCGCTGGCGCGGTTGTGACCATACTATACGTCACCGCCGATCTCGGATCCTTCGGAGCTTGGTGGCCCACGACTTGGGTGTCCCATTGGCAGGAGCCAGTCTTTTGGTTTCGAACTGACGTCCGTGTGACGTTTATGGGCGCGTTTCTGAATATGCTCGTCTGGATGACTTGTACTTGTGGTGCGGATCAAATGGCCATCCAGCGTTATCTTTCGACCCGCGACGCCAAGTCCGCTCGCCGATCGTTGGGAGTGCATTTGTTAACGGAAATCCTCATGATCGCACTGCTCGCCCTGGTTGGCTTGGCCGTGCTCGGATACTTCACGGCTCACCCAGAAGGTTTGAAAACGGGGACCACTTTGGTCGACCAAGCCGATGAACTGCTACCACTGTTCGTCGTGACGGTCTTGCCTGCCGGCCTATCGGGATTGGTCATCGCCGCAATGCTCTCCGCCGCCATGTCGAGCTTGTCGTCCGGAATGAACTCGGCGAGCGCCGTCATCACGACCGACTTCATGATTCGGATTAAAAGGGAACAATGGTCGGAGAGCGAACGTGTGCGAGTGGCACGCGTTACTTCCGTGATCGTTGGTGTGATTACGGTCCTCTTGAGTTTGTTCGTGGGACAACTGGCCACGAACTTGATGGAACTGTGCATCAAGGTCGTAAATCTGTTGACTTCACCGCTGTTCGTGCTGTTTTTCCTGGCGATTTTCGTTCCGTGGGCCAAACCGCGTGGCGGGATCGCCGCCACAGTGGCGGGCATCGGCGTGGCAGTGGGCATCGCTTTTTTCAAGCTCGGCGGACTGGAGTTCCTCTGGACGGGGCCGGTGTCATTCGTCGTAGGAGTCGTCGTGGGAAGTTTGGTCAGCCTGCCAAGCCATGAAAAGAAACGTTGATTCACTTTCGATTGAGAGGCTATCCGGAAAGGGGTCTGACACTTTGCTAAGTTTACTTGGCAGCGTCGAAGACGTAACAAAAACAATTCCTTGCTGTTTTGCAGCTTTATTTGGCAGAGGGTCAGACCCCTTTCCGAATAGCCTCTTACTAGTCCAACGGAGCAATCCATGAAGCAACGCATCGTCTATTTTAACGGCCGATTTATTCCGGAAGCTGAGGCTCGTGTTTCGATCTTTGATTCCGCGCTCATGTACGGCGATATGGCCTTCGAGATGACCCGAACCTACAACCGTCAACCGTTTAAGCTGCGAGAACATCTCGACCGCTTGTACTCCTCGCTGCGGCTGCTGGAAATTGACTGCGGTTTGTCCATTGAAGAAATGGAGCGGATCACGCGGGAGACGCTCGACCGCAATCTGCCCAGCGAGTCAACTGACGTGGATTGGCAGATCATGCACGACGTCTCGCGTGGGCCGTTGGATGTCTACCGCACGGCTTTTCCCGAGCCTCTGCGGCCAACCGTGTCGATCAACTGCTGGCCGATGATCACACACATGGGAGGCTTTGCACCCAAGTACGCCAGCGGCGTCGATATCGTGATTCCGGCACAGCCAGCGGTACCGGCGCATTTGGTCGACGCCAAAGCGAAAACACGCAGCCGTTTGCATTATCAGTTAGCCAATTTGCAAGCCGCCCGCATGGGTGCGGGGCGCTGGCCCGTGCTGCTCGACCCCGACGGCTTCCTGGCCGAAGGCCCAGGTTGGAATATCTTTCTCGTCAAGAACGGCGAGATCCTGACCCCCGAACCTCGCAACATCTTGCTGGGTGTCAGCCGCGCGACGACGATCGAATTGGCTCGCGAGTTGGGCATTCCAGTACGTGAAACGAATCTCGGTCGTTACGAAGCACTGTCTGCCGACGAGATTTTTTGCACGGCGACGTCCTACGCCCTCGTCCACGCAACAACGTTTGAAGGTCAACGGATTGGCAGCGGCAATATGGGGCCAATCTTCAATCGCTTGTTAGAGGCGTGGAAGAAATTGGTGGGCGTCGACTTCGTCGCCCAGGCTCGAGACTATGCTTTACGACTTCCCGATTGGCTGAAACGCGATGAGAAATGAGAAATGAAAAGCGAAAATGCAAAATGAAAAGTGAAAAATGAGAAGTGAAAAATAGGCGAAGGCGACGTGATGCAATCGAACGGGCGTCGAAGCGGCGAGGATATTGAGGAGCGACTTCTTGAGTTCGCAGCCCAGATTGGCAAAATCGTTGACGTGTTGCCCGAAACTCGGCTGGGGCTACACATTGCCACCAGATCATTCGTTCAGGGACATCGCCAGCTCCGAATTATGCGGAAGCTTGCGCGGCGGAAAGCAAGAAAGATTTCGTGCATAAGCTGAGCATCGTGCTCAAGGAACTTCGCGAAACTCGCATCTGGATTCGCTTGATCATCAAGGCTGCGCTCATTCCCGACGATCGTATCCAACCGCTGCTTGACGAATGCCAGCAACTCGCAAACATCATCGGCAAGTCGATTGTCACCGCCAAATCAAATAACAGACAATGCAAAATGATAAATGCAAAATGCAAAATGTTAACACTGGTCCAATTTGCATTTATCAATTTGCATTTATCATTTTGCATTTTCCTATCCACTGAGGAAACACCATGCAACTTCGTCCGTTAGGTTCCAGCGGTTTGCTCGTGTCACCCATTTGCCTGGGCACGATGACGTTCGGCACACCGGTTAGCGAGGAGGAAGCAATTCGCCTCACGCATGCAGCCATCGACCTGGGGATCAACTTCATCGACACGGCCAACGTCTACGAAGGCTACGCGCGCTATCTTGGCAGCCCCGGAGGCATCGCCGAGGAAATCGTCGGCAAGGCACTCCGGGATCGCCGCGATCGAGTGATCTTGGCGACCAAGGTTGCCGCCCCTGTTGGCGTTGGGCCACAGGATCGTGGCTTGTCCGCAGTTCACATCCTGCGCGAACTGGACCGCAGTCTGAAACGGCTGCAAACCGAAACAATTGACCTCTACATCATTCACTGGCCGGACAGGTACGTGCCACTGGAAGTCACATTGCGAGCAATCGACACGGCGGTGCGTCAGGGCAAGATCCGTTACTTCGGCGCATCGAATCATTCGGCATGGCAACTATGTGAAATGCTGTGGCTGGCCGACCGAAACCAATTGCCGCGCGCGATCAGTTCGCAGATACCTTTCAGTCTGTTGCGGCGGGAATTGCAGAACGATCTACCTTTCTGTCAACAGCATAGCATCGGGGTCACGCCGTACCAATCGCTGCAAGGAGGGCTGCTGGCTGGGAAGTACCGCCGAGGCCAGCCACCGCCTGCCGATTCACGTGCCGCCGAAAAACCTGAGTGGGTCTGGAAACAGGATGATGCCTTGTTCGACCGCTTGGAAGGAGTCGCCGAACTGGCCGCCCAAGCCAGTGTCCCCATGTCGCAGTATTCTCTCGCGTGGACGCTTGCGCAGCCCGCGATGAGTTCGCTGATCGTGGGCGTCAAGAATCTCGAGCAGATTCAGCATGCAATCGCCGCGGCGGACCTCGTCATTCCCGCGGAGCATTTTCCAAAGCTGGATGCGATCTGTCCGCCGCCGTGGCGACAACCAGATCCAGTTCGCGGTGGTATGTAGTGCTTCTGGCAGCCACTCGTCCATGGAGACTTTCAACATGATCAACCGTCGCCGGCGCAATCACAAGTCGCCTTGCCCGCATTGGCAAAGCCTCCTCCCGCCGCACTGTCGGTTGGATTCAAATTTTAGACGCAATACCGTTCAACGAACGTGGGATAAGCTTCCAGCTTGTCAACCTGTAGCGGAGTTTCGCCATTGCTTGCACAAGATATTGACAAGCTGGAAGCTTATCCCACGTTCGTTGAACGGTATTGATTTTAGACGGTCCTAGACAGACTGCGAGTGAAGATGGCGAATTGGCAAAGTGCGTTGGAACTGGATGCGAAGCGAAACGTGATCTCGGGGAGTACGGCGGACTTGTATCGAATCGTCGGTGTCCTGCAGGTCCGCTTGCAGGCTGACCAGCACGATGAAGAACCAACAATGTTGTCTCATGGCTGCACCCCACTCCTCACCATTCCGTCCAGCTTGGGACCGGAAAATCGGCCGTAGATCCCCTCGCCCCAGCGAACGGGCTTGAGTCGCGAAACGGACCGCAATCGTTCGGCAAGCGGACCAGTGACAGCGGTCTGGGCGAGTTGCTTGCCGTCCTGGGAGATCGACATCGACCTGTCGCGGAGGGTCAACTCGAATGTCGTGGAACCGGCGGTCCAGGCCGTGCTTGCTCCCAGGTGGCCGGGCGTCGTCAGACGATAGACGGTTCCGTAGCTCTTCCACTTGTCTGGCGCCAGAAAGGGAAACTTGCCCGCGTCCCACTCGCACGGGCTTTTGGCGGATGTCGAGACGAATAGGTCGGCCCCGCTGGTTACGATACTCGTGACGCGCTGGCCCCACAGATTGCTCACCTCATTGCCGCGATTCTCGATATCGTAAGGATGCACGATTTTGTCGGACAGTTGCGGATGGTCGAACATGCGGCGAACAAAGGACCATTTCCTAGAGTCCGGTTGATATCGCCACAATTCGCCCCAGGGCCAGACGCCGACCAGCGGCTCGCCTCCGTAAACGACGGTTGTTTGCGCCTCGCGAGCACTTGCCGAGACGCCTGGGAGGACCGGTGGCCACCCGGCTCGATCGGCAATCGCTCGGCCGTCGTACTCGAAGAGTCGGCCCGTCGGGTATTGCCCCATCAACAGCCGGTCGTGAAAGGCCATGGTCGAATAGAGCTGGTAGCTGACGCCTAGTTTCGGCTCCAGCAACATCCGCCACGCTCCATTTTCCAGGACATAAAAACCGCCGATATTCGAACCCGTCACGATTTGCTGGCCGAGTTGTCCCCAGGCGAACGTCGTTTCGCCGACGACCGGCAGCGTCATCACAATCGCCTTGGCAAGATCAACCTCCTTCTCCTCTGGCGTCCAGCCGCAGGCGTACAGCTTGCTGAAGCCGTCCTCGTCATTCTGATACGCGCGGTAGCCGCCTGGGCCAGGGTTGACGTGGTAGAAACAGAGGTAGCCGTTGGCGTAGAAGAACAATTGAAAGCTGCCATGCTGAGGACGAGCAAGCACTGTCCGACCGTCGTATTTGACCGTGCTGTCGCCGAGTTCGAGCAGCCCCTTCCCCACTCGCATTGTTTCCTGCGTTCCGCCGATGTCGGACAGACCTCGCCAATCGTTCGCTCCGGCATCCCAGGCTTTGAGGCCACCGTACGTCGAATGAACAATTTCATCTCGTCCGTAGAGATACGTGCCGCACAGGTGGTTGGGGCGGGGCAGCGGCTGTACCACGAATTCTCGCTGGCCGTCGACGGGTCGCACAAAAAACTGCAAGGCGTGGCGGTCGGCACGCATGCGGGTGTTGTAGACATTCTGAAATCCGGCCCCGATGACGAGCGACCCATCCTCACTTGCCGTCTCAAACAACGAGCCGAAGTTCTGTCCCAGATCGGCGCCGCGGTCCAGCACGACTCTGAACGTACTCTCCTCCGCGGCAGCCGCATTGGCGACAAGCATGATCAGTACACTTAAGACATTTCGGACAATTGACTTTGGGTTCATCTTTGATTCCAACATGACATAGCCAAGACCCTTTAGAATCCACGCATCGAACCAGCATGGCAGGAATCTCGTTTACCGACTAGCCGCCGACGAGCCACAGGTGCCTGTGCATCGATAAAATTATAAAATAAGTAGAATTACTCCGAAAGTACTTCCTTCAATCATGTAGAATGTCCACAAGTTCGGGCAACTCCATATTGATTCTATTTGGCCAGTAATTACGAGTTGGTTCCAATGCTCGTTCTCGAAAGAAAAATACTATCGCGAGCCGGAAGGTGGGGGCGGATCGCTCTGCTGGCGCTGTGTGGGACCTGCTTCACTGCTGGCGAATTACGCGCTCAGCCCGTGATTAAATCCGTCTTCCCGTCCGCTGCCCAACAGGGCAAGACGATCACAGTCGAGTTTCGTGGCTCGAATCTGGGCAACGCTTACGCCCTCTGGGCGGATTCGCCGGGCTTGGAGGGCTTAGTCAAACCGGCGGAGTCGATCGACGAACCACCGGCGCCGCAGTCTCGATCGGCTGAGCCCAACTCCAAGTCAGCTCGACCTCCCCAGCCTGTCGTCGTGCAACTGCGCGTCGATGCCGCAGCGCGGCCGGGAACCCATCGTGTGCGGTTGGTTTGTCCAAATGGTTTGTCAAACGCGATTTCCTTTTTCGTAACGGATCAGCCGGTGGAAATGGAGGCGATGCAAGCGCAACACACGCCAAAAGACGCACAGGCGGCCCAGGTGCCGGCGCTGATCAATGGACGGCTTGATAAGAGCGGTCAGGTCGATGGCTATTCCTTCATGGCGTCGGAGGGGGACGAGCTGAATTTTGAAGTCATCCAGACTCAGGAACTCAAGCCGCGACTGGCTCTGTTGGGGCCATCACCCAGTTGGTTTAGCACGGAACGACTGGAACGGCACCTGTTTGTTGAGGAGCGGCAATCCGACCTGGTGCCGACGGAAGCCAGGGGAACCTTTCGGGTGCCGCGCGCTGGGCGCTTTGTTATTCAGGTTGCTTCCTTGTTCGGTCAGGGTTCAGTGGATTCAACGTATCTGCTGGCAGTCTCCCGTGGTGACAATGCCCCACGGCGGGTTTCGCCGCCATCGTCTGAGTGGCATGAGCGCAGTTTCACGCGCGAAATCGAGAGCAGTTGGCTGAGTTCGGTCCAAGCTCGTGCGTTCAAGATGCAGGAGTTGGGAGCGTTGAGTCATGTGGTTGAACCCACCGTCGCTGCGGCCGTGCCTGATGGCGGCGAAGTAGATACGCGACTCTCGGCTGATACTGCCCAGGCCAGTAACGCCGATGTCATTGATGGAAAGTCGGAATCGGGAATCGCCCTTCCCGCCATCCTGGAAGGCACGATCGGCAAGCCAGCGGACATCGACAGTTATCGTTTTAACGTGCGGGTGGGCGACGAAATTGCCATTGAAATCGAGACTCCTGAAACGCATTTGCCAGCGTTCAATCCTTGGGTAGCGATTCTGGACTCTGAAAATCGCGAAGTTTTTTCGAACCTACATCGCAGAGTGTCCCTGTTTAACAACAACGCCGAGCGACAGGTTTACATCGCGGAGGTCGTGCCCAAGATCGTGCACCGCTTCGAGAAAGCCGGAGAAGTTACCTTGCAGGTGCGGGATATCACTTCCAAGTACGGCGATGCGACGTATCGCTATCGGATTCTCGTTCGTCCGCAAGTGCCGCACATCGGGGAAATCTCGCTGGGTGGCGTGGATTATCTGAATCTGGAACGCGGACGAGCCGGGCGCGTGACCCTGACGACCAGCTACGAGGAGGGCTTTTCGGGAAACGCTACGTTTGTGTTCTCCGGACTGCCCTCGGGCGTACAGGCCTTCCCCTCGGATACTGTGGTCGATCGGAAGGCCCCAACCCAAATCACGGAAAACGCGCAGACCGTGCTGGCACCGACCAGCGAGACCACGCTCGTGCTGGCGGTGAGCCCGGATGCGCCCTTAACCCGCATGCCACAAGTCGTGCGCATTGAATGCCGCGCGCTCGAGCAAGGCAAGCTCGGGCCGGCGCTGCTGGTTCGGGAGCTGCCCATGATGGTGGTCGCTGAAGGAGAGAAAAAGCCGTAGATAGTTGTGCTTCGCCTAGGCATGATATTGGGGTTCGAGAGTAGAGCAATTGTCCTCAATTGCTTTGGCAGCGATTGAATTGCAAGGCAACGATTGAATTGCAAGGCAACGATTGAGGACAATCGTTCCACTCTCAGAAGTTGTGCAGAGAACACGAGTAGAGATTGATGATGTTGAAGACTTCGCATTTTACGGTGATTGCATTTAGCTGGCTGGTCTCATTGGCTAGCGTGTCGCTAGCGGACGCTGGCCTCGAGTCGGAAAAACTAGTTTCTCTAACCATCGTGCCCGCCGAAGCGACGGTATCCGGGAATGGTTTATCCCGACAGTTCGTTCTGATCGGAACGTATGCTGACGGTTTCAATCGTGACCTAACGTTGCGGGGCGACTGGACTCTTTCCGACCCAGACGCGGGCGACTTTCTGACCGGTGGCAGGTTGACCGCCCGCTCGACTGGGAATGTTACGCTCACGGCGCGGTTCGCGGGACGCACCGCTACCTCAGCCGTACGAGTGAAGGTGTCCGAAGAGAAGCGCCCGTTCAGTTTCCGACGCGACATCGGTGCCATCTTGACGAAGCGGGGATGCAATACGACGGACTGCCACGGCACAGTGAAAGGAAAAGGAGGGCTCAAACTCTCCGCGAATGCTCTCGACGCGAAAGAGGACTTCGGCTGGATCGTGGAAGGCGGTACGTTCCAGGTTCTGACTGCGGAGTCGAAGGGACCAAGGATTCCTCGGGTCGACAAGAAGAACCCTGAGCAGAGTCTGATACTCACCAAGCCGACGGACGACGATCACGGCGGCGGCAAGCGATTCGACGTGGGCAGTGCGGATTACCTTGCGATTCTCCAGTGGATCCGACGCGGTGCCCCATACGGCGAGGAAACTGAAGGCTCTGCCGCAGTTGTGAAGGTCGACGTATTTCCGCCCGAGATTGTGTTGGAAATGTCCGGTCAGCATCAACTGCTAGTCACGGCTCATCTTTCCGACGGCAGTACTGAGGATCTTTCCGGCCAAGTGATGTATGTCCCTACGGATCCTCTAGTGATCGAAGTCAGCGATACGGGTGTGGTGAAGCCGCTCAAGCCAGGCGAGACTTCGATTCTGATTCGCGCCGCTGGTTTCGCGGTCAGCACTCGGGTAGGTGTTGTTCAGGAGGCGGTCGCGAATTACCCCGAGGTCAGGAGCCGGAATTTCATCGACCGCTTCGTCTTTGCCAAGCTGCGGAAGTTCAACGTCGTTCCATCCGAGCTTTCATCGGACGCTGAGTTCCTGCGGCGCATCTGTCTGGATCTGGCGGGGACCTTGCCACCCCCAGAGCGCGTTCGCGAGTTTCTGTCGAGCATAGATCCCGACAAACGAAACCAGTTGATCGAGTCGCTGCTGCAATCGCCGGAGTACGTTGACTATTGGGGCTTTCTGTTCAGCGACCTGATGCGTGCCACATTCGTGACCTCTAACGATGCAGCGATGACGAAGGCTTACGAAGACTGGGTCGTCAACAGCATCGCGGCCAACAAGCCTTACGACCAGATGGCCCGCGAGAAGATTGCGGCCACCGGGTTCTCGGCACCGGCCCGCAACCTGCAATATGTCGGCGAGCCGTTAGCGCCAGAACAGATTATGGCTGAACAAATCCGAATTTTTTGGGGAAAGCGTTTGGATTGCGCGCAGTGCCATAACCATCCGTTTGAGATCTGGACTCAGAATCAGTTTTGGGGGCTGACGGCTTACTACGGTGGCTTGGAAGAACTGCGTGGTAGCAAGGTTTTTTTTGATCGGCTGGACCGCGACTGGGGCAAGCCTGTGGCACATCCACGTACGCATGCGAAGGTCAGTCCCACGTTTATCGACGGTACGCCCCTGTCAGTAGATGAACGGTTAAGTCCTCGAGCGCGGCTGGCGGAGCAGATTATTGCCAGCCCCGACTTTGCCGAAGCCGCGGTGAACCGTGTTTGGGGTTATCTATTCGGTCGCGCCATCGTCGCTCCCGTCGATGACTTCCGCGCGACCAATCCGCCCACCCACCCCGAACTGCTGGACGCCCTCGCCAAAGACTTCCGTGCCCGCGGCTACGACCTGAAGCAGCTCATCCGCACGATCGTGCAGTCGAGAACTTATCAGCTTTCCGGCGAACCCAATGATACGAACCGAGATGACAAGATCAATTACTCGCGCGCGTTGCCGCGGCCCATGGAAGCAGCGGTGCTACTGGATGCAATTTCGAGCGCAACGGGAGTCGAAGAGCATTTCAAGTATCACGCGATGGCTGGCGGGGCGGATCGCGTGCCGCCGCCGGGCACGCGGGCGATGCACATGAATCCCGACCTTTGCCCGTCGCAGTTCATGGATGTCTACGGCCGGTCGATGCGTAAACAGGCTCCGCTCGGTCCGCCAGAGCCAACTCTGGCGCAGGCGCTTCACATGTGGGCAGGGCAGACCTATACCGTGAAAATAGCGGAGAAGGGTGGACGGCTTGATAAGTTGCTCGCCAAGGGGTCGTCGGATGCCGAGATCATCGACGAATTCTATCTTGCCGCATTGACTAGACCGCCAACGAATGAGGAGCAGTCGCAACTGCTCGGTTTGCTCTCAGGGCACCCGGAGCGCCACCAACAGACTTTGCAGGGATTCGTCTGGGCGCTGCTGTGCTCGGGCGAGTTCGCTACCAACCACTAACCAGAACCAAGCAACGATGGCCATGAAGAATTTCCAGAACCCGGACTGCGATTGTCCAGTAGGGAGTAGGCGCTCTTTTCTGCGCGCCGGTTCGCTGAGCTTTCTAGGTCTGACACTGGCCGACTACCTGCGTTTCTCAGCCACGCCGGCGCTGGCGACCGAGACACACCGCAAGGCGGGCGCGGTCATTCTGCTTTGGTTGGAAGGCGGGGTCAGCCACTTGGATACTTGGGATGTGAAGGCCAACTCCGGCTTCCGTACCATTCCAACGAATGCAGCAGGCGTACGCATTTCCGAAATCTTGCCGCGCATGTCCCAGCACATGGACAAGCTGTCGATCATCCGCTCCATGAAAACCTTTGAAAGGAACCATCCGCAGGGAACGATTGAAACGCAGACCGGCCATCGACCGAACCCGGCGATGAAGTTTCCCAGCCTGGGATCGATTGTCTCCAAGGAGTTGAGTGGCCAGAACAACTTGCCGCCCTACGTGGTCGTGCCCACGCCGTCCGAGAACGACTTTTTCAACTATGAAGAGGCTTACAAGGCAGCGTTTCTCGGGCCGCAGTATGACAGTATGATTTTGCCCGATCCGAGTCAACCAGAATTCACCGTACCAGATTTGAGCCTACCCAAGTCGATCACGAAAGAGGCAATTGAAGACCGTCGAACGATGCTCTCCATCGTCGACAAGTTTTACCGTTCCCGGGAGCACGATGCACGCTTCGTCAAGATGGACGAGTTCCGCGAGACAGCGTTGCGGATGATACTCTCTCCCGACGTCAAGAAGGCGTTTGATCTGTCACAAGAATCCGAACAGACGAGAGACCGCTACGGACGAGATCGAGTTGGACAAAGCGTGCTTCTAGCGCGCCGGCTGGTAGAAGCCGGTTGCCGCTTCGTGACTGCCGCCGGCTACCGACACGGGGAATGGGATACGCACGGCGAAAACGAGAAGCGGTTGAAAGAAAAATTGGTGCCACGGCTGGATCAGAGCCTATCGGCTTTGCTCGAGGACCTCCAGCAGCGCGGTTTACTGGAGTCGACCGTCATAATCGCCACTGGGGAATTTGGCCGTACGCCGGATATCAATCCCGGCCGCGGCCGGGATCACTGGCCAGATTGTTGGTCGCTGGTTTTGGGCGGAGGTGGCCTTCAAGGCGGACGGATTATCGGGGCCAGCGATGAACGCGGCGCCTACGTGGCCGAACGGCCGGTTTCCATCGGCGACGTCTACGCCACGATCTACAAGGCTTTAGGCATCGACTGGGCCAAGACCTACACCACACCGGTCGGGCGGCCGGTTTACATCGCCAACGGCTTCGATGATCAGGTAGGCTCGCCTATTGCGGAGCTGATTTGATCACAATGCCGAATTTAAAGCATTAGCAAAAAGGAGATGAGAAATCCGAAGCACTAACAAATTGGTCAGCGGAGCGCTCGCGGTATTGGTTATGATGACCATTGCGACAAGCTGTAGGCTGTCGGCGTTTGCTGACGAACCCAACAACTTTGTGCGTATACGAGTGATCGACGATAAGTCGACAGGCGATTTCAAGGCGTACCGCAAGATGATCAGCGGGCCAGGGCATAACGAGCACCCACCCTATCCCGGCTGCACCGGCTTCATCGGTTGGGAATCGGTCACTCGACTGAAGAGCGGCGAAATGCTGTGCAGTTTCAGTGCTGGATACTGGCACGTCTCGTTTCCAACGCCTTGGGACATTAAGCCCGATTTGCTTGCAAGTTGGCAGAAGGTTGGATTTCCCAAGTCCATCGACGCGCCCACTGGAGGACGCACTTTACTGTGCCGTTCCCGCGATGACGGAAGGACCTGGTCACAGCCGGTGACGTTGATCGATACACCCGGGGATGATCGACATCCCGTGATCGTCGAGAATCAGGACGGATCGCTTCTTTGCGCCTTTTTTGCAATCGACAATTGGTACGGTTACGACGCGCCTCCGCCAGGCCGAAACAAAAACAGTCGCGTGGCTACTGCCCGCTCGACAGACAACGGCAAGACCTGGTCAGAGCCAGTCTTTATGCCTTCGCCATTTGAGTATTACGACCGCATGTGTGGCAAACCGGTCGTGTTGCCAAATGGTCACCTGTTGTTACCGACATATGGGATGCCGAAATTTGGCGGTGCTGAAGAATTGGGAGTGTATCGCAGCGAAGATTTCGGAATGAGTTGGCGATTTGTCTCGAAATTGAAGGCCAAGCAGAAAGCACTCGATGAACCGGCAATGACCCTCGCTCGCGACGGTACTCTGGTAGTGATCGCTCGACCTGAAGGAGAGATTGCTTTCTCGAAGGACGAGGGAAAATCTTGGTCAGCGCCCGAGTTGACGGGCATCGCTATGGACGCCCCGTGTTTGATCACATTAAATGATGGCACAGTTGTCTGTATTTTCGGATGGGGAGCGACTGCTGGCATTCAGATGATGTGGAGCGACGATCACGGACGAACATGGATTACACCCGCCAAAGACCGCGGATTCAAGATAGACGATTCCACGTACACGTACGCGATCGGCTGCGAAATGCCTGACCATTCCATTTACCTGGTCTACTATGATCCGCGCGGTGACCAAACGCGGACTGCCATTCTGAGCCTGCGCGTCCGCATTCGGCCGGACCGACAAGGCATCGAAATCTTGCCTCCTTAATGCAATACCGTTCAACGAACGTGGGATAAGCTTCCAGCTTGTCAATTTCTTGTGCAAGCAATGGCGAAACTCCGCTACAGGTTGACAAGCTGTAAGCTTATCCCACGTTCGTTGAACGGTATTGTCCTTAAATGACCCCAGGGTAGCAATTGATTTGATGGATTGTATTGAAGCGTTTGGGCACTCTTGCGCGTCATGCGATAGTTATCCGTGCGCCGATCCTCCGCGAACGCGAAAAACTGTTGGACCGACTCGGCAAGATGATCTTTCGGAATTGAATTTTGATAAAACTTTTGTGATCGCCGGTTGAATATGGTTGCAAATGGGTAAGCGAGACCGTACGTTAACGTTAGTTGAATGAAACTATTCGTTTCAACGAAGATTCTTCCACTGGCCACATACTGCTGGAGCCATGTTCATGGCTGATCTATCGAGTGTGGGAGTTGCAAATCCGAGTACATCGAGCGCAAACCCGGTGTTGAGTCTCATTCTGGCCCTAGGGGCAGGCTTACTCACATGGGGATTTATCCATCTCCAAGATCCCCAAGGGGATGGTATAGGCCTTTTTGAGGTCGATGAGAAGTATCATATCCGTGGATTGGGCGAATCGGATGAGAGATGGTCGGCATATCTGGAGCAACAGTCGCGCGTGGACTTGCAGAATGCGGCGCTGGTCATCGGGATTTTAGGTTCCGCCCTTGGAGCGGCCTTGGCGATTGGCGGACCAGCAGGTCTTCCCATTTCAAAGCGCTTACCGATCGGCATACTGTTCGGTGCAGTCGTCGGCGTTGTGGCAGGGCTGGCGGGCAGCATGTTACAACAGTCATTCGAGAAATCGAGCCAAATCTCAGTTGAACTTTCCGCATTTGTCAATGCACTTTTGTTCGGCATTTTGGGATTCGGCTTGGGCGCGATGGTTGGCGGCTTATGCGGGTCTGCAAAAGCAATTGTTGAACGGAGTGTCATTGGCTTGGTTGTAGGAGCACTGGCTGGTTGCGCATATCCCATTATAGCGTACGTTTTCATAGCCAACGTCAACATCGAGGCCTTCATTCCAAGAGTAACAGCCGCCCGCGTACTGTGGTTGGGTGTGGGCACCAGCGTGATTGGCTTGCTGATTCCCTGGGGAGTTGGGAAGCGGATTGTGGAAGTGTCCAAACTAGTTGACAGAAGTGCTCCAATGCACACTTAACTGAGGTCATATTCCGAGTATTGATACTCGGAACTACTACTGCTGATGTTGGTAACCTTTTTCAGGAGTTATTGAATGCCCCTTCTTGTAGGAAGATGTAGTTTATTTGCCGTAGTTGGACTGTGTTGCCTCATCGGATGTGGTCCCAGCGATCCGCTAGGGCGCAAGCCGATCTCGGGAGTCGTTTCCATGAATGGAACGCCAGTTGTGGCAGGCACCATTAGCTTCGAACCTCAGGGAGGCGGTGCTTCGACTTCAAGCGGTGCCAATATTTCTAACGGAAAATTTGCAATCGAGAAGGAGTTCGGTTTGCCGCCTGGAAAGTACCTTGTCAGAGTTAGCATTCCCAAACCAGGCACCGGCGGTGTTTTTAAGGAAGGCACATTGCCAGGCGATATGCTCGCGCCACCAGAAGAAATGGCCCCGGCGGATTGGAATGCGAATAGCAAACAAACGATTGAAGTTAATGCATCAGGACCGTTTGAGTTTACTTTCGATGTAAAAACAAAGACGAATTGACTAAACTATGAACTGGTGACTTAGCCGACGCTAAGACAATTTAATTGAGTTTTGTTACTTTACCATGCGGTGAAGTTCTTGTAACGGTTGATGTTTCTGTTTGTTTCTCTTTAAGGAGACCTTGTATGTCAGTTTTGAGTCGTAGACGGGGCTTTACGCTCGTCGAATTGTTAGTGGTGATCGCGATTATTGGTGTGTTGGTGGGATTGTTGCTGCCTGCGGTGCAATCAGCACGTGAAGCAGCACGGCGCATGCACTGTTCGAACAACCTCAAGCAACAGGGGCTTGCCGCGCACAATTACATGGATACCCACAAGGCGTTACCGACTGGGGAATACCTGTGCTGTTGGGGTACATGGCAGCTTCAATTGCTTCCGTTTATGGAACAAGGTAACATGTTCCAACTATATCGATTCAATGGAATGATGGTTGATTTTGGTGCTGGTACACGATACGGCAGCACCATAAACCTGCCTGTAACAAGAACGCAGATTCCCTCGTTCACTTGCCCCAGCGATAGTATCACCTCTGCGCCTAACAACTATAACGGCATAACTTTCCATAACTACGTTGCCAATCACGGCAATACGACCCTGAACCGGAAAACCCCGCACGGGACAACCAGCACAGGTGCTCCTAATATTTATGGTAATGCACCTTTCAGATTTGTTGGTCCAGCTGATAAGCCACAGAACATCAAATTGGGCGAAGTGTCGGACGGTACTTCTAATACATTAATGTTTTCAGAAACCGTACAGGGTCATGCAGGTGACTTGCGGGGATTTTCTTGGTGGAATGGTGGCGCTCACTTTTCCACATTCCTTGCGCCAAATACTAATGCGCCCGATGTTGTGGAAAACATCGCTTATTGCAAGGGTATACCTGGAGTTGCTGGGTACAACCCGAGGAACCCACCCTGCGCGGCACCGACTGCGGCCTTTCCTTCCACAATTGCAGCTCGCAGCCGCCATGTTGGAGGTGTTCAAGCTGGCATGTGTGATGGTTCAGTCCAATTTGTGAGCAATTCGATTAATCTCGACATTTGGCGAGCATTAAGCACCGCAAGTGGAGGCGAGACTGCTAGTCTGGAGTAACGTCGGGCGTTGATCACAATTTCGGCACGTGAGCAATGCATGCAGTAAACCTTGGGCGCTAGCCGTGGACGGGTCGTCATAGCGGTTGATTTCAACGGAAACCGTCATGGCGGCCCGCTCACGGCGATCAGTGGCACTCAATTCGATGTTCCAAGATTGCGCTGGTTCTTTTTGGCAGTGGAAAGAAAACCAAAACTGCAGGCCTGCATTCCGAGGTCCTTCACCCAGCGAAGTCGGTGACGTTCAGTTGTTCGGTGTAATGTTCCCAATTATGGAAACCAAATTGGGCAATCGCTAATCTCCGCTACCCCACTTCTTCCATCGGCAAGTAACGCGCTGCTAATCACGATCAGTTCTCCTTTAATTTCGGACAAGCTGCTGGTCAAAATTCCCGCAGGCTCGATTCGAGATTTGGCAGGAAACGCGATTTTCGCACACAGCTTTCGAATCAATGTATTGCTGGGTGACTCGATCGTGCATGATAAATGTATCCGGCTTCGTCAACACGTTTCTGTCGATGCATACATGCGATCCAAGTGCAAAACCCATAGCATACGGGTTCAACACCCTACAAACAACCCCCGTCCCCTTTTCTCTGCCGACTTCGTTCGCCAAAGCGCGTTCCACGCTTCGACATCGCGACATGAACCAAGGACCAAGGGAGCTAGAGGCTAATGGCACTGCGCCTTCTCGCGATAGGCCAAGTTTCATGAGGTTGCGGGCTCGCGCCCCTGTCTTGCGCCATTGCTTCCAATAACATGCTGTCGATTCCTGTCAGAAACTGGGCCATTTTTCCGGTTTGGCTGGTGGGTTTGAGAGTCAAAAACGAGAGGCGTGAATGGTCGCCCATCCAACGCCAATCGCCTTCTTTGGAACCCGTAAGATTGAATCGTAAACGATTTCCAAGCAATTACTTACGCTCGGAGGTGGCGGCTTCGATATCCGGTTGCCGCGCGGCAAGCGAAGTTGACTGGACCAAGTTCCAAACTGCGTATGGTCGCGCTGATGATGTACCCGCCGAACTGGTGCGTCTAGTTTCGACCGATCGTTCAATCGCGATGGATGCGACTCATAAATTGTGGTATGGTCTTCGCCATCAGCACGCATATATCTCGGACGCTGCTCTGTTGGATCAGAAGCTTAAGGCGTTCCCGACCCGAGCGTGACTTACACGAGCCCCAATTCGACTGGCTCGCTTGCATTTACACCTACCAGCAATCAATTTGGCTCGGCCACGATTACCGTCACCGTCAAGGACAATGGCGGTACGGCCGGCGGCGGCGTCGATACGGTGACAAGGACGTTCACAGTAACCGTCGACCCCGTCAACGACGCACCGACTTTGGATCCCATTCCCGACCCGGCAACGATCCAAGAGGATGCGGGGCTGCAAACGATCAACATGAACGGAATCTCCGCCGGCCCCAATGAGAATCAGGCGATCACGATCACGGCGGTGTCCAGCAACCCTGGTCTGATTCCGAATCCCACGGTCAATTACACTAGTCCAAATTCGACGGGGACGCTTACCTATACACCACTTGCCAGCCAATCGGGTTCGGCCACGATTACCGTCACCGTTCGCGACAATGGCGGTACTGCTAACGGTGGCATCGATACAGTCACGCGTTCGTTTACCGTTACCGTCAATCCCGTAAACGATGCACCTACGCTGGACACGATCGCGGACCCGGTTGCGATTCTGGAAGGATCCGGAGCGCAAACTGTGAACTTCGCCGGAACCTCGGCTGGGCCCAACGAGACACAAGCTTTGACCGTTTCGGCAGTTTCTAGCAACCCGAGCCTAATTCCAAATCCGGCAGTGACGTACACGAGCGCCAATGCCACCGGTTCGCTAACGTTCACACCGATCGCTGACCAGTTTGGAAGCGCCACGATTACTGTGACCGTGCGCGACGACGGCGGCACGGCCAACGGTGGTGTCGACCAATTCGTTCGCACGTTCAACGTTACTGTCACGCCCGTAAACGATGCGCCAACGTTGGACGCGATTCCCAGCCCAGTGCCGATTCGATCCGACGCTGGAATTCAGACTGTAAATCTTGCCGGGATCAGTGCCGGCCCCTTCGAAACGCAAGTTCTAAAAATAGCGGCAACGTCGGACAACCCGTCGCTGATCGCAAACCCAGTCGTTAACTACACCAGTGCAAATCCGACGGGCACGCTGACTTACACGCCGCTTGGAAATCAAGCCGGTAAGGCGACGATCACTGTGACCGTTACGGACGACGGTGGAACGCAAAACGGAGGTGTTGACACAACGTCGCGTACTTTTGTAATCGATGTCATCGTAGCCAACTTGACGCCCACTCTGGACGCGATCACCAATCCCGCGGCGATTAACGAAGATTCGCCAACGGTATCAATCAATCTGACGGGAATCTCGGCTGGAGGAAGTGAGTCGCAACCGCTGGCAATAACCACATCATCAGATAACACGGGCTTGATACCGGTACCGACCGTAACGTATTCAAGCCCACAGTCAACTGGCACGCTTTCGTACGCACCGATTGCCAACCAATCGGGCAGCGCGATTATCAAGGTCATTGTCGAAGACGGCGGGTTGGACGGTAAATTGTCGACAGCCAATGACAACGCGACCACCAGCCGACAATTTACAGTCACAGTTAATGCAGTCAACGATCCGCCGATTGCAGCCAGCGATTCGTTCAACTTGAATCAAGGCGCTGTGACCGTTCTGGACCTGCTGGCCAACGATTCCGATATCGACTCGACCATCAACGCCAATTCGTTTGAGTTCAAATCGGGGCCTGTCGGCGGTACGGTGTCGATCAACAATGGTAAAGTCGAGTATCGGCCAAACCAGACTTTCTTCGGTCAAGATTCGTTCTCCTACCGTGTGGCCGATGCTGAGGGGTCGTTCTCCGACTTTGCCAACGTCAAGATAGCCGTCAATGCGATTCCGGTCGCGGTTGGTGAGGAGAAATATTTGAACGCTAGTGGCCCGACCAACGTTGACATCGTTGCCAACGACAGCGATCCAGATGGGGCGAATCCAGATTTGCAAATTATCATCGTCAACGCTCCGGATCCGAGCATTGGTCAATTCGCAATTACACCGCAAAACTTGGTGCGGTTTACCCCCGGCCAAGCCTTTACGGGCTTGATCCAATTGCGTTATCGATTGCGCGATGCTCAAGGCGCCGAATCGCCGGAGGCAATCGCACAGCTTGGCGTCTACAATCAGAATCCCACCCTCCGTGAGGACGTCAACGGCTCAGGCCAGATCTCTGCACTGGATGCATTGTTTGTCATCAACACGTTAAACGTCCTAGGCGGACGCCAAATTCCTCCCAGCAATCGTCAAGCTCCCTATTACGACGTTAGCGCGGATGGTTTCGTTACCGCGCTGGATGCGCTGATGGTAATCAACTATCTCAATACGCATCCGAATGGCGAAGGTGAACGTACTCCGTTGAATTTTTTAGCGCCATCAGATTCTGTTGGGGTTGAGGACGGACAGAACCGTGACTCAGGCGAATACTTTGCAAGGCAGCCCGAAATCGAATTACTTGCGACTAAGCCGGTACGGCTCGCCAATAAACCATCGCCCTCGTGGCACATCGCGCCAAGCGATTCGGAACGAGATGGGCCATTTGATCAGCCGGAGGAATCCGATCACGCCGCCATTGACGAAGTTTATTCAAGCCTAGTCGAATTGTTGGCGGCGAACTTTTGATAAGCGCGAGGCTTAGCTTTAGTGCACTTCTTCGCGGATGGGAATCTCGATTGCCCCGGCTTCGCGATCGTTGCGGACTACGAGAATGTTGTCGGTTAGCGCTGGGTGATTCCATGACTTTCCGTCAAGCGCTTCCAGCTTGGTCAACTCTCTGTGTTCGTCTGGCGCGCGGTGCAGACGTCGTAACCTGACGACACAAGGACGTATCCGCTATCGAGCGAATTGCCGCCTCGTCGACGAGGGGAGGTGCCTAACGATGGGAATGTCGTGTTGCTCGATCAGGTGATGACGGTGTCGCCAGCTTTCAAAGCTAGCGACACAATCTTGTCGATTCATTGCAAACTCCCTGATTGAAATGGGCTTAAGCTAATTCGACAAACGCAAATTCTTTTTGGTAAACACTAAGTATGTTTGCTGCAAACGACGATTATAACCACTCGTCCAGCCACACTGCAGCATCGTCGTAGGTGCGCGATCCTTAGCGACACCGTCCGCTGACTCAGTTGGATGCTTCGGGCTTGCCGGTAACTTTGTCCTCATCGAGGGCGTAAATCAGCCAGTCATCTCCGCCTGAGCCATTGAGGAAATCCATTTCATCATCGAAACAGTCGTCGACTACCTGTGGCAGTAACCCACCTGCTCCTTTTAGGTTTTGCACGCGGGATGCGAAAAGGTCTGGGCCGTTCCATACGGCCAACACGGCTCGCCAGAACGCAAGGTGATCGGTGTGCGCACGGTTGTCCTTCAGCGTGTAGCCCGCGACCAAAATGTCGTCGTTGGCATTGCCAAGTAAACTGTCTGCGCCGTTTCCGCCGATCATTATGTCGCGGCCACCTCCGCCGATCAACTGATCGTTGTCGTCTCCGCCAAAGAGCAAGCTACCGCCATTGCCCGCGTTCAATCGATCGTTGCCTGAATCGCCGTATAGCCAGGCTTGGTGCGTGACTCCGCCGACAACTTGGATGTCATCGTTTCCAGCGAGCCCATATGCGATGATGCGGCCCGTGGGACTAAACGACGCTACGATGACGCCGTTGAGCTTGGCGACTACTTCGCCAGCAGTGTTGCCAGGGATGAAAAGAATCTGATCGTTTGCGGGCGTGCCAATAACGACTAGATCGCTGACGCCTTGGACAGTCGCCGTAACAGTCGGCGTCCCCACGACCGTAAAACCTACGAACAACACAGCCGAGAGGGCCCTTCGTCCGGCAGTTATCTATAGAAAGCTCAGCTTCGGAACGCAAAGCCCATCTGGCAGTCGATTCATTGAACGCATGTTGACGGTCACAGAGACATGCCGCATACAAGGACGCTCTACATTCGAATATATAGTCGAAGCCGTACAGGCACACCTCAACAAAACCCAAGCCCCATCGCTGTTACCCAAAACCAAAGCAAACGCTCGAAAAAAAACCGCTTAGTCGAATACAATAGACCTCGGCCTGTGAACGGTTACCCTCTCCTTTAGGCTATGAATTAGTTCGATGCTTGCGCAACTTAATCATCAGGTAGATTCGCAAGACAATCGCTATCGCAACCGCATGTAGCAGCATTGCCTGCTGCTACCCACGGTTGTTAATAAATTCTCAGCCTATGAAAGTCGGTTCCGAAGGTGCGTCCGATCCGGAAGAGCATGACGATTTCGAAGCATGAGCCTGAGGGATTTCAGGCCCGGGGACCAACAATCGCGACACGAACTTTCTTATCGATGAATAGCCAATCGGGCCAAGCTAACCACCTCCAAAAGATTTTCGTCGAGTAAATCCTCTGAAACTGATGCGGATTTCTTCGGTGCATCGAACTGCGACTTGCTCGAGGTGATTTGACTTCGCACTTGCAACTTCGCCGGACCCTCATCGAAACTGGCGAACAACTGGTCGCGAGCTTGGTTTTCCTCAACGTCTACGTTGGGCAAACGAACGGCGCCGTGGGCACTTGGACTTGTGACATCTAACGGAAGACTTACTGGTAAGACCAAGCTGGGGCCAAAGAACGCGAGTGGCTGGCTTAGGCTGGCTAGGTTGCTTCCGTTGCCATTGATTGTCAACCGATCGACAATGATTGACTCACTGAAGGTGCCGTTACCTGTGATGCTTAACTGGGCCTTGGGCGCGTAAATCGTGCCGTTCAAACCGGTGGCGGCATCGCCGCTGATGGTCAGCGCCTTGGTGTTGCTGGATGGCTGGAAAATCAAGACTCCAGTCAACGGCCCGCTAGTTGCCGGGGTCAGCGTGACAGCACCATTGCCATTGAAGCTGATTGACCCAGTGTTGCTGTTCGCGCTAGCCGTGTTGACGATGGAGATTTCATTGCCAGTGACACTACCGTTTCCGCTGACGCTGAATCCACCTCCCGCGAGAATGTAAACACCTGGGTTAAGTGTCAGTCGGCCATTGCCGGAGACGCTGATGCTGGTGTACGTACCAGGGTTGATGGTTCGAGAAGAGTTACCAGTGACGCTTACAGCCGCCAGAACGGTTCCGAGGGCGGGGGTTGCAAGTCCAGCCAGCGGGTCGGGTACAAACGTGTTGGTAACCGGTCCAATCACCTGAGCGTTGCCGTTCGTTTTGATGCCTCCTACTACGTTGAATTTGGAGGCCGTCAAGCGAACATTCCCGGATGCCGTGATGGCAGTAGGACTATTGGAATCCACCACCACGACACCTGTTACATTGACAGTGCCATTACCAGACGCGGTGAAAGCCCCAGCAGCAGTTGTGTGCAACACGAAGATAGACGGGTTGGCTGCTAAGCTAGTACTCTTAGTAACGAATCCTTGGTCGTCGTCCGTGAGAGTAAAGGTAATCGTGTAAATCCCATGCCCGGCATAGGTATGGCTTCCCATAGCACTGCCAATGCCCGTCCCGATTGTTTCAGTAACAGTGCCGCTGGTAAAATTGCCATCGCCCCAGTTGATGGACACTGTATGGCTATCCAAACTTCCGACGTCGGTGAACGCAACTGAATAGCTCACGCTTTGTCCAGGCACAGCGGTGGCAGGGCCCGAAATGAAGCCAGCCATCACCGGCTCGACGTTGGTGACGGTTAGCATTGTCACAGGGGAATCGACAACATGAGCCTGACCATCATCGACACGAACTCGGACGTTTGCAACCGTTAGAGGCCCATCGTTGATTCCAAGCATTTGAAGTTGAGCCCAACTCAATGTTTGACTTACGCCACTGGCATCACCGAACACTCCGTCGCCATTCACGTCCCAGGAGTAAGTCAGCGTGTCGAGCAGATCGGGATCATATGAGCCGGACCCGTCGAGCGACAGTGAGCTGCCTTCGGCGATCGAGTACGGCCCGCCAGCGTTCGCAATAGGAGGACTGTTCGGGCGGAATGCTGGGCCGCCTGGATCTTTCAGTTGGCCATTGGCGGACAAGTCATCGTCGCCACGCTGGCCGTCCACGAAATGGAGAATGATTATCTCCGGTTCCGTGTCGGCATCGGGCCCAGCAAAGATTTCCGCGCCTGTTAAACCGTCGAAAAGGAACTCGTACCAATGTGGCGTGGGATCGTCTACAGTACGACCATATTTGTAGTAAGTATTGACCATAGTGTCGTCCGGCAAGATCAGCGTTACGGTGGTTGCGTTCCCAACGCTGACATTTTCGACGGTGAACTCCAAATGACCGATCGGAAACTGGATGCCGGCCGGGCTGTTCGCTGGCGATGGGTTCTGGATGGCCGCCACCGCGACCATGTTCGTATTGGTAGCTGAAACCAGCGTGACGTACTGCTGGTCGGCGCTGTTGGGGAGTGAGGTGACTTCGCTTTGCTGGCTGTCCGGGATGCTGTCGCTGTTCCCATCACCGCCGTTGGGACCGGCGTCTTCCAGCGCGTCGCTAACTCCATCGGTATCGACGGAAGTTTCGAACGCTCCAATATCCACGCGTACTCCATTTATGCGGCTGTACGGCATGCCGCGCTGGTCGGTGGTGACGCCCGGAGGGACCAAAGCGTCGTTGCCGGCATCAATTGCTGGGCTGCCGGGCAGCAGGGCCATCGTCTGAGTGGGGCCGCCGTAGTTGCCCAGTTGTGCCAGCAGCGGGTTGAGCGGCATGAGCGGCAGGCCGGGGGGCGGTTTCAGATCGGAGAGGCCCCAGCCGCTGCTGCCGCTATCGTCGCCGATCAGGTTGTTGCCGCTGCTCGTGACATACCCAGAGAAATCGGGGCCTCCTGCGGGAGCAGTGTTCTTGGCAATGATCGTGTTCTGGACGGTCAGCGAAAGGTTGGTGCCGATATTTCTGATGCCGCCGCCGGTGAAGAAGGCGGAGGAGTTACCGGACAGGGTGCTGTTGCTGACCGTCGATAAGCCTCCCCAGTTAAAGATACCGCCGCCACCGTTGCGGGCAGTGTTGTCGGCGAAGGTGCTGTTCACGACCGTGAGCTTGCCCCCCGTGCCCCCACTGCTGATCCCGCCGCCCCAGCCGGGCTGACCGGTTTGGTTGTCACCGACTCGGTTATTGGTGAAGGTACTGTTGCTGACCGTCACCGTCCCCAGATAATTATTGATGCCACCGCCAGCGGTCCCAGATCCTCCAGTAGTCCAGTTGTCGGCGAAGGTGCTGTTGCTGACCGTCAGCGTGGCCCCGTTATTAAAGATGCCGCCTCCAAAGGAACCGGAACCGTTGTTGGAGAAGGTACTGTTGCGGACGGTCAGCATGGCTTCGTAATGGTTCTTGATACCGCCCCCCCCGCCGCCATTCTGGGTGGAGAAGTTGTTGGAGAAGGTACTGTTGCTGACCGTGAGTGTGCCGCCGTTGTAGATGCCGCCGCCGCCAGTGATGATGGAGGGGTGGCTGTTGAGAGGGACGAAGACCGTCGCCAGGTCCCTTCCATTAGAGATGGTCAGGCCGTCAAGCTCGACGGTCGATCCGACCATGACCGTGAAGATTCTATAATCGCCGCCCGTGTCGCGGCGCACCGTCAAATTGGCGGCGCCGGGGCCCTGAATCTGGATGTTGCTGTTCAGGTCCGGCAACGCTCCAGAGAGGTTGATCGTGCCCATGACGCTGAAATTAATGACGTCGTCGCCGTAACCGCCAACGCCCATCACGTCGGAATTCACGTTGGCATTACTGTTGGCCGACGTAATTGCCTCGCGAAGAGTCACCAGTCCATCAACTGCAATCGTGTCGCCGGTACCTGTTACGGTGACGGTCGCCAGCAAACGGCGGTCTTCTAGTTGCTCCAGGAAAAGCCGTCGCCGACGTGCGGCATTTCTATGCGCGATTAGCGAGCGGCGTGCTCGGGGTTGGTCGATTGGGGCGCGGAGTTTGTTGGATCGAGCTAGCAGGGCAGCGAGGTAACGCATGGAGGTTGGTCCTTGAATGCAGCCTGCTATAATAAAAAACGCGACTCCGGCGCGCAGACCGTGCGCCGCAGGACGTACTGGCCGGTGAGGGTGTTGTTTAGCCGCAAGTCCTCACCGGCCGGGGTTTTTCGAATAGTGGTCAGTTGTCAGTGGTCAACGATGGGAGTGTTGTGCCGTCTTCTGTCGTGCTTGAGATCATTTGACTGTCTCCTGAGCGGTACGCCAGAATCGGATCTCGCCGCGTTGTCCGTTGGCTGTTGCGCCGGCGGTGGCCAACGTCTTGCTGTCGGGTGAAAACGCCGCGCAATGGACCGGGCCGGTGTGACCCACGAGAGGGAATAACTCTTGCATGGTGGCTACGTCCCAGAGCTTCAGTTCGTCGGGGGTGCCGCCGCTGGCCAAAGTCTTGTTGTCAGGGGAAAAAGCCAAGCAGGTTACACGTCCCTTATGTCCACTTAGATTGGCGGTTTCCCGATCCGTGCCGGTGTCCCACAATTTGATCCGCTTGTCATGAGCTCCCGTCGCCAACGTCTTGCCATCGGGCGAATAGGCCAGGCAAATCGGCCCGCGATTGTGGCCAGTCTGGAGTTCGCGAAGCCGGCCGGTAGCCAAATCTAAACGCTGCACAACACTTATTTCGACTTGGAATGCTAGTGTCTTTCCATCCGGGGAAATCGCGATGCAGTGGGAGTCCAAGTCATGTGTCGCAGGCTTCAGTGCGTGGAGTCCCTTGCCTGTTCGTGTATCCCAGACTCGGATCGCCCCATCCTCGAAGTTGCCAACCAACATTCCGCCATCCGGCGAAAAGATCAAGGACCGGATGATCACTTCGGGGCAAGGAATCGCCAGCCGCTGGTTTCCCGTAATCGGATCGACGAGGTAAATGGTGTCAGAACTACCCATAGCCAAGACCCGGCCAGTCGGGGAAAACGCCACACAACGCACGCCCTGATCGGAGTGATTCCACGCAAACTCCTTTGCATTCCCCATCGGAACATGCCATAGCTGTCCCTTGTTCTGCCCGATGGATGTCGCCAGCAATTCGCTATCGGGAGAGAAACTGATCGAGTTGACCGGAGCTGGTTGGTCGGGCGGTGATCTCACAGGGTACGCTGCTGAAACGTCCCAAAGTTTTATGGTCCCATCGTCGCTAGCGCAGGCAAGCGACCCGCCGTCCTGGGTGAAACGTACGGCGCGCACGCATCGTGTTCTCGGAACACTGCTTGTGGGCGACCACTGCTCAGTTCCCACAGTTGCGCCACACCACTGTCATAGCTTGCCGCCAGCAACTGGTTATCGGGTGACCACGCTACCGATTGCACAGAGTACTGCTGCTGAGGAATAAAAGTGGTCTTCTCCAGGCCAGTGCGCGGGTCCCAAATCTTTATCGTGAAGTCGTGGCTGCCTGTTGCCAACAAAGTGCCGTCGAGCGAAAACATCGCTGTGAGCACTGTGTCGGTATGACCGCGCAGGACGTGACGCTCTTGACCGCTTGCCACATCCCAGATTCTCACGTGCTTGTCCCAGCTGGTCGTCGCCAGCGTGTGGCCGTCCGGAGAAAGCGCTAGGGGGAAATGACCGTCCAGTTTCCGTTGCTGCCGCCCCGACGGGAGGTCCCAAAATGTGGCTGCCGTCGCATCCCATGTTTCACTTAATTCGCCGGTGACCAGCAGCTTGCCGTTGGACGAGAATTCCACACGGTGGACGGGCATGCTCATCCCGATCAGCGTCGGTGTGGATTTCGCTTGACCGTCGGCAACCTCCCAGAACTTGACACTCCGGTCATCGCTGGCCGTCGCCAACGTTTGACCGTCGGGAGCAAACGCGACGCAATTCACTTCGCCGGCGTGTCCACGGAGCGTGTGTCGCAATTGTGCCGTGGCGAGATCCCACAGCTTTGCAGTTCCGTCCTGGCTGGCTGAGGCAAGGGTCTTCCCATCCAATGATATCGCCACGTGATAAGCCTTGCCCTCGTGACCGTGCAGCGTCGAGCGAGCAGATTGGCCACACAATCCTTTCAAATAGTACCAGGCAAAGCTGCGCAGATCCTCCTGGTCGAATTTGGGTTCATGTCGAGCGAGCAGGTGACGGACATGAACCACGTCGTTAGTTTGCGATGCAAAATCCCACGCATGCCAGGCCAGTTTCATGTCCGACGCATAGAGATAGTGGCGAAGCGATTCCTCGCGCGCCAGAACAAGAGTCTCCTGCTGACGAGCTAAATCTAGCAGCCGGACAGCCTCGGTAGCTTGACGTTGGGCTTCGAGGTCGCTTGCCACAGCCAAAATGCGTTGGCGCTCGCCTTTAGCCTCGGCCAGAGTTGCGCGCACCGCCTGCCAGGTGCTCACGGTGGTGCCGATTATCAGTATTGCAGCGACCAGCAAGGACGTTGCCAGTGCCGTTTTGTTCCTCCGAGCAAATTTCTGGAAGCGATATGCCATCGATGGCGGGCAGGCTTGAACTGCCTCGTCATTCAAGTAATGCTGCACGTCAGCCGCAAAACCGCTGGCCGATTCGTAGCGGCGGTTGCGATCTTTTTCCAGGGCTTTCATCACGATCCAGTCAAGTTCGCCGTGAACGGATGACGTGATGCGACGGGGATCGGTACTGCGCCGCTCAGTGACAGTCGACAGGGCGCGTGCGTCCAGTGTACTGATCCGAGAACTGGGACGCGGCGGATCTTCTTCACGCAGTCGGCGCTTCTGCTCTTCGAAGTTCGTATTCTTCAGCATCTCCCTATCGAACGGAGTGGTGCCGGTGAGCAATTCGTAAAGCGTCACACCCAGCGAGTACACATCGCTGCGGGTATCGACGCCCAGTTGGTTCGTTTCGGCTTGTTCCGGGCTCATGTAGAGCGGAGTTCCGATGTACTGAGAATAGCTAGTGAACTGCATGTGATCGGTAAGCTGCGCGCCGAAAGCTTTGGCGATGCCAAAGTCGATAACTTTCGGAACGGCTAACACGTCGAGCATCGTGACCAGTACGTTCGTCGGCTTGAGATCGCGATGGATGATGCCTTTCTGGTGAGCGTGCTGCACGGCTTGACAGACCGGCAGGAACAGTTCCAGGCGCTCGCGGATCGTGAGACGCTTCTGATCGCAGAATTCGTTAATCGGAATGCCTCGAACTAGCTCCATTGCAAAGTAAGGTCGTCTCAGTTCCGTTGTTCCCGCATCAATGATCCTCGCAATATTGGGGTGATCCATCAGGGCCAGCGCCTGCCGCTCGGCATCGAAGCGAGCGATAACCTGACGACTATCCATGCCTGGTTTGACGATCTTTAAAGCCACGAGTCGTCTAACAGGCGTTTGCTGCTCGGCTATGTAGACGACGCCCATGCCGCCTTGGCCGATTTCCTCAATCAGCTTGTAGGGGCCAATCTGCGTGCCTGGCTTCTCGGCAATTGACTGGTCGACCGTGGCAGATTCTTCGCCGGAGAAGATCGAAAGTGGGCATTCCAGAAAATGTTCGACTTCGCCAGGCAATCCCAGCAACTCCACGACACGATCATAGAGCAACACATCCTCGCCGCAGACCTGATTCAAGTAAGCGGTACGTTCATCCGCCTGCTCAATCTTGCGCGCCTCGTGGAAGATGGCTTCTTCATTTACTGCTAATTGTCGCATTACGTTTAACCTAACCGTGGCGTGCCGTGAAAAGGGTGAAAAGTACGTCACTTGTATATGCATTGAGCTTGTACAAATCGAAAAATACTGGCCACACCGGAAACATGATTGCCCCACCTCTAATCACAATGCGAAATCCAGAAGCCAAAACCCTAATGGTTGGTACGCGATTTCCGAAAATAGTCAGAATATCTTCAATCGTTGTTCGTTTTGAAGATTTCGACGCGTAGCCAGTTCTTCGCGTAAGCCCAGTCGTTCTCAGCAGTTGCGATGGAAATGTTCAGTGCTGCTGCGGCTTGCGCGCTGGTAAGTCCCGCAAAGTAACGGAGCTTGACCAGGGCTGCCTTACGAGCGTCTAATTCTTCCAACTGGGAAAGGGCTTCGTTCAATGCCAGGACATCCACGCTGGGGCTCTTGGTGGTTGGTTCTACTTGAGCGAGCTCGATTCGCTCCCGCTCGCCGCCAGCCTTCTTACTTTGTTTGTGACGTGCGACCTCGACCAGAATCCGCCGCATCGCTTCTGCCGCCGCAGCGAAAAAGTGTCCACGGGAATCCCACCGCTGGTCATTCCCGCTGCCAACGAGCCGCAAATACGCCTCGTGAACCAACGCCGTTGCCTGTAGCGTCTGCCCCGGCTTCTCCTGAGCCAGCTTCACCGCAGCCAACTTCCGCAGCTCGTCATACACTAGCGGTAACAACAGTTCCGCCGACGACGTATCACCGCATTCGACTTGCGACAGGATGTGCGTGAGATCGGACATAGGCTTGCGATCGAAGGAAGAAGAATCTCGCTGCGTAAGATTGTAACGGAACGCTCGCTCGCGTGCATCAGGATGTTTGTCCAGAGGCTGACTTCTCTTACCCACAGAGGGTTCAACCTCTGCATTGTCGCCGACAAAAGACGAGATCGAAAAGCGGCATGGTTCAAAAAGGGGTCGATCGTATGGAAAATCAAGGCCAAAAAACGTGAATCCGAGCCACGGCGTTGTTGCATAGAACAGCTATGTATAGTAGTGTAAGGTACGCGCGTTTTGAGGACTTCTAAAATCCCGGGCAGATGTAACGATGAATGTTACCAAGGATCTTATGGCCGCTTCGGCCACGCCAATCGTGTTGGGAATCTTGGACGAAAACGAGAGTTACGGCTACGCCATCCTGAAACGGATCAGCGCGGTGTCCGGTGGCCAGTTGGAATGGACGGACGGGATGCTCTACCCGCTGCTGCATCGACTTGAACGTCTGGGGTACGTCAAAGCGCGCTGGCGGGCAGCGGAAACGGGTCGCTTGCGCAAGTACTACAGGATCACCAAGCAAGGCCGTGAGGCCCTTGGTACGCAGCGCAGCCAGTGGGAAATGGTTGACAAAGCAATGCGAACCATCTGGCACGAGATGTCCTTGACTGTATCGCCCAAGGCAACACCAGTAATAAATTAAGGCCACCAATAATGGTAGCTAACAACATGGAAATGGCAGTCGAAAAAAAGGCCAGTCTGGCAGCCAAAAAGTCGGCCAGTGAAAGGGGGGTGACTTGGGTGTGCCGAGTGGTTCGAGTATGTGGTTTTGCCACTTACACGGACGCACTCGGAGAAACCTATGGTACTC
>SXGS01229324.1_pt1 | contig 46545 bp, 34 predicted proteins | sample 3174681 | NCBI WGS metagenome assembly SXGS01 (sample SAMN11356861, study PRJNA531348) | freshwater metagenome | isolation source: freshwater sample F1-80 | place: China: Fuxian Lake, Yuxi | collected 2017-12-25
CGGCTCGTCGAGCAGCAGCAGATCGGGGCTCTGCAAGAGCAGCCGGCAGAGCGCCACGCGCCGTTTCTCGCCACCCGAGAGGATGCCGGCCCGCACCTCGCCATCCGGGCAGCGCAGGGCGTCCATCGCCATCTCGACCCGCGAGTCGAGATCCCATGCGCCCGCGGCCTCGATCTGATCCTGCAGGCGGGCCTGCTCGTCGAGCAGGCGCTGCATCTCGTCGTCGTCACTGACCTCGCCGAAACGCAGAGATATGGCCTCGAACGCCGCCAGCAGCGCCCGGGTCTCGGCGACCCCTTCCTCGACCAGCTCGCGCACCGACTTCTCGGCCTCGAGCTCCGGCTCCTGGGGCAGGAAACCAATGCGCGTGCCCTCGGCCGCGGCCGCCTCGCCAGCGATGTCGTGGTCCACCCCGGCCATCACCCGCAGCACCGTGCTCTTGCCCGAGCCGTTCAACCCGAGCACGCCAATCTTGGCCCCGTAGAAGAACGAGAGGTTGATCCCCTCCACAATGGTCCGCCCCCCGGGCAGGACCTTCCGGAGATTGCGCATGCTGTAGATGTACTTCTCGGCCATCGGAGAGCGGGTACCCGTCGCCACCCGGGGATGCCACCGACTGCGGATCGCCCCCGCGAAGAGAAAAGGCGCGCCGCTTGCTTCGAGTCGCGGAATGGTGGATTTTTCAAGTGTCAATGCGGACCCGTCTCGGGTCAGGGAGGTCGGTCATGAGCCCATCGGCTGAGGCAAACCCACGCACGGCGGCGCACACGGCGCGACCCATCCTCGAGCGGATCTTCCGCGATGCCAAGCCAGGCATCCGCTGCCGGCTCTGGGACGGCAGCGAGGTCTGCGTCGGCTCCCCCCTTGCAAGCTTCACCTTGACCGTGAACGGGCCCGATGCATTCCGCCGCTGCTTCGGCTCGGGCAACACCCGCGCCATGGCCGAGTGCTTCGTCGAGCGTGGCCTCGACGTCGAGGGCGACCTCTTCGACGCGCTGCGGGTCGCCAACCAGCTCGAGGATCTATCGCTCGACTGGATCGACCGACTCTCGATCTGGATCGATGCGCAGAGGATTTGAGGAACGCGACGGCCGATGCTCTCTACTGCAGCGAGTACCTGGGATGCGATCGTGGTGGGCGGTGGGCCCGCCGGATCGACCGCGGCCTGGGACCTCGCGCGACGCGGCGCGCGCGTGCTGGTCCTCGATGCGGCGCGCTTCCCTCGCGTCAAGCTGTGTGCCGGCTGGGTCACCCCGGCGGTGTGGCAAGCCCTCGAGCTCGCCCCCGCCGACTACCCGCACACCCTGCAGCCCTTCTCGCGTGTGACGCTGGCGCTCGACGCGGAAGTCCGGGAGACGTGCTGGGACACGACTGCGGGTTACGGGATCGTGCGTTCGGAATTTGACGCTCATCTCCTCGAGCGGGCCAGGCGGGCCGGCGCGACCGTGCGCGAGGGCGCCCGCGTGGACGACCTCGACCTGCACGACCGGCGCATGGTGGTCCGCAGCGGCGGCCTCGAGGACACGGCCCCCCTGGTGATCGGCGCCGGAGGCCACCACTGCCCGGTGGCACGTCGCTTCGGCGCGATCGCCACCGAAGAAGCCGTCGTGGTCGCACGCGAGAGCGAGACGCACGTCGGCGCGGCCGTTCTGCGCGGCCTCACGCCCCGGCACGGCACGCCCGAACTCTTCGTCGAACCTGATTTTCGGGGCTACGGCTGGACCTTCACCAAGGGCGATTTCCTGAACGTCGGCATCGGCGCACTCACCAGCGGCCGCGATCTCCACGCCCGCTGCGACCGCATGGTCGAACGCCTGCACGCCGACGGGCGACTGCCGGCCTCACTCGAGATCCAACCGTTCAAGGGGCATGCCTACGCGATCCAGACGAGCCACCCGCGGCGCATCGCGGGGCCCGGTTTCCTGCTCGCGGGCGACGCGGCCGGACTCGCGCGCGGCATCAGTGGCGAAGGCATCGGCCCGGCGATCGAGAGCGGCCTACTCGCCGCCCGGGCCGTGGCCGAACACGGCAGCGATGCCCCCGGGACGTACCCGCAGTTGCTCAGGAGCCGCCTGCGCCACGGCCGGCAGAGCGCGCTCGGCCGACTCGCCGACCGCTTGCCCCATGCATGGGTCGAGCACGCCGCCCGGTGCGTCGTCGGCTCGGCTGCGCTGCGGCGTCGCTGGATTTTGGAGGGCGCCTTCGGGATGCGGCCGAGCCACGCCACGGCGGTGCGGGATCAAGCGCAAATGTCGACCGGTGCGGCGACATGGAGGGAGACGACGCATGAGTGACCCCACGCAAGCGTTCGATCACGAGGCGATCCACCATCACTACGACCTCTCGAACGAATTCTATCAGCTCTTCCTCGACCCCTGGATGCTCTATACCTGCGCCTACTACCGCGACCCCGAGGACACGCTCGAGCAGGCCCAGCTCGACAAGCTCGAGCTGGTCTGCCGCAAGCTCCGCCTGCACGCGGGCGAGCGCCTGCTCGACATCGGCTGCGGTTGGGGCAGCCTCGCGATCTGGGCAGCCAAGCACCACGGCGTTCGCGTGCTTGGCGTCACGCTCGCAGAGGAGCAGGCGCGCTTCGCCCACGACTGGATCCGCCGCGCCGGTCTGGCCGACCACTGCCGCGTCGAGTGCCGCGATTACCGCGATCTCGCCGCACTGGACCCCTTCGACAAGGTCGCGGCGATCGGCCTCATCGAACATATCGGTCCCGGCCTCGCCGGAGGCTTCTTCGAGGGCGTGCACGAACTTTTGCGGCCCGAGGGGCTCTTTCTCAACCACGGCATCAGCCGCAACCACGCCTGGCAACGCACGCCCCAGTGGGACTTCCTGATCGAGAACGTCTTCCCCAACGCCAAACTGAGACACCTGAGTCGGCTCACCGAGCAGATGGAGCAACAGCGCTTCGAAATCCTCGACGTCGAGAACCTCCGCCCCCACTACGCGCGTACCTGCCGGCACTGGGCCGAACGGTTGCGCTTGCAGGAGACGAGAGCAATCGCACTGGTCGGTGAGCGGACCTACCGCACCTGGCTGCTCTACTTGACGGCGTCGTCGATCAGCTTCGAGCAAAGCTCGCTCAACCTCCACCAGGTGCTGGTGCAGCGCGTCGAACCGGCGCGCGTCCTGGTCCCGACCACGCGCGAGGGCACCTACGCCAGTTGGCCGCGCCGCGCCGCACGCGCGCAGGCCGCAGGGGCTTGATCTCGACATTCGGGTCCCGCAAGCACGAGCCAGCGCCCGCCGAGCGTCGACGGAAAACGGGTGGCGCGCCGCACGCGCGCACGCCTCGGGGACTTGATCTCGACGCTCGGGTCCCGCAAGCACGAGCCGGCGACGACCGGACGTGGACTGAGGACCGGGGCTGTACCGGCAGCGCGGAGGAGCGATGAAGAAGCGGAAGTTCTGGGGCTGGGGCCGTGAGGGCAGCGGTCTCACCAGCGAGCAGGAAGACAAGCTGCGCGCCGTGCTGGTCGGCCGCTTCGGGGATCTCCCCGCCCCCGTCACGCCGCCGCGCATCGGGGAAATCGCCTTGCGCTCGCCACGCCTCGTGCCTCCCGCTCCTCTCGCCCCGATCTGCTCCTCGGACCCCGAAGACCGCGCCGGGCATACCTACGGCAAATCTTTCCGCGACGTGGTCCGCGCCCTGCGCCGCGAGTTCCCGAATCCGCCCGACGTCATTGCGCGGCCGCACAACGAAACCGAGGTCAAAGCCGTGCTCGACTGGTGCGACAGCGCCGGCGCCATGGCCATTCCCTACGGCGGTGGCTCGAGCGTGGTCGGCGGGACCGAGCCCCCGCGGGACGACGAGCGCCCGGTCGTGACGATCGATCTCGAGCGCCTCGACCGACTCCTCGAAGTCGATCGCAAATCGCGTGCGGCGCGCTTCGAGGCCGGGATCTACGGCCCGGCGCTGGAGGACGCGCTGCGCCCGCACGGACTCACGCTGCGACACTTCCCGCAGTCCTTCGAGATGAGCACGCTTGGCGGCTGGATCGCGACCCGCTCGGGCGGCCACTTCGCGACCCTCTACACCCACATCGACGAATTCGTGGAATCGTTGCGCGTCGTGACCCCACGCGGCACCCTCGAGAGCCGCCGGCTGCCCGGCTCGGGCGCTGGCCCGAGCCCCGACCGGCTCTTCCTCGGATCGGAAGGAATCCTGGGCATCATCACGGAAGCCTGGATGCGACTCCAGGACCGCCCGCGGCTCCGCGCTGCGGCGTCGGTGACCTTCAGCGACTTCATGGCGGCGGCCGATTGCGTGCGGGCGCTGGCGCAGTCGGGACTCAACCCCTCGAACTGCCGCCTGCTGGATGCCGGCGAGGCGCTCACCGCAGGCGCGTCGGATGGCACGAGTCACGTTCTCGTGCTCGGCTTCGAATCGGCCGACCACGATCCGGCGGCGCGCATGGCTCGCGCGCTGGAAATCGGCCGCGATCACCGCGGCACGGTCCCCCAGGGGGCCGGCGCGACGCGCGGCGACGAGGGCGCCGGCCGCGAGGGAGCTGTCGGCGCCTGGCGCAAAGCTTTTCTCGACGGCCCCTACCTGCGGGACAGTCTGGCCCGGCTCGGGGTCGTCAGCGAGACCTTCGAGACCGCGACCACGTGGGACCAGTTCCCCGCACTGCACGAAGGCGTCACCACAGCCGTGCGCGACGCGCTGGCACGGGTCTGCGGCGGGGGTTCGATCACCTGCCGCTTCACGCACGGCTATCCCGACGGACCGGCGCCCTACTACACGGTGGTTGCGCCCGGCCGGGCCGGCTCGCAGCTCGAACAATGGGCCGAGATCAAATCCGCTGCCGCCGACGCCCTGATCGCGCACGGCGGCACCATCACCCACCACCACGCCGGCGGGCGCGATCACCGTCCCTGGTCCGACCGCCAGCGGCCTGACCTCTTCCGCGACGCCCTGTCAGCTGCAAAGTCAGCACTCGACCCGCGGGGCATGCTCAACCCCGGCGTCCTGCTCGATCCCCGCCGCGACGGCGGCCGGTCGAGCTAGTCGGCCAGCACCGATTTGAGCGCCGCGAGCAGCACGCGCACGTGACGCGGGCTCGACGACTGCCCCATCAAGCCAATTCGCCACACCCGGCCGGCAAGCTCGCCCAGTCCAGCGCCAATTTCAATGCCCCAGTCCTCGAGCAGGTGGCGCCGGACGGAAGCATCGTCGACACCCGCGGGGATGGCCACGGTATTCAGCGGCGCCAGGCGCTCCGCCTCCGGGACCACCAGTTCCAGCCCCAGTTCGGTGAGACCGCTCGCCAGCGCGAGATGATTCGCACGATGGCGCGCCCAGGCAGCTTCGATGCCCTCCTCCTCGACGAGCATCACCAGCGCCTCATGCAGGCCGTAGAGGGCGTTGACAGGGGCGGTGTGGTGGTAGCTCCGCCGAGCCCCGCCCTGCCAGTAACCGGCAAGCAGCGAAACGTCGAGGAACCAGCTCCGGCACGGTACGGTACGCGCGCGGATACGAGCCATCGCGCGAGCGGAGAGGCTGAGCGGCGACAGGCCGGGGGGACACGAGAGGCATTTCTGCGACCCCGAGTAGACCGCGTCGATCTGCCAATCATCGACTTCTAGCGGCACGCCACCCAGCCCGGTGACGGCATCGACGATGGTGAGGCAGTCGTGCTCGCGGGCGATGGCGCACAGGGCACGGGCGTCCGAGAGCGCTCCCGTGGAGGTCTCCGCCTGGACGAAAGCCACGAGCCGCGCCTCGGGCCGGGCGGCCAGCGCACGGCGCAGATCGTCGGGGTCGATGGCCCGGCCCCAGGGCGCATCGACCATCACCGCGCTGCCGCCCATCCGCTCGACGTTCTGGCGCATGCGTTCGCCGAACACGCCGTTGCGCCCCACCACGACCACGTCGCCCGGCTCGACCAGATTGGCGAAGCAGGCCTCCATTCCGGCCGAGCCCGGCGCCGAGATCGGCAGCGTGAACTCGTTGCGCGTCCGGAAAGCGGCGCGGGTCAGCTCCTGAAGTTCGTCCATCATCCCGACAAAGGCGGGGTCGAGATGGCCGATCGTGGGCCGGGCCATGGCCGCGAGGACCCGCGGATGAACATCGGAGGGCCCGGGCCCCATCAGAATCCGGGCCGGAGGGGAAAAGGAACCGATGCCTGGGCTTGCCATCCGCGGCCCATAGCAACGGCCGCCGCCCCTTGACCACGCCCGGCGCGACGTGACGCCGCGCGCAATCGTGACGGGGCTCGGGCGCGGTGTCAGACGTAGGGACGGCACGGTCGCGCACGCCGGCCACCGCGGTCCGGCCCACACCATGGAGATGATCGGGCACGGGGTTAGCCCGGACGAGGTCGCGCACGCCGGCGGCTGCGGTCCAGCCCACACCCCCCGTGCAGGTCACCGGCGCAACCTCCGGTGTCTGGGGTGACGCGATGAACGAGCGGCACGAGCGTGGACGAATTCTTTCTCGGCCAGCGCGGTTGACGACCTGAACGCCGTGCTTACCCGGAAGTTGCTCGCAACGAACGCAACCCACCAACAAAGGAGACCGCTCATGTCACTCTTGTCGGCTTTCGAACTGCGCGGAGACTGGAGCCCCTGGCGTGATCTCGCCCGGGTCCAACGAGAAATGGATCAGATTTTTCAGCGTGCCGGCCGACCTGCCGCCGAGGTCGATCCGCCGATCGACGTCTGGGTCGGCGAGGACGAGGCGGCTGTCCGAGCGGAATTGCCAGGGGTGGCCCCCGACGCCATCGACATCTCGATCGAGGACGACGTCCTGACCCTGCGCGGCAGCCGCAAGGTCGATGCCCCCGCAGGAGATGCCCGCTGGCATCTGAGAGAGCGCGGCAGTGGCGACTTCCGCCGCAAGATCCGCCTGCCTTTCCGGGTCGACTCCAGGGCCGTCGCGGCCCGCTTCAGCGACGGCATCCTCGAGGTGAAGTTGCCTCGGGCAGAAGCCGACAAGCCACGCCGGATCGCGGTCCAGGCCCGTTAGGACGCGGCCTCTGGCGCCCCATTTCTTTGGAAGGATAAATCAACGATGGACAATCGCATGGAGAACCCGGCCCGCACCCCTCCCGCGCGCAAGGATCTTCCCCTCTACACGCCGCCGATGGACGTGACCGAGACCAACGAGACCCTCTTCCTCGAGTTCGATCTGCCGGGCGTACGGAACGAGGATCTCGAGATCACGGTCGAGAAAGATGCGCTGACGGTGCGGGGACGACGGCATCTCGAGAGCCCAACGGGCTTGAGACTGGCACTGCGTGAACTGGGTAGCTTCGACTACCGCCGTTCGATCCGGTTGCCCGCCGACGTCGATCGCGACGCGATCTCGGCGAATCTCGCCAGTGGCGTGCTGCGACTCGCACTACCGCGGCGGGCCGAGGCACGGTCGCGGCGGATCCCGGTCGACGCCCGAGCCGCGGTCGCCTAGCTCGCGAGTCCCGTCCGGGCGCAGCGGCGGCATCGTCACGGGCAGATTAGAGAAGGCTCCCGCGCCCAGAGACGGGCGGACCCTGGCATCGGCCCGCGCCGAGGCCAGGGTTCCCTGCTTGGCACGATGGCAGCCCGCCTCGTGCGCGTGAGCTTGCCCAACAGATCCTCTCGCGCCCGCTCCGACGGAACCCGCTTGAGACATGCCGCAGCTACGCGTCAGCCCTCTCCCCGTGCTCAACCGGCGGGGGGCTTCGCCGCCAGCAGCGCTTCGAGACCGGCCTCGTCGACGAGGCGCACGCCGAGTTCCTCGGCCTTGGTGAGCTTCGATCCCGCCGCCTCGCCGGCGACGAGGTAGTCCGTCTTGCGACTCACCGATGCCGTGACCCGGCCGCCCGCCGCGCGGATCCTCTCGGCTGCGACCTCACGGCTCAGCGTCGGCAGGGTCCCCGTCAGGACAAAAACCTTGCCGGCGAGCGGCCCCACCCCCGACGACTGCTCGCGCGCCGCCTCCTGCACCGTCACGCCCGCGGTCGCGAGCCGTGCCACCACCGAGCGGTTGTGCGCGCTCGCGAACCACTCGCTGACGTTCGCGGCCAGCGTCGGCCCCACGCCAGGGACCACGCACAGGGCTTCGGCGTCGGCACCCGCCAGCGCTTCGAGCGAGCAGAAGGCAACGGCCAGAGCGGACGCGACCACCGTGCCCACTCCGCGGATCCCCAGAGCGGCGAGCACCCGGGCGAGCGGTTGCCGGCGCGCGGCGTCGATGGCGGCGAGCAGGTTCGCCGTCCGCTTCGGCCCGAAGCCCTCGAGCGGTTCGATGCGGGCCGCATCGAGCGAGAAGATGTCGGCGACGTCGCGCACCAATCCCTGTTCGACAAAGATCTCGGCCTGACGGATCCCGAAGCCGTCGATGTCCATGGCCGAACGCGAAACGAAATACTCGACCAGACGCACGAGCTGGGCCGGGCAGGATCCGTTCGGGCAGTAGGTATCGACCTCGCCCTCGTGACGCGCCACGCCCTCGCCGCAGGCCGGGCACTGGACGGGCATCACGAAGGCGCGCTCCTCTCCCGTCCGCAGCTCGGGTACCGGTCGCAGCACCTGAGGGATCACCTCGCCGGCGCGCCGCACCACCACCCGATCGCCGATGCGAAGGTCGCGCTCGTGGATGTAATCCTGGTTGTGCAGCGTGGCGCTGCGCACCACCACGCCACCCACTTCGACGGGTTCGAGTTCGGCCAGCGGCTTCAGAACGCCGGTCCGCCCGACGTTGATCGTGATTCCGCAGAGCCGCGTGACGACCTCCTCGGCGGGAAACTTCCAGGCGATCGCCCAGCGCGGCGCGTTGCCCACCGCCCCGAGTCGCGCCTGTAGCTCAAAGGAGTCGATCTTGACCACGAGGCCATCGGTGTCGAAGGGCAGACCAAGGCGCCGGCCGGCCCAGCCCTCGCAATAGGTCGCGACGTCTTCCAGATCGGTGCCGCGGTAGTTGTCGGCGCAGACCGGAAAGCCGAGATCGCGCAGCCAGCCGAGCGCCTCCCACTGCGTCGCCGGCACGGCTCCGTCGGTGGCGACAATCTGGTAGGCCAGCAACCGCAGCGGCCGTGCCGCCGTGATCGCCGAGTCGAGCTGGCGCAACGAGCCCGCGGCGAAATTGCGCGGGTTGGCGTAGACCCGCTCGCCGCGCGCCTCCTGCTCGTCGTTGAAGCGCGCGAAATCGTCGCGACCGATGTAGACCTCGCCCCGCACCACCAGCTGCGGCGGTGCCACGACGCCACCCGGCTGGACCGGAATCCGCAGGGGTACGCTCGCCACCGTGCGCAGGTTGTCGGTCACGTCCTCGCCGACCAGCCCGTCGCCGCGCGTCGCCCCGCGCACGAACACCCCGTCGTGGTAGTGCAGGACCACGGTCAAGCCGTCGATTTTGGGCTCGACCACCAGCGCCGGCCGGACGTCCGCGGGCAGGAGTTTGCGGTAGCGCTCGGCCCACGCCCGCAGATCCGCGCCGCCGAAGGCATTGCCGAGACTCAGCATCGGCTCGGGATGCCGGACCTTCTCGAAGCGCTCGGCCACGGTCCCGCCGACCCGACGCGAGGGCGAATCGATGCTGGCGAACTCGGGATGCGCCTCCTCGAGTTCGCGCAGCTCGCGCAGCAACGCATCGAACTCGGCGTCGCTGATCTGTGGCGCATCCGCGACGTGGTAGGCGTGGTTGTGGCGGTGAATCGCCTCGCGCAGTCGCGCCATCTGCCGATCGACTGCGCTGCGGGCCACGCGACCCACCTAGCACGTCCCGCTGGGGCGACGCGCCCCGGGCCGTGGTAGGCTCGGCCGCGATGCAGCAGATCGAAGTCTCGCGGACGATCCCAGCACCGCTTGCCGCCGTCTTCGCGCGCTACACCGATCATGCCGGCTGGAGTTCCTGGGCCGGACTCGGGCGCGTGAGGCTCGGGCGCGAGGGCCGGCCCGAGCGCGACGGCACGGGCTGCGTGCGGGTGATCGGCGGCGGCCCGCTCGCGGTCCACGAAGAGGTTCTCTCGTTCGAGCCGCCCCGCCGGATGACCTACCGGGTCGTCAAGGGCCTCTTGCCGATGCGCGACCACTTCGGCGAGGTCGCCTTCGAAGCCGTGCCGGAAGGGACCCGGATCGTGTGGCGCTGCCGCTTCGAATCAGCGCTGCCCGGAGCCGGTCCGGCCACGGCCTGGGTCGTGCGGCAGGTGTTCGCGCGTGTGCTGCGGAAGCTCTCGGCCCTCACCTTCCCTGCCGCCCGCGCGCCCGCGTGAGGGATCTCGCGAGACTTCCCGCGGATAGCGCCACACGCGGCCGCTGCTCGCCCAGGCCGCGGCCTGTGCCGAGCGTCCTGGGGCAGCTTCTTCCCGCGACTACCGCCGCCCTTCTCGCGCTGGCAGCGGCGTGCGCGCGCAGCACCGACACTTCCCCTCCGGCGGATGTCGCCGCGGGCGCGCTCTCGCACTTGCCCGCGACGATCGAACTCGGCGGCACTCGTCCGGCCACGCTGCGCCTGCCCCCGCGCGCGACAGCGTCCCAGCGCGCGCCTCTGCTCGTCCTGCTGCACGGCTTCGGTTCCTCGGGCGCCAACCACACCCGTTTCTTTGCCGTGACCGAGGCAGCCCGCGCACGCGGCTTCCGCGTGGTCGCGCCCGACGGCACGCTCGACGGCCAGGGGCGGCGGTTCTGGAACGCGACGGCGGCGTGCTGCGACCTCGAGGGCCGGGACCCCGACGACGTCGGCTACGTCCTCGCCCTGATCGACGAGGCGATCGCGCAGGCCGGCGTCGATCCGCAGCGCGTGCACCTCCTCGGCCACTCCAACGGCGGTTTCCTGGCTTTGCGCCTGGCACGCGAGCACGCCGGGCGCATCAATTCGGCAACCAGCGTCGCCGGCGCCGGCGCTGCTGCAGGCGAAGCGGGCGCTGGGCGGACACGGATCCTCCAGATCCACGGCAGCGCGGATGCGCTGATTCATCTGGAGGGAGGGCGCTTCGGGGCGCCCTACCCGCCCGCGCCCCAGACCGTCGAACGCTGGGCCGAGCGCAACGGATGCAGCCAAGCCACGCGCGAGCGCGGCACGCTCGACCTCGACGAGAGCGTCCCCGGCGACGAGACGCGCCGCAGCGCACACGCCGCTTGCCCCGCGGGCGCCGCCGCCGAACTCTGGGTGATGACCGGCTCGGGCCATGTACCCCGCTTCGGGCCGGACTTCGCTCGGGCCGTGCTCGACTGGATGGAACCGAGCCTCGACACCTCGGCGATCCCCCCCGTCGAGCCCATCACCGTGCCCGCGGCGTCTGGCCAAGCCGTCGATCATTCACTAAGCCCGGCTGGTCCGGACCTGCCGGAGTCGCCATGAGCCGAGCCTTGACGCCGCCCGCCCGCGTGTCGGGCTCGACCACGCTCGCGCCCCCGGGCCGGGGAGTCGGTACATGACGCGCCGGCTCCACTTCGCCCTGCTGGTCGGCATCCTGCTCACGGCCGGGCTCCTGCTCACCGTCTATCAAGTGCGCTGGCTGGGCCTGCCGCTCTTCTCCGAGGAGAGCCAGTCCCTGTGGACGGTCGAGGCCCGGCTCACCTTCGACGCGCGGCCGGGTCGGCCGATCCTGGCGCGGATGCTGGTGCCGCGCGTGCACGGCGATGTGGTCGATCTGGGTGAGAGTTTCGTCTCGCGCGGCTACGGCGTGACGATCGAATCTGCGGGTCCCGACCGGCGCAGCACCTGGTCGATCCGCCGCGCGTCGGGCCGCCAGACCCTCTACTACCGCGTCATTCTCGGCATCTCGTCCCGGCCACCCGAACCGGCGAACAAGGAGCCGACCTCGGTCGTAGCCCCGGCACTGCCCCCGGCCGAGGCGCTGGCCGTGCAGACGCTGCTCGACTCGATCCGCCGGCAATCGGCGAACATCGAAACCTTCGCCACCGAGACGCTGCGTCATCTGCGCGAGGAGAACGATCAGAGCGTGCGCCTGTTGGTCGGCAAGGAGCCACGGCGCGAGCGGCTCGTCGAGACGGCCGTGCTGGTGCTGCGCTCGGCCAACATCCCCGCCCGAGTCGTGCATGCCCTGCCCTTGCAGGAGAACCCGAACGCGTCGCTCGAAGTACTCGTTTCTGCCTATGACGGCGAGAGCTGGTTGCTCTTCGACCCGGCCACCGGTCGGCAGGTGGCCGCGCACACGATGCTGAGCTGGTGGCAGGGCGAGGGTCCGATGCTCGACGTCGAGGGCGGCCGCCAACCCGACGTCCGCCTGAGTGTCGCCGGGCGTGAGGTGACAGCCCTCCTGCTCGCGCGCGAGGCTGGCGCGGTGGAGGAATCGCCGTGGCTCTCGTTCTCGCTGCTCGCCTTGCCGCTGCAGACCCAGCAGCTCTGGCGTGTCCTGGTCATGATCCCGGTGGGGGTCTGCATGATCGTTTTCCTGCGCAGCTTCATCGGCATCGAAACGTTTGGCACCTTCATGCCGGCACTGATCGCCCTCTCGTTCCGCGAGACCGAACTCCTGAACGGCATCGCTCTGTTCTCGGTGCTGATCGCGATCGGCATGGCCGTGCGAATGTACCTCGAACATCTCAAGCTCCTGCTGGTGCCCCGGCTCGCGGTCATCCTGACCCTCGTCGTGTTGGTGATGGGCGGCATCACCATCCTGAGCCACCGACTTGGCTTCGATCGGGGCCTCAGCGTCGCCCTCTTCCCGATGGTCATCGTCGCGATGACCATCGAGCGCATGACCATCCTGTGGGAAGAGCGCGGCGCCTGGCGCGCACTGGTCGTGGGCGTGGGTAGCCTCATCACCGCGGCCGTGGTGTACCTGGTGATGTCCGCACCCATGCTGGTGCACCTCTTCTTCACCTTCCCCGGCCTGCTGCTGGTGATCATGGCGTTCATGCTGCTCGCCGGATCCTACCGCGGCTACCGCCTGCTCGAGTTGCGGCGGTTCCGCGTCCTCGCGCGGGAGTAAATCATGGGATTACTCGCCACCGCCCGCCGGCTGCGCGAGAGAGGCGTGCTCGGAATCAACCGCCGCAACGGCGAGTACGTCCTGCGCTACAACCCCCGCCGGCTCTATCCGCTGGTCGACGACAAACTCGAGACCAAGCGGCTGGCCATCGAGCACGGGTTGCCGACGCCACCGCTCTACGGCGTCATCCGCACCGAGCACGATCTGCGCACCTTGCCCGACCTGCTGCGCGAGCACCCCGACTTCGCGCTCAAGCCGGCGCACGGTGCCGGTGGCGACGGGATCCTGGTCGTTACCGGCCAGCGCGGCGGGCGCTTCCGTAAATCAAACGGTTTCTGGCTGTCGGCGGACGACATCGAGTACCACGTCTCGAACATCCTGAGCGGCGTCTACAGCCTCGGCGGCCAGGGCGATGCGGCGATGATCGAGTACCGCGTCCGCTTCTCGCCGCTCTTCGAGAAGATCAGTTTCCAGGGTGTGCCCGACGTGCGGATCATCGTGCTGCGCGGCTACCCGATCATGGCGATGGCCCGCCTGCCCACGCGCCAGTCCGAAGGTCGGGCCAATCTCCACCAGGGTGCGATCGGCGCCGGCATCGACCTCGCCAGCGGTCGCACGCTCGATGGCGTCTGGCTGAACGGACGAGTGGCCGAACACCCGGACACCGACGAGCCGCTCGCCGGACTCGAGATTCCGAACTGGGAAGATTTTTTGCTGCTCGCCGCCCGCTGCTACGAGATTACCGGGCTTGGCTATCTTGGCGTCGACATCGTGGTGGACCGCGACTTGGGGCCGCTGCTGCTCGAACTCAACGCGCGGCCGGGACTCAACATCCAGATCGCCAACGATACGGGTCTGCTGACGCGCTGCCGGATCGTCGAGGCCGAACCGCCGCGCCCGCCGGCCGAACGTGTCGCCCTCTCGCGACGGGTCTTCGGTGGTGCCGAGGGGGGCCCGGCCCGATCGTGAGAGCGCGGGCGTGGGCCTGGGTCGGCCCTCTGCTGGCGATGATCGCCGTGGCCGGCATCGGGACCTGGCTCGATCGCGCGCTGGCCGAAGCGCTGCGCGAAGATCTGCGGACGCAGCTCGAAGCCCTGCGCGACACCGGAGTCGTGGCGCTGGAGGCCTGGATGGAAGGCCGGGGCGCCCTCGCGACAAGTATCGCGGAGGACCCCGGGATCGTCGCGCTCACGGCCGATCTGCGCCGCGGCGCACCGGCCGAACGAGCACTTGCGGTGGCGCATATCCGCGAACGTCTGGCCGAGGAGATGCGCCATCTCGCCTTGAGCGGCTTCCTGATTCTGGGACCTGACGGACGTCCGCTCGCGGCCTCCGCCGATCGCTTAGTCGAGGCCGACCCGAGTCCGGCGCGCGCCTGGCTTGACCGGGCGCGGGGGGGCGAGACCGTGATCAGCTCGCCTTTCCCGGTCGCCGGCGTGGGGGCCGTGATGATCGCGGCAGCGCCTCTGCGTGATCCGGCTGGGCTCAGCCCGGCGATTCTGGTGCTGCTGCTCCCGGTCGAGGCCTTCACCGCCGTCCTGCGCACCGCGCGGGTCGGCGCATCCGGGGAGACCTACGCCTTCAACAGCCAGGGCTTGCTGCTCTCGCACAGCCGCTTCGATGACGACCTGCGCGCCGCCGGCCTCCTGCCCGGGGGCGCGGCCGACGCGGTCCTGGGCCTGGAGATCCGCGATCCCGGCGTGAACGTTGTCAAGGATAGCTCTGCTCGGCGAGATCCCTCTCCACCCCTCACGCGCATGGCGCTGAGTGCGGTACGGGGCGAGACGGGCGTCGATGTCGATGGTTACCCGGATTATCGCGGGGTTCCCGTCGCTGGGGCCTGGACCTGGCTCGCGCGCCGCGGCATCGGGATCGCCACCGAACTCGATCTGGCCGAAGCGCAGCGCACGTCGCTGCTGGTGCGCAACGGGTTCCGTGCAATCGTGGGATTGCTCCTCGCCACGGCCGCCGCGGGCGCGCTCGCCGGTGCGAGCCGCCGCCACTGGCGTCGGCGGGCCGAGGAAGGCGCCGTGCTCGGCCCCTACGAAATCGAGCGGCCGCTCGGCGAAGGCGGCATGGGCAAGGTCTATCTCGCCCGCCACGCGCTGTTGCAGCGGCCCACGGCTGTCAAGGTTCTGCGCGCTGACCGCCTGAGTCCGGAGATGCTGTCGCGCTTCGAGAACGAGGTCCGTCTCACCGCCGGGCTGACCCACCCCAACACGATTGCCGTCTACGATTTCGGTCGCGACGCGGACGAAAGCTTCTACTACGCGATGGAGTACGTCGATGGGCTGACGCTGGGTCGGCTGGTTGACCTGAGCGGCCCCTTGCCCTGCGGCCGCGTCATCTCGATCCTCGCGCAAGCCGCCGGATCGCTCGCGGAAGCGCACGGGCTCGGGCTCGCGCACCGCGACATCAAGCCCTCGAATATCATGCTGGCCGCGCGCGGGGGCCTCCACGACGTCGTCAAGGTGCTCGACTTCGGTCTCGCCCGCGCCCCGGCGCGGGGCGGCATCCACGGCAGCGCGGGTTCGTCGCTCGTCGGCACGCCCCTCTTTCTCTCGCCCGAACTGATCCTCGACGGCGCGGCAGCCGGCCCCTCGAGCGACATCTACCAACTCGGCGCCGTGGGCTATTTTCTGCTCACGGGATCGGCCCCTTTTCACGGCACCTCGCTCGAGGAAATCTGCGCGCTCCACCTCGAGGCACATGTCGAACTGCCTGACCAGCGCCTCGGACGCGCAGTGACGCGTGACCTGGCCGATCTCCTGCTGGCGTGCCTCGCCAAGGCCCCCGCCGACCGGCCCCCAACGGCGGCCGCCCTCGCCGAAGCACTGCGGGCCTGCGCGGATGCCGGCACGTGGACGGAAGAGGACGCCCGGCGGTGGTGGGAAACGCTCGCGGGCGATGTTCCCCCGCAAGCCGCGTCTCTCTCTGCCGCCCCCCCGGCCGCGGAGCGATCGGATGTGGCCGAGCAACGTCGGAGCTGAGTGCCGTGGCACTTTCCCCGCTACTGGCGTACTCTCGCCGGGCGGTGGGGCTGGTGGGGGAGAAGCGGCGCGCGACGCGCATCGCCATGGTGGCGGCAGCAGCGCTGATCGCGCATCAAGTCGCGGGAAAGTCTGCACGCGACGCGCTCTATTTGTCGCAGTTCCCGGCCGCGTCCCTGCCGGCCGCGATGAGTGTGACCGCACTCGCTTCACTGCTGGGCGCCCTGCTCTTCTCGCGCGGGCTCGACCGCATGGGGCCGGCCCGGCTCGTCCCGGTCCTCCTCTTCGTCTCCGGAGCGCTCTCGCTCGGCGAATGGATCCTCGCCCTGAGCGACCCCCGCGCCGCCGCGATCGCGCTCTACCTGCACATGGGCGTGCTCGGCCTGCTCCTGATCAGTGGCTTCTGGTCGCTGGTCAACGAGGCTTTCGACCCGCATAGTGCACGCCAGGCGATCGGCCGGATCGTGAGCGGCTCCATCCTGGGCGGGATCGCGGGCGGCATCCTTGCCGACCGGATCGCCGCGCGCGCCGGTGTTGCGGCGATCCTGCCGGCGCTCGGAGCTCTGCACCTGCTCACCGGACTGGTCCTGCTCTGGATCGACGCTCCGGCGCATACCCGCGCGCCGGTAGAGACCGAGGTCCGCGGGTTCGCGCTGGTCCGCCGTACGCCTTATCTGCGCACGATCGCCCTCTTCGTGATGGCCGGTGCGGCCATCAGCGCGCTTCTCGACTACGCCCTCAAGGCCACTGCGGCGCGTACGCTGGCCGAACCCGAGGCGCTGGTCTCGTTCTTCGCCCTCTTCTACACCACGACCGGTCTCGCGGGTTTCGTGCTGCAACGCCTCGCGGCTGGATTCGCCCTGCGCCGCTTCGGGCTGGCGGGGATGCTCGGCGCGCTGCCGGCACTGGTTTGCGCGACCTCGCTTTTCGCCGCGCTGACGGCTCGAATCTGGGCGGTCGCGCTGGCGCGCGCCAGCGACGCGGTGCTGTCGAACTCGCTCTTCCGCTCGGGGCTCGAAATCCTCTACACGCCGCTTTCGCCCGAGCGAAAGCGCTCCACCAAGGCCCTGATTGACGTCGCGGCCCAGCGCGCGGGCGATCTGGTCGGAGCCGCGCTGGTGCTGGTCCTGCTCTTCGTCACGCCCGGGCATCTGGTGGGCGAGCGCGCCGTGCTGGCCGCGGCGTCACTCGCCGCCGGTACGGGGCTCGTGCTGGTGGCACGACTCAACCGGGGCTACGTGGCGCAGCTCACGTCTTCCCTGCGGCGCGGGCTCGTGGCGCTGGGCGAGAATTCGTTGCCCGGAGACACGGATCTCGCGCCTTCGCGCCCGCTGGGCCTCGATCCCCTTCTCCTCCAGGAGTACCGCGAGCGCATTCGCGCGACGGAGGCCGCCACCCCGTTTGCCGGAGGCACGAGCGGGATCGCAGCACCGCCGCGCGGCTCCTCGATTCCGCCGGCCCGTGACGAGACGCAACCTCTGCTCGACGACACCCGAGCGCTCCTCTCCCGCGAGCCGCTGCGCATCCGCGCGGTGCTGACCCGGCCGCAGCTCGACCCTCGGCTGGCGGTCCACGTGCTGCCGCTGGTCGGTGAGCCGAGTCTGCAGGAACTCGCGGCCAGTGCTCTGGTACGACTCGCGCCGCGCACGATCGGGCTGCTCGCCGATGCGCTTCTCGATGCCGAGCGCCCGATGACGCTGCGCCTCACCCTGCCGGCGATCCTCGAGCGGGCGGGTGGCCGCCGGGCCGCCGAGGCGCTCGCTCAGGGCCTGATCGACACCCCTTTCGAGATCCGCAACCGCTGCGGGCGCGCCTTGGTGCGGATGACCGACACCGAACCTCATCTCGCCCCGCCCCAGACAGCGGTCTTCGAGCTCGCCCGACTCGAACTCGAGATCGACCATGAGCGCTGGCTTGCACGGCCCCCGCTTTCGAGCGACGAATCACCCTTGGTGACCGACCCCGGCCTCACGGCCCCCGGCGGGCGTAGCCTGGAGCATCTTTTCCTGCTCTTGAGTCTGGCGCTGGATCGCGACGCGGTACGGCTGGCCCTGCGCGGCTTGCTCTCGGGCGACACCTACCTGGAGGGCACGGCGCGCGAGTATCTCGAGAACGTCCTGCCGGAACGGATTCGCCAACGCCTCTGGGGGCATCTCGAGGGTCGCCGGCAACCGCCTGGTGAGCGTACCCGCCGGGCCGGCGACCTGATCCGCGATCTGCAAACCGCGCTTGCGCGGCGCACCGGCCGGCGGAGCGGAACGTGAAATCGCGCCCCACGATACGGCGGATGCAGCTGGCACTGGCCCGCATGGCCGGCGCGAGAAGCGGACCTCAGCGCGCTCACCTGCTCGGCCGTGTGATGCAGCAGGCGCTCGCCCTCGCGGCCGGCGCGAGAAGCGGACGTCAGCGCGCTCACCTGCTCGGCCGTGTGATGCAGCAGGCGCTCGCTCTCGCGGCTGGCGCGAGCCTTGTCCTCGCCACCACGCTCGCGTCGCCGGCGACGGCTGGCGAGATTCGCGGCCACGGGCACCGCGCTGCCGCCCGCCACCCGGCGCGGGCCGGGTCGGCTGGAGAGACGGCCCCGATCGAATTGCCGTCGCAGGCCGGATCGGGCGCTGCGCTGCCCGCCCGCGACACGCTGCCGCAGCGCCATGCCGCGCTGACGCCCACGTCCACAGTGGGGCCGGCACACGCGCAGGCCGAGGGAGCACGGCCGGTCCTTGGGCCACCGCCCGCCCCTGCCGCGACCACGACCGTGGCCCCGGCGCGCAAACTCGTCGTCGCCCGGGCCAGCGGTCCCACGGTCCCGGTCCCGGTCGCGATGCTCCAGGCCGCCCCGGATCCCGCGCCGCTGTGGGATGAATTCGATCCCTCGCTGCAGCGCGACCTCGAGCGCGAGATTTCGTCGCTCGGCCTCGCTCGGGCTGCGCACGAAAAACGCCTCGGAGTCGCGCTGGTCGACATCACCGACCTCGACGATCCTCGCGTCGCGGCCATCAACGGCGATGATATGGTCTACGCCGCGAGTCTGCCCAAAATTGCGGTCCTGCTCGCCTCGTTCGAACGCATCGCCACCGGAACGCTGACCCTCGATGACGAGACGCGCAAGCTGCTGAACGCCATGATCCGGGTTTCGTCCAACGCGGCGGCATCGGAATTGATGAACCGCGTCGGCAAGCCGTATATCGCTTACGTGCTGACGGCACCGAAGTACCGGCTCTACGACGAACGCCACGGCGGGGGACTCTGGGCGGGCAAGAATTACGCCAGCGATGGCGGACTCTGGCAGCGCGACCCAATCAAGAACCTGAGCCACGCCGCGACGCCGATGCAAGTGGCGCGCTTCTACTACATGCTGGCGCAGGGCAAGCTCGTGAACCGCCAGTACAACGCAGAGATCCGCAAGATCCTCGACCGTCCGGGTATCCCGCATAAATTCGTGAAGGGGATCGCCCGCATCGATCGCTCGGCGCATATGTTTCGCAAATCGGGCACGTGGGGCGACTGGCATGCCGACAGCGCGCTGATCGAACGCGCCGGGATGCGCTACATCGCGGTCGGATTATGCGAGAGCCGGAGCGGTGGCCTCTGGCTCGAGAAGCTGATTCGCCGGCTCGACGGTCTGGTGGTCGCGCGCAGCGAGACGCGCCGGGCTGCCGCCGAAGAAGCCCTGACCGCCACGCGCTGGCGATGGCTCAGCAAGGGCCTCTTCGGTTTCGCGATGCGCTGAAGCGGTCTGCCGTCCCGCACGCTTCAGGACGGAGGTGGCACCGCGTCGAGATTCACCGGCTGCTGGGCGCGCTCCGCCTGCGTGGCATCGAGCGCGAGCAGGACCTGACTCTGGCGCGCCGAGCTGCTGTCGACGAAAGGCCGGATCTGGAGCAGACCGAGCCGGCCGCGAGCGAAGGCAAACTCGATGTCGGCCGGCATCGCGCCGTCCGGACCCTCGAGAACGTCATCGAAACGATCTGGCGCCTCACGCGCGAGTTCGACGAGCTGGCGCACCTCGTCCGGGGAAAGCAAACGTTCGGAGCGCGTCGCCGGCATCTCGGTGATGCCCCCATTCGGATTCAGCACCCGCCGCGTCCGCGCCGACGCCGACGCGAGCAGCGTCGCGCGGCCGGTCGTCGTGTCGACGAGCAGCGACTCCGCGGCCTGACCGTCCACCACTCCGCCCACGCCCTCGCTGACCGCAATCGTCGCGCGACCGCGGCCGCCGTGTTCGACATCCGCCGTGACCATCACGCCCGAAACCTCCGACGGGAAGGCGCGCTGGATCAGTACGGCCGGGAAGACCCACTCGGGCGTCTTCATATGCGACTGGCGCCAGGCATAGGATCGCTCGGTGAAGGGCGACGCCCACACCCGCCGTACCGCGTCGATGATCGCATCCTCGCCGACCACGTTCGGCACGGTCAGGTTCAGCCCGGCTCCGGTGAAGCCCGGCAGATCCTCGACGTTGGTGTCGCTGCGCACGAAGGCGCCGTAGCTGCCACTGCGGCCAAAATGCTCGCGCAGCGCATGGCGGAGATTCTGCTCGACGGTCGGGTCAAGCGCTTGGCGCTCGATCCAGGCGCGGAACTCCGCCAGCGTCGAACGGACGTGCTGCTGCTCGAGCGCCGGATCGCCCCGGAATGCCGCGATCATGCGATAGCGGCGGCCCAGCCATTCGAAGGCCGTGGGTCCGCCCGCTTCGATCGGACGATCGAGCATCGCCCGGAACACACCGAAGGGAATGACCACGCCATCGGGGACGGCCTCGGGGAACGCCGCCCGGAGATCGCCCAGGTTGGCGCTCTTGGGCCCGACCGTCTCCCCAGAATCTCCGGAGTCGATCTCGTCGAGGCCAACGATTTCGGTCTCGTCGAGTTCGAGGGCATCGAGGTCGGGTTCGAGCAGGACGTCGGCGGGCGTCGTGCCGACCTGCACCGCCCCGAGGCGCCGGTCCCACTCGGGACTGTCTTGCACGATCAGAACCGCCCCACCGGCGCTCACCGCCACCACGACCCGCTCGCCATCGTGTTCGCTCAGCCGGGGCAGCAGATCGCCCGCAACCACCACATTGGGGATGCCGAGGTTCCGCGCCAGCAGTTGCACGTGCGAGAGCGAGCTGCCCTCGCCGGCGGTGAGAATGGCCGCGACCGGCGGCATATCGGCGACGGTCTCGGGGACGACGTAGATGCCCTCGGGCTGATAGCGGCCCGCGGCGCGGGCGTGCAGCACGCCGCGCGCAATGCCGGGATTGAGGGCGCGCAGACCGGCGCCGACGCGCCGGCCGAAGAGCACGCGCTGCACACCGGCCAGCCGGTTCGCGTCACGCGCCAGGCCATCGACGATCTGGCCGTAGAGCAAAAATGGGCTCGCCCGCAGGCGGTCCTGGGGATAGAGCCGCACGCGCGGCTCGAGTTGGGCCAGATGCGCCACCGCCGGCCCCATCTCCCGGTCGAGACGTCGGCCCGCCCATTCCGGAGCGCGGGAGAGCAGAGCGATTTCCTCCCGGTAGACGTCGACCCGAGGCGTCGCCTGGATGCGCTTCAAGCTGTGCTGGATCTCTGCGGCTTCGCGCGTCGAGAGCAGCCCCGTGCCGTAGAGCCCACCGACGACCTCCTTGAGCCAGGCGAGCTGTGTCCGCCGCGAGGAACGGGGCAGCGCCGCCACCAGTTCGTTGCCGGAGGCGTACATCTCGTCCTCGAGCACCACATTGGCCTGCAGGGCGGCGAGAAAAGCGCGAGGCTCGCGGTACTCTGCAGAATTGAGACGAATCCGGGCGGCAAGGCGGCTGGCCAGTGCCAGGCGCTCACTCGGGGTCGGCGCCTGGCGGAGGTTCTCGGCGTCGCGCGCGAAGCGGGTGGCGGTCTCTCCTGGCGGAAGTTGCAATGCCAAATGCGCCACCGCCGCGGCCGAGCTGCGCCGTGCGTAGAGCTCGTCGATCGCGGTGGCGAGATTCCCGTAGCGGGCCGCGAGTTCGCGCCGACCGCGCTCACTCGCATACGCCCGCACCCGCTCGGCGTCGCCGGGGTCGGGCAAGCCATGGATCTTGAGCCGCAACGCCTCGAAGCGAGCGTCGCGACGCGCGATCGCGGTCGCCTCCTGGCGGACGTCATCCGCGGTGGCCCCACCCGGAGCGGCGAGGCCCGGGAGGAGCTTGACCGACTCGCGGAGCAGGATGAACCGCTCGTCGCTGCGCCACTCGGGATCGCCGAGAATGGCGTCCATCGTGCGGTGCACACCATTCTCCTCGTCCTCGGCCTGGAGGGCGCCGCGATAGGTGCGTGCCGCGCGCAGGATCCAACCCTCGTCGGCCTCCATGAGGTAGCGCTCCAGCAGGATCTGCCGGAAAGCATCAAGATCAGCCGTCGAGCCGACAAAGCGCCCGGCATCGAGTTCGGCGAGCACGTTGGCGACCTCGAAGCCCGACGCACGCAGGGCCAGCGCGTTGCGGCCGAGCCGGCCGTGCTGGATGCCGCCGCCGTGCCCCGAGCAGCCCCGTCGCGCCGGCTGCGTGCTGCCGTCCTTGCAGAACCAGCCGAGCGATTCGAAGGGTCCGCGCGGCGCGGTCTTCATCGCCGTGACCTGCGCGCGCATCTCCGCGGTCGCGGCGGCATCCGCGCTGGAAGCGCCCGCCCATGCCAGCGCCAGAGCACACGCCCACCCGAACCCGACCCGCACCATGCCGCGCACCCCATCCCCTGCTTTGGCCGCCGTCAGAAGAGACTCATCTGTCTGAGCCTTCCCGCGGCGCGATCGAAGGACTCGCCAAACTCGGCGAGAATGGCATCCGCGACCGGCTTGAGCACGCGCTCGAGAGCGTGCTCGCGATCGATACCCGCGGGCAACGGCCGCCCGGCGACCACCGGCTCGGGACCCGCGCTGGTGATGACGTAGCGCACCACCGCCGGCGGCGGGCCCGGCAGCTTGCGCGCCGCCGCGACGTGCGGCGGTGTCGTCCGCGTGTACCGCCCGAGGTCACCCTTGCGCAGACGTCGAGCATAGACCAGCTCGGCGTCGAGTTCGCCCGAGCGCACCCGCGCCACCAGCTCGCCCACCCAGGGCATCACCTCGCGATCGGTGAAGACGCGCTCGAGCAGTCCCTCCTGCAGGCGACGCGCCACCGCCGGCCAGTCGCGCCTTACCGACTCGAGTCCGACCAGCAGGAGTCGCCCCTCGCGCCAACCGGCATAGCGCTTCTTGCTGCCGCCGCGACCGCTGCGCACCCGCGGCATCCAGAAGCGCTCGAGAACGTATTCGAGTTCGAGCACGAGCCTGGGTTCGAGCGCGTACTCGGCGCGGATGCGCGCGCAGATCTCCCCCTCGACCCGCGCCCGCAGTTCCAGGGCCACCGCCTGCGCATCCCCCGCCACTCCCGCCGGCAGGGTCACGAAGATCGAGTCCGTGTCGCCGTAGATCACCCGCACTCCCGCCCCCTCGAAGGCATCGCGCGTCCAGTGCAAGATATGTTGGCCAAAGCCCGTGATCGCGTTGGCGATCAGCGGTTCGGCGAAGCGGCAACCCGGCGAGGCCAGCACGCCGAAGAGCGCGTTCATCATGATCTTGATGGCCCGGTCAGCGTGGCCATCGCCGCGTGCTTTCGCCGCCTCGCGCCGGGCCAGCAAGGCCTCGATCACGCCGGGGAGAATCGCTCCCTCGCGGGCGAAGCGGGCGCCGTTGGGCGCGATGATGGCATTCTCCCCCGGCCGCGCGTGGGCCAGCGGATCGAGCTGAAAGGTCCGCATCAAACTCGGATAGAGGCTCTTGAAGTCGAAGACGGCGACATCGCGAAAGAGTCCGGGCACCGAGTCCAGCACCGCCCCACCCGCGACCGGCCCGCCGGCGTGCTCACGCACGCTCGGCGCGACGATGCCGCGACGGTGCAGCTCGGGCAGGTAGAGCCGGTCGAAAGAGGCGACGCTCGCCCCCACCCGGTCAAGCGGCATCCCGGAGAGCAGGCTGCGCTCGACGGTGAGTTCGAGCAACCCCTCGCGCGCCAGGATGTCGAGCACGAGCTGGGCGTCCTCGCGATTGTAGGCAACCAACGCCTCGGGGTCGTCGTGAAAGAGCCGCAAGATTTCGGCTGCCGTGTCGGGGGCCTCGGGGTCGAGCAATTTGCCCCGCCCGAGAACCGCTCGCGCCACAGTCTCGAGTCGGTAGTCCGGGAGCTTGAGCGCCTCGCGCACCAGCGGCAGACCGTCGAGCACGACCCGACCTGTCACCTCGGCGCGGCTGCGCAGGTTGAAGCCCCGGTCACGCTCGATCCGCGGCGGCCCCGGGAGCCGCCCGAACGAGGGCTCCACACCGCACGCACGACAGCGACGAACGAGCACATCGAGATCGAAATCCACGACGTTCCAGCCCACCACGACGTCGGGGTCGATCCGCTGGATCGCCGCGACAGTGCCCTGAAGCAGTGCCGATTCCGTGGGATGCACGATCGCCCCGGCCACCGCTCGTGCCGACACCAGGTGCACCTCGTCGGCCCCGGCCCCGACCAGCGCGACCGCCAGCACACGGTCGGCGGCCGGCGAGGTCTCGATGTCGAGCGAAAGAACGGAGAGTTGCGGCCGCACCTCGGCCGGTCGCAGTACGGGATTCTGGAAATGGACCAGCCCGTCCCGGCAGGTCCCCTCACCCTCGATCTCGATGGCCGAGAGCAGCCCGCGGTCAATCAGATAGTGGTAGGCAAAGCGCAGATCGCCCTCGAGCGGCTCGATGCCACGCGCGCGCAGGCGGTCGCGTAGCGGCGCCACATCGGCCGGCCGCCCGAGCCGCACGCGCGCCACCGGCCGGCCCGCGAGATCGGTGAGCCCGCCCCGGATCTCGATGTCCGTGCCGGGCTCGTGCGCGACCGCCTCGACGTCGGTCATGGCCACGTAGACGGCCGGCCGGGCACGGTCGTCCTCGACCACGAAAGCCGGGCCGTCCTCGAGTCGGCCGAAAAGCAACACGACCGGCCGGCCGTTTCGCAGCCGCCAGGTCGGCTGGAGGATGAGCCCCTTTGCCACCTATGGCCTCGCTCGGCGCACCCTCGGGTGTGCCGCGGCAAACGTCAAGCCGATGGCCATGAAAGCGGCATTCAACATATACGGCCCGTCCGGGGAGACCTCGTAGAGCAAGGTCCCGAGCAGAGGTCCAAAGATGTTGCCGACCACGCCGATCGCGCCGGTCACCCCGGCGACAGCACCCTGCTCCTCGGGCCGGACCGCGAGCGACGACGCCGCCGCATTGCCCGGCGCGGTCAGCCCGAGCCCCATGCCGAGCAGTGCCAACCCGCCGAGCAGCGGCGCCAAGCTCGCGCCAGCCACCAGCAGGACGAAGCCCGCGAGCGCGCTGGCCAGCCCCGCGAAGATCATCGGCGCGGGCGCGGGCCGGAGCCGCTGCACCACCGTCGCCTGCACGCCAAGGCCGGCCATCGCGAGCACCATGAAGCCCAGGCTGGCGATCCGGCCGGTCGCCCCGGCGTCGAGCCCGAGCCTGTCCTGCAAAAAGAAAGCGAGCGTGATCGTGGTCGTCGAGCGCGCCGCCTGCACCAGGATCGAGATCAGCACGAAAGGCCGCACGCGGGGGTCGGTGAAGCGAACGCGAGGCACCGCCGCGGCCGGCGAGACCCGATGCGGCGGGGTCTCGGGCAACCAGTTCCAGATCGCCACAGCACTCAACACCGCGAGCGCCGCCGAGAAGTAGATCGGCGCCAGCAAGCCAAATATAGCCAGCCCCGCACCCACAGCCGGCCCCAGCGTCTGACCGGAAGCGAAGGCGGCGTTGAGCAGTGCGACGCCGGCGGTGCGCTCCTCGCGCTCGGTTCGATCGGCGACATACGCCTGCGACGCGGGCCCGGTACCGGAGCCGAAGAGCGCGAAGAGACAGCGCGAGGCGATCAGGGCCGGCCAGACCAGCGGGGCCCAAATCCAGCCGCCGAGCGCCCCGGCCAGCGTGGTCGCCAGACACACCATCGAGAGCGCGAAGCCGAGCAGGCCCGTGAGGATGACACGGCGGCGACCGACGACATCGCTGCGCCGGCCCCACATCGGACTGACAAAGACCCAAATCGTCGCCGAGGCCACGAAGATGATCGACACCTGCACCGGCGAGAGTCCGAGTTCGCGCGCTGCCGGCGGCAGGATGGCGAAGAGCATCGCCTGCCCCATCCCGGTGCAGACGAGACAGAGGAAGAGCAGGCGGAAAGCGCGGCGCCGGTCACGATCCATCGACCCTTGCTGCGGTAGCAGACGATCGGGCCGGGCCGGGCCGCGCCCGGTCAGCGCGATCGCTCGTGGCGGGCCACGACCAGATGTGGCGGTTCGTTCCACACCCGGATGATCCGGTTCTCGCGCTCGAAGCCAAGGATGCAGATGGTGCCGGTATCGAGCCCGAAACTCCGCCCGCGATCGGGGCCGAGCCGCAGCCAGGTGCTGGTGAGCACGCGAAGGAAGTGGCCGTGCGAGAAGAGCGCGACGTCGCCCTCCACCGACATCGCGCGGTCGAGGATGCGCCGGGCGCGCGCGGCCACGTCCTCGGCCGTCTCGCCGCCGGGCACCGGATGGTCCCAGATCGTCCAGTTGGGAACGCCCGTGCGGATCTGGGACGTCGTCAAGCCCTCATAATCGCCATAGTCCCATTCCTCGAGATCGGGATCACGCTCGGCGCGCTCGAGCAGGCCCGCCAGTTCACAGGTCCGCACGGCACGCTGGAGGGGGCTGGTCAGCACGAGCGCGAAGGCATGGACCGCCACCTGCGGGCGGAGCAGCCGGGCGTGCTCCTCGCCGGTGGGGAGGAGTGGCAGATCGGTCCGGCCAGTATGCCGGCCATTGCGGCTCCACTCGGTCTCGGCGTGTCTGAGCAGCCAGATCTCCTTGGCCATGTCCGAACTCCCTCCCCCACCAGCCGGGTGCACCCAAGATCCAACACCGTCCACCCTCGCGAGGGCTCCCTCTCACGCCCCCGGAGGGGCCGCAAGAATAGCCGCGCCGGGAATAACTTATTCGCAACGAGCGCCTTGCCCCGGAACTGCAACTCGACTACGTTGGCCAACGATCGTTTGCTTTGGTGTGGAGGTCCCATGGATGTGACGGATGACGTGCCCGGCTTTGCCGGCTTCAACTTGATCGAGCCCTCCGACTACGCGGCCCGCGGCTACCCCCACCCACTCTTCACCAAGCTCCGTCGCGAGCAGCCGGTGTTCCGCTGGGAACGCACGCAGGGTCCGCCCTTCTGGGCGATCACGAAGTACGACGACCTGGTCGCCATCGGCAAGGATCCCGCGCGCTTCCTCAACGGTCCGCGAATCGTCCTGCAGAACAAGCCCGAGGTCGAGGATCTCTTCCCGAAAACCTTGATCCAGATGGATCCGCCCAAGCACACCGACTACCGCAAGGCCGTCAGCAAGCGTTTCACCCCCGGCAAGATGCGCCACCTGCACGCCGACATCGAGAAGATCGCCAGCGAGATCATTGACGGCCTGCTGGCGCGTGGCCTCGAGAGCGAATGCGATTTTGTGCACGAGGTCTCGGCGCCGTTGCCGATCGCGGTCATCGGGTGGATGCTCGGCGTACCGAAGGCGGACTGGCCGCTGCTTTTCGACTGGACCAACCGCACGATCGGGGCCACCGATCCCGACTTCCAGACGCCCGGCAAGGACTCGCGCGAGAGTTCGATGGAGGCGATGGCCGAACTCTTCACCTACTTCACGCACCTCGTCGCCGAGAAGCGCCGCAATCCGACCGACGACCTGGTCTCGGTCTTCGCGCACCTCGAGGTGAACGGCGAACCGATCCCGGAAATCGATGTGCTGACCTGGTGTCTCATCATCGTGGTCGCGGGCAACGAGACCACACGCAACGCCACCAGTGGCGGGCTGCTCGCCTTCGTCGAGAACCCCGAGCAGATGCGCCGGGTCCAGCAGAATCCCGCGCTCCTGCCGAGCGCGGTCGAGGAGATCGTGCGCTGGACGAGCCCGATCATCCACTTCGCGCGCACCGCGACCGAGGACGTCGAGCTCCGCGGCCGCAAAATTCGCAAGGGCGACGTGCTCGGGCTCTTCTACCCGTCCGCCAACCGCGACGAGGAGATCTTCGAGGATCCCTTCAACTTCCGCGTCGATCGATCACCGAATCGGCACATCGGCTTCGGCGTCGGCGAGCACTACTGCCTTGGCGCGCACGTCGCCCGCCTGGAGCTGGAGATGGTCTTCAAGCACCTCCTGCCGCGCTTCGCCGAGATCGAGCTGGCGGGACCGGTGACGCGACTGCACTCGGCGCTGGTCGGCGGCGTCAAGAGTCTGCCGATCCGTTATCGCCTGCACGCCAATCGCTGACGCGGGAATCCGGCAAATCTGCTCAGGCGCTTCCCGGATGGCCCGGCGGTGCCTGCACCAGCTCGATCAGGACGCCGCAGCCGCCGACGGGCGAGTTCGCGTCCCCGCGCGGGTGAATGAAGCAGACCTCGTGGCCTGCGGCACCGCGCCGGATGCCCCCCGGCGCAAAGCGCACGCCCGCGCCTCCGAGCCACTCGACCGCCGCTGCCAGGTCGTCGACCCAGAGCCCGATGTGGTTCAACGGAGGCTCGTGAACTCGCGGTTTCTTGTCGGGGTCGATCGGCTGCATCAGATCGACTTCGACCTCGGCCGCACCCGAGCCGCAGAGCGCGATATCCTCGTCGACGTTCTCGCTCTCGCTGCGAAAATTGCCCTTGAGAGCAAGGCCGAGCAGGTCGATCCAGAGCCGACGCAACTCGGATTTATCCGCTGCTCCCACCGCGATCTGCTGGACCCCGAGTACCTTGAACGGACGCTGCGACATCTCACCTCCCGGCCCCACCGCTGGGGCCCGAGCAGGCTCGCCGAGGAAAGCGCCGCTCGCAAGCCACGCTCCAACGTTCGCCTGCCCGCACCCGCGGTCGTGAACCGCGCAGTGCTCGAGTCGAGGGCGGCGGGCCGGCGCCCCTCGCCAGAGGCCGGAGTTCGCCACGGACGGCCTCCGGCGCGGATGAGCTCGAGTCTCTCGCCAGGACCGGCGTTCGCCGGGTTCCTCCGTGCCGCGGCCAGGGTCCTGTTCCGCAAGTAGCTTTACGAATTCGGCTGGAGGGCCGCCGCTGCCTGCATCCCGCACAGGATCCGCGGTTGCAAGGAAGCGTCGGGGACGGGCCCCTAGCGCCCCGCGAAGCGCGGCGGCCGCTTGGCGAGGAAGGCCGCCACCCCCTCGGCGTAGTCGGCGCTGCCGTAGCAGGCAGCAATCGAGTCGCTGATCGCGGCCGGGTCCCGAGCCCTTTCCGCCCGACCAAGTTCGCGCATGATCCGCTTGGCACTGCGCAGCGTGAGTGGTGCGTTGGCTGCGATCTCGCCCGCGACCTCGCGCACGCGGGCTTCGAGTTGCGCGGCCGGAACGATCTCGCTCACCAATCCAAGCCGCAGCGCCTCGGGCGCCGGGAAGCGTCGCGCGGTGAAGAAGAGTTCCTTCGCTGCCGGCAGACCGACCGTCGCGACGAGGGTTGCGATCCCCTCGGCCGAGTAGCCGAGACCCAGCCGTGCGGCTGGAATCGCGAAAACACCGGCTTCGTCACAGAAGCGAAGGTCGGCGTGGAGGGCGAGCGCGCACCCGCCACCGACGCAGAAGCCGTGGATCATGGCGAGCAGCGGCTTGTCGAGCGCGCCGAGAGCCGCGAAGGCGCGCGCGTTGTCCTCGTCGTACTGTCGCGCCGCCTCACCGGTGCGAAGGCGCTCGAACTCCGAGATATCCGCGCCCGAGACGAATGCCGTCTGCCCCGCGCCGCGCAGGACGATCACCCGCACCTCGGGATCGTCCTCGAGCGTGCGGCACGCACCGGGGATGGCCTGCCACATCGCCCCGGTCATCGCGTTGCGCCGCCGCTCGTGATCAATCACGAGCCAGCCGAGCGCCCCGTCCTTCTGGATCCGCACCTCGCCCGACATGGCAGCGCTCTAAGCAAGGCGGCGGCTCGCCGCCACGACCCGCGCCGGGCTCGAGAGCCCACGGCGGGCACGAGAAGAGAAGCGCGCCCGGCAGGACTCGAACCTGCAACCCTCAGATCCGAAGTCTGATGCTCTATCCAATTGAGCCACGGGCGCACCGCGTGCTGGCTTCGCTGAGCGATCCTCGCGTGTCAACGACGCGCCATGGATAGCCGGTCATGCCCGCGCTCTCACCCACACCCCGTGGATGGGTCGTCGGGTGCGGGTGAGAGCGCGGGCCCACTCGGGGAGCGTCGCTGACCTCCGGTGGGCCGCGAGTCGATCGGGACACCTCCTGTCCACCGCCTCTGGCATCTTCTCCCCCAGGTTCGACAGAGGAGGGATTTGATCCATGCACACACAAACCATCGTCACCCCTGCGGGCACGCTTGTGCTCCATGATCGGCTGGAGATCCGGACAGACGTCCGGCGAGGCGATCTCGTCTGCTTCCAGCGCACCGGCCCACAGGTGGTGTCCCTCCGTCCCGCCGGCGACGCGCCTGACCTGCCCTGCTTCCGCGCCGCCCGCGGCCGCACCCCGGGCTTGGTCGTCTTCGAGGCGCTGGTGGCAAGCTGAGCCGGTCGGAGCCGAAGTGGAGGAAGTGAACAGCCCCCCTGCCCCACGAGCACTCCGTCGGGGGCTCCGACCTGGATTCGAGCGACATTCCCCTACGCGAAAGCCTCTCGAACGGCCAATTTCCGAAACACCGACCCGGCGTTCGGGGAGGATCCCTGATGGGATTCGGGCGCGGCATTCCCACAACCCGGACCCATCCGGGGGAGTGCGCCGCGCACGTTCGACCCCGCGACAATTTCTTTTCCTGTTTCGCTGGCTTCCGGCTTGGCTTTGCTCACAAATCGTGAGTACGTCCTCAAACATGGCGACGAACGCACCACCGGCCCGAAACGGATCGCCCGCAGCACCCGCCCGCCGCACGCTCCCGCGCCAGCCGCGCGTCAAGCGGGGGCCCGGCCGTCCTCGCCTCGAAGACGCTGCCCGGCTCGCGGCACGCAGCCGCATCCTCGATGCCGCACGCCGACTGTTCTCAACCCATGGTTACGAGTGTACGACCACACGCGACATCGGCGATCGCGCCGGTGTCGACGCGGCCCTGGTCAATTACTATTTCAAGACCAAGGAGGAGTTGCGCGAGATCATCCTCAAGGAGGTCGAGGACGAGTCGACCGCTCGCCTGCGACCGCTCGTCGAAGACCACAGCCGGCCGGCGATACAGCGATTCCCCGACGTGGTCGACACCCTGGTCGCCATTCTCGCCAACCACCCGGAGTTTCTACCGCTTCTGACCGAGCTCAGTATCGAAGGCGTCGCAGTGCCATGGCCCGACAGTCTCGGTCTGGTTCGCACGTGCCTCGAAGAAGTCGTCGCCGAGAGCCGCGGAACGGCAAAGCCCGACGGCGCGACCCTCTCCGCCATGCTGCTCGGCATGGTGTCCTGGCCTTTCATCTTCCGCCGCACGGGACGCCGCCATTTCGGTCTCGATATCGCTGACGGCGCGACACGCGCCCGATACAGCGCGCAGATCGTCAAGCTCGTGCTGGCGGGAATCGGCGCGAGCACACCCGGCGCCGCACCGGCGCGCGCCGCGCGCGCAACCTGAGCCCACCGCGCGACTTCGCCGCACGCGGACGGGCGGGCCACCGGTTCGACGTTGTCGACGGCACGCGGCGCCCCGACACACCGTGGTCCGTGGTGGCGTGCGGATCCGCAGGGGCGCGCCGGAGCGTGCCGACGGCTGGGCTCGTGCTCAGCCTCCGGTCGCGCCGTCGGGCACGGTCGTGTCCAGCGACGCGTCGGGCGCCACCAGCGGCGCGACCTCGAGCCGGCCGGCAGCGCCCTCGCGGACCACGAGGATCTCGCAGTTGCGGGCGACGCGACCTCCCCTGAACTCGCCCTCGACGTGAGCGCACAGGGCAAGCATAACGCCACCATGGCTCACCACCACCACGTCCAGGCCGGCATGGGCGACCCGCAGACGATCCAAGACCAGCCCGGCACGCCGTCGCACATCCACCAAAGATTCTCCGCCGGCGGGACACCACTCCCAGAAGCTCGCCCGGTCGTACTGCGGCGCGTGCAGCATGGCTTCGTAGGGCTGCCCGGCCAGCTCACCGATCGAACGCTCCCGCAGATCGTCCTCGATCGAGATGGGCAACGCGTGCCCGAGTTCATCGGCGATGAGTGCGGCGGTGTGACGGGCTCGGTGATAGGGGCTGGCCACGATGCGGGCGGGAGAGGCGGCGCGCGCGAGGGCTGCGCCCGCCGCCCGGGCCTGATCGATGCCCGCCGAGGTCAGCCGGATGTCCGGGTCGAACGAGAAGCGCCGGAGTGCGTTGCCCTCGCTCTCGCCGTGCCGGACGAGGAACAAGCGCCCCCCCTGAACTCCCTGCGGCCGACTCATGGGCGCCCGAACCGCGCACGAAGTTCATGCTTGAGAACCTTGCCGGTGGCGTTGCGCGGAAGTTCGTCGAGGATCTCGACCTGCTCGGGAATCCGTTGCGCCATGACGCCGCGCCCGACCATGAAGCGGCGGATGGAAGTCACGTCAAGAGCCTCGCCACCGGGCCGCGCCACGATGCAGGCACACACGCGCTCGCCGCTGGCGGCGTCGGGCAGCCCCACCACCGCCACCTGGGCCACGCCGGGATGCGCGTGGAGATCATCCTCGATGGCGCGCGCGCTCAGCGTTTCGCCCTTGCGGAGGATGACTTCCTTGGTGCGGCCCGTGATCCGCACGAACCCGGCATCATCGACCACGGCAAGATCACCGGTGCGGATGAAGCCGTCCGGCCGGAACGCCTCGCGCGTGCGCTCGGCGTCGATATAGCCGACGCAGAGTTGGGGCCCGAAGAGTTCGACCTCGCCCTCGCAGCCGGGGGGTCGGGGCCGCCCGGCCTCGTCGACCACACGCAGAACAACGCCCGGCGTCGCTCGGCCGTCGGTCGTGACCAGCGCCTCCTCCGCATCGCCCCGCCGCCCCGCGGTCGCCATCGGGCATTCGGTCATGCCGTAGGAGCGATAGACGAAGCAGTCGAGCTGCCGCATCACGGCCCGCACCAGATCGGGCGGAACATCGGTCGCGCCGATGCCGGCAATCTCGACGCTGCGGACGCGTTCGGTGGTGAAACCCGGCGTCGCGAGCAGGGCCTGCAAGATGGGTGTCGGCCCGCCGGCACTCGTCACGCCCTCACGCTCGATCAGCTCGAGGCCCCGCGCCGCGTCGAAGGGTTCGAGGAAGACCGTGCGCGTGCCGTGCGCGACCGGCCCGACCGCAAAGGCCGCGATGCCGCCGATATGCGTCAGCGGAAACCACAAGATTGAAACGCGCCCCGCGGCACCGATCAGCCCTTGCTGGATGTCCATGAAGGACCCGAGCGTCGAGGGGGTATGCAGGACGCCCTTGGGATCGGAGGTGGTGCCCGAGGTGTAGAACACAGCACTGGTGTCGTGCGCCGAAAATGGCGACGGCGGCAGTCCCGGATCGACCGCCGCGTCGAGCGCATCGTCGAGGGCCTGTTGCCCCGGCAGAGGCTCGGCGCGCGCCACGAACACATGCTCGAGTTCGGGTGCGCCAGAGCACAGCGTTCGCGCCAGCTCGCGATGGTCGAAACCGCGCCAGCTTCCCGGCACCACCAGCGCCCGCGAGCGCGCCTCGCGCAGAATGAAGGAGAGTTCACGCTCGCGCAGGATCGGCAGCAAGGGGTTCGAGATCGCACCGATGCGGTCGAGGGCGAACGTGAGCACGACGCCCTCGATCCAGCCTGGGAGTTGCCACGAGACGACGTCGCCGGTCCCGATCCCTCGGCGCCTGAGCCCCGAAGCCAACCGGGCGACGCGTTCGGCCAGATCGCGGACGGTGATCGAGGCGCCGTCTACAGTAAAATTGACCAGATCGGGCGCGCCGGCGAGACGATTCGCGAGTCGCGTTGAAAGCGGGGGACGAGGCCATTCGCCGCGCGCCTCATGTGCCGCGATGCGTTGCCGGGAGGGCCGAACCCCAGAGGCCTTGACGGACGACATACTCTCCCTGCTAGCCGAGGGCCGCCGACGCTTCCACGAGGGAGGGCACCGCCGAGGCAGGCAACCGGATGGAGAGCGGGCCGGAGGCCCGCGAATCGCGCCCACCTGCCCGCTGCTGCTAGCCTCGGCTGCCGTGAGTGCGGACAAGAGCGGGAAGGCCCTCGCGTGCAGAACATGCGCCGCCCCCACCCCTGCCGAGGCCCGCTTCTGTCCCGGCTGCGGTGCAAAGCTCCCCTCCCCGCCGGATACCGGCACCTCCGGGAGCGAGGGGCGGGTTTGGCGGCCCCTGGCCGTCCTCTTCGCCGGTCTCACCACGAGCGCCAGCGGCCGCACGATGCGGGCTGACGACTGGCACCACCTCGCGACCGCCCTGCTGCGCTCGGCCGAGGAGACGGCCCAGCGTCACGGCGGAACGATCGATCGTTTCTCCCTCGCTCAAGTAAAGCTCGTTTTCAGCCCGCGGGCGGCACGCAGCGAACATGCCGGCTCCGCCGGTCGTGCGGCCGCGGATCTCGCGGCCCGGTTGCGCAACGGGCTCGACGAACTCCACCACCAGCGTGGCCTCCAGGCGTCCTTCCACATCGCCCTGCACGCCGCAGATGCCCTTGTCAATCCTATCGGTAACGAGCAGACGCCGGAGGGGCACGGCCTCGTCGCCGGCGTGGCCGCTCGCGTCCTGCAGCAGACGCCCTCCGGGGCGATCTGGCTGACCGAGCAGGCGGCTCGACTCTGCGGTGAAGAGCTGCATTCGCGTCCGCTCGGCGCGTTCGAGATCCGGGGTCTGCCCGAGCGGCTCGTGCTGCACGAACTCATGACCATCGACTCTCCCGACATCGTCGTGTCGCGGCGCGCGAAGGATGCGCCCGCACTCGAGGGCCGCGAGGCCGAGCTGGCCTGGCTCGAACGGGCGGTCGAGCGGGTGGAACAGCAGGGCAACGCCGTCCGGGTCGTGATCGAAGGCGCGGCCGGCATTGGCAAGACCCGACTCGTGACCGACTTCGCCGATCGCCTCGAACGGCGCGGCTTCCGGACCTTCCTCGCCCGCGGCACGCCCCAGCTACGCTTCGAGCCCCTCTCCGGCGTGCGGCGCTTCCTGCGCGAGCAGCTCGGCCGCACCATGCCCGGGCACGGCGCCTCAGCAAACCTGATTTCCAGGGAACACCTTGCGACGCGCCTCGCCGACCTCGCGGTGGAGTTTGCCCTCGATCTGCAAGCGCTCCGGGGCCTGCTCGAACCCGACGGTGTCGGAGCACCCCTCCCTGCCGTGACGCCCGAGCGGCAGGCCGCTGCGCTGGAGGGGTTGATGCGGGCGTTCCTCGGCAGCTCGCCGACCACGACGCCACGGGCCTTCATCGCCGACGACGCGCAATACATCGATCCGACCAGCAGCGCGCTCTGCGCCTCGGCGATGGCAAGCACGGATCCGGCACCACTTCTCATGATCATGACCATCCGCTCCGGCGAGGGCCTGCCCTGGATGGCTCCCGAGTTCGGGTTCGAACGCCTCGTTCTGTCGCCGCTCGGCGCGAGCGAATGCCGCAACCTGGTCAAGCGCGTTGTGCAGGATCACCCGAACGCTTCGGACACCGTCGTGGCCTCGATCGCGCGGCGCTCGGGCGGCAACCCGCTCTTCGCCGAGGAACTCGCCCGTGCCGCGCTCGACACCGAACGGGCCGCGGGGCAGCCGCTGCCGACCTCCCTCCGCGCAGCCGTCGCTTCCCGTCTCGACCATCTGCAGGCACCTCTGCCGCGGCTGGTCCGCATTGCGGGCGTGATCGGGCCCGCTTTCCCCGTGGGACTCCTCGCACGCCTTCTCGAACTCGAGCCCTCGCTCCTCGAACCGCTGCTGGCCGAACTCGAGCGCGAGGGGGTGATCCGACCGGCGCTCACCGATGAACCGGGCGACCGGGCGTTCTGTCACCCCGTCCTTGCGGAGGTCGCAGCGGCCGAGATGCCCGCCGCAGAGCGCGCCGCACTCGAGGCCCGCATCGCCGGTATCCTTGCGGTGGCCGACGGCACCGAGACGAGCGTGAACCCCGCCCACATCGCGACCCGTCTCGCAGCGGCCGGAGACTTCGCCGCCGCCCTGCGCTGGTATGCCCGCGCCGTCAAGCTTGCAGCCAACGATCCGAGCGCGGCACTCGAGCATCTACGCTCGTTGCTTGCCCTGGCACGCGCACGTCCGACCGAGCCGTATTCGGCCAAGGAAGGCCTGGCCGCAAGCCTCGAACTCCTGCGTCTGTCCTGGACGTACGGCGTTGGAGAAGCCGAGGTCGAGGCCACCGCCATGGACGGCCGCGACTGGGCTCGCGCCCTGCACGACCCGGAGGCGGAAGCCCTGCTGCTCGATCTCCACGCGAGTCTCCTGAGTTCGCTCGGCCGGATCCCACCCGCGCTGGCCGTTGCCGAGGAGGGCCGCACGATCGCAGCCCAGCGTGGCCATCCCGATCTGATCACGGCGCTGGGCGCGCGCCGGGCCTTTGTGCTCTACTACGCGGGCAATCTCCGCGCGGTCCGCGACGCCACCGCGACGTGTGCTCCCGAAGGGACAAGCCCGGATCTCGGACGGAGCTTTCTCGGCTTCTCCCCCGCCCTCTACCTCGGGATGCTCTCCGGAGTCTGCGCGATGGAGTTCGGCCGATTCGAGGAGGCTCGAACCCTGCTGCGACAGGCCGCACTCGCCAGTGCCGCCGCTGGCGATCTGGTGGTCTCGGCATGGGTCGTTGCGTGCGCCGGCCCGCTCGCGCACGCGTCGGGCATCGAGGTCGATCACGCCATCGAGCAGTCTGAATTGGCATTGACCCAGCTCCAGGGCATGGCCGCGCCTCTGGCCGTTGCGGCGGCGGGTCTCTCGCTCGGGATCGCGCTGCTCGCGGGCCGCCGCTTCGATGATGCCCATGAAGTTCTCGGGCACGCGCTCGCGACAACGCGCTCGCGGAGCCAGGCGTGGCTGGTCGAGGCCCCCATTTGCGCTGCCCTCTCGCGCGCACTGACGGGCTCGAGCCGCGCCGACAAGGCTCTCGAGCCGGCGCGCTACGCGGTGACCTTCACCCGGCTGCGCAGCGCACGACTGCTTGAGCTTGACGCCTTGGCCGCGCTGGCCGAAGCACTCATCGCACAGGGCGACACCACCGCCCTCAGCGAGGCCGAACTCCGTCTCGACGAGATGGCTCCCCTCATCGAAAAGACAGGCGCTGAGCGTTTCCGTGCCTGGCGCCACCGCAGCCTGTCACTCCTCGCGGCGCGCCGTGGCGACAAGCAGCGGGCCCGCGAAGACGCCACGCTCGCTGCCGAAATCTTTGCGCACCACGGCGCCGAGCCCCTGGCCGCCGAGATGCGACGGCGAGCCCGGGCCTGAGCAGCGGAACGCCGTCCGCGCCCACGCTCCTGTGCCGAGCCGACGCCCCCTCGCGCGCGTTGCGGAATCGATCGGGCCCATCTCCCGCTGCGAGCGACGGGCTCCGTCCGTTTCCGGCGTGACCCATCCGGCGAACGCTGTTCACGATGAGGCCCGGACCGGACCCACGTCTTGCGCCCGACTTGCCGGGCATCGACGCCCCGGGCATGTTCGCCCCGGGGCGTGCGGCGACATCGAGCACGCAGCAGATGTCGTTCACGACGCTTCGGATCGTTGGGCAACCGCAGCGCGGCAATGGCAGGAGACGCAGTCATGAGTTCGAGCGAAGCCGGCACGGCGGGAAATCGGGTCGTCATCATCACCGGCGCCTCCTCGGGCATCGGCCGCGAAGCCGCGCTGGCGTTCGCCCGGCGGGGCGCCACGGTGGTCGGCGTCGCACGCCGCGAAGCCCTTCTCGAGAGCCTCAGCGGAGCCTGCCGGGAGCACAGCCCGGCCTCCTTCCACCTCTGTGGCGACCTCGGCGATCGGGACTTTGCCTGCCGCATCGTGCCCCTGGTCGAGGAGCGGCTGGGCCGGGTGGATGTGCTGATCAACAACGCAGCCATCAGCAAGCACAAACATATCCTGCACACCTCTGCCGACGAAGCCGAGGCCGTGATGCGGATCAATTTCCTCTCGTGCGTGTGGACAACCCTCTCGGCCATTCCCGTCTTCCTGCGCGGTGGCGGTGGCACCATCGTCAACGTCTCGTCCTTCGCGGCAATGGTCGCACCGCCCCGGGAATCGGTCTACGCCGCCTCGAAAGCCGCGATGAATGCGTTCTCGCAAGGGATGTGGCTCGATCTCGAAGGCAGCGGCATCCACGTCGCCCTCGTCAATCCGGGGCCGATCGACACCGAGATCTGGGAGAAAGAGGACGAGCCACCCGCCTACCACGGCCACAAGTACTCGCCAAAGATCGTGGTCGATGCGATCTTCGAGAGCATCGAGAAGCGAATCCACGAGGTGACCGTGCCGCGTTTCGACGCACAACTGATCAGCGCGCGCGCCCTCGCCCTCTTCGCTCCGGCTCTGCTGCGCCGGGGCATGCGCCAGATGGAGCCGGTACCGGACGAGCTGATCGAGGCAGCTCGCCAGCGCGCACGCGCCGCGGCCCCGACCAACGGCAACACCTCGGGCGCCTGAACCTCCCGGTCACGGCGGCACCCCAAGGGCCGCAACACGCCTGCTCACACGGGGCGAGTAGCAACGATCTCGACGCTGCCTGTGGGTACCGCGAGACGCAGGGCGCGTACGCTCCCGGGCACGACCCGCTCCAGAAGTGCCCGCGCGAAACCCGCCCGCGCGACCAGGAACCCGATGCTGACGACCTGCCGCGCCGGGCGGATCGATACCATCTCGAAGCCCACCTGGCGGAGCAGCGCGGCGAGCCGCGTCCGCGTGAAGAGCACGACGTGCTCGGGTAGCTTGACGGAGAGCCAGCTCTCACCGGAGAGTCGCCCGAGCCAACTCATTCGGTCGGGAGTCACGACAAGAAAATAACCCCCCGGCCGCAGGGCGGCGAGGGCTCGCGCCAGTGCGTCGCCGGGCCGGGGGAGATGCTCCAGCACGTCCTGCATACTGATCAGATCGAAGCCACCGGCAGGGAGCGCCGCCTGCTCCCACGCCGCCTTGACGACATGATGATCCGGGGCGACCTGGGAAGCCGCCCACACGCTCGGCTCCACCACCCAGCGCTCGGCGAAGCGTTCCCGGGCGACGTCCGCCATGAAACCCAAACCGCCACCGACGTCGACCATGCGCTCGCCACGCGCCCGCGGCCCGAGCGCATCCAGACGGCGGCGGAACGTCTCGCGCCGCAGCTCGGCATCCGCCCTGCGGCCGTAGTCGGCATAGCCGAACTCGTTTGCCGAAGAGCTGCGGAAGTAGTCCGCGTCGTAGAGGGCCAGGAGTTCAGCCGCCGAGGGCACCGGCCGCAGGTACCAGAGGCCACAGCCCTCACACTCGACCATGCGCCAGCCCGAGCGCTCGACCTGCTCATGGAAGCCCTGGTCACTACAACACGGGCAGCCCTCGGCGACGTTCGACACCTCCCCCCGCCAGGCGCCCCGTCGCAAGCGGCGACGCAACGCGAAGAGATCGCGCAGCATACGTGTTCCGTCTCGTATCAAGCGGAGTCTCGAGTCGTCGTGGTGCGTGAGATGGACCGGGAAGCGCTCGATGCGCCGGCCGCGCGCCAGCGCAAGAGCCAGCACCTCGAAGTCAAACCCGAATCCCGGAATGCGCCGCAAGGCGAAGAGCTCGCGTGCCACGTCGGCGCGGAAGAGCTTCAAACCGCATTGGGAGTCGCGGATCGGAAGGCCGAGCAGGAGCCACGTCAAACCCGAGAGCGCCTGCCCCGCCGATCGGCGCAGCCAGCCATAGCCGCGGTTCACCGTCGAGCCCGGCAGGTCGCGCGCGCCGATGGCAATCTCGCACCTTCCGGCCTCGACCGCGCCGCCCATCGTGGCGAGCACGTCGAGCGCGTAGGGGTTGTCGGCGTCGGTGATTGCAATCAGCCCGTAGGTCGCCGCCTGCACGCCGCGCGCGACCGCAGCGCCCTTGCCCCGGTTGACACGCTGGCTCAGGACACGGACCGGCACGGCGGCATCGACCTGTCGGGCCACCGCGGCCGTGGCGTCTCGACTGCCGTCATCGACGACGAGGATCTCGGCGGCTGCGGCGATGCGCGGCAGCATCCGACTCGCCTCGCGCAGCGTCGCCGGCAAGCGGGACTGCTCGTCGAACGCGGGCACGACGAGACTCAACCCGCGCAGCACAGCTCCTCTCGGAGCAGATCCTTCGCCCGGGCGCCACGCGATCACGCCGCCAGCGGCCGCTCGCCCGCCCTCGGGCCGTGCGCCGGAGCCCTCAACCCGTAGCCGCGTGACAAGACCGCACCGCGATCGACCCGCGCCCCCCACGCGCTCACCGCCGTGCCGGCGCCACTGTCGGCGCGTGGCCAAACCCCACCGCGATCGCCCCGTGACCCCCCACGCGAACGCCGTGGTGCAGCGGAAACACTCGACCCCACGCGCCGCGCTTGCGACCCGGCGAGGGTTGCGGTTTGAGCGCCGTCGGGAGCATGTGATGGATTTCGAGCTGAGCCCGAGAGAGACGGCCTTTCGCGACGAGCTGCGGAGCTGGCTCGCCGCGCGGCTCCCGGACGAATGGCGCAGCCCGCATCCCAAGGAGCCGTGGAGCGACGCCACGCGCGAACTCGCACGCCGCTGGCAGAACCGGCTCGCCGAGGGGCGCTACGTCGCCATGGATTGGCCCGTCGAGCGCAACGGCCGAGCCGCGACGCTCGGCGAGCGCATCGTGTTGCAGCAGGAGCTGATGCGGGCCCGTGCACCGCGGATCCTGGGCCACGTCGGACTCGATCTGGTCGGCCCGGCACTGATCGCGCACGGCACCGAGGCCCAGCGAACACGCTTCCTGGAACCCGCCCGGACTGCGGCGGAACTCTGGTGTCAGGGATTCTCCGAGCCCGGAGCCGGTTCCGATCTCGGCAGCCTCCGCACCCGCGCCCAGCTCGCGGGCGACCATTACGTTGTCAATGGCCAAAAAGTCTGGACCAGCGTCGCCGATGTCGCTGATTTTTGTTTTCTGCTCGCCCGCACGAACCCGGACGTCCGCAAGCACGCCGGCATCTCGGCGCTGATCGTCGACATGCGCACGCCGGGGATCACCGTGCGGCCGCTCCACCAGATCACGGGCGAGGCCGAGTTCAACGAGGTCTTCTTCGACAACGTGCACGTGCCGCGCGAGAACCTGGTCGGTGCCGAGGGCGAGGGCTGGAAGATCGCCATGGGCATCCTCTCGCACGAGCGCGGCCCGATGTGGGCCTTCATGTTCCACGGCTACATGAACGCCGACCTGCGCCAGCTCATCGAACTCGCGCACCAGCGCGGGCGACGCGACGAGCCCCTGACGCGGCAACGTCTCGCCGACGCCTGGGTCGGAGTCGAAATCATGCGGCTCCTGGGCGCGCGCAGCCTGACGGCCGAGGGCCGGGGCGAACACCTCGGACCCCGGACCTCGCTCGAAAAGCTCTTCGGCAGCGAACTCTCCCAACGCATCCGCGAGCTGGCGATGGAAATCGTCGGACCCGATGCCCTGCTGGCGATCGACGAGCCACGCGCACCGTGGGAGGGCCGCTGGCAGAGGTTCCATCTCTTCTCGCGCTCGGAGACCATCATGGGCGGCACGAGCGAGATCCAGCGACAGGTGATCGCGCAGCAGGTCCTCGGGCTGCCGCGCGGCTGAAGTGGAGCGCCGTGGGCAGCCGAAAGCGCAGCCCGGGGGAGGCCACGATCGCGATGGGCATGGCGGAAGGCGACACCCGACGCCCGGATTCTGACGGCGACGACCGGGCGTGCCAGCGGATCGAAACTCTCGTCGACGCCGGCAGCTTTGTCGCCACGGGAGAGAGCGGCGAAGCGGGCGCGGCAGGCTTCGCCCGCATCGACGGCCGGCGCGTCTGTGTCCATGCCGATGGCGGGCCGCGGCTCGCGGGGCGCACGACGGCAGGCGCGGCGCGCCGGCTCCACGCCCTCCTCACCGCCGCCGGGCGCGACGGCACTCCCCTTATTATGCTTCTTGATGGAAGCGGACCCCGCCTCGATGAGGGCGGTGATGGACTCGCGGCGTGGGCCGAAGTGCTGGCCGCCACGGCTCGCCTCGAAGGACGCTGTCTGCGTCTCGCGGTCCTCTGCGGCCCCATCGGCGGAGCCGGGGGCCTGCTGCCGGGACTGGCCGACCTCGTCGTCTCGGTCCCAGGGGCGAGCGTCCACTGCAGGGACGAAGGGCCGGGCACGAGCCACGCCCCGATCCCCGGCGCAGACCGCACTGCTGCGCGCCGGGGCGGGTCGAGCTTCCCTCCTTTAGCCTTGACGGCGGAGCCAGAGCGCAGCTCTGGCTCCGGGCTCGAACTCGCGGCACGCGACGAAACTCAAGCATTCGCGTGGCTGCGTTCGGCGCTCGCGTTGTTGGCGCGGCCGGCCGAGGCTGACCCGGCACCTGCGATGAAGTTGCCCGGCGAACCGGCGCGGTCTGCACTCGCAGCGGCGACGATCCCGGAGGACCCCAACACGCCCTGGGACGTGCGACATCTCGTCCGCGACCTCGTCGACGAGGGTGCGTTGCTCGCTCTGGGCGACGGCCACGATCCGCTCTTCTGCGCGCTGGCGCGGCTCGAGGGCCGGGCGATCGGTGTCCTCGCCAACCGTGCCGAGGTCCGGGCCGGTGTCCCGGACCTCGTGCAGCTCCGTCGCGCGGCTCGCTTCGTGCGGCTCTGCGATCAGTTCGATCTCGCCATGATTTCGCTGATCGACGCGCCCGCGCTGGCCGACGAAAACCCTCTGGCCGGGGCGGGTTCGGTGGCAGCCGCGGCGTCCGAGCTGGTCGCGGCCCTGGCCCGCGCGCGGGTGCCCCGGCTCGCCATCGTACTGCGCAAGGGTTTTGGGGCCGCGCTGGTCGCCATGGCCGGCCTGCCCGCGCTGGCCGATCGAATCCTCGCCCTTCCCGGAACACAGCTCGCCGCGACCCTGCCCGATCAGGCCCTTGAGTGGCTGCACGGCCACGCGATCGAGAGCGCCGACGATCCGCTGGCCCGACGTGACGCCCTGGCCGACGAGTACCGACTTCAGGAAACAGCCGCAGAGCGGGCGGCGGAGCGGGGCCTCGTCGATACGATCGTGCCGCTCGACGGTCTTCGCCAAGCCCTGCGCGATGGACTCGCGATGCTGGACCGGCAACGCCGTCGCGACAGCGACTGACGTCGCGACGGTCTCTGTCAGGCGCGCGTCGCGCCCGTGGCTACATGCCGAGCCGCGATTGGCGTCGGGCTTGCTCCACAACCCGCCCAATGCCGCCGCCTGTCAAGGAAGCGACACCGGCGGCACGTCTGCCTCTGGTCGCCGAGTTTCTGCACACGCCCGAGCCCGCCGGTCGGCACTGTCACGCCGCCACCCTGGCCCGAACCAGCGAGGGTGATCTGGTGGCCGCCTGGTACGGCTATCCCGATATCGAGACCCGGGACGGCACTATTGTGCTCGCCCGACGCAAGCGCGGCTCGCCGCACTGGTCCGCCGCGGCGGTCGTGCAGACCAGTCCGCGTTCGCTCGGCAATCCTGTGCTCTTCGAGTCCGCTGACGGCTCCCTGGTGCTGCTCTACGCGTTACTCGATGGCGCTTACTGGAACTCCGCCCGCCTTCTCCTCACGCGCTCGCGCGACGGCGGTCGGACCTTCGAGCCGCCACGGCAACTGACGTCGCGCAAGGGATGGATGATCCGCCACCGGCCACTGCGCACGACCGAGGGCAGCTGGCTCCTGCCCGTCTACGACGAAGCCCGCAAAACGTCCTTCGTTCTACGCTCGAGTCCCGACGGCATGAAGTGGGCCGCCGAGGAGCCCTTCGGCGATGTGCCGGCGATCCAGCCAGCGCTGGTGCGCGCACCCAACGATGCGCTGGTGGCCTTCTTCCGGCCGGCAACTGATCCGCGCCGGATCTGGCGCAGTGTTTCGAACGATGACGGTCGCTCGTTCAGTCCGCCACGGCCCACACCTCTGCCGTGCCCGCTGAGCGGGATCGCGGCCTTCGCCACGCCAAACGCGCTCGGCATCGTCTACAACCACACCGAGGAGCACTCCCGCTTCCCGCTGAGCGTGTCCCTGACACGGGATCTCGGCCTGAGCTTCGGCGCTCCACAACATTTCGAGAACGCCCCCTTCGAGGTCTCCTATCCCAGCTTTGTCGACGCGATGGGTGGCCTGGTCGAAGGCGTCTTCACGTACAACCGGCGGATGATGAAGCACGTGCGGATCCCCGCCCACGCGCTCGAGGAGATCGCATGAGCGCCCAGCCCGTGGCCGCCACCACGCCCGGCATCGAGAGCTTCCGGGGCCTCCATCGCGGCAAGCGGGTTTTCATCCTCGCCTCGGGCCCCTCGCTCCGCGACCACGACCTCTCCCCGCTAAGGCGCCGGCTCACGATCGGACTCAACCGCAGCCCGCTGATCTGGCCCGAGACCCACTACCACTGCACCATGGACGAGCGGCTCTTCGCCGAGCATCCCGACGTCCTGCGCGCCGCGCGCTATCTCTTCACTCTCGAGGACCGGCCCTTCGGCATCCCGCTGCGACTGCTGGGAGCCGAGGGCTTCAGCCTCGATCTGTGCCGCGGCATCTATTCCGGTTACACGGTGGCCTACTTCGCCTTGCAGGTCGCCGTCTACATGGGCTTCAGCGAGGTCATCTACCTTGGCCTCGACCTCTGTCACCGCGACGGCCAGACCCATTTCTTTGGCAACGACTTCCGCTCCCGCGACCACGAATCGACCGAGTTCCCGCGCATGGCCCGCATGATGCTGCGCGGGGTCGAAGCCGCCACCGGACTCGGCGTGCGGGTTCTGAACGCCTCTCCTCTTTCGACGCTCGATGGGATCGAGCGAATCACCTATGCCGACGCGATCGCCCTCTGAGGGACGCGCCGGCGCGGCGGTAACCCGCGCGCGACACGCGCGTGCCGATCGATGCGGCGGCGCAACGGGAGTAGATCTGCGCTGTCGACACCGACGCTGCCGAGCCGCGCCTCGAGCGAGGCCAGGCTCCTGAAGAGCTGGCAGAGTTCCGCCTCGAGGGGGCGCCGGCACCACCATCGGCGAAAGCGTTCCATCTCCTCGACGACGATCGCACGGGCTGCCGGCACGGCCGTGGTCCGGCGGGCGAGCGCACCCGCCTGCCGCTCGCGAATCCGGTCGATGTCGAGGACCCGCGCAGGCCCGGCCCGAGCCACATTGCGCGGCACGCCGGCGTCGATAACGAGCAGCGGCGGTGCTTCCTGACCGCGACAAGCCATGAGCTCCGCCGGGCCGAGGATCACTCCGGGCGCACCGGTCGCGGCGACAACGACGGTCGCGCGCCCGCAGACCTCGGGTAGATCCGACCACAACGCGGCCGCCGTGCCCGTCTCCGCCGCGAGTTCCCGAGCCCGCTCGGGCGTTCGGTTGACCACGACCAGATCACGCAGTCCGGTCTTGACGAGTCCACGGACGACATCGCGCGCAATCGGTCCGGCGCCGACGACGATGATCCGGGCAGCACTGCCCGCGACCGCGCACTTGCTTTTATCATTGTCGGTTACACCCGCGGCGATTCCAGCCACCGCCGGTGCGATCATCGAGACGATTGCACTCGCGACCCCAGCACCGCCGCCACCAATACCGGTCTCGCGCCGTACCCTTCGGCCGCAGCGAGACGCGCTGGCCAACGCCTCGCTCAGGGAAGCGCCGATGCCCCCCTGGGCCGCGGCGAGGCGTGCTGCCGCCCGAATCTGGCCGAGGATCTGCCCATCACCCAGAATCGCCGATTCGAGCCCACCCGCGAGCCGCAACAGATGCTCGACGCCGGCGAGCCCGTCGAGCCGCCAGCGCAAAGCTTCACGACAGAGCGGCGCCGATGCCGACCGCACGTGGGCGAGCGCTCCGAGCGCAGCCTCGACCGCGAAATCCTCGCGCCCGGGTGCTCCGACCACGAGCAATTCGGTCCGGTTGCAGGTCGAGACCACGAACGCCTCGATCCCACCGCGCTGCAAAACGGCCCGGACCCAGGCGCCCTGAGCCTCCTCATCGAGTCGCAGCCCCTCCCGCACCGCCAGTGTTGCGTTGCGGAAGTTGACCCCCAGGAGCACCAGCGCGGGCCCCCGGGACAAAGATGCCGCCCCGGCAGAGGCGGCATCCCGGCTTCGGGCCGGGGCCCCCGGGACTTCCGTCCCGAGGTCCCCACCCTCTCGGTCGCACGTCTTCATCGCACGTCCGCTCGATAAGACTATGAGTGACCTGCTCAGTAGGTGAACTTGGACAAGAGCTGACTCAGCTCCGAGGCCATCCGGGCAAGCGATCCCGCCGCGGTCTGACTGTCCAGCGCCCCCGTGGTCGTGCTCTGCGCGGCGCTGGCGACGCCCGTGATGTTCTGGGCGATTTCGCTGCTGCCCCGCGCAGCCTCGGTGACGTTGCGCGTGATCTCGTTGGTGGTGGACGTCTGCTCCTCGACCGCGGCTGCGATCGTGGTCTGGATCTCGTTGATGCGATTGATGATCGAGGTGATCTCGTTGATGGCACCGACCGCGCCGCGGGCGTCCTGCTGGATCGCCTCGATCTTGCGACCGATGTCCTCGGTGGCACGAGCGGTCTCCTTGGCGCGCTCCTGGACCTCGTTGGCCACCACCGCGACGCCCTTGCCCGCCTCGCCGGCGCGAGCCGCC
>SXGS01420713.1_pt1 | contig 46459 bp, 38 predicted proteins | sample 3174681 | NCBI WGS metagenome assembly SXGS01 (sample SAMN11356861, study PRJNA531348) | freshwater metagenome | isolation source: freshwater sample F1-80 | place: China: Fuxian Lake, Yuxi | collected 2017-12-25
GCCGAGCCGGTCGCGACAGTAGATCACCTGGACCGCGAAGGCCTCGTTGAGCTCACACGCAGCGATGTCCTCCACGCGCAGCCCGAACCTCCGCAACAGCTTCGGAACCGCGAATACGGGGCCGATCCCCATTTCATCGGGCTCGCATCCGGCGGTCGAGTACCCGCGGAACACCAGGCCGTACGGGATACCCAAGCTCGCGGCCCGCTCGCGCGACATCACCACGGTGGCCGAAGCGCCGTCGGAAAGCTGGCTCGAATTGCCCGCCGTCACCGAACCCTCGCCCGAGCGCGGATCGAAATGCGGCTTCAACGCGGCCAGGCCCTCGAGCGTCGTATCGGCGCGATTGCACTCGTCGCGTTCCAGCCGGAACGGTTCCTCTCCCACCGGCTCGCCCGTCTTCCTGTCCAGGATGGCGCGAGTCACATCCATCGGAGCGATCTCGGCCTCGAAGAACCCGCCGGCCTGCGCTTCCGCGGTCCGTTGCTGGCTCGACAGCGAGTACTCGTCCTGGGCTTGGCGCGAGATCCCGTAGCGCTTGGCGACCACCTCCGCGGTTTCACCCATCACCATGTAATAGCCGGGGAACCGCTCGAGCACCCACGGATTGGGCTCGCGCTCGCGCCGCAGCATGGTGATGCTCTCCACACCGCCCCCGATCGCCACGTCCACCCCTTCGTGGATCACCGCGTGCGCGGCCATGGCGATCGCTTGCAGGCCGGAAGCGCAGAAGCGGTTGACCGTCGCGCCGCCGGCGGCCGCCGGGATTCCCGCTCGCAACGCCGCCACGCGGGCGATGTTGTGGCCCTGCGGTCCGCACGGATATCCGCACCCGAGGAACACTTCCTCCACTTCCGCGGCATCGAGCGCCGGGGTGTCCGCCAGCGCGGCGCGAATGGCGTGCGCCGCCTGTTCGTCGGGTCTGGTCCGGTTCAGCGATCCGCGCCCCGATTTGGCGAGCGGCGTGCGGCGCGACGCCACGATCACGGCTTCGCGCATGGTCAGCGGAGCGAGGCGATGATCGCGCGCAGTTCTTTCTTCACCGGGTCGAGCAGCGCCGGATCGATGGACCCCGGCATTGGGCCGAATAGCGAAGTCTGGATCTGCATGGGGAGCGGCGCCGGATCGGGCTTCAACGCCTTTTTCCTGTTCTGCTCGATAAAGAGCCGCGCACCCTCGATCGTGAAGCGCTTTTCGTGGAGCAGCCGCTTGAGCTCGAGCACCATCTCGACATCCTTGCGGCGGTAGAGCCGGTGGCCGGTGCCGGACTTCTTGGGGATCAGCTTGGGAAACTCCGTCTCCCAGTACCGTAGGACATAGGGCTCCAGGCCCGCCAGTTGCGCTACCTCGCCGATGCGAAAGTAGAGCTTGTCGGGAATCGAGACTCTTTCGCCGGCCGTGCCGGAAACGCCCGTTGGGTGCATCGTTGACTCACATGGTACCCGGTTGAAAAAACATTTTCAACGTGTTTTGGCGCCAAGTACCTACCGCTATACTCGAAAGAACCATGAAGTTCACCGGGGTCACAGTGCTTTTCGCGGCTTCGCTTGCCGCGCAGAATAACGGTTCCATTCAAGGAGTGGTCAAGGATTCGTCCGACGCGGTCATTGCGTCGGCGAAGGTGACGGCCAATCACCTCGACACGGGATTGCGCCGCGAAGCCGTCACCAACGAGGCCGGCATTTACCTGTTCCCGACGCTGCCCGTCGGCCGCTACAAGATCTCCGTCTCGCTGAGTGGATTCTCGACGGCGGAAGTGCCGGAGTTGAAGCTCGACGTCGGCCAGTCCGCGCGCATCGACTTCACGTTGAAGCCGGGCTCGCTCACCGAAAGCGTCACCGTCTCCGCGGCCGCCGCGCTGCTCGATTCGGAAACCTCCACGGTCGGCCAGGTCATCGACAATAAACGCATCGTCGAACTGCCGCTCAATGGCCGCAACTACCTGGAACTGGCGCGGCTCACAGCCGGCACGGCGCCCGCGCGAGGATCGCGTCCGCAAGGCGAAGGCGTGTTCGCGGCGGCCGGCCAGCACGGATATCAGGTGCAGGTGAATATCGACGGTGTCGACAACTCGCTCACCTAGTCCGGCGGCCCGATCGGGTTCGAGGCGCAGGCGGTGAAGCCGTCGGTGGACGCGGTGGGCGAATTCAAGGTAGTCACCAACAACCTGTCGGCCGAGTACGGCACTCGCATGGGCGGCCAGGTGTTCGTGAACATCAAGTCTGGCACCAACGAACTGCACGGCACGCTCTTCGAGTTCCTGCGCAACTCCTCGCTCGACGGCACGAACTTCTTCGCCAACCGGAATGGGTCGAAGAAGCCCACCTACCGCCAGAACCAGTTCGGCGGCACGGTGGGCGGCCCCGTTCGCAAGGATAAGACGTTCTTCTTCGGCAGCTACGAAGGGACGCGGACGCGCGTCGGCCGCAGTTTCATTTCCACCGTGCCCGTCCCCGAGGTTCTCGAGGGGAACTTCAACCGCATCCGTCCGGTGTTCGATCCCGCCACCACGGTGGGGACCGCCGCCAGCTTCACGCGCCAGCCCTTCCCCGGCAACATGGTCCCCAGAAACCGCTGGGATCCGCTCGTGCCGAAACTGCTGGCCTTGTATCCGGCGGCCACCGATCCCACGCGTATCGTCAACAACTACTTCTACGCGCCGTCGGAAAAGAACGACGTCGACACCTACGACCTCAAGGGCGACCACAACCTCAGCGACCGTAGCCGCCTTTCCGGGCGCTACAGCCGGCGCGGACGCGACCGGTTCGAGCCGGGCCCGCTCCCGCTGCCAGCCGACGGCGGTCTGGCCACCACCACGGTGATCGCGAGCCACAGCGCCGTCGCCACCCACACCTATTCGTTTGGCGCGTCGCTCACCAACGAGGCCCGCTTCGGCGCGACGATCATGAACTCGCGGTTCGACATCCCCTACGACAAGCCCGCGTTCGACGACTTCGGGATCAAGGGGATTCCGAAGACGAACTTCGCCACGTCCAACAATCACGGCCTTTCGCGCTTCTCGCCGGGCGGATACTCCGAGATCGGGTCGCGCTCGTTCTGGCCGAATACGAACAACCTGCGCCTCTACCAGTTCAACGACACGCTGTTCAAGGTGATGGGCAAACACAACGTCAAGCTGGGCGGCGAATACCGGCGCGACAACGTGTTCCGCAACGCGTCCCGGTTCGCGCGCGGCCACTTCGCCTTCGCGCGCGAGTTCACCGCCAATCCGGCGAACCGGAACGCCACGGGCGACGGCATCGCCGAGTTCATGCTCGGAGCGGCCAGCGGCGGGACCATCGGCAACGAGAACGGCGAGAACATCTGGACCAACTCCTACTCGTTCTTCCTGCAGGACGACTGGAAGGTGACGCCGAACCTCACGTTGAACCTCGGCGTCCGCTACGACGCGTTCATGGCGCCCACGTTTCCCGACGGGCGCGTGTCCAGCTTCGATCTGGATTTCTCCAACACCGGCCCCACGGCGCGCCTGCCCCAGTACCGCTTCCAGAAGGGCGAGTGCCGCTGCGACAACGATCTCAATAACCTCGCGCCACGCATCGGGTTCGCCTGGAAAGTCATGCCGCGCACCGTGCTGCGGGCGGGCGCCGGCGTCATCTTCGCGCGCGCCGATTCGCTGCAAACGCAATGGGCGCGCGGGCAGAATCAGGCGCCGGACTTCATCGAAATCGGCTTCGGCACGCTCGACCGCATCAACGCCCGCTTGATCCTCAAAGACGGTTTTCCGGCGGTAACTCTCCCGGCGGCCGAGGTGCCCGGCCCGAACGCCGTCGGCATCGATGCGCCGGCGCGGTTCATGCCCACTCAATACTCGCAGCAGTGGTTCTTCGACGTCCAGCGGGAACTGCCGTTCGACGTGCTGGTGACGGCGGGCTACGCGGGCAACGGCACGCGCCAGATGCCGGTAAGCCTCAACTACGCACTGCCGTACGACATCGCGCCGTCGCCCGTGCCGGTAGTGAACCGCCGCCTGTGGCCCTTTTACAACTCGGTGAACCGGCAGCAGGCGCTGGCCAATCTCAGCTACAACGCGCTCCTGTTCAAACTCGAGAAGCGGTTCTCGAAAGGGCTGACGTTCCTCACGGCCTATACGTGGTCGCACGCGATCGACAATTCCGACGAGGTCGGCAACAACGACGGCGTGGGCGTTCTCAAGCCGTGGGACCGGTCGCTCAATCGCGGCAACGCGCTCACCGACGTGCGCCACAACTTCGTGATGAGCGGGAGCTACGAGCTTCCGTTCGGGCGGGGCAAGAGCTGGATGGGCTCCGCTCCCCGCGCGCTCGACGCCGTGCTCGGCGGATGGCAGGTGGGCGGCATCGTGTCGCGCACCACGGGGCTGCCCTTCACGGTGAACACCTCGGGCGGACTCACCAACGCCGGCGGCGCGGATCGTCCCAACCGGTTGGGCGCCGGCTCGCTGTCCGGCGGGCAGCGCACCATCGACCGCTGGTTCGACACCTCGGCGTTCGCGGTGCAGCCCAACTTCACCTACGGCAACTCCGGCCGCAATATCCTGTCCGGCCCCGCGCTGATCAACCTCGACTTCTCGCTCGCCAAATCGTTCCGTATCGCGGAAAAGTGGCGAGCGCAGTTCCGCGCGGAGGCGTTCAACGCGACCAACACGCCGTTCTTCGGATTGCCGGGCGCGACGATCGGACAGCCGGGAGTCGGCACGATCAACAGCGCCGGCGAACCGCGCCGCGTTCAGTTCGGGCTGAAGCTGATCTGGTAGATCAGCGGCGTGGGGCCCGCGCGAACGTCGGAAGGTGAACCACGTCGTCCAGGGGGACCAACTCCACCGGGAGCCCCCTTTTCGTCCACGCGCGGAATCCTCCGGAGATGACGGTGGCGTTCCGGCCCCGGTCGATCATGGCCCGCGCCACGCGCAGGCTGGTGGCGTCGGTGAGTCAAGTGCAGTAGAGGTAGATCTCGCGCGAGCCGGGCAACTCCTCCAGCGCCTCGCCCAGCCGGTTCGGTTCCAGCCGCGCCGCTCCCCGGATGCGCAACGCTCCGCCGCTGTAGTAGCCGTGGCTCCGCACGTCGAAGACCACGGTCTCTTCGGGGTTGCCCGCGAGGATGGACGCCAGTGCCTGGGGGCCGATCCTCGGAACGTCGAGGAAGGTCGCGCGCAGCTTCCACGCCAGCCATCCTCGATAGACCAGATACGCCGCGGCGGCCAGGATCATCGCGGCTTTCAACAGTTGGCCCGCCGAAGCCATGGCGGCGGCGATCGTCCCCAGGAAAGCCGAGAACACGAACCCCAGCGCGAAATAGGCGCTGGCGTAGATCAGCGCCCCGCCCAGGTCGAACAGCAGGAATTCCCGCGGGCGCATTCCGAGCGAGCCCGCCAGCGGCGCGGCCATGGTATTGACGCCGGGGACGAACTTCGCGAACAGCAACGCCAGCCGGCCCTGGCGGTAGAACCGGTGCGCGGCGTTGTGGATGCACGATTCGGGACTCGCCGCCAGCCGGCACAGCAGTCCGAGAAAGTACCAGCCGGTGTAGCGTCCGACGGCGAAGAGCAGCAGATCCCCGGCGAGCAGCCCCGCGATCCCCGCGGCGAACGAACCCGGAGCCGAAATCGAGCCCACGCGCGCCATCGCGCCCGCGCACAACAGGCCCACCGCGGCGGGAAGCGGGAAGCCGATCGCTTCGATGAAGCACAACCCAGCCAGCAGCAGCGGACCGTGCTCGCCGATCAGCGCGGTGACGTCGTGCATCGGTATCGCCCCATCGCGCCATTATAGCGGCGCCCTGTTCACGGCAACGGCCGCCGGCGGATGCGCTCCACCGGCCGCAGGTACGACCTTTCGCTCCCGAGCCCCACCGATTTTCGCCGCCGGTCCAGCCCTTTCGGATCCTCCACCGGCATCGGACGGAGCTTGCCGTCCGGCCCTTCCTCGGTCTGCGTGCCGTAGACCTGCTTCCGTCCCTCGTTCACCAGGACGCGATCGGTGAGGTAGGCGAGATCGGTGGGCGGCTGCGCGACGATGTGCGCCGCGTTGGAGCCGTCGCGCCCCACCAGCCCGATGCCCGGCCAGCCACGCTTGGCGACGATTTCCGCGAGCCGCGCCGAGTTCCGCTTCCTGATTTCGCCGATGCGTTCCCAGTCCGCCGGTCCGAGATCCACCAGCGCTTTTTCGTGGAACGGGGCTTGCTCTTCGCGCTCCATCGCGAGCAGTTCGCGGCGCAGTTCGGGATCGGCAGCCGCTGCCGCCAGCAGCGCCAACGCCGCGATCACGGCTTGTCTACGTGCTCGGAACTCACCACTTGTCCCGAGGCGTCGATCAGGTTGAAGTAGTACGCTTTCACTCCCGCCGGCAACTGCGCGTAGACGCGGCCCGCCGCCGCGTCGATCTCCACTGGCGCCGATTCCCACTTGCGGTCCGGCCACTTGCCCAGGTCCCTGGTGTAGTTCAACTCCGCGCCCTTCAGCGATCCCGCCGCGCGGAAGTTCGCCCATCCGTTGGACCCGTCCTCGCCCTGCGCGGTCACCATGGCCGGCGGCGGCCCTTTTTTCAAGATGAAGTCAGCGTAGGAATGGATCTCCTCCGGCTTGGCGCCGTCGGGATGGGAATGCCGCATCCGGACGCGCACCGCCAGCGTCCGTCGTCCCTTCGTCAACCGGTACGATTTACGCCACGACGGGAGAGGATAGGCGAAATCGTTGGTTCCGTTCACCCACAGCATCGGCAGCTTGGCGCGGCCTAGGTAGCGCGACGGATCCCACAACTCCAGCCACTTCTTCCAACGCTCCGCGCCGAGCGTCTTTTCCTGGCCGGTCCACGCCGAGTCCTCGCCGAGATAGCCGCAGCCGTACACCGGCGCGGCGAACTTGTATCGCGTGTCCACGCCGGAGACGATCGACGTCAGGTAGCCTCCCCACGAGATGCCGGTGACTCCGATGCGCTTCGCATCCACCTCGGGGAACGACCGAAGCAGCGAATGGGCGCGAACCACGGCCGCCACGGCATGGTAGGTCCACTGATCCTGGGGCGCCAGGTCGACGTTGGCGAAGTCGCCCCAGCCCGCGGGTCCTGAGAACTCGTGGCGCGAACGATCCGGATTCCAGATCTTGTTCGGCGCGGTAGCGGTCTGGGGGATCGTGCCGACGGTGTCCATTGCGATCGCCGCGTAGCCGCGAGCGTTCCACATCCGCACCCACTCGGCGAACGCGGTTCCGCCGCCGCCGTGGATCAGCACCATCGCCGGATGCCTTCCCGGAGCTTGCGGCGCGCCATACCAGGCGAACACGCGCGTCGGCTTTCCCTTGTACGGCGGGCCTTCGAACAACAGCGCCTTGACGCCTTTTTCCGAATGGGCGGGCGCGTCGAAGGTGCGCGGCGCGCGATAAAGCTCCTTCAGGTTCCAAGGCGGGTTGTCCGCGGCGAAGGCGGACACGGCGAGCGCGACGAGCAGAATCCGGCGAGTCATGGCGAACCGGCAGTGTACTACGGCGGCGTTTCGCGGCACAATCGAGAAATGTCCATTCCCTTTCGCGGCCGATTGGCGGCGTTGCTGATTGCCGCCGCCGCTTTCGCCAAGACGCCGCTCACGCACGAGACCATGTGGCGCATGAAGCGCGTGGGCGCGCCGTCGCCGTCGCCGGACGGCAAGTGGGTGGTGATGTCCGTCGCCGAGCCGGCGTACGATGCCAACGACCAGGTCTCCGATTTGTGGATCGCACCGATCGACGGCTCGACCGCGCCCCGGCGGCTGACCCGGACCAAGTCCGCCGAATCCGGAGTGGCGTGGAGCCCCGACGGGCGGCGAATCGCATTCTCGGCCAAGCGCGACGGCGACGACGACGCGCAGATCTACGTGCTCGACATCGCCGGGGGCGGCGAATCGCGCCGGGTCACCAAGGTGGCGGGCGGACCGTCCGGTCCGAAGTTCTCGCCCGACGGCAAGTCGATCCTGTTCCAGGCCACGTTCGACCCGATCGCGGAAGAGCGCAAGAAGCGCAAGTATCAGGCCCGCGCCTACGACTCGTTTCCGATCCGGCAGTGGGACCACTGGCTCGACGAGACGCGGCCCCATCTGTTCGTGCAATCGCTCGACGACGGCGCGGCGGCGCGCGACCTGCTGGCCGGAACCAGGCTCGCCGCCGGGGCCGGCTTCGATGGCGAGGCCGGCAACTCGGGCTCCGATCTGCACTCCACCTGGACGCCAGACGGATCGGCGATTGTCTTCAGCGCCACCACGCGGCGGAACGAGTCGGCGTACGCGAACGTCGCGCTGCAACTGTACCGCGTCCCCGTCGCGGGTGGCGAGCCCACGCAACTCACGCGGGGCGGCGACAGCTTCACCGCGGCGGCCTTTTCCCCCGATGGCAAAGCGCTGTTCGCGCAGTACGAACACGGCTCGGCGAAGCCCTTCCACCAGATCCGCGTGGCGCGCTTCGACTGGCCCGATCCGGGCGCGCCCCGGATCGTATCGCAGGCGCTGGACCGCTCCGTATCGAGCTTCGCTTTCTCCGCCGATTCGAGCACGGTGTTCGCGCTGGCGGAAGAAGCCGGCCACGAGAAGCTGTTCTCGTTTCCCGCCGCCGGTGGACCCGCTCGCCTGGCGGTCGACATGAAGGAAGGCGTCTATGTGAATCTGAAGTCCGCCGCCGGCGCGTTGATGGCGAACTGGGAGAGTTCGGTGAGTCCGCTCGAGGTGGTGCGCCTCGATCCCGCGGCGGGGCGCCACTCGGCGGTCACGCGATTCAACGCCGCCGCGATCGAAGAGATCGACTGGCAGCCGCCGCGCCACTTCACCTTCACCGCGAAGAACGGGCGTAAGATCCACAACATGGTCTATCTCCCGCCGGGATTCGACGAGAAGCGCAAGTATCCGCTGATGTCGTTCATCCACGGCGGACCCCACACCATGTCGCGCGATCAGTTCCACACCCGGTGGAACTACCATCTGCTGACCGCGCCCGGATACGTGGTGCTGACCACCAACTACACGGGTTCCACCGGGTTCGGCGAGGCGTTCGCGCAGGCGATCCAATTCGATCCGTTGAAGGGGCCGGGCCTCGAACTGGACGAGGCCGTGGACGAAGCGATCCGCCGCTTCCCGTTCGTGGATGGATCGCGTCTGGCGGCGGGCGGCGCGAGTTACGGCGGCCACCTGGCCAATTGGCTGCAAGCCACCACAACGCGGTACAAGTGCCTGTTCAGCCACGCCGGGTTGATCAATCTGGAGTCGCAATGGGGCACGAGCGACACGATCTACCATCGGGAGGTGAACAGCGGCGGACCGCATTGGGAGCAGGGCCGCGTCTGGCGTGAGCAGAATCCGATCCGGCTGGCGGCCAGGTTCCGCACGCCGATGCTATTGACGGTGGGCGAGAACGATTTCCGCGTGCCACTGAACCAGACGCTCGAAAACTGGAGCGTGCTCCAGCGGCTGAGGATTCCCAGCCGCCTGCTGGTGTTTCCCACGGAGAATCACTGGATTCTGAAGGGCGAGAACAACCGCTACTTCTTCCAGGAACTCCACGGCTGGCTCGGCAAATGGCTATGAGCCTGAAGTCTACCGCCGCCGCCGGCGGCTTCCCGAACCGCCGCCGAGAGTTCCGTCCCACGCCGGGTCGCTCTGCGAAGCATAGTCGCCCAAGCTGTCCCAATCCGGCCGCGTCAGCCCGTTGCGATCCCAGACCACTTTGCCGTCCCGGATCGTGATCTCGGCCGACAGCCGCTTGTTCCCCTTCATTCGCGCGCCGTACACGTCGACATATCCGAAGTTGCCCTGTTCCAGGCGGATCACGGCGACGTCCGCGCCGGCGCCCACGGAGAGATGTCCCAGGTCCTCGCGCCGGATCTCGCGCGCGGGAGCCCAAGTGGACTTCGCGATCACGTCGTCCATGGTCATCCCGATGTTCACGAACTTCGACATCACGTTCGTCATGTCCTTCATGCCGGCGTTCATCGAACTCACGTGCAGATCGGTGGAGATCGAGTCCGGCGGAAAGCCCTGCTTCATCGCGGGAACCGCGTGCTTGAACACGAAGCTGCCGCCGCCGTGGCCGACATCGCAGATGACGCCCCGCTTGCGAGCCACGAACAGATAGGGCCGCACCTTGCCGTTCTCGAGCATGGGCACCGACGGCAGGTAGGTGTGCGTGTAGATGTCGCCGGGCCGCAGCCGCTTGGTGACCAGGTCCTCGAACGGCCGCTCCTTGGAGAATTGGCCGAAGTCGACCATCAGCGGCACGTTGGCGAGGTTGGCCGCCTCGAGCGCCTTTTCCACCGCGATCCAGTTCGGCGCGGTGTAGTGCGCGGTTTTGATGCCCACGATGTTGGCCGGGAACTCCTTGACGCGCTTGGCGGTGGACTCCGGATCCATGTCGGCGGTGTTCTGCTCGGTGGAATTGTTGCCGCCCATTCCCGTTCCAATGATGTTGAGCAGCGACAGTACGCGCGTCCGCGACCGGTCGATGGTGCGCCGTTTGAAGTCGGGGAAGCTCTTCCAGCCCGACGAACCCGCGTCCACCATGGTCGTCACGCCCGACCGGAACGAGTGATCGTCGGGGAACACGCTGCTCGTGCCCATGTACTCGGGACCCTCTCCCGCGAACACGTGGACGTGAATATCGATCAGCCCGGGAGTCACGTACAAGCCGCCCACGTCGACGGTCTTCTTCGCCTTCGACGCGGGAATATTCGGCTCCACCGCCGCGACCTTTCCGTCCGCGATGGCGACGTCGCGCCGTCCGCTGATTTTATTCCTGGCATCGATCACCGTGCCGCCTTGCAGCAGCAGGTCGTACTGTTGGCCGAACAGGGCGGCCGAAAGGAAAAGGCCCAAAGCGAATCTCATTGCCCCCACATTATAATCACAGCGCGTCGCATTGGGCCAGTTGACGCCGCCGACCCCATTTCGTGCCAGACGTTCAGTCCATGCGAAACGGGGGCCCTTGGTCGCGGTATAGTGTTCGGAAGAGGTAAAGTGTGGCGAGAATTCCGATCACCGTCCTGGGCTATCGTTGCGAACGATGCGAACACGAATGGATTCCCCAGGCGGCGGGCCAGGAGCCGTCGGTCTGCCCCGAATGCAGTAGCTCGAACTGGAATAGGCCGCGGAGCCCGATGATGACATACGAGGACTTCCGGGAGAAGATCGACCTAGTGCTCAGGGCCGAGTGTGGCCCTTTGACGTGGACCGAGATCCGGACCCGTGCGCGCCTGCCCCAAAAGTTCCCGAACAATCAATGGGTCCACAGCCTCCAGTCCGACATCGGCTTGGAAAGAAACCGGGACGCAGGTGGGATCATACATTGGCAGCTTAGAGATCGAACTGGAGGCTAGAGGGCCAGTGCCGCAGATCAACCGCCTATCACTCCCTAGCTCTCCGCCAAGGCAGCAGGTAGCTAACAAGGTCATATGGAACGGCGAGAGGACCCCAGAAGAGGCCGACTTCTTCACGCTTGGGTACACGGGGAGATCTACTCAGGACTTGCTTGAAACGCTGGTTCGGAATTCCGTTCGGACCTTAGTCGATATCCGCCAACACGCGGTTAGCATGTACCGGCCGGACCTAAGCAAAAACAACCTTCGTCGCGCCGTGGAAAGCCATGGCATGTGCTACGTACACTTCCCAGAACTCGGCGTCCCGCGGGATATTCGCGCCAAGGCAATTTCGACGGGTAGCCGCGATGTGATTTGGTCGTGGTACGACGACGCCGTCGTGGCGCCGTACGTTGGGATGAACCTCCACCGGTTTTTCAACGCGATCGAACATCCTGCCGCACTGATGTGCACCGAGATCTGCCCGCAGGAGTGTCACCGTCACCGCCTTTTTCTGGCGCTAGAATCCAAGGGACTGAAGGGCTTCGACTTGTAGTGTAGGGAGCATGCCGCAACCATACGAGAGGAAACGCCTTCTGATCGTCGTGAGGACCTATCCAACGCCCGCCAGGAGCGGGATGGAAGTGTCATGCACCGCGGCGGTCACCGACGACGGAAGACGGTTCGTGCGATTGTTCCCGATTCCGTATCGATTTCTCTCCGAGGACAAGCGCTTTAGGAAGTACCAATGGATCGAGGTGGATGTAACTCCAGCGAGTGACGGCCGCCCGGAGAGCTTCAAGATAAGGGGGGAATCGATTCAAATCGTAAGCGAACCCCTTTCGACCGCCAACCACTGGCAAGCGCGAAAAGAATATGTGCTTCCCCTTGCTAGTCCCAGCTTGTGCCAGCTCAAGCGCGAACGGGACGCAAATTCATGCCCTACTCTTGGCGTATTCAGGCCAAAGTCGATCCGGAGGCTTGTGATCGAAACTGCTGAGGCACAGTGGACGCCACCACAATTGGCGATGCTACGGCAGATGGACTTGTTCGCAAAAACGCCGACGGAAGAACTCGAGAAAATCCCCTTTAAGTTCAAATATCAGTTCTCTTGCAACGACCCGGAGTGTGCAGGACACACACTGTCTTGCACAGACTGGGAATTGGGACAATCGTGGCGCTCATGGCGGGACAAATACGGTCCCGACAATTGGGAACCCCAGTTCCGGGCCAAGTACGAGAGGGATATGATCGAGAAATTCGATACGTACTTCTACGTTGGCACCGTCCATCAGCACCCAGCCGGATGGATCATTATCGGAATATTCTACCCGGGGAAGTCGCCGCAAGCTGCGCTATTCTATTGATTTCCCTGGGGATACAACGCAGTAACCATGAGATCGGTTCTACTTTCGATGTTCGCCTTGATGCTCGCCTGGGCCGGCTGGGAAGAACTGGGACCCCCACCGTTCGCCGCCCGCGTGGACCTTGTGACGGAACCGAACCTGCCCGTTCGATTCTACGTTCTCAAGAACGGTGCGCCGTTCCGCCTCGCGCCGGTGGACGCCAGCCTGCCCATCAAGTCCGACGTCTTCTACCGCGATCACCTCTACTACCGCGCGCCGAATCCCAAGATCCTCGAAGTGGTGGCGGCCGATCAGTATCACTACCTGCTACTCCAGGGCTCGGCATCGTTCCACCTGCCGCCCGGCAAGTATGAGATCGAGGCCTACCGCGGACTGTTCTACACACCCACCAGGGTGGAGTTCGAACTGAAGCCGGACGAGAAGCGCCGCGTCGTGCTGCCGATGCGAACGTGGGACGGCGTAAACGCCGCCGAGTGGATCTCGTCGGACGACCACATCCACCTGACGCGGAGCCGCAAGGACGATCCGGTGTACTTGAGCTGGCTAGAGGCGGAGGATCTCACGGTCGGCAATTTCCTCGCGTTGCAGCGGCAGATGGACGCCGCCCCGCAGTACGCCTTCGGGCGCGCGGGCGAGGCGCGGCGGCGCGGTTATTCGATCCGCCCCGGCCAGGAACTTCGCAACGAGTTCTGGGGGCACATCAACATCCTCGGCGCCACGGAGTCGATCCGCCCGATGAGCACCGGCCTGATGTACGCCAACACGCCGGAATCGTATCCCTTCCCTTCGCTGCTGTTCGCGCGTGGACGCAAGCTGGGCGGGACCACCGGCTACGCGCACTTCTTCCAGAAGCCGCAGCATTCGGCGATCTACATGGACGCCGCGTTGGGCAACATCGACTTCGTCGAGGTGATGCAGTTCGGCGTGCTGAAGATCGAGCCGTGGTACGAGTTGCTGAACGCGGGTCTGCGGATCGCCGGGATCGCGGGCAGCGACTTTCCCGTGCCGCTCGCCAACCGGCGTCCCTGGCCGCGCTGGATCCCGCTGCTCGGGCCGGAGCGGACGCTGGTGAAAGCCCGTCCCGGCGAGAACTCGTACGACGCCTGGGCTCGCGGCGTGCGCGAGGGCCGAGTCGTGGTGAGCAACGGGCCGGTGGTGGAGATGAGCGTCGACGAGAAGACCGGACGCATCGAAGCGTCGGCCGCGTTCCACCGTCCGCTGCTCTCGCTCGAAGTGGTGCGGAACGGCGAGGTGATTGCCAAAGCCGGCGGCGGAACCGCGACGCGGCTGAACTTGACCGCCGCCGCGAACTGCCCGGAAAGCTGCTGGGTGGCGGTGCGGGCCAAGGCCGCGCAACTCGCCGGCGAGCCCGAGATCCAGGCGCACGGGAGTCCGGTGTACCTGCTTCGGGACGGCAAGCCGGTGCGCGCCGCCGGAGCGCGGCGGGCGCTGGCGGCGAAATGGGAGGAGGAACTGGCGTATTTCCGCGGCGCCGGCATCGTGTTTCCAGACGAGGCCAATAAGCGCGAATTCCTCGATTCCGCCGAGCGCGCGCTTGCCGAGTTGCGCAAAGACTAGAACACCCGGTACCCTGGACCAGACATGCCTTATTGCGGGAAGTGCGGCATGCAGTACGACGGATCCGTCTGCAAGCTTTGCGGCGGCGCCGGCCTGCGGCCCGTGGAAGACGACGAACCCCGCGGGAGGCGGAGTTCGCGGCCGGCGCCCATCGCGTCCGGCGAGAACCTCGCCATTCCCGCGATGTGCTACGTGCTGGGGCCGCTCACCGCGATGCTGTTCCTCGTTTGGCCGCCGCACAATCAGAGCAAGGCGGTCCGCTTCAACGCGCTGCAGTCCATCTTCTTTTTCCTAGGCTACGTGTTGATCCTGTTCATGGCCGGCCTGTTCCTGCCGCCGGGACCGCGCGAGGTGGCGGCCAGGGCCATCCAACTGACGGGGATGGTCTGCTGGCTCTACGTGATGTGGCGCACTTTCCGCGGCGACAAGGTCATCATTCCCTTGATTGGCCCGATGGCCGACAAAAATTCGTAGCCTGCCGGACACGAGCCGCGTCCCACGAACTTGCGACACTTCCTCACGCTCGCCCTCTCGATCGCCGCGGCGTTGCCCTTGGCGGCTCAGGTTCCCCAGGTGGGAATCGTCGACTTCCACGGCCTGAGGACGATCGACGAGGCCACCATCCGCCGGGCGCTGCCGTTCAAGGAAGGCGATCCGCTGCCCAAGTCCAAGGGCGACATCGAGGAGGCGCTCGAATCGATCCGGGGCGTGGTGCGGGCCCGGTTGGAAGCGGTCTGCTGCGACGAGGGCAAGGCGATCCTGTATGTCGGCATCGAGGAGCGTGGAGCTCCCCACTTCGATTACTCGGCCGCGCCGTCGGGCGAGGTGAGGCTGCCCGAAGAGGTTCACGGCGCGTATGCGGCTTTTCTCGCGGCGGCCGGACGCGCGGCCCGCTCGGGCAACGCCGGAGAGAGTCTCGCCGATGGCCACTCGCTGCTGACCGATCCGGCCGCGAGAGAGATGCAACTGCGGTTCATCCCGCTGGCGGAGACGCACCACTCGGTGCTGCGGGATGTGCTGAAGAATTCGGCGGATGAGGAGCATCGCGCGATCGCCGCCTACGTGCTCGGCTATTCGGCGAACAAGCGCGCCATCGCCGGCGATCTGCAGGCCGCGCTCAAGGACCCGGACGACACGGTGCGAAACAACGCCATGCGGGCGCTCGCCGCCATCGCCGTGCTGGCATCCAAGCAAGGGCCGGACGTCGAGCCGGAAGCCCGCATCCGCGTGCCGGCCACGTGGTTCGTGGAGATGCTCGACTCGCTGTTGTGGTCGGACCGGGCCACGGCGCTGAACACGCTGGTAACCTTGACCGAAACGCGTGACCGCGCCGCGCTCGACCATCTTCGCGACCGCGCTCTTCCGACGCTGCTCGAGATGGCGCGTTGGAAACACCTCCCACACGCGCTGCCGGCGTTCATTCTGGCGGGGCGCGCCGCGGGCCTGCCCGAGACGGAGATCCAGGAAGCATGGACGAGCGGCAGCCGCGACGCCATGCTGCGCCGCCTGGAGCCGGCTCCGTTGAAGCCGGAGAAGAAGCGTCGTAAGTAAACGCTACACTGAGTCCATGGCTGAAAAGAAGATCATCGCGGTGGCCGGCGCGACCGGCGCGCAGGGCGGCGGACTGGTGCGGGCGATTCAAAGCGATCCGGACGGCGGATTCCAGGCTCGCGCCTTGACGCGCGATCCCGAATCGGCGAAGGCGGCTGCGCTCGCCGCGCTGGGCGCGGAGGTAGTGGCGGCGGATCTCGACGATCCCGCCAGCGTGGAGGCCGCGTTCGAAGGCGCGTACGGAGCCTACTGCGTGACGTTCTTCTGGGACCATTTTTCCCCGGAGAGGGAAGGCGCCCAGGCGGCCAACATGGCGGCGGCGGCGAAGAAAGCGAACCTGCGGCACACCATCTGGTCGACGCTCGAGGATTCGCGCCGCTTCCTGGCGCTCGACGATCCGCGCATGCCCACGCTCCAGGGCAAGTACAAGGTCCCGCATTTCGCTGCCAAGGGCGAGTCGGACCGGTTCTTCGCCGCCACCGGATTGCCGGTTACCAACCTGCTGACGTCGTTCTACTGGGACAATCTCATCTCTTTCGGCATGGGGCCGCGAGCGGGCGCGGACGGCAATCTCGTCTTCGCGTTCCCGATGGGGGACCGCAAACTGCCCGGCATCGCCGCTGAGGATATCGGCCGGTGCGCGTACGGGATCTTCAAAGCCGGCCCGAGCGCCGTCCCCGGGACCGTGGGCATAGCGGGGCAACACCTGTCCGGCGCGGAGATGGCGGCGTCGCTATCGCGCGCGTTGGGACGGGAAGCGGTCTACGCGCCGGTTCCGTTCGACGTGTACCGGGGGCTCGGCTTTCCCGGCGCCGACGACCTGGGCAACATGTTCCAGTTCAATCACGATTTCGCGAACGTCTTCGGCGCGGCGCGCGACGTCGAGGTGTCGCGGCGGCTGAACCCGGCGCTCCAGGACTTCGACGCCTGGCTCGCGGCGAACGTGTCGCGCATCCCGATCGGCTGAGCGGAGACTCACCCCGATACCGCGCCCGCGTCCTCGAGCGCGCGGATGGCGTCCGCATCGTAGCCGAGTTCCGCCAGAATCTCCCGCGTGTGCTGGCCGGGCTCGGGCGGCATGGCCGGCGTCCGCTGCTCGATCCCTTCCACGTGCACCGGTCCGCGCACGGTCTGGAAGGGAGCGTCCGCCATGGGAACGAACACGCCGTTGATGCGCATCTGTTCGTCGTTGGCCACCTCCTCGGTGGGCGGCACCGGCCCCCACAGCAAGTCGTGCGCGCCGAACCGGCGCGCCCACTCCTCCATCGGATGCCGCGCGAATTCGATGTCCAGGATGCGGACACAGTCGCGATGGTTCTCGCGGCGGGCGGCCGGAGTCGCGAACCGCGGGTCCTCGATCAGTTCGCCGCGGTCGATCGCCCGGCACAGCTTGGTCCAATCGCGAGCCGGATCGAGCAGGCAGAACAGGAACCGCCTGCCGTCGCCCGACTGGTAGTGGTTGATCAGAGGATTCGGCGGAGCCTCGCGGGTCCACTTGGCGGGCCACTCCGCGCCGCACAGCGCCGACTGCACCAGGCTCGCGTTCGACCACACGCCATTCGCCATCAGCGTCGTGCTCACCTTTCCGCCCTCGCCCGTTCGGTCGCGCCGGTACAACGCCAGCAGGATGCCGGCGAGCAGGCTGATCGCCGAGGGATGGTCGCCCATGCCGCACGGCGACACCGCCGGGTCCGCGCCGGCGTTATGGATGTACGACATCAGGCCGGAGCGGGCGAAGTAGGCGGTCATGTCGTAGCCGGGCTTTTCCGACTCGGGCCCGGTCTCGCCGTAGCCGGTGATCGACGCGTAAATCAGTCGCGAATTCAACGGCCGCACGTCCTCGTACGAGATCCGGAACCGGCGCAGCATTTGCGGCTGATAGTTGGTGAGCAACACGTCGGCGTCCCGGACCAGGCGCAGAAAGACGTCGCGGCCGGCCGGACTGGCGAGGTTCAGCGCCAGACTCCGCTTGTTCCGGTTGTCCACCAGGAAGGGGTAGTTGTGCTCGGAAGCCGGCATGCCGGGAGACGAACTCAGGAACCGGAAGGGATCGCCCAGCGGCGGCCGTTCCACCTTGATCACGTCCGCGCCGAAATCGGAGAGGAGGGCGGCTGCGCTGGGCGCGGCGATGTAGGTGGCGGCGTCGATCACCTTCAGGCCGGAGAGAATGTGCGGCATCCTATCAATTCTGCAACTGAAATTGCCGATATGGGAATGTATGCCTGGAGAAGAGCGGCGGCGCAAGACGCGGACGGTGAAATCCGGCACGCAGACCGTCTACTTGACCTACATGTCCGGACCCGGGCAGGAAAAGACGATCGCCGCCAAGCTGATCGATCTCACCGAGGAGGGCTGCGGCCTGCGGACGGAGGTGATCTTCCATCCGGGGACTTTGATCCGCGTGACCGGGGACTTTCGTAACTCGGGCGTCGATTTGGTGATGGAGGGGAAAGTCGCCTGGTGCCGCCCCACGGCGGGAACGCCTCGGACCTTCATGACGGGCGTCGCGTTCGCCAAACCACTCGGGGGCTCTATTCCGCGCGAGGAAGCGGGCGCCAGCGAAGGAGCCAGTACCAAACGCAAGGCGCAACCCACCTCGAAGCCGGAACTGGGCGCGGACGACCGGCCCGACCATTACGAAACGCTGCAACTGAGCCCCAACGCCGACCATGACACCATCCACCGCGTCTACCGGCTGATGGCCCACCGCTACCATCCCGACAACCAGGAAACGGGCAATCAAGGGATGTTCCGCAAGGTGCTCGAAGCGTTCAACACCCTGAGCGACCCCGAAAAGCGCGCCGCTTACGACGTGGACTACCGCGCGATGAAGAAGCTCCAGTGGCGCATCTTCGATCAAACCAGCGCCACCGTCGGGCTGGACGGCGAAAAAGCCAAACGGCGTGGCGTGGTGTCTCTCCTCTACACCAAACGGCGCACCGTGCCGGAAAGTCCCACCATGAGTCTGGTAGAGCTCGAGGAGATCCTCGCCGTCCCACGCGATCACCTGGAGTTCACGCTCTGGTACCTGCGCGAAGCGGGTTTCGTATCGCGGTCCGACAACGCCCGGTTTCAGATCACGTTCAAGGGAGTGGACCACGCCGAGGAGTCCGGAAGCTGGGCGCCGCGCCCCGACCGTCTGCTCGAAAGTTCGGAAGCGATCAAGCGTCGAACCGCCACCAACTGACGCGCGGATTTCCCGCCAGACAGGAACCGCGTGCGGAACTATACTGGATACGGGTGTCCGAAACATGTTCCGACTCGTAGCGCTCCTGACCGGTGCGGCGGCTGCCGTTGCGCAGTCTCCCGATTTCGTCAGAGACGTCCGGCCCATCTTGAACAAGCGTTGCGCCGGTTGTCACGGCGCGGCGCAGCAGATGAACGGCCTGCGACTGGACGATCCCGAATCCGCCATTCGCGGCGGGTACTCGGGTCCGGCGATCGTCAAGGGCAAGAGCGCCGAAAGCAAGTTGATCGAGCGCGTGCGGAGCACAAAGGACGGATTCCGGATGCCCCCGTCCGGTCCTGCCGCGGCGCCGGCCGAAGTCGCCACGCTCGCCGCTTGGATCGACGCGGGCGCCGTCTACCCGGAAGGGCTTCGCGCCGCGCCCGCCGCCCGGCCGCGGAACACGCACTGGTCGTTCCAACCGGTTCGCCGGCCCGATCCCCCGGCGGTGAAGAACGCCGATTGGGCGCGGAATCCCATCGACCGCTTCGTCCTCGCCAAGCTGGAAACGGAGGGCGTCGCGCCGTCGCCGGAAGCGAGCAAGGCGACGCTGATCCGCCGCGTAACACTCGATCTGACCGGTCTCCCCCCCACGCCTCGCGAGACGCGGGAGTTTCTGGCGGACGACGCTCCCGGCGCCTACGAGCGCGTGGCCGACCGGCTTCTGCGGTCGCCCCGTTACGGCGAGAAGTGGGCGCGCCACTGGCTCGATCTGGCGCACTACGCCGATTCGGACGGCTATGAAAAGGACCTCATCCGCCCATGGGCGTGGCGCTACCGCCATTGGCTGATCGATGCCATCAATCGCGACCTGCCCTTTGACCGCTTCACCGTCGAGCAACTGGCCGGCGATCTGCTTCCCAACGCGGGGACAGACGAACTGGTGGCCACCGGATTTCTCCGCAACACGCTCACCAATCGCGAGGCGGGCGTCGACCGTGACGAGGCTCGCTTCGAGCAACTGGTGAATCGCACCAACACCGTCGGTTCGGTGTGGCTGGGTCTCGGCGTCGGCTGCGCCCAGTGCCACAACCACAAGTACGATCCCATCACACAGAAGGACTACTATTCGCTGCTCTCCTTCTTCGACCTCAGCGAGGAGCAGGACATCGACGCGCCGCTTCCCGGCGAAGTGGGCGCCTACCTCGCCGCGCTTCCGGAATACGAGAAGAAACGAAAGACGCTCTTCGACGAGTACGAAGTAGGCGCCTTGATGCCGCTGTGGGAGGTCAAGATCCTCGAAGCGATCGACAAGCCGGGCACGCAGGCCGAATGGGACTTCAGCCTCACCGCGATGAAAGCGAGTTTCGACCGTACGTTGAAGGTGATGAAGACGCAGCCCGCGCAACGCGCGCCGCGGGACACGCGCCGTCTCGAGAACTACTTCGTCCACAGCGGCGGCAGCTTCGGCCTGCCGCATCAGGACAAGTTCAAGAAGATCCGCGACGAGATGCGCAAGAAGCTGGACGCCCTGGACGCGACATTGCCGCCGTTCAGCCAAGCGCAGGCGATGATCGACGACCCGGCTCGCGACGCCACGCGTTTGCGCATTCGCGGCCAGTGGAACCAGTACGGCATCGCGGTGAAGCCGGAGCCGCCCGCGTTTCTCGCCCCGTCCTCCACATCCCGGCAAACGCGGCTCGATCTGGCGAAGTGGCTGGTGTCGCCGGAGAACCCGCTGCCGGCGCGGGTCCACGCCAATCGCGTGTGGGGCGAGTTCTTCGGGCGCGCGTTAGCCAAGGTCACCGAGGATTTCGGCAAGCAGGGTGAAAAGCCGAGCCACCCCGAACTGCTCGACTGGCTAGCCTCCGAATTCATGAAGCCGTCCGATCCGCTGGCGCGGCCGTGGAGCATGAAGCACTTGCACCGCACGATCGTGACGTCGGCGGCTTACCGGCAATCCTCGCGCGCGCGGCCCGAGATGGACAAGCGCGATCCCGAGAATCTGCTGCTCGCCCGGCAGTCGCGCTTGCGGCTCCCCGCCGAGATCCTGCGCGATGCGTCGCTGTCGGCCGCCGGTCTGCTCAGCGACGACATTGGCGGACACAGCATTCGCCCGCCGCAACCGGAAGGCGTCGCCGAACTGGGCTACGGCCGGTCGCGCAACGCGTGGAAAACAAGCTCCGGGCGCGAGCGCTACCGGCGCGGACTGTACATCCACTTCCAGCGCACCACGCCCTATCCCATGCTCATGAACTTCGACGAGCCCGACGGCGCGGTGTCGTGTTCGCGTCGCGGCCGCTCGAACACGCCGCTGCAAGCGCTGAATCTGCTCAATGACGAGGTCTTCTTCGAAGCCGCGCGAGCATTGGCTTGGCGTGTGGAGCGCGAAGCGCCCCCAGGCGTGGCGGCGCGGCTGGAGTACGCCTTCGCCCTGTGTTTCAACCGGCCGCCCACCGAGACCGAGCGCCAACGGCTCGCCAGGTTCCACGACGAACAGACGCGCATCCTGTCCGAGGAGAAGAGCGATCTTTCGCCATGGACGGGCGTGAGCCGCGTGTTGCTGAATCTCGACGAGTTCATCACCCGGGAGTAGCCTCATGCCACCATTCGACGCAAACACGTTCCGGAACCGGCGCCGGTTCCTCACCGAAGTCGCCGGCGGCATCGGCGCGATGGCGCTCGGCGATCTGATGCATCCGGGTGCTCTGTCCGCGGCCGGCGCCACCGATCCGCTGGCTCCGCGCAAAGGCCATTTTCCCGGCAAGGCGAAGAGCGTCATCTTCATGTTCATGGAGGGCGGGCCGAGCCAGATGGATCTTTTCGATCCCAAGCCGGAGCTGCAAAAATGGCATGGCAAGCCCGCCCCCGAGTCGATCATCAAGCAGGTGACTCTGGCGTTCACCAAGCCGAACGCGGCCATCCTCGCGTCCCCTCGCGTCTTCAAGAAACACGGCCAGAGCGGTCTCGAGTTTTCCGACTGGCTCCCGTATACGGCGGAGAACGCGGACGACATTTGCCAGGTGCGGTCGATGACCACCGACGCGTTCAACCACCATCCCGCGCAATGCCTGATGTTCACCGGATCGCAAGTGGTGGGGCGGCCCGCGCTCGGCGCGTGGACTGTATACGGACTGGGGAGCGAGTCGAGGAGCCTGCCGGGTTTCGTCGTGCTCGCATCCGGCGCGGGCACCAGCGGCGGCGCCTCGAATTTCTCGAGTGGCTTTCTGCCCTCCACTTATCAGGGAACCTTGCTGCGCGGCACGGGCGACCCGATCCTCTACATGTCGAACCCGCCGGGCATCAGCAAGCTCAGCCAACGCGCCGCGCTCGACGCCATGCGCGATCTCAACGAGACCCATCGCACCGATACGGGCGACGAGGAGATCGCATCGCGCATCGCTTCGTACGAACTCGCCTATCGCATGCAGTCCGCCGGTCCCGAGTTGGCCGACTTCTCGAGCGAGTCAAAGGAAACCCTCGAGATGTACGGGATCGACGACCCCAAGACGCGCGCCTACGCCACCAACTGTCTGCTGGCGCGCCGTCTGGTGGAGCGCGGCGTCCGGTTCGTGCTGAACATGAACGCGAGCTGGGACAGCCACGTGCAGTTGAACACCAAGCTGAAGAACAACTGCGAAGGCACGGACAAGCCCACCGGCGCGCTGATCAAGGATCTGAAGCGCCGCGGGCTGCTCGATTCGACGCTGGTGGTCTGGGGCGGGGAATTCGGCCGCACGCCGGTCTGCGAGATCCGCAACACGCAGGAGGCCGACAATGCCGGCCGCGATCACCATCCCGGCGCCTACACCATGTGGCTGGCCGGCGGCGGCATCAAGGGCGGCCAGGCGTTGGGCAAGACCGACGAACTCGGCTTCTTCATCACCGAGGATAAGGTGCACCACCACGACCTGCAGGCGACCATCATGCACTGCCTCGGGTTCGACCACACCAAGCTCACCTACCGCTACATGGGCCGCGATTTCCGCCTTACCGACGTCCACGGCGAGGTGGTGAAGAAGTTGCTCGCCTAGGCTAGCTTAGGCTACGCCAGTTCCACCGTCCGCGGAAATCCTTCGAATTGGTCTTCCGCCTTCGGCCGCGCCGCGTCGAACAGGTACCGCCACATTTCGAACGTGGCGGTTTGCGTTCGCGCGTCGAAACGCACGATGCCGTAGCCCGAACCCTTCTTGTGCGCCAGCACCTCCGGGTTGGTCCGCGCCCGGGGCAGTTCGTTGCTGCCTTTCTCCGGATTGGCGATCCCCAGCACCGTCATCTTGTTGCCAAGTCCGTCCAGGTACCGGCCATCGGCTTTCCGCTCCTCCGGCCACCAGGCGCGCGGAAATCCGTTCGCCGTGCCCGGCGTCATGAACGCCAGCGGACCGTCCTCCCACTCATCGATACCGTGCCGCACCAGCGCGCCCAGATGTTGATCGCCGTGGATCATCAACACCTTCGCGCCGCGGATCGCCTCGAGCGCCCGGCGCCGTCCGGATTGCGGCCACGCGCCCGAATCCAGATCGCGCCCGGACCGCAGCAACTGCGCCCCCGCATGCGTGGTCACCTTGCAGAAGATCGTTTGGCTCAGCACCGTCTTGAACGCGGCGTTGCGATCGCGCGCCCACCGCCGCAGAAACTCCTCCTGCCGTTTGCCGAGCATCTCCGTTCCCGGCACGTCGAGCGCGGCCGGATCGGCCACCTGGGGCACTCCGTTCGGGAACGCCGATTCGGGCCCGGTCTTGAACTTGCGGTCCTCGAGGATGGCGAAACTGACGCCGCCATAAACCAGCTCCGTGAAATAGACCGTGATCCCCTGTTCGATGGGCGCCGGATCCACCGGATCGGGCAGATGCGCGCTCTGCGTGCGCTGCACCGCGTTCACCCACTCCGGCGGCTCCACGTATCCGCCGTAGGTGAATCCGCGCTCGCGCCCCTTCGGAATCTTCCGGCCGCCTTGGCCCCAGATGTTTCCCTGGTACATGTCGTGGTCGTCGGGGATCGTCACCGACGGCCGGTCGCGGAGCAACTCCCGCCAAGTCCAGCCGAACTGCCAGAACTTGCGCAGATAGTCGAGGATCGCGACATCGGCCGGCTCGCGGATGATGCCGAATCCGCCGTAGCCCTCGTAGATCTGGTCGCCGGCGAAGTAAAGCAGATCGGGGTCGTGAATCTTGACGTTGGCGGTCAGGCGAGTCAGCGGAAACGCGTAGCCGTTGTCGCAGGAGAAGACGCCGAGCTTCAGCTTCCCGTCGTCCGGCTCCTTGCGGATCGTCCCCGCCCACTCGTGATTGCGGCCCTGCCACCGGTACACCACGCGATAGTCCGCCGGCTCCTTGGCGTTCCAGCCTTCGATGCGAAAGGTCGCGGTGCGCGACATGGCGTCGATCGGCGCGTCGGCCAGTTTCCGCCAGCGCCCGTCGCGCCGGGTCTCGAGCCGCGCGGACTTGGCATCGGCGTCCCCAAAGGGCGGAAACAGCGCGGTCAGCTTCAGAACGCCGCGGCTCACCGTGTACTGCGACCACAGAATCGGCCCGAACGTCTGCTCCGGCTTCGCGGCGAGCATGGTTCCTTCGCCGGACCAGGCGCTGAATCGCCACTCGGGCCGCTCGCCGTCATCGTCCGCCGATGCGACCAGCGCCAGATTCCCGTGGAGCCGCTCCCCCGGTATCTGCTTGGCGATCCGCTCCCCGCCAGCCCGAAGTTCCAGATTGCCGCCGTCGATCGCCAACTCGAGCGACACCGGGCCACGCGCCGCGAGGGAGCCGGTGCTTTCCACGCCGTCGAGCACCAGCCGGCCGTCGCCGCGCACCACTGCGTCCACCCACCGGACTGGCGCTACCAGGGCGTTCCGGTAATCATCCAACGGACCCCGAATCCCGATTCGGAACCCGGCCGACGTGCCGGCGCCGGCGCCCGGCGGCGGGGTGACCCGCACCGACATCCGCAGCGAGCCGCTCGCGCCGCTCGGAATCTGATGCGTGAGTATGTGCAACGTGCGATTGAGCCCCGCGCGCGCCACCACCGCGCCCGCTTCCGCGCGCCAATCCTGCAGCGGGTTCGCCCAATACTCGGGACCCACCCAGATCCGCGAGCCGCGCCATCGGCTGGCGAACCGGGATGTTCCTTGGGCGTTGGCCGCGAGGGCGGAGGCGGTGAAGGCTCGGCGGGTCAGCTTCATGGTCTTCCAGCGTACTATGGCCGCGGCGGTCCGCAGCGGACCGATTTACAGCGGGACTTCCCCGCGGCGACAATAGAGAATCATGCTTCGCTCTTTCCTTTGCGCCGCCTGGGCCGCGGCCGTCCTGGCTCAGGACACGCCCGTGGCCTTGACTGGCGCGAGGCTCATCCCGGTCGCCGGACCCGAGATCGCCAACGGCACGCTGGTGGTCGAACGCGGCAAGATCGTGGCCGCCGGCCCCGCCGCCTCCGTGCGCATCCCCGCTAACGCCCGCCGCATCGACGCGGCGGGCAAGACGATCATGCCGGGGCTGGTCGACACGCATAGCCATATCGGAGGCGTCGATGGCGGCGATTCCAGCGCGTCGCTCCACCCCGACGTCCGCGCAATGGACTCCGTCGACGTCCGCGACACCCGCTTCCACAAAGCTCGCGCCGGCGGCATCACCACGGTCAACATCATGCCGGGATCCGGACTCCTGCTCAGCGGCCAGACCATCTACCTGAAGCTGCGCGAAGGCAAGACCATCGACGACCTCTTCATTCCCGGCGCCGGCGGGCAGCCCATGGGCGGCATGAAGATGGCGAATGGCACCAATCCGCGCGGCGCCCCGCCGCGTCCCGGGACGCGCGCCAAAGCCGCCGCCATGGCTCGCGAATTGTTCATCAAGGCCGTGGAATACCGCGCCAAGGTGCGCGCTGCCGGCAGCGATGCGTCCAAACTGCCCCCGCGCGACCTCCGCATGGAAGGCATGGGCGAAGTGCTCGACCGCAAGCGCGTCGTCCACTTCCACACCCACCGTCACGACGACATCCTCACCGTGCTGCGGCTTCAGAAGGAATTCGGATTCAAATTGGTGCTCCAGCACGTGAGCGACGGCTGGGCCGTGCCGGACGAGATCGCGGCCGCGAAAGCGCCGTGCTCGATCATCCTGATCGATTCGCCCGGCGGCAAGATCGAGGCCAAGGACAATCAGTGGGCCACCGGCGCCGCGCTCGAGAAGGCCGGAGCGGTGGTGGGCTTCCACACCGACGACGGCGTCACCGACTCGCGCCTGTTCCTGCGCATGGCCGGACTCGCCGTTCGCGCCGGAATGTCGAGAGAGATGGCGATCCGCGGCATGACCATGGCCGGCGCTTCGATGCTCGAGATGCAAGATCGTGTGGGCTCCCTGGAGCCGGGCAAAGACGCCGACTTCGTCGTACTGTCCGGCGACCCGCTCAGCGTCTATACTCATGTGCTCGAGACGTGGGTCGAAGGCAGGAAGCTGTTCGACCGCGCGGATCCCAAACACCGGCTCTATCAGGTAGGGGGACAGGGCGCGAGCGACGGCGAGTCCGCGCTGCATCTGCACGACGACGAGGAGGAAGGGCAATGAGAACGCTTGCCGCGCTTCTGCTCCCCGCGCTGGCCTGCGCGCAATTGGCTATTCGAGGCGGGGTGGTCCACACGATGGCCGGACCGGCGATCCGCGACGGTGTCGTGCTGGTGCGGGACGGGAAAATCGAGCGCGTGGGGCCGGCGTCGCAAGTGCGCATCCCCACCGGTTACTCCACGCTGAACGCCGAAGTGGTCACGCCCGGACTGATCGACGCGCGCACGGTGATCGGGCTGACCGGCTACCTCAACCAGCCGCACGATCAGGAGCAAGTGGAGCGCTCGGCGGCGATCCAACCGGAACTGCGCGCCATCGACGCGTACAATCCCCGCGAGACGCTGGTGGGCTTCGTGCGCGAACTGGGCGTTACCACCATTCACACCGGCCACGGTCCGCTGGCGCTGGTGAGCGGACAGACGATGATCGCCAAGACGCGCGGCAACTCGCCCGAGAAGGCGGTGATCGCGCCGGAAGCGATGGTGGCGGCGGCGCTGGGCGACGCGGGCAAGGCGGAATCCTGCAAGTCGCCGGGGACGCGCGCCAAGGCCGTGGCGTTGCTCCGCGCGGAGTTGATCAAGGCCCGCGAATACGCGGCGAACACCAAGCCGGACCGTCCGCGCGACCTGCGGCTGGAGACGCTGGCGAAGGTGCTCTCGCGAGAGCGGCCGCTATTGATCCACGCGAATCGAGCCTACGACATCCTGACCGCGCTACGTCTGGCGCGCGAGTTCAATTTCAAGCTGGTGCTCGATGGCGCGGCCGAAGCGCGCCAGGTGATCGACGCGCTGAAGTCGTCCGGCGTCCCGGTCATTCTGCATCCCACCATGCAACGCACCGGCGGCGAAACCGCGAATCTGAGCCGGGAAACGGCGGCCACGCTCGACAAGGCGGGGATCGCCTTCGCCATCCAGAGCGGATTCGAGAGCTACGTACCCAAGACGCGCGTGGTGCTGTTCGAGGCGGCGCAAGCGGCCGCGAACGGGCTGGGAATGGAAGGCGCGTTGCGAGCGGTGACGATCGGAGCGGCGCGCATTCTGGGCATCGACCGACGCGTGGGCTCGCTCGAACCGGGTAAGGACGCCGACGTCGCGCTGTACGACGGCGACCCGTTCGAGTACGCCACTCACTGCACCGCCGTCGTGATCGACGGCGAAATCGTCAGCCGCGACAGGAGATAGGAGGACAGCCGAAATGTGGCGAATCGCCTGGGGACTGGTTGCGATTCCACTGCTCGCGCAGACGTGCGCGCAGGTCCCCACATACTCGTCGTGCGATTGGGTGTTCGAGGCCACCGAAGCCGAGATGGCCGCCCATCCGAATCCGTACCTGACCGCCACCGTCCACGCCGAATTCCGCTCCCCGCGCCATCGCGGGACGCTCGCGCATGGGTTCTGGGACGGCGGCCGGCGCTTCGTGATTCGCTACGCGCCCACCGATCCGGGCGCGTGGGACTTCCGCGTGACCTCCAACATTCCCTCCATCAACGGGAGGGCGGAGAAGTTCGACGCGCCCGACTCCGGCTCCGGCGGATTCCTCAAAGCCGAGAACTACCACGCCTGGACGTACGCCGAAAAGCGCACCGCGCACCTGTGGATGGGCGACACGTCGTACCGCTTCCCGTGGATCGACCGCGCGGTGTTCGACGCGATGGTGGAGGCTCGCGCGAAGCAGAAGTTCAACCACCTGCGCGGACTGCTCATGCATCCCGAGGACAAGTACCGCAAGGCGTACCTGTCGCCAGACCAGCCGAATGTCGAGCACTTCCAGGAGGTCGACAAGCGGATCCGCGCCCTGAACGCGAAGGGCATCTTCGTGGATCTGGTGCTCGCCGGCGACGAGAACCATCTGGGAAAGATCTTCCCCAACCGGCAGCAACGCGAACGGTTCATCAAGTACGTGGCGTCGCGTTACACGCCGATGATGATCACTTGGCAGGGCGTGCAGGAGTTCGAGGAGTACAAGGACGGCCGCGCTTTGCTGGCGGAGATCGCCGAGTACATCGCGAAGTACGACATCCACAACCACCCCCGGTCGACGCACGCCGTGACGACGAGCGCGCCGCTGTTGGCGGATCAGTGGATGACGCACGCGATCTATCAGTCGTCGTCGATCGCCCTGGGCGCGGTGGACCGCCAGATCCTGAGGGTTCCGCTCGTGAACGCCGAGTTCGCCTACGAGGACAGCGGGGCGGGCAAGTCGCACGGACACCACGTGGACTCGGACACGTTCCGCAAGCGGCTCTGGAACATGACGATGAACGGCATGTACCCCACGTTCGGTAACACCGGAACCTATGGAGGCAGGAAGTTCGAGGTGGAGGCGAAGCATCTCGAGTCGCCGGGCGCCAAGGCCATGGCCATGTGGTACGAGTTCTTCGAGGACACCCGGTTCTGGGAACTGCAGCCCTACTTCGAAGTGACGGGCGGACGGGCGCTGTCGCTCGACGGCGTCGAGTACATCGTCTACATCGAGAAGCCCGGACCGGTCACGGTGGTGACCGAGAAGAAGAAGTACGACGTCTATTGGTACCGGCCCTCCGACGGGGAAACCATCCAGGAGAAAAAGGATTACAAGGGCGAGCTTTTCGAAGGCACGCCGCCCGACGACAAGAGCGACTGGGTGCTGCATCTGTCGCGCGACGGGCGTAAGCGCGGCATGCTCAAATCCTGGAAGTTCGAATCGCGGCGGGTGTACAAACAGCAGGTGGAATCCGATCCGAAGAAGATCCCGTTCGTGGTCGAGACTCCGTCCGGCGACGAGATTCCAGCGGGCAAGCCGGTGAAGTTCGCTGTGAAGCTGACGCGCGAGACCAAGGCGTCCAAGGCGATGCTGTATGTGTGGACGGTGGAGGCCACGGCGGCGAACCAGGGATACCGTGTGATCGGAACCGAGCCATCCGGCGAGTTCACCATTCCGGCGGCGATCGCCAGTGAGTTTCCCGCCGTGGCCACGTTGCGGCTCTACGGGATCAACGGCAACGGCAAGGTGTATTCGCTGGATCGCGTCGTCAAGGTGACGCGGTGACGCGGATCCTGGCGATCGATACTTCGTCCGATTTCGGCAGTCTGTGTTTGTTGCGCGAGGGGACCGAGCCCGTCGAGTCGCTGCTGCATTCCGCCGACGGGTTCGCGCACGTGTTGTTCGGACAGTTGGAAACGCTGCTCGGCCGCGCCGGCTGCTCGATCGGCGATGTCGACTGCTTCGCGGCGGCGAGCGGACCGGGGTCGTTCACCGGGGTTCGGGTGGCGTTGTCCGCGGTCAAGGGACTGGCGGATGCTCTGGAGCGTCCCGTGGTCACGGTGTCGAATTTGAAGGCTCTGGCCTGGTACGGATCGGCGGCGAAGCGGGCAGTGGTGATCGATGCCCGGCGCGGCGAAGTCTACGGCGCGGTGTACGGCGCGGGACTCGAGCCGGTGGCGGAAGAGACGGTGGGGAAGTTCGGGGCGTGGCTCGCGTCCCTGCCCGATCCGGCAGAAGGCGAGTTCGTGTGCGGCGACTTCTCCCCTTTCGCGCCCGCCGCCCGGGCGTCGGCGTGGGCGGAGGTTCCGGTCGTCGCCGCGCCTCGTGGAATCGCGGTCGCGGTGGCCCACATCGCCCTGGCCGAATACCGCGCGGGCCGGGCGATCGATCCGGCGGGAGCGGACGCCAACTACGTGCGGCGTTCGGACGCCGAACTCCACTGGAAAGAGGCCTGATTGCGTCCTATTGGAACGCTATCTCGCGGGGGCCTTCCTCGAGGTTGAGGATGCGAATCTTGAGTGGCGCGGGCTTGGCCGCGGGCGCGATCACCACCGGCTCGGACGCAGGCTGCGGCGCCGGGGCGCCTTTCGCCAACGTGACCGGCGTTGGGGTGCTCCGCTTGGAGCCCGGCCCCGCCGAGGACTTGATCTTGTCGATGGCCGCCAGCACGTCCTTCTCTTCGAACGCCAGCGACACCATGACGTCGCTTCCGTTGGCGGCGATCTTCAGCCGGTCGAACATTTCGGCGGCTTCGGGGTCCTTGTCCTTGTCAGGTTGGCCCAGTTTGGCCATCAGGTTGAGCGCGGTAGCCATCGCGGAGGCCGACTCGCCCGTCTTGTTGTGGAAGGCGAAGTCCAGGCCAAGACCCTTCTTGAAGGAGATGCCCCCCTCGAAGCCTTCGGTGTCCTTGAACATCTGCGCCGGACCGGCCGCGCCGGCCGCGCCTTCGGCCACGTCGCTCGGCGACACTTCGGAGGCGAACCACAGGTCGTAGAGCCCGTCGAGTTCCACGGCGCGGTTCATCAGCGTGGTCGCGGTGGCGCCGGGATCGGCGGAGTCGTGATGGTCGATGGCGAGCTTCAGCGACGGTCCGTCACCAAGCAGCATCACCTGCGAACTGACCAGCGCCACCAGCATGTCGTTGGTCTTGCCGCGGCGGAAGATCTCGGCGCTCTTGTAAGCGAAGCGCGCCGCGCCCTTCTCGAGCATGTCCTTGCGCAGAGCGGCCGTGTCGAACTTGCCTTGAACGGCGATCACGACGGGAGGCTGCTTCTTCGCGGCATTACCCTTGCCGGCAGCCGCGACCGACTCGCCGGTGGTCGAGATCAGCACACGGTCGACGCTCGGGAAGAAACCCATGCCCTGGTCGGCGGCTACTTTCTTGAAGCCAGCCCGGTCCATCTCTTTCTGGATGGCCTTGCCCGCGGGAGAGCTGAAAATGCGCGTCAGGTCGACGCCCATGTACATCTTGGCGCCCGGATGCGCATACCGCCAGAACGACGGCATGGAAGGCGGATTCGCCTCCGCCGCCGCGGCGATGGCGCAAATCGCGAGACTCGCCCCGATCAGACGAAAAGCAAACATGATGAACTTCTCCCTCGCTGCCAGCTTAGCAGCGGCTACCGCGGTGCACCATCGGCGAAAGGCCTTAGTCGTCATACCTCGAGGAACCGTCTCATCGCCGTGAGCGAAACCTGAAAGCTGTCCGGCCCCGACAAATCGCAGCCAGTGGGCAACGCTTGCCACAGCTCTGTTTTGCGCAGGCATTCCTGGAACAGCGGCACCAGTTCCGGATCGCGCCAGCCACGCTTGGTCTCGTCATGCATGATGCGGAATGCCTCGTCCTCCGGCAGAGCCGGCTTGTAGGGACGGGCGGTGGTCAAGGCGTCGAAGATGTCGGCCACCTGCAGGATCCGCGCCAATAGCGGGATCCGTTCGCCGCTCAACCCGTCCGGATAACCGGTACCGTCCCAGCGCTCGTGATGGCTGCGGATGACGGGCAGCACGTGGGCCAGTGTTTTCATCGGCTTGCAGATCTCTTCCCCGCGCACCGTGTGCTGCTTCATGACGAACCACTCTTCGTCGTTGAGGGGCCCCTTCTTGAACAGGATCGCGTCGGGCACGCACACCTTGCCGATGTCGTGCAAATAGCCGCCGCGATAGAGCGCCAGCAGGTCGTTCTGCTGCAGTCCGAGCGCCGCGCCCAGGGCCATGCCGTACTTGGCCAGCCGGTCGCAATGGTCCCCGGTATATTTGTCGCGCTTCTCCACCGCTTGCGCCAACGTGAACAGGATGGTCTCGGCTTCCTCGAGCGAGTCGATCGCGGCCTTGTTGCGCAGCATCGCCCTGACGCGGGTCCGGACCACCTCCGGATGCAGGGGGCGGGTTAGGAACTCGTCCGCGCCGGAACTGATGCCGGCGATCTCGCCCTCGGCGCCCTGAACGCTGGTCATCATGAGAATCGGAATCAGATGCGTCCTGCGATTGCTCTTGACCTTGGTGCAGAACTCGGGCCCGCTCATCTCGGGCATCATCAGGTCGACCACCACAAGATCGACCTGCTCCCTCGCGAGAATCTCGAAGGCCTCGGCCGCGCGCGTCGCCTCTAGCAGACGGTACCGCGCCATCTTGAGCATCCCGCGCAGAACCCGGCGGTTGATGTCGACCGCATCGATGATCAGCACCGATGGAGCGCGATCGATGTCGATCTCGGGGTTGAAATCGAACGGATGGAGCTTGGCCGCTTCCGACGAGACCAGAGTTTGTGCCGCCATAATACCGTGCTTCTTCTATCGGCGTCCGCTAGACTGACAAATAGTCGCCTCGGCTCGGGAAATCACCTTAGTCTCTCTACCCTCAAATGCGCGCCGCCCCCCTCGTTGCCTCCCTTCTCCTCGGCGCCGCGATCCAAGCCCAAACCGGCGCTGTCTACTCCGAGCCCGTGCCGGGACTGCGCCTCACCCTGGACGTCCACCCGGGGGCCGGTCCGGGACCCCACCCCATCGCGATCGTCATTCCTCGCGCCGATTCATACCTGGCCTCTTTCCTCGCGCCGGCCGGCTACACGGTGTTCACCGTCGACCATCGCTATCCGCCCGCCGCCAGTTGGCGCGAGATGGCCGGCGACGTACGCCGCGCGATCCGCTTCATCCGCCACAACGCTCCCCTCTGGAACGCCGATCCGCGCCGGATCGCGCTGGTGGGCGGACCGGACGATGGCTACCTGGCCAATCTGGTGGGCGTGATGCTCGGCGATCCCGATCCGCGCGCATCCGATCCCGTCGAACGGGCGAGCGCGGCGGTCCAGGCGGTGGCCGCGTTCTCCGGCTACTCCGATTTCCGCGGCCAGGAGCCCGGTCCGCGTGTTCGGGCTATGCTCGCGCGAGACATCGAAGCATACGGCGAAAAGCTGGCCTTCTCCGGCGCCTCGCCGGTCATGCACCTGCGGCCTGGATCGCCGCCGTTCCTGCTGCTCCACGGCGATCGCGACGAGGAGGTCCCGCTCGCGCAATCGACGCACTGGCAGGCCGCGTTGCAGGCGATGGGCGTGCGTTGCGACCTGATCATCGTCGCGGGGGGCGGCCACGGAACGGAGGAGTGGCATCGTGTGCCGGGCGTCCGCGAATGGGAGCGCGAAATGACCGATTGGCTGAATGCCGCCCTCGGTCACGATCGAGACGCGGGTCCTGGGATTCTCGTCCGCCGTCCCGTGCCGTAGCCCTGGCCCTGGAGGAAGTGCTGCGCGCGCACGGCAGCGGGCATCGGAGTGGGCGATAGGCTCCGAAGGCCGGCAGGTCCGCTCGGATCGAGCGGGCGCGGTGGGCGAACCCCACCGGAATCGCCGGACCTTCGTGTTCGAGCTACGGTAGCGTCAGCCGCCGCAGCATCGTTTGAACTTCATCGCGGAGCCGCATGGACAGGGCTCGTTGCGGCCGACTTTCGGCGCCGGGCGGCGGAAAGGCAGTACGCGTGGGGGTTGTTCGGCGCTCGTGTGTTCTTCGCCTGAGGGCTCGGGATCGCCGGAAGCGGCTTCCTGTGTTTTCAACGACTTCTCGGGTTCGTTTTGCAATCGAATATTTTTTTCGTCCGCAGGTTCCGGCCGGTTTCGCTGGATGGCGCGGAGTTCACGGACGGATCGGAAGAAGGCGCGCGCGGTGCGATCGCGTTCGGTGAAAGAGGCTTCCGAGCCCATGGCGTCGATTTGACGCAGAGCCGCCGCGGTTACCAGGAGATGGGCGAAGACGAGTTCCTCGAGGGCGCCCTGGGGACGCAGGTCGAGCCGTAGCCCGTCCGCCATTAGGTCGTGCGCGGAGGCGGCGCCGTTGGTTGCGAATGTCATGTTTGGGAACTCCTTTTCGAGGTTACGAGGTCAACGGAGCGTGCTCCGCCGCCACCCAAAGAATGGCGCCCTCGCCAGGCGACGCGTCCCGGCAATGGCGCCTCTTTTCGATGGTCCGCTGTAACCGATTGAAAAGGAAGGAAATCTAGTTGCGGGTTTTTTGGCTCGAGGTGGGAACGGCTTTCTGGCCAATCCGCAATGCGAATTGCCAGACGCCCGGTTGAAGGCGGCTCGGAGTTCTCGGGAGCAGTTCGTTGTGCAGGATGATTGCGGCAAACGCGGAGCTCCGGGTGAAGGTTGTTTCGGATTCGCACATGAAGCCGCTATGGGCGCATCGCTCTTCCTTGGAGACAGCCGGGCGGCGGTTGCAGGGCGAAACGATGTTCTACACCCTACCATGGGCTCGGGCGGCTTCCGGAGATGGGCGGCACTGACGGAGCGGCATGTAAACGAGACAATCGCCTGAGCCGGCCAAGACGCTGGGTGAAACCGAACCGAATGGAGCTACTGCGTGAGGAAGCTGTCGATGCTGGCGGAGGTCCACGTCGCGACACCGCACCCGAAGAAGTCCGTGTCCTCGGTCCAGATCGGACAACTGAGCGCCAACGCGGCGGCCAGAATCGGCCAGTCCTCCGGATCGCGGGCAGCCAGGCGTTTTCGCGCTTCCGCCTCGTGGTCCACGTAGAGGTCGAGGCTGACGATCGTCCCGAGGGCGGCCATGGATCGGAGCGAACGTAACGCAATCGCGGGATCGTCACCGCGCTTTATCACGAGTGCGGCCAAGTGCTCCTCGGCTTCGGCGTACGCAGTTTCGGGAATGAAGAAGGAGATGCTATCGGCGTGCGACTCGAGCATTCGGCGAACGCGTTGACCGAGTACCGCGCGAATCAGAATGTTGGCGTCGAGCACCAGCGCCCTGCCAGCCATGCGCTACCGCGCGTTCCGCTTCTTTTCGCGGCTGACGCGACGGATCTCCTTGAACTCTTGCATGAGTTCGTTTTCGGACGCGTCCCACGCCGCGATCATGGAATCGAGCTCCTTCGCCGCTGCCCGCATCGCTTCGACCTCGGCTTTGCGGCTCTTCTTCTGGGCGGGAATGTAGAACCCGAGCGTCTCGCCATGCCGGGTGATCGCCAGAGGCTTTCCCGCCTCCAGATAACCCGCGAGGTTGTCGCGAAACTCCCGCATGCCGATCTTTTCGGTTTCCATAGCTGTGTACTCTGCGTACACAATACCACCTTCGACGTCGGCTTTCAAAGCTGGAAGTACGGGCCAACTGGCTTCAAAACGAAAAACGGCTTGAAAAATGAGTTCGATTCCATATGGTCACGCAACGATACCAGGTCGTCTGTGACTCGCGTTCGCCGGTTTCGCGGTTCTTCCAGGTGCGCTTGGCGCCAGCGAGAGGACCGTCATGGCGGTGTTGTTGCGGATGGTACGGGATTCGGCGTCGGAGCCGAGGTAGCCGATCAAAGTCACGTTGTTGAAATTTCATTGTCTCCTTCGGCCCCGTCTCTTGACCGGGGCACCCAGAAGCAAGCGGGGCCGCTACCAAGAGCGAAGCGGTGAGTCGGAGTGCTTTGTTGGGGGAGACCGGGCGGATTCCGGTGAGCGCAGCGAACGAACTCGCAGAGCGGAATCCGGCTGGGGGCACCGGCAAAGCAGAGCGGAGACGAACGCAGGGCGCGGCCAGGCGGTCACGCCGTCAAGCGCAGCGGCGCCCGGTCAAGGCCGGCGGCAAGGGGAGTAAACGACAAATGGAACACCGCGACGCCTGCCCCGGAGGCTCGCCGATCCTGCAATCCGCGGCACTGTAAATAGGCGCGCAGTACCGCAAATGACCTAGCGAGCACCTTAGCTTAGTGGAGTGTCTCCGGCGGAGAGTGAGGAGATCACCAACAATTCGACGATCGGAGTTCCACTCCGCGGTCGCTACTGCCACGCAACCTCCACGATAACGAAAACCACGGAGAAATGTCCAGCTTGGGGCGGACAATTCGAGTCCTGGTGGGGGGCCAGAGCGCAAATCGTCAGAAGCGAATGAATTGGTCTGGCGCAGCTGCTACGGCACTAGTAGGCCACCATATCCGGCCACAGCATCGTTATCCCCCTGTTTCGCAAACCCTCCAACGCTCAGCGTGACGACTATCCAATTGCAAGATCGCACTTTGGCCCGAAACGCAAAAGAGCCGCACCCATTCAAGTTTCATTTCCATTCCCGCCCTGCTCAGTAATTATGGCCGGATCGGTCTCTCACTCATTGTTGGCGCAGAGGGGTGCCGCCGGCGGCCATCCGGGGCCGACGGTCGGTGAAGTGGTCGCCGATGTCCTTCGTCCACGAATTCGAATGGGACCGCTCCAAGGCTTCCGCCAACCTGACCAAGCACGCGGTAGACTTCAAGGTGGCGGCTACCGTTTTCAAAGACCCGCTAGCGGCAACGATCTTCGACGGCGATCACAGCGGCGACGAGCAGCGCTGGGTCACCATTGGAAAGGACGAGGAGGGACGCTACATCGTGGTGGTTCATACGTTCCAAGAGGTCGAGCCGAACCGGGCTTCGGTGCGCATCATTTCGGCGCGCCGTCCAACCAAAACGGAAATCGCCCAGTACCAAGAGACATAGCAATGAAGCCCGAATACGAATTCAAGAGCGCCGAGCGAGGGAAGTTCTTCCGCCCCGGAGCCGTCTTGCGGCTGCCCATCTATCTCGAGCCGGAAGTGCAAGACTATCTCGCCGCTAAAGCCCAAGCCAAGAATATCGACCTTGACGACCTGGTTAACGATCTGCTGAAGCAGGAAATCCGCATCGCGGAGTCATTGCGCTAACGATTGATGTGGCCCATAACCCTTTGATTTGATGGAGGATGGCAGCCTGGTCGGGAATGGATCCCGCAAAACGGCATCCGTAGATTGGTACTGCGCCCGTGTCCGTACCAATCCGATTGCGGAAATAACCCATTTTGCGAGCGCGTTTGCTGGGCTTCAGCCGTTGCAAAACCCTGTTGCGTTACGTCCGGGCATGGCGACAGGTTTTCGCAATGGGCCGTTGCGCTGCTCCCCGAGAGCTTCGATCCGCCCCCTCCCGGGTGTCTGGCGATTCGCATCGCGGATTCGCCAGAAAGCCGTTCTCACATCGAGCCCTCATAGCCAATACATCATAATCGTGGTGTTGATACAATGATTCCAGAATGGTCATCCAACGGCGACTTGCCGCCCGGCATACATTCCGCGAGCTGGGCCGAGATCGAGAAGCGCTTGGCGTTCAATCCCTGGCGCGACCGATTGCTGGCCGGATTCCGCGAAGCCTGCGAACTGCTTCGAAAAGCGGGATGCCGGTTGGCCTACCTGGATGGCAGCTTCGTCACCACGAAACCGCATCCCGGCGACTTCGACGCCTGCTGGGACATTCAAGGTGTGGACGAGGAGGCGCTCGATCCGGTGTTCTGGGATTTCTCGCAGGGTCGCGCAGCTCAGAAGCGGCGATTCCTCGGCGAGTTCTTTCCGGCGCAGTTGCCGGAGGGCGCGACCGGACGAGCGTTCGTCGAGTTCTTCCAGGTGAACAAACTGACCGGCGAGCCAAAGGGCATTGTGGCGATTCGGTTGAGAGGTATTAAGAAGCGATGATCAAGAACGAGAAGCAATACCGGATCACGAAGGCGCAAGCCCGGCGTTTCGAGGAAGCCCTCGCCGAACTCGCCCGGCAGGAACGCCCATCGAATATTGCGCCTCGACTCTGGCAGACTCAACGCGATGCCGCCGAGAGTCAATTGCAGGAACTCCAAGAGCAGATCGACGCCTACGAGCGTCTGCACGTGGGCAAGAGCAAGGACCTCGTCCTCGAAGCCGTGGAGGACCTGCCGAAGACCCTGATCCGCGCCCGCATCGCGTCGGGAATGACTCAGGAAGGCCTGGCCCACCGGCTCGGCGTCAAGACCCAGCAGATCCAGCGCTACGAGGCGACGGAATACGAGAGCGCCAGTTTTGCCCGTGTCCTCAAAGTCGTTCAGGCATTGGGATTGAGGATGCCGAAGCCCACTAGGTTGGTTCGGAACGGCTAGCGTAGAACGCCCATCTCATCGCTCCGCCAGGAAATCGGAAAGAGGGCGGCGGTGTTTTTGTGAATTGCGGTTGAGGCAAGCAGTGACTAGGTTTTCGAGGGAGTTGTCCCCGCCTTCGGTCACAGGCTTAACGTGATCCAAAGTCGCGGTGAACCGCGTTAGCTGCTTTTGACATTATCGGCACTTGTAAGCGTCCCGTTCGAAAACAGTCAATCGGTTTTCCCGAACATTGTAGTAGTCGATGTCCGAAGGGGCGGTCTCTTGTGGCAATTCGATCCGTCGGCGTTGACTCCTGTAATCTCGGCATGCTGGGATCTCGTCGGGTGTCAGCACGCAATAGGGCGTTCCTTCCCGATTCGCCTCACCTTCTTTGCGAAGTGCGCCGAGCTGTTCCAGCGCTCGAAAGATCTCACGCACCTTGCCCTCGGAGATTGTATTTTCGGCGGCAGTTGAATACGACGACTTGACGACACTTTTCCTGAGAGCCTTTCCGCTGAGCCGCAAATGGGGATAGAGGAGCGGCTGAAGATCATCGACTATTTCCTGAATGACTTGGGGCAATTCAAGTGCGTGAAACCCAGGCATGTCGGAGGCACCGACGGATGCATCGCACGCCTCCACCTCGTCGAGTAGGCGTCGAATCTGTTCAAATTGTTGTTTCATCAGCCTCCGCCGCCAAGTGGACCTTCAAAAGAAACTTGGAGAGCTCTTCGTAGTATAGTTCCGCAGGGTCGCCGGGCGGCAATGAAGATCCGTTGATACCGATTGCGAAGTCTGGTCGATTTCTCGTCTCCCATCTTGACGCCCTGCTGGATCTAATCCAAACTATAGCCAGTCTAAGCGGTACCGCCCATGAAACATAGCGTCGTCAATCCCGAGCAAATCGACCGAACGCTGGAGTTCTGGCGCAAACGGACCACGAATCGGCAACTCACAAACGAAGACGCTCGCCAGATCACCGTCAACATGACGCTGGAAACTCTGCATTGCCACCGCCGGCGTCAACCGGCTCCCAGCCTTCGCCCTGTTCGAGCCTATATTCATAGGCCTGAACTGTTCCAAAAATCGAGAGTGCATCCTAGAAATTCAACTTCAACCCGAACTGGACAATGCGCATCGGGCTCCGCAGCGACCGGATTTCGCCAACGCGCGGACCGTCCGGGGTGACGGATGCCGGATTTACGAAGCCGAGATTATTCGGCTGTCCGAACCACGGTGTGTTCAACGCGTTGAACAACTCCGCGCGGAATTGGAGCCGCACGCGCTCGTGAATGGCGAAATTTTTGAACGCCGATCCGTCGATCGTCCGCTGGCCTGGCGAAACGAGAATATTGCGGCCCGCGTTGCCGAAGTGGCACAGGTCCGGCCGGGCTGGATTGTTGCACGTCACCCGCTGGAAGGCGCCAGGATCGAACCACAACTGGCGGGTTGCATTGTCGAGGCGGCCGTCCTTTAGCCGGTCCGGCCGCACGGGCGAGCCATCGTTGCCTGTGTTCAAGTCGGCCGCGGGGACGGTGGGGCTAAACGGAAGACCGGAGCGAATCGACAGGATCCCATTCGTCTGCCAGCCTTTCAGCAGGGCTCCCACAACGCCCTTCGAATTCCGCGCGAACGGCAACTCGTGGACGAAGTGGATCACGGCGCCGTGGTTGATATCGAAGGCCGTGCGGCCGCGGGAACTGGCGCGGTCGCGCATTTGCCAACCGGGGCCCTCGTTGCCGCCATCCTCTCCATCGCCGTTTGCTTTCGAGAACGTGTAGGAGACGCCGAAAGCCAATCCGCTCGCGTAGCGCTTTTCGGCCCGTGTCTGCAGTCCATGGTAGTGCTGATTGGCGGAAGCGTCGAACGGCGCAATGCGGCCGAGCGCCTGCACGCCGAGGTTCGGCGTCGCCGGATCGTAGAAGAAGCGATAGGGCCGCCGCGCGCCGAAGTTGGTGTCCGGAGACGGGTCCGCCATGTTGAAACTCTCGTAGCCATTCGCGGAATGGGTGGTCTTGCTTCCGACGTAGCCCACCGTGGCCGCGATTGCCCCGGGCAGTTCGCGTTGGATGTCGATGCTCCACTGCCACACGTCGCGATCCTTACGATCGTTCTGAAACATGCGGACGCCCACGGGACGCACCAGCGACGATCCCGCGAACGGATTGTCGAGCGTAAGCACCGGAAAGCCGGCGGTGAACCGCCTCAAAGGCGATGTGTAGTTCCGGCCCGCGTAGGCGATCGGGAGCGTTCCCACCGCCTGCGTCACCGCATCGAACTGCTGATTGCCGGAAAGCGGCGGGTGCAGATTCGCGGTGCTGATCTGCACGAAATGCTGCGGGCTCGTGTATTGGCCCGCACCCAGACGAAGCACCCATTTCGACGCCGGCCGGTAAGCGATTCCCAGCCGCGGCTGCATGAATCCCCAGTGCTGTCTCCAAAGTTTGCGTTTGGCCTCATCGCTGCGTGGAATGGGCTGGAGCGTGGGGATGGCGCCGCTGGGCGAGGAAAACGTCTTTAGCAGATCGAGCGTGCGGACCTGGCCTAGCGTGTCGTAAGGGTTTCCCAGGAAGTCGTAACGGATCCCCGCGTTGATGGTCAGCTTCGGCGTGATCCTCCAATCGCCGGTGAAATACGCGCCGACGCGACGGGACCGCATCGCCACCGCCGGATAGCCTTCGCCCGTTTGGCTGCGCGTGGGAAGGCCGAGCACGAAAGACGCGAAATCGTAGCCGCTTTCGTTGGCCCCAAAGCCGAGTGTGCCGCGCGTCAGGTTGGCCGCGCGGCGGTCCATGGCGGCGTGAAAGAAGGAAAAGCCTGTCTTGATCGTATGCTTGCCGCGGATCACCGAAAGGTTCTCCGCCAACTGGTAGCTGTAGGTGTCGTCCGTGCGTCCGTTGGGATCGCCGATGGTGAAGCCCATGGACGGAACACCCGTTTCCAGCGGCGTGAACTTCCGGTTGCCGTCGCCGGCCACGCGGAACTGGCCGATTCCGAGCGTATCGAGATCGAAGTCGGTGTTCGTGCGGGGATTGACGAAGTTGTCGCCCCAGTTGTTGACTCCGAAACGAAGTTCGTTCATCAGTGTGCCGCTGAAGGTGTGAATCCACTGCGAGGCAATGTTGTAGGCCGTCGAGACGCGATACTCCGGGAAATTCGGGTTGATCCCATTGGCCTGCCAGTTATCCGAGTTGACCGCGAACCGGCCGAAAACCTTGTCGTTGCCCCCGAAGTTGTGATCGATCCGGCCGAAGTACTGATTGGAGTTGATCTCCTGCGGCACGGCGCGGCGCGCGGTGAAATCGAGCAGGTCCGGCTGCTCGAAGTCGGGCTCGGGCAGGAACCGCGAGATCACGCGCTGCGCTCCCGCATGCAGGCGGGAGCGTGGAACGATGTTGCCCGGGAACGGCGTGGCGGTGTTCGCGTCGAAGATCGCGATCGGCGCGCGGAACGGCGCATTGGTGGCCGGATTGATGTTCGGAGTTAGAAGCCGGGAAAAATCGCCTTGCCGAAAATCGCGATGCGGCCAGAATGCGGTGGCGACGCCCTCCTGGATCTCCCGGCGGCCTTCGAAATTGAAGGACCAAAACGTCCGGTTGCGAATCAGCGGCCCGCCCACGAACGTGCCGAACTGATTGCGGCGCAGGCGGTCTTTTCGAATCCGCGCGGCGTTGGCGGGCCGCTGAAAGTTCAGAAAGTAGTTCTCGGCGTCGAACGCGTCGTTTCGCAGGAACTCGAACAATGTGCCGTGAAACTGATTCGTGCCCGACTTCAACGCCACCTCGATCCGCGCTCCGGAGCTTTGACCGAACTCGGCCGAGTACGAACCGGTCTGGACCTTGAACTCTTCGATCGCGTCGATCGACGGCGTGAAGCTGCTCACGTTGTACAGCGGCGCAACGGACTCGACGCCATCCAGCGTGATGCTCTGATGTCCTTCGCGTTGTCCGTTGGCGATTACCGCCATTCCCGCGCCGGGAATCGGGAAGCCGCCTTGTCCGTCCTGGCCGCTTCGAGTGCCGAACTGCACCCCGGGTACCATCACGGCGAGTTGAATCATGTTGCGGCCGTTGAGCGGCAGGTCCACCACGCGTTTGTTTTCGATCACCTGTCCCACCGCGGCATTCTCCGTCGCCAGAGCCACGGTTGCCGCCACCACCTCCACGGTTTCGGTCACGGCGCCGGGTTCGAGCACGAAATCGACACGGGCCTTTTGCTGCGTTTCAATGCGCAGGCCGGTAACGGTACGCGAGCGAAAGCCTTGTTTTTCGACGTGCACGGTGTACTCGCCGATTTCGACCAGCGGGAACGAGTACTCGCCGGCCGCCGAGGTCTCGCGCGACAACACCTGCTGCGTCGCCACGCGCGTGATCACCACGCGCGCCGCCGGAACGGACGCGCCGGAGCTGTCCGTCACCAGGCCGAGGATCTCGGTGGAGGTGGTTTGCGCCGCCATCGGGAGGGCCGCGGTGAACAAGGCGAGGCCGATCCTGAGCAAGTTCGGATTCCGTGCTGGCATGGACGCCAGTATACGTCGTTGGGACGACGACTGGACTTCCACTGGTGCTCATTCTCCGAGTTCGAAAGGGCGATGCTCGAGGAGCGGACCAATGCCGGATTGGATGCCGCCCGTGAAGAGGGGCGCATCGGCGGACGCCGTCCGAAGCTGACGCCTCAACCGCAGGTTGAAATCCGCAAGATGGCACGGTGACGATCGCCAATGCGGGACATCCCTCGCCCTATGCGATGGCCGCGGGGTGGGGAATGGGCCGATCTACATTCACCGGAAGTAAGAGCTACTCCGGGTCTTTCCACTTGCGGAACAACCGCTCGATTCCGGTAGTGGGAAGCGGGAAGCCTTCGAGCATCCAAATATCGCCGATGGTTCGCTCCACCCAAACGGCGAGGCGCTTGCCGTCCGGGTGAACGGAGACACCGCGAATCAACCCGCCGGCTTGTATATCCACGGTCTTGGTCAGCCGCCCGGTCTGTGCATCGACGGCGAGAAGTTGATTCGCGCCCGTTTTTAGCAGATACAACGTTGCGCCGTCAGGGCTGATTCCGCTGATCTGAGCACCGGCGAAATCGCCGAGCGGTACAGATGGCCCGCCATTTTCCGGAATGCGCCGCAGCCCAGCGGAGTCCATCCCATAGATCGAACCGTTCTTCCACGTGCACGTAGAAATTCGATTGACACCGCGGAATTCCATCTTCACCGGCGCTCCGCCACCTGCCGGGATCTTCATCAAGCCGCCATCGGACTCCGTTAGGATCCAGTTGCCGTCCGGAGACCAGCAACTGAGCGACGTCGCGACCGTTTCCAGAATCGGGGTTGCAATCCCTCCCGATGCGAGCACCGTCCAAAGTTTGCCGTTATCGCGATAGAGAATCCGCTTGCCATCGGGCGAGAACTTTGGAGACGGAATCGTACCGCGAACGGGAAGCCGGACAACGGTCTGATTCGTGCCGGCGCCGAGGTCGCGGACTAGGATCGCCGCGATGCCGGGCGTCAAGTACTGCCGAAACGTCAACTTGTTTCCGTCGGGAGACCAAGCGGGCGCCTGCGCAGCTTCAACCGAAGAGACCAGATCGCGTACCTTTTCGCCACCCATCGAAAATTCGACGATGTCCGACTCCAGCGTCCAAGGTGTCATCGCGATCGCCCGGCCGCCGGGATTGATGCTGGCACTACCGATATTGCCCGTGTGCAGCATCCGCGTCTCCCCGGTCTCCGTGTCGATCGCCTGGATGCCGGGCCGAAACATGCCCGCCATGATTCCGTGGCGGCTATCCGGCATCCACGAGAAGGATCGAATGACTGGCTCGGTGGAATACGTCTTGCGAAGCGTCGCCGCGGGCCAATCGATGATCGCAACCGTTCCGCCGAAGACCAGCGCCAGATGGCGGCCGTCGGGCGAGAATTCGAGCGATGAGGCGCCTATGGTGGATGGGGTATCGATCTCATATTGCGCGAGCGGTCCCGGCGCCGAGCCGGCCGGGTCACTCACTTGCAACCGCACTTTTGTTCCGCCGGCGCCGCTCGCAATCACCATTCCGGACCCGCGCGGGATCGCCGCGGCCACGCTGGCTGGAAAAATCGAACGCGGCGTCCCGCCAGATACCGAAATCTGGGATAGCCCGTTTCCATCGGGATAGACGATATGAGCGCCATCCTGTGACCACGAGAGACGCGTAAGGCCATGATAAGAGATAGCGACCGTGCTTTCGGCCAGCACCACCGGTTCACCCTCCGCGAGCACGCGTAACACGAGTTGCCTTTTCGACTGGCTGCCGCGCAAATAGGCGATTGACTTGCCATCCGGCGAAAAGACCGGAGCCCATTCCGCCATCTTGTCGCGGGCGATTGGAGTTAGCCTGAGATTGTTCCCGCGGACCTCGCTTCGCGGAACGAAGACGAGCGCAAGGCAACTCAGCGCCGCCGCGGGCCAGAGCCAGTTCCGCTTCGCGATGGGCGCGACCGCCGTGTGGATAGACGACGTCGCGCTCGACGACGTGCGCAACGCGAACGCCAAATCCTTCATCGACTGAAAGCGGCGCTCCGGTTCCTTCTCCAGACACCGCGCGGCGATCCGTGGCAGCGCCTGCGGCGTATCGGCAGGCAGAGGCGGCGGATCCTCGCGGAGGATCGCCGTCAGCGTTTCGACCTGCGTCTGTTTGGCGAACGCGCGCGCACCGGAAATCATTTCATATAGCACCGCGCCGAAGCTGAAGACGTCGCTGCGATGATCGCCCCGCAGCGCCTGCACCTGCTCGGGCGACATGTAACCGGCGGTGCCCATGACGGCGCCCGGATCGGTGACGGCAGTTTCGGTCGCGCCATCGGCGCGCGCGACCGGTCCTTCGCCAAGCCGAAGTCCAGAATCTTCGCGTGGCCCTCGCGCGTGATCATGATGTTCTCGGGCTTCAGATCGCGGTGCGTGATGCCCTTGGCATGCGCCGCGCCCAACGCGTCGGCGATCTCCGCGGCCCATTCGATGTCTTCCGCGCCGGGAGAGGGCCATTGGCCAACGCCGCGCGCAGCGTCGCGCCGTCGACCAACTCGTTGACGATGTAGTGCGTGTCGTCTTCGTTTCCGATGTCGTAGAGCGCCACCATCCCCGGATGATTCAGCGCCGCAACCGCGCGCGCTTCGTGCTCAAAGCGCGTCCGCCGGTCGCGGTCATGCGCGAACTCCGGCGGCAGAATCTTCAGCGCTACCTCACGGCCCAGCCGCGCATCGCGCGCCTTGTACACTTCGCCCATTCCGCCCGCGCCAAGCGGCGCAAGCACCTCGAAGTGGCCAAGCTTCTGTCCAGGCGTCAGGGGCACGATCTCGTCATTCTATCAGCGGCTGGATTGGTAAGATTGCCTTCCTGTCCTCCGCTTGGCCCCTCCGCTTCGCCTTCGCGTCTCTCGTCACCCTCTCGCCCGCCCCTCGCTCGACGGCGTCACCGGCAATGGTAGAAAGGCAACCTCCACACGCATACGTTAAGCAGCGACGGCGACTCCTCGCCGCTCGGGACAAATTCGTGCTGATCCCGGCCGAAGAACTCACCGGATCGCAGACGCGGCGATACGGTGATGGCGCGGATGTGTTTCTTGTAAGTCGTGTTGACGCGTTCGGGCCAGGCGCGGGTCTGGTTATCGAGATCCGCCCAGCCGGTGGAGGTGCGTCCGGCCGGGTTACTTGCACCGCCGGTTGCGACCGCTATCGCGCCTGAGGAAATCCGAGATCCACCTGGCTCGACTCCGGATCCGGCCAACGGCTGGTCACCACCTTGGCGCGGGTGTAGAATTGCACGCCCTCCGGGCCGTACATGTGCAGGTCGCCGAATAACGACGCCTTCCAACCGCCGAAGCTGTAGTAGGCCATCGGCACGGGGATCGGTACGTTGATCCCCACCATTCCGGCCTCGACGTCGAACTGGAACCGCCGCGCGGCGCCGCCGTCTCGCGTGAAGATCGCCGCGCCGTTGCCGAATGGATTGTCGTTGATCAGGCGGAGCGCGTCGTCGTAAGTCCGGGTGCGGACCACCGACAGCACCGGCCCGAAGATCTCGTCGTCGTAGCAGCGCATCCCCGGGGCGGCGTTGTCGATCAATGTCGGGCCGAGGAAAAAGCCGGGGCCGCTCGACGCGGCATCGGCGCGCCCATCCACCGTCACGACCGCCCCTTCGGCCGCCGCCCCGGCGACATACGAGGCCACCCGGTCGCGATGTTCGCGCGTGATGAGCGGACCCATCTCGTTGCCTTCCACCAGGCCCGGGCCGATCCTGATCTTCGCCATTCGCTCGCGGATCGCGCCGATGAGCGGGTCCGCC
>SXGS01021898.1_pt1 | contig 46446 bp, 32 predicted proteins | sample 3174681 | NCBI WGS metagenome assembly SXGS01 (sample SAMN11356861, study PRJNA531348) | freshwater metagenome | isolation source: freshwater sample F1-80 | place: China: Fuxian Lake, Yuxi | collected 2017-12-25
GGCGGTGGATGTGGCGCAGCAGCTCCGTCTCGGAGCGGTGGACCTTGAAGACCGGGTGGGTCAAGAAGGCGCTCTTGCGCCCGAGCGGCCCCTCGAAGCCCTGGGGCGCCGCCTGGGCCAGCGCCTCGGGGTCCAGCCCGGTCGCCCCCCCGGCGAAGGCGGCCCAGATGTCCACGAGGTCGGCGGCCTGCGTGACCTCGTCCAGCGCGATCCCGAGCCGCCCGTCGGCGTGGATGCGCAGGTTGATGCCCGCCGCCAGCGCCCGATCCACGATCGCCCGTTGCGCCTCGGGGCTGACCAGCGCCGTCACCGTGTCGAAGGAGGGGCCAGGGGCCAGTTCGAAGCCGAGCTGACGCAAGCCCGAGGCCAGCGCCCCGGCGGCGCGCTGGACGCGCAGGGCGATGGCCTTGAGCCCCTCGGGGCCGTGGTAGACGGCGTACATCGAGGCGATGATGGCCAGGAGCACCTGGGAGGTGCAGATGTTGCTGGTGGCCGTCTCTCGCCGGATGTGCTGCTCGCGGGTCTGGAGGGCCAGCCGCAGGGCGGGCCGCCCGTTGGCGTCCTTGGAGAGCCCGACGATCCGGCCGGGGATGCGGCGGCGCTGCGCGTCGGAGGTGGCGAAGAAGGCCGCGTGAGGCCCGCCGTAGCCCATCGGGACGCCGAAGCGCTGGGTGTTGCCCACGGCGATGTCCGCGCCGAACTCGCCCGGCGGCCGCAGCAGCGTGAGCGCCAGCAGATCGCAGGCCACGACGACCATCGCGCCCTGGGCGTGGACGCGCGCGCACAGGCCCTCGAGGTCCACGATCTGCCCGCAAGTGTTGGGGTATTGGAGAAGCACGCCGCAGACCGAGGCGTCCAGGGGGAGCGCCGAGGGGTCGGCCACGACCACCTCGATCCCGAGGGGTTCGGCCCGCGTCTTGACCACGTCGACGGTCTGCGGGTGGCAGTCGTTCGCCACCACGAAGCGCCCCCGCGTCCGCCCGCCCGCGTCAAAGCAGACCGCCATGGCCTCGGCCGCGGCGGTCCCCTCGTCCAGCAGCGAGGCGTTGGACAGCGCCATCCCCGTCAGGTCCGTGATCATGGTCGGGAAGTTGAGCAGCGCCTCCATGCGCCCCTGGGCGATCTCGGCCTGATAGGGGGTGTACTGGGTGTCCCAGCCGGGGTTCTCAAGGATGTTGCGCTGGATCACGGGCGGGGTCTGGCAGTTCGAATAGCCCATGCCGATGAAGGACCGGTAGAGCTTGTTGCGGCCGGCCAGGGCCCTGGCCTCCTCAAGAAGCTCGCGCTCGGAGCAGCCCTCGGGCAGCGCCAGCGGCCGCTGGCTGCGGATCGAGCTTGGCACGGCCTGGGCGATCAGCGCGTCGAGGCTGTCGACCCCCAGATCGGCCAGCATCGAGTCGATGCCCTCGGGCCGAGGCCCGATGTGCCGGTTGGCGAAGATGTCCACGGACCCGAGCGCGTGCTTTGAAGAAGTCACGATGACCCCCTTGGTGGATGTTTGAAGCTCGTCGCGCGCTCGGCCCCTCATCGATCTCTTGATCCGCCGGATCGAGGGTCAACGGACCCGAAAGCGCCGCGCGCGGCGATGGCGCGAACAATAGAAAACTGGCTGGCCGGGTCAAGAGGCGCGCGCAAAAATCAGGGGGCGAACTCGACCTCTGCCCCCGCGACGAGCTCAACCGAGGTCGAGGCGCCCGACGGGGCGCTCCAGGTGATGGTGTAGGCGCCGGGAGGGGCCATGGGCAGCTCGGCCGGACCCTGGCCGACGAAGCGGTGGGCGCCCTCGATCCGCCACCGCTGCGCGGGCGAGCTGGCCTTGACCCGGATGAGCCCGGCGCCCTCGCGCAGTGTCTCGGTGTAGACCGCGCCCTTGCCGGTGAGGTGGACCTCGAAGGTCAGCGTCGCCGAAGGCCCCGGCGTGTAGCGCAAGAGCCCGAAGTTGTGGCCGACGCCCTGGACGATCACCTCCGGCCTCGGGTTCTCGATCGGCTTGAAGGTCTTGTAGGCCAGCGGCCCCACCTGCCATTGCCGCGCCCCGCCGTGCAGGTGGTGGGAGGCGTACCAGTGCTGATCGGCGGTCAAGAAGACCACCCCCGTGATCCGCTTGTCCCGGAGGTGATCCAGCATCATCGCCCGCTCCTGGACGAAGCCCACCCAGCTGTCCTTGAAGGTCTTGCCGAAGTCCAGCGGGACGCTGGTGATCACCAGCTTGAAGCGCGCCGTGCTGGCCGCCAGGCCGTCGAGCAGCCAGTCGCGCTGGGGCCGACCCAGCATGGACTTGCCCTCGAAGGGCGCCGCGTTGGAGTCCCGGTGCAGCCGGGTGTCCAGGTGAAAAACCTCTAAACCATCGCCCCACTTATACTTTCTGTAGATCTCGCCGGGCGGCGCGCCGGCCACGGGCCACCAGCGGCGCCAGATATCGGTGCCGACCTTCAGGCTGTCGGGGTTCCACTTGTTGTAGCGGGCGTCCCAGTCGTTGATGATCTCGTGGTCGTCCCAGACGGCGTGGATGGGCATCGAGCGGGTCATCCGCGTCACGCGGTCGCCCTGGCGGGAGGCGTTGTAGTGCTGGAGGAAGTCGACCTCCTCGGTTGGATCTTTGAAGAGGTCGGCGTAGGGCCAGTCGCCGAGCGACAGGTAGATCTCGGGTTTGGCGGCGACGAGGTCATCGAGCAGCGGCACTTCGGAGGCGAAGCCGGAGACGTCCGCGGAGAAGGCCAGCAGCGCGGCCTTGTCGCCGACTGGCGCGGTGGAGAACCACGCGGGGCTGCTCAGGCCGTGGCCCTCGATCTCGACCAGGAAGCGGTGGAGGGTGCCTGGGGTCAGCCCCGACACCGGGATGTGGACGATGCGGTCCTGGGCCCGCTCGGTGGCCACGAAGGGCGTCTTGATCTCGGGGCAGTCGGGGCCGGCGCTCACGATGGCGCGCAGGCGGCCCTCGCGGGAGGTCCTGGCCCAGAGGATGGCGCTGTCGGCGCGGACGCCAGCGCTGGCGAGCCCGTTGGGCAGCAGCGCGTCGGTCGGCGTCGGCGGCTCCAGGCGCCGCGCCGGCCAGGGGGGGCAGGCCGCCTCAGCGCCTCGCCCTCCGCCCTGATCGGCAGCAGGGGCGGCCTCGTCCTTGGCGGCGGCGTTGGGCGGGGCTTCGTCCTGGGGGTTGTCTTCGGCGAGGCTCGCCGTCGGCTGTGCAGCATCGGGGCCAGGCGAGGGGGGGAGGGCGACGGAGGTCTGTGCGCCCCTGGGGGTGTCGGCGGCCTGACAGGCGAGCAGCGACAAGGCGAGGGTGAGGGTGAGGGTGAACTTGAGGGGGTGCTGGGTCATTGGGGCTCGCTGAGGTCTTGATCGGTGAGCGATTCGCGCAGGAGGTTGAAGTACTCGACCTGCATGGTGCGTGTGAAGGCGTGGCCGACCCCTTCGAAGGGGATCAGCTGCGCGTCGGCGCCGCGCGCGACCAGGGCCTCGACGGCGACGCGGGTCGGCTCGAACTTGACGAGGGGGTCGAGATCGCCGTGGAGCGCCCGGATCGGGGGCAGGCCCTCGATCCTGTCCTGGCCTTCGGGCATCAGGGCGGGGGGGAGCCAGCCGGAGACAGGGATGGCGAGCCGGGCGACCTTGGGGTGTCGAAGCGCGATGGTGAAGCTGAGCATGCCGCCTTGTGAGAAGCCGCTCACGATGGCCTTTCCGCGGGTGCGTCGCTGTTGGCTCAGGCGCTCGATCAGGGCGGCGATGGCGTCGGCCGAGCGGGCCAGGCCGTCGACCATCTCAGGGCTCGCGGCCTCGATGGGGCGAGAGATGGGGAACCAGCTGAAGCCGCCGCCGTAGGATTCGAGACCTTGGGGCAGGATGATCCGGGCGGGCATCTGGAAGGCGGGCACGAAGATGCCCTTGAGGTCTTCGGGGCGCCCGCCGAGGCCGTGGATCATCACGATCATGGGCAGCTCGTCGGTGGGCTCGGCGGTGCCGGTGAGGATCTCGACGAACTGGACATCGGGCAAGGGCTCGGCGGCCTGCGCCCCCTTGGGGGTGCTCGGCGCGGCGGGGAGTGAGGTGTCGCTGGCTGGAGTTGGGGTCGAGGCGTCGCTGGTCTGGGTCGCGGGCCGGGGAGGGGCCGCCGTCGAGCGGGTGGAGTCGCAGCCGAGGCCGGCGCAGACGAGCGCGGTGGTCAGCAGGTAGATGCGCAGGGCGAGGGGTGGGGTGGTCATCGGGGGTCTCCTTGGGGGGTTGTCTGCGGGTGAGGTGTGGGGCGCGCAGATTCCAGGTTCTTGATTAGTGGTTTTTGATCTATGCTGACAACCGAGAAGAGAGGCGCCGATGGTCAAGGCGCCGCCCAGGCGAGGGTCTGGCAGGGGCCGCCAGCTTTTCATGAGAAGACGCCGAGAACTCTCAGCCCCTGGTGCGCCCATGCTCCCCCCCAAGAGCCTCCCTCAGCCTGCGCAAGGGCGCAAGGGTCTGCGCGACCGTTGGGACGCGATCTCCTGGACGGTGATCGCCGTGCTCTTGTGGACCTTGATCTCGGTGCTCAAGGTCCAGGTCGCCCGGATGACGCCCTTTGACGCGATGGCGCTGGCCTTGCTGGGGGGTCTGCTGCTGCACCGCTTCGTGGGGCGCGGGCGCAAGGCCCCGCCGGAGCGATGGCGGGCGGCGCTGCCGGGCTATTATTATTTGATGATGGGTGCGCTGATCTGCGCGGGGCTGCTCAGCGGGCTCAACGCCACGGATCTGCAGCTGTGGTCGGTGGAGATCTTCACCTTCTTGTATCTGCTCGGGATGCTCTGGGCGCTGGATCTGTTCACGAAGGACAGGATCGACCGCTTCCTGGATCTGGGCGGGTGGACCTTCGCGGCGCTGTGCGCGGCGTGCGGTACGGTCGCGACGGTCTTCCTGCTCGGCGGGCCGCAGCTCGGCTTCTTCTACGAGACGGGGCTCGACGGGCTAAGCCCCAAGATGACCTTCACCGGGCCGATGCGCTTCCCGAACCAGTGGGCGGGCTACTTCCTGGCGGTCTTCCCCCTGCTGCTGGCGCTCAACTTCAAGCCGCTGTCGCGCTGGCAGCGGGCGGCGCTGCTGGTCTGCACGCTGCTGGGCTTCGTGACGATCCCGGCCAGCGGCTCGCGCTCGGGCATGTTCCTGACGGTGGCCGAGATCGGCGGCTTCGCGCTTTTGTACATGATCCTGAGCCGCTCGGGCCACTTGCTGATGCGCGTGGTGACGATCTCGCTCTTCGTGATCGCCCTCGGCGGCACCTACTGGCTGCTCTTCGATCAGGCCAGCGACAGCCCCATCCTGGTGCGCTCGCTGGGCGCCTTCGATCTGGTCTTCGAGCAGGAGTCCCTGGCCGACCGCTGGCGAGAGTACAACTGGCTGGCCGCGATGTCGGAGTTCGGCAAGCACCCGTTCATCGGGATGGGGCTGGGCACCTTCGAGCGCTTCTACGACAAGCACGAGGTCCACTCCTCGTACTTGAGCTTCGCGGCCGAGACCGGCGTCGCGGGGCTGATCCCCTACCTCGTGCTCGTGGCCGTCCCGCTGCTCTCGCTCGTGCGGGCGCTGGCCGCCTACGCGTCCCGCGGCAAGGCCGACGTCATGCTCATCGCCCTGACCCTGGCGATCGTCTCCCAGCTGGCCTTCGCCATCCACCACAACAACACGCGGCACCGGCACGTCTGGCTGCTGCTCTTCTGCGGCACGGTCTACGCCGAGCTGGCGCTGGTTCGTCTGGGCGCCGCGCTCGCCCAGGAGAGGGCCCGTCGGCCCGCCCCGACGCGCTCGCGCCGCGAGGCGACCAGGCACCGCCCCGAAGCCACCGACAGGAGGACCGCATGAGCCAGGGTCCACGCCCGAAGATCTGCCACATCAGCACCGTCGACATCTCCATGGGCATCCTGCTCAAGAACCAGATGCTCTACTTCAAGGCGCGCGGGATCGAGACTCACGCCATGGCCGCGCCCGGCCGCTACGTCAAGGAGCTTGAAGAGGCCGGCATCCCCTTCCACCCCGTCCCGATGACCCGGATCATCAGCCCCGCCAAGGACATCGTCGCGCTGCGGCAGATGGTCGAGATCCTGCGCCGCGAGCGCTTCGACCTCGTCCACCTCCACACCCCCAAGGGCGTCCTGATCGGCACCCTCGGCGGCGTCATCGCCCGCGTCCCATGGATCTTCAGGACCATCCACGGCTTCTACTTCAACGTCAACGCCACCCCCGCCGCCCAGCTCTTCTTCGTCAACATGGAGCGGGTCGTCAACCGCGTCCACCACACCGTCTTCAGCCAGAACCGCGAGGACATCCCCACCGCCGAGGCCCGCCACATCCGAAAGGCGCGCGACATCATCTTCCTCGGCAATGGCATCGACCTGAGCCGCTTCGACCCCGCCCGCCTCGACCCCGAGCGCACCCGCGCCCTGCGGCTCAAGCACGGCATCCAGGACGGCGACGTCATCCTGGGCTTCGTCGGCCGCCTCGTCATCCAGAAAGGCATGCGAGAGCTCTTCGAGGCCTTCTGCCGCATCGCCCCGAAGCGCCCCAACCTCAAGCTGCTGCTCGTCGGCGACGTCGACCACGACAAGCCCGACGCCGTCCCCCCCGACCGCCACGTCCCCGCCCACCTGCTCGACCGCGTCATCCAGGCCGGCTGGCAGGATCGCGTCGAGGACTTCTACCCCCTCATGGACGCCTTCGTCCTGCCCAGCTACCGCGAGGGCTTCCCGCGCACCCCCATGGAGGCCTCCGCCCTGGGCATCCCCGTCGTCGCCACCGACATCCGCGGCTGCCGCGAGGCCGTCGAGGACGGACACAACGGCCTCCTCGTCCCCAGCCGCGACGTCGACGGCCTCGTCAGGGGCCTTGAGCGCATCCTGGACGACCCCGCCCTGCGCCGACGGCTCGGGCAGGGCGGCCGCCAGAAGGCCGCCGCCGAGTTCAACGAGGTCGAGAAATTCGAAACCGTCTACCGCGAGTACGCCCGGATCTTCGGCCTCGACTGATCCCGCCCTCCCCCTCGACGAATCCACCCCGCCGGGGTTGCGCACCTCGCCCTGAGTGCCCAATAACCTGTCGTCTCTCTCCGCGAGGTGTCCTTCGATGCGCTTGATCCTGCTCCACTTTCTGTAGCTCCCTCCCTCTCTCCGAGCGGTGACGAAGAGCGCGCCCTGACCGGCGCGCCCGCGCTCGCCCATGAGCGCGCCCGTCGCCCGATCGCGATCTCCCGCAGCATCAAGAACCTGTACCGCCCACACGAGGGCGACCTGCGACCCGGCGCCTCGCGCCCGCAGGTCACGCGATCCGACCTGCGCGACGCCGACCCCGACGGCCAGCGCTCGCCCAGGTCCCCCGCGCTCGCCCTGGGCACGGAGAGACCCCGTGGATACCAACACCGCCCTGACGCGGCTGCGCGAGCTTGGGCACGCCCCCCTGACCTGCGACTCGGCCGAGCGGATCACCGCCCTGCTCCTGCTCCACCAGGAGCCCACCCTCCGGGACTACATCATCGGGCTGATGCGGCAACACAGCTGGGGGTGGACCCTCCCCGGCGCCGACCTGAGCCACGCCGACCTGCGCGGCGCCCGCATGGCAGGATCGGACCTCGAACGAGCCCGCCTCGACGGCGCTGACCTGCGCGCCGCCGCGCTGATGCGGGTCAAGCTCGCCGGCGCCACGCTGGCCGGCGCCGACCTGCGCGACGCCGTGCTGGCTGGCGCACGACTCGACGGCGCGATCTACACCCGACAGACCCGCTGGCCCGAGCGCTTCGACCCCGAGGCCGCCGGCGGCCTCTTCATCGGCCAGCACGGCGACCTGAGCGGCGCCAGCCTCCAGGGCGTCGCCCTGTGCGGCGTCGACTTCGAAGACACCGACCTGACCCGCGCCGACCTCTCCTGGGCCAACCTCTGCGACGCCGATCTGCGCTGGGCCGACCTCGACGGCGCTCGCCTCTTCGGCGCCCGCGCCAACCACAACACCCTCTGGCCCGAGCGCTTCGACCCCCACCAGCACCTCATCCTCTCGCCCGGCTCAAGGCTCTCGCGCGCCTGCCTCCGCGGCGCATCGCTCGCCGGCGTCGACCTCTCCTGGGCCGACCTCGCCGAAGCCGACCTCGCCGAGGCCGACCTGCGCGGCGCCGCCCTGCGCGGCGCCGAACTCGCCCGCGCCAACCTCGCCGGCGCCCGCCTCCACGGCGCCGACCTCTCCTGCGCCGCCCTCGACGGCGCCATCCTCTTCGGCGCCTGGTACGACCCGCACACCCGCTGGCCCCAGGACTTCAACCCCGCCCAGCGCGGCGCGACGATGATCGCCGCGGGCGTCCAGCTCGCCCCACGCCCAGGCCACGGCCGCCTCATCCTGCCCAAGAACGACCTGCGCGCCCGCAACCTCACCGGCGTCAGCTTCCCCGCCGCCGACCTCGCCAGCGCCGATCTGCGCTGGACTCGCCTCGACCGCGCGAGCCTGCGCGCCGCGGACCTCTCCGGCGCCAACCTCTTCGAAACCTCCCTTCGCGGCGCCGACCTCTGCGGCGCCAACCTCTTCGAAACCAGGATCGAGGACACCGACCTGAGCGACGCCGACCTCTCCGGCGTCAACCTGCGCCAGAGCCGCTGGGTCAGCGCCAACCTCTCCGGCGCTCGCCTGACCAGCGCCGACCTGCGCACCGTCGACCTGAGCCGCAGCGCGCTCGACCGCGCCGACCTCTCCGGCGCCCTGGCCTGCCCCGACACCCGCTGGCCCGAGGGCTTCTCCTGTCGCGCCGCCGGCGTCATGTTCCTCGGCCCCGGCGAACACCTGCGCGGCCTGTCCCTGCCCGGACAGCGCCTCTCGCGCGACGACCTCTCCGAGGCCGACCTGCGCGACGCGAACCTCCCCGATCTGCGCGCCAACGAGAGCCGCTTTGACGGCACCGACTTCTCCAACGCCGACCTCCAGCGCTGCCAGATCTACAACTCCTCCTTCCTCAAGGCCCGCCTCGACGGCGCCAACCTGAGCCACGCCTCCAACAGCCGCCTGCACATGGCCGGGGCCAGCCTGCGCGGCGCAAACCTGACCCTGGCCAGGATGCTCTACAGCGACCTGAGCGGCGCCGATCTCCGACGCGCCGACCTCCGCCACGCCAACCTGAGCCAGTCCAACCTCCAGCGCGCCAACCTCCGGCGCGCCAACCTCTCCGGCGCGCGCCTCCAGAACGCCGACCTCACCGGCGCCGACCTCACCGACGCCAACCTCTCCGGCGCGCGCTTCAGCCGCGGCACCCGCTGGCCCAGCGGCTTCGACGTCGAGGCCAGCGGCGCCTTCGGCCCCCTGCTCAACCCCACGCGGATGTCCCGCGCCTTCCTGCGCGGCGCCAACTTGTCCAAAAAGATCATGCGGGGCGAGGACTTCTCATACAGCGACCTGAGCCAGGCCAGGATGATCGACGGCGACTTCGGCCGCGCCTGCTTCCAGGCCGCCACCCTCGATCAGGCCCACCTCAACCGCGCCAACCTCGCCTGCGCCAATCTGAGCTCGGCCTCGCTCGTCTCCGCGCAGCTCGGCGGCGCCTCGCTCCACGACGCCAACCTGTCCAGCGCCTGCCTGCGCTACGCCGACCTCCAGCGGGCCATCCTCAAGGGCGCCGACCTGACCGGCGCCAACCTCTGCGGCGCCAACCTCAAGAACGCCGACCTGACCGGCGCTCGCCTCAAGGGCGCCCTCACCGACGCCAGGACCCGCCTGCCCCCCGGCTTCGACCGCCGACGCCTGGGATAAAGAGGTGCCCAGGCAGTTGGGAGCTTCGTTGGGTGGACACGGCAGGGCCAGCAGGAGGCGTGGGCACGGGGGAGGAGGTGGTTCGCACACTCCACCCCCTGTCCCCCTCCTCGTTTCACAAGGAGGGGGAACGCTCGTATTACGGGCAAGGTGGTTCGGGGACGCTCGTAGCACGGGCTGGGTGGATCGGGTCCCGCCACGACGACCTCGCCATTGTCCCCGACGGGGTCTCGCCCCAGGCGGCCAGTGATCCCGGCAATGGCTGCTGCGGCCCACCCACCCAAGTCAGCAAGGAGGCAAGGAAGCAAGGAGGCAAGGAGGCAAGGAGGCAAGGAGGCAAGGAGGAGCGCCATCGGACGCAGGGACAAGGCGCGCCCTGGGTCAAGCCGCCGACATCGACCCTTCATCGAGCGACGAGGGCTCGGCGTCCTCCGCTGCGGCCGCGCGCGCCTTGTCCCCGCGCCGCGCCACCACGTAATCCCCCGCGAAGCGCTCGTACACCTCGCCTGTGGCCGGGTCGACCAGCCAGGGCATGGCCAGCTTCGCGGGCACCCGGATCAAGCCGGGCTCCGCGTGCGTGCCAAAGACGTGATCCCACAAGGGGCTCGTGACCCCGTGGTTGTCGTTGGGCTTCGTAAAGTGGTGGTAGAAGTGGTGCCTGCGCGCCCACCGCCCGTAGGCCCCCTTCGGCGGGTGCGTGTGCAGGCGGCGGTGCAGCACCTCGTAGCCGATGTAGGCCAGCGTGAACCCCGCCGTCAGCGCCCCCCCGTTCAGCCACCCGACCGCCAGCGCCGAGGCCGGGAGCATCACCGCAGCGACCAGCAGCGCCGCCTTGACCTTCTTGTGCGTCGGCGCAAACCAGTGCCCCCTGGCGTGGTGCTGGAGGTGCTCGCGCGAGAACTCGTTCTTGCCCTTGCTCCCGTGGCCCCTCCAGTTGTGCAGCCCGTACTCGGCGAAGCTCCACACGAAGGCCCCCAGCGCAAACATCAACGGCATCGTCAGCCACGCCATCTCACACCCCCTCAAGCTCGCGCGCCACGACCAGCAACGGCCGCGGATCGCTCATCCTGTCCACAACCTCCGACGCGCGCTCCAGCCCCCCCGGCGACGCACCCCAGCCCAGCAAGAGCGATCGCCCCAGCTCCAGCGCCAGCGCTCTGGCCTGGATCACCTTCGGGTCAAAGCGCATGAACTTCTTCATCATCAACACCCCGTGGAGCGCCGACCACAGCGTCACCGCCCGCGCCGCCCCCTGACCGTGGCCGTCGATCGCCCCGGACCGCGCCGCCGCCTCGATCACCTGCCCCACGTCCCCGATCAAGGGCATCACCGTCGCCACGATGGGCTGGATCGCCTCGTCGTCCAGCAGCTGCCGGGGTTGCCCCATCGCCAGCCCGATCAACCCGAAGCGCACCGGGTCCTCCGCCGGCAGATCGATGTAGATCCGCGCCGAAGCCACCAGCTTGAGCAAGCCCCCCTCGGACTCGCCGAGACCCTCAGACGCGGTCACAGCGTCGCACATCGACCACGCGCGCCTGAAGATCCCGTGCACCTCCCCGATCCCCTGGACCTGGAGCGCCACGATGATCGCGTCCTTAGACGGGAAGTAGCGGTAGAGCGCCCCCGGCGTGTAATCCAGCGCGTCGGCCAGGCGCTGGATCGTCATCCCCTCCGGCCCCTCTTCGATCAAGAGCCGCCGCGCCTCGTCCAGGATCGCCGCCGTCTTTGCCCGCCGACGCCGCGCCCCAGGGGTCTTCTTGCTCGCCTCAGGTGTCATCTCGACCATGCCCTCACACCCCCATTGGAAACACGACTCATTTTGTAAACGCCATTCACTAAAATGTCAAGCGCTCGATCTCGCCCCCCGCCCATCCCGAACCGGCGCCAAAGCACGAGGAGGGGATCGCAAAGGGTCTCCTGGCGAGGCGCACATCTTGCAGGGGCGACGGTGGCCGTCGGCCTGGGCGTCGACGGGCGACATTTTTTTAACGAGCGGGATCGGTGGCGATGTTGATGGATGCGATGATCGGTTCAAGGAAGAGGGTCTTGAGGCTGGCGGCGTGGGTGTCTCTGTTGGTGGTTGGCGCGGCGGCCTGCGGGGACGACAACCCTCCCCGGGCCGCTGTCGAGGAGGAACCCGAGGCGCAGCCCGAGGCCGAGCCCGAGCCCGAGGAGGAGCCAGAGACGCCGGACGTGGGCAACAACGGGCTGCCGGACATCCCCATCATCGACGAGGAGGACGCGGGCGGCTTCGAGCCGGCGTGCAGCCTGGAGGACGGCGTGGCGCCGAACCAGGAGCCCGGCGAGGCGGCGGAGCTGGGGACGGACGTGGACAGGTCGGACTTGTTCATCTGTTCGGACGCCCCGGACTGGTATCGCTTCGAGCTGGAGGCGGGCCAGCAGATGTTCTTCTTCGTCGAGTTCGACGCCCGCTTCGGGGATCTGGACATCTACCTCCACGAAGAGGGTCGGACAGGGCGCGACGAGGCCGTCGCCGAGTCGACCTCGCCGGATCAGTCCGAGTTTATTGACTTTACGGCGCCGCAGGCCGGCGTCTACCTCTTGCAGGTCGAGGGCTTTGACGGCGCCGAGAACCAGTATCGGCTCTTCGCCCGGCTGGGCTGCGGCTCGGACGCGGACTGCCCGGAGGGTCGGGCGTGCACGCTGCGCGGCGGCTTCTGCACGGCCCTGCCGGCGCTGGACTGCGGCGTGGATCGGGGCTTTGAGCCCAACGAGTCGGCCTCGACGGCCACGCCGGTGGAGCTCGACGCTGAGGCCCCGGTGGTCTTTGAGAGCTTGAGCATCTGCCCCCAGGACAACGACCATTACCTGCTGGTGGTGCCCGAGCAGGCCGGCCTGGAGATCCTGATCGATCACCCCATCACCGAGGACCTCGACGTCCTGCTCTTTGACGACGCGGGCAACTTCTTTGGCCAGGGGCGAGAGCGGCGCGGCGGTGAGGATCTGCTGGCGCGCTTCCTGCCGCCTGGGCGCTACATCCTGCTGGTGGATCAGATCGGCCTGGAGGACTCCGGCGCGACGACCTACGATCTGAGCGTCGCGCTCCAGCAGGGCGCCTGCGCCGGGGACATCGACTGCTCGGGGGTCCCTGGGCGCGAGTTCTGCGATCTGGACTCGGGCACCTGCGAGGGGATCATCTCCGAGGGCGGCCAGGGCTTCGGCGAGGGGTGCGACGACGACGGGGACTGCGCGCAGGAGACGGCGGGCTGCTACGAGGGCTCGCTGGGCGGGGGCGACAACATCTGCACGAACCTTTGCGACGAGGACGCCGAGTGCGAGGCGCTGGGCCAGGGCGCGCACTGTCTGCAGATCGACCTCGGGCTGTCGATCTGCGTGCGGGGCTGCGAGAGCGACTTTGACTGCTCGGCGCAGTTCTTCTGCGACGCGCAGACGGGCCGCTGCGAGGATCGCAACTGCAATGTGGATGCGCAGTGCCCCCGCGAGGGCGAGAGCTGCGTGCACGGCGACTTCGGCCAGGGGGGCTTCTGCCTGCCCTACGATCAAGATCAGGTCTGCGGCGTCGGCCAGACCCCGGATGAGGGCGACAACGGCTCCTCGGGCCGGGCGGCGCTGGTCGAGTTGACCGACGGCGGGGTCTTCTTCGAGGGCCTGGGGCTGTGCGACGACGACGAGGACTGGTACGTGGTCGAGCTGGAGGGGCCGAGCCAGAACCTGACGGTCGACGTGGACTTCGCCGGCAATGGGGACCTGGACGTCTACATCTACAGCGAGGAGGGGCGGCTGATGGGCTCGGGCACCGAGCCGGACGCCAACCCTGAGCAGGCGCTGTCGACCTTCCTGGCCGCGGGCCGCTACTTCGTGCGCGTCAACAAGTTCCCGGACGGCAATGGCGTTGACGGCGAGGTGATCTATACGCTCTCGCTCAACGCCGGGCCGATCGACTGCCGGATCGAGGGCGGCACCTGCGACCAGACCCAGCCGCTGCGGCTGACCTGCGAGGAGGAGACCGGCGCGTGTGTGGACTTCCAGGGCAACGGCGAGGTCGCCTTGGGGGACAACTGCGACACGCTGGACGACTGCGTCGAGGGGGCCGAATTCTGCTTCACCTTCCGAGGCACCGAGAACGGGGGCAACATCTGCTCGCACTTCTGTCGATCCGGCGCCGACTGCGCCGACGTCCCTGGCTCACAGTGCTTCGCCATCCGCCGCAACATCGGCGTCTGCATCCGCCGCTGACCGCGACCTCCAGGCGCGCCTGCGCCGCCCTGGGCGGGCGGCGCGCACCTCAACCTCCCGCACCAGAAATGAGCGCATGAAGAATACCTTGAGAACCTTGAATCTGCTCCTGCTGGGGAGCCTGATCGTCGCCAGCGGCTGCAAGGACGACTCGGTCGTCCAGTACGCCGCGCCCGATCTTGAGCCCGAGGGCGGCCCCGAGGGGCAGCCGGAGGGGAGCCCGGAAGGGACACCCGAGGGGACCCCGGAGGGCAACCCGGAGGGCACCCCGGAGGGGACCCCCGAGGGCGAGCCGGAGATCGAGCCGGTCGGCGCCCCGGACGGCACCGCGTGCGCCGAGGGGAGCGAGTGCGCCGGCGGGGTCTGCATGACCGAGGCCGAGGGCTACCCCGGCGGCTACTGCACGGCCACGGACTGCGCCACGGGCGCGTCGTCCTGCACGGGCCAGTGCGCCTTCCTGGACTCGACGCGCCAGAGCTCGGCCTGCTTCGGCGTCTGCGAGGACGACGCCGGCTGCCGCGAAGGCTACGAGTGCCGCCCCTTCGGGGATATCGGCCTGTGCCTGCCGCGCGAGCCCGAGGTCGAGGAGCTTCGGCCCGACGGCGACGCCTGCACCAGCCGCGAGCAGTGCGCAGGCGGGGTCTGCTTCACCGAAGACGACGGCTTCCCCGGCGGGCATTGCACGACCGTCAACTGCCAGACCCGCGAGGACTGCGCCGGAGAGGGCAATGCCTGCCTCCAGGCCGGCCGCCCGAACTTCTGCATCCACCTGTGCACCACGGGCGCGGACTGCCGCGAGGGCTACGTCTGCCAGCCCGTCCAGGGCGGCGGCTACTGCGCGCCGAGCCCGACCGCCGGCACCTTCGTCCCCGAGGAGGGCGACCTGCCCTTCGACGTGGTCTGCGGCGAGACGCTCAGCCGCGCCGACGCCTTCCAGGGCGGCCTGGACGCCCACACGCTGCGCTTCGAGATCCCGGAGGAGGCCACGAGCTTCATGGTCGTGCCCTACAGCCCCGGCGATCAGATCTTCCCCGTGGAGCTCAACGGCCCCGGCCAGACCCTCAACATGTTCGAGGAGTACGGCTTCGCGCTGGCCAACGCCGGCTTCTTGATCAACGTCACCCCGCTGCTGGTGCCCCAGGCCCCGCAGTTCGCCGAGGCCGTCGCCGGCGGCAACTACAGCCTGACGATGGCCGCCAACTCCAACCTGTGCCGCTTCGTCCTGCCCAAGAGCGGCCAGGGCTCCCAGATCGATCTGAACTTCCACTTCGTCGGCGTGCGCGGCCTCGACGCCCAGAGCGCCGAGGAGAACGAGGGCTTCCAGCAGGCGATCGCGTCCTTCGACCGCATCTACGACCCCCTCGGGGTCCAGATCCGCCTGATCCGCTACCGCGACGTCACCGGCGACGATGAGGTCCGCTTCCGCATCGTCCGCTCCCAGGAGGCGGCCTTCCAGCTCGTGGCCACCAGCACCCCGCCGGGCGACACCGCCGACGAGGCCCTGAGCATCAACGTCTTCTTCATCGACCAGTTCGCCATCGACGGCGGCTCGGTCCTGGGCATCTCCGCCGGCCTGCCCGGCGCCGCCGGGGTCCACGGCATGCGCGGCTCCGGCCTGGTCTTCTCCGCCTCCGTCCTGGGCGACCCCAACCTGCTCGGCCAGGTGCTCGCCCACGAGGTCGGCCACTACCTCGGCCTCTTCCACACCAGCGAGCAGGGCGGCCAGGGCTTTGACCCCCTCTCGGACACCCCGCAGTGCAGCCGCGACCAGTGGAACAACCCCAACGCCTGCCCCGACATCACCAACCTGATGTTCCCCTTCGCCGGCAACAACCACACCAACATCACCGAAAATCAGAGCTTCGTGGTCCACGCCAACCCGCTGGTCAAGTAGCGCTCGCCGACAAGGACGAACCCCATGAACAAACCCCTGACCACCCTCCTGCTCCTGCTCGCCCTGGCTCTGGCCGCCCCCTCGGTGGCCTTCGCCCAGGACAAGGCCGCCGAGCGCGAGGCCGTCCAGATGCTCCTGATGCCCTACGACAAGTTCCCCGCCGCCGACGACTTCAAGCGCGTCTCCAAGGACCCCCGCGCCGTGATCCTGGCCGTCTGGCGCGACAAGAAGAGCTCCGAGATCCTGCGCCTCCAGGCCCTCGACGCCCTCTCCCTCTTCCCCAACGAGGAGGTCCGCGCCCTCTACCTCGAGATCCTCTCGGGTGACTGGGGCAAGGAGGCCCCCCGCGAGGCGCACCGGGCCATCAACGGCCTGATGCTCGCCTTTGGCGAGTCCGCCGTCATGGACGTCGCCCCGCTCCTGACCCACGCCGACGTCCAGGTCCGCCTGACCGCCGCGCACGCCCTGTCCAAGTTTGGCGGCGAGTCCGGCCGTCAGCTCCTGCTCGCCCACCGCGACGACGAGACCGACAAGATCGTCCGCGAGAGCATCGATCAGCTCACTCGCCGCATCCGCTAACCCCCGGCCGCCACCCCACAACGACGGCCCTGGCCGCCACCGCCTGGGGCGGGCCGCAGGAGCCGCCGTCGGGATCACTGGCCGCCTGGGGCGAGACCCCGTCGGGGACAATCGTGAGGTCGCCGGGGCGGGATCCGATCCACCCGAAGCCGTAATACAAGCGTCCCCGATCCACCTTGCCCGTAATACGAGCGTTCCCCCTCCTTCCGGAGGGAGGAGGGGGACAGGGGGTGGAGTGTGCGATCCACCCCAAGCCCCGATACGAGCGTCCTCCCTTGTGGGGGCGGTGCGAGGAGCGTGGGGCGGCGCGCTCGATCTCACGACCCCGATCTGCTACTTTGCCCCCCCTGACCACGGAGGCCACATGAAGCCCACCCTGCCCTGTCTGTTCGCGCTGATCCTCTCCACAACGGCCTGCGCCGATACCGCCGACGACCCCGACCCGGGCGAACCTGAAGCACAACCCGAAGCCCAGCCCGAAGGCGAGCCTGAGCCCGAGGCGCAACCCGAGGCGCAGCCCGAGGCGCAACCTGAGGCGCAACCTGAGGCGCAGCCCGAACCTGAGCCGCCCCTTGAGCCGCTGCCTGAGCGCCCGTGGGACGTCACCGAGCCTGGATTCTACGGCATCGGCTACAGGGCCTTTGAGATCGAGTACACGCCGCAGGGCATGGAAGAGCCGCGCTCGATCCGGCTGGCGATCTGGTATCCGACCCGGGACAGGCGCGGCGAGCCGCCGAAGTATATGGACGTCCTGCCCCGCGAGGGCGTCATCGACGGCGCCAGCGTCGCCCTGGACGCGCCCGCCCCGGTGCTGCTCTTCTCGCACGGCAACAAGAGCTTCGCCGAGCAGAGCTACTTCATGACGGAGTTCTTCGCCTCGCACGGCTGGATCGTCGTGGCCCCGACCCACACGGGCAACACGATCTTCGGCGCCGCCGCCACGCGCCCGCCCCAGATGTTCGACTGGCGGCCCCAGGACATCAGCGCCGCGCTCGACGCGCTCTACGGGCTGCCCGAGGGCGACCCGCTGGCCGGGCTGGCCTCGCAGGACGTGGCGCTGTCCGGCCACAGCTACGGCGGCTATACGACGCTGGCCGTCGGGGGCGCCGCCTACGACATGGAGGCCATCCGCGCCGACTGCACCATCCTGGGCGACCTCGACTGCGCCTACATCCAGGGCGAGGCCGGGGCGAGGTACGAGGCGGGCTTCGGGGACGCGCGCGTCAAGGCGATCATCCCGATGGCGCCGGGCAACGGCGACTGCTTCGGGCTGGGCGTCGCCGCCATCGACATCCCCGTGATGCACATGACGGGGCTGCTGGACATCTCCGTGACCGAGGAGGCCGACGGGACCCCGATCTGGGAGGCCCTCGACGGCCCGGACGACCTCCGGGTCCAGTTCACCACCGGCGCCCACCTGACCTTCTCCGACGGCTGCGAGCTGTTGCCGGCCGCCGGGCGCAACGACGGCTGCGGCGAGGGCTTCATCGACGCTCAGCAGGCCCACCGGATCATCAACGCGCTGGCGCTGGCCTTCGCGCGGCGGCACCTGCTCGGCGACACCCGCGACGGCGACCTGTTGAGCGGCGAGCGCTCCCTCGACCCGAGCGTCGAGATCCTCGCAAAGTAGCGTCCTTCAACGACAATCCGGTCGACCCGAGCGTCGAGATCCTCGCGAAGTAGCGTCCTTCAACGACAATCCAGACAAGTCGGCTTCAGCCAGGGCAGCGGGCTCAGGGCTCTCCGAGCAGTTCGAAGAGGCCGGCGTCGGGGATGAGGGTCATCTGTCGGCCCAGGGCGCTGAGGGCGAGCAGGCGCTCGCGGGCGGGCACGGCGCTCAGGCGCGTGGGCTGGTTGGAGTCCTGGAGGCTGAAGGGCGGCTCGGCCTGGATGAGCTGGCCGGGGGCGAGCCGGCCGCCTTCGTCGAGGAAGGTGCTCAGGGGTTGGACGTCGAGGAAGCCGAGCGGGTCGTCCTGGAGGGCCTCGAAGAAGCCATCGAGGTCGAGCTTGAGGTCCTCGATCTGGGCTGTCTCGGCGTAGAGGCGCAGGACTCGGCTGCCGCGCAGGACGAACTGGTCGCCGAGGGCGTCCTGGGCGAAGGCGACGTCGCCCGGGCGCAGGGGGTTGAAGAGCTTGTGCATGGCCAGCTCGCCGCCGAGGACCTCGGAGAGCGCGTGCCAGGAGGGCTCGGTGCAGGCCCCGCGCAGGTGGAAGCCGCCGTTGAAGGCCACGAAGCCGTTGACGACCCGCAGGATGTCGCGCAGCGGGCCGGGCAGGCGGCGCAGCGTCTTGAAGTCGTCGATCTCGGGGCCTTCGAAGGCGAGGAAGCGGAACCTCATCAGGTCGAACATGGCGGCTCCTGCGCCCTCGGGGCGCGCGTCGCGGGCTTGGGGTTTCTGGCGGCGATCGCGCTGGATCGTCGCCAGAGCGGCGATCAGACGCCGAGCAGGTCGCGGGCGATCTGTGAGATCTGGATCTCGTCGGTGCCGCCGTAGATCTGGAGGACCTTGGCGTCGCGGGCGAGCTGCTCGACGCGGTATTCGGCCATGTAGCCGTAGCCGCCGTGGAGCTGGACGGCCTCCAGGCACACCTCCATGGTGACCTGGGCGCAGTAGAGCTTGGCCGCCGAGGCCTCCGTGAGCGAGGGGTTCTGGCCGGCGCCGGCCTGGGCGAAGCTGCGAAAGAGGATGTTCTCGACGTTCTGGCGCGCGACGGCCATCTTGGCCAGCTTGAGCTGGATGAGCTGGTATTCGCCGATGGGTCGGCCGAACTGGACGCGGGTGCGGGCGTACTGGACCGAGAGCTCCAGGCAGCGCTCGATCATCCCGAGCGCCATGGCGGCCACCCCGATGCGCTCCTGGCCGAAGGTCGCCTTGGCCGCCTGGCGGCCGCCCTCGATCCCATCGAGGGTCTCGCCCATGAGCCGGTCCATCCCGACCCGCACGTCGTCGAGGAAGAGCTCGCCGGTCGGCGAGGCGTGCATGCCCATCTTGCGGAAGGCCTTGGCGCGGGTCAGGCCGGGGGTGTCGCCGTCGAGGATGAAGGCCACCACGGGGCGCTCGGCGGCGTCGTCGCCGCCGCGATCCAGCCGCGCGTACAGGATGATCGTGTCGGCGTGAGGGCCGTTGGTGATGAAGGTCTTCTGGCCGTTGATGACGAAGCCCTCGCCCTCGATCCGGGCCGTGGTGTGCATCTGGCCGAAGGCGTCCGAGCCCGCGCTGGGCTCGGTGATCGCCCAGGCGCCGATCTTGTCGAGCTTGAGCAGCTCGGGCACGAAGCGCCGCCGCTGCGCCATCGAGCCGCGCGCCATGATCGCCCCTGCGGTCAGCCCCACGCTGACCCCCATGGCCGTCACCAGGCCTGGGACGTGGCGCGACAGCTCGATCACCGGCAGCGCCTTCATCGCCGCCATGTCTGCCGCCTGCGCGTCAAAGGCCTTCGGCCGCCGTGGCCCCTTGTCCGCCCCCGGCGCCTCGCCGCGCGCCAGGGCTGCCTCGCGGGCCTCCAGCGAGGCCATGCGCGCCTCGTACTCCATCAGCGACATCTCGCCGAGCCCGAAGGTGGCGAAGAACTTGCGCATGATCGGGTAGGGGAGCTGCTCGCCGACGTCCAGGGCGTCGAGGTGCGGCACCACCTCCTGATCACAGAACTTGCGGAACATCTGCCGGACCGTCTTGTGCTGCTCGCTCCATTCGAACATCGCCCGCCCCTCCCGCTCGACCGCCCTCGAAACTCCAGCCGCGCCGATCCTACCACGCCCCGCGCCGCTTGGGCACGGCGCGCGCCCTCGGGGGGTGATCGTTTCACAAGCCATCGTGGTTCTTGTGGTTTTTGATGAAGGAGCGCTCGACGACCTCGACGGCGAGGTCGAAGGCGCAGGCCGGGCGATACGCGCGGGGCGATCGGCCAGAGAGAGGTTCAAGGAGAGGGAGAGGAGGGGAGGCGAGGCCGACGCGCCAGAGCGGCGCGTCGGGCCTGATGGGCAGGAGGGAGCTTAGCGCCGACGGCGCCGGACGAAGACGAGGCCGAGCAGCAGGAGCCAGGTCATGTTGACCGAGCTGGCGTCGCCCGCCGTCGAGCAGCCGTCCTTCTTCTTGTTGCCCGCGGTCGGGGGAGCCGGCTCGCCCTCGGGGGTGCCTTCGGGGGTGCCCTCGGGCTCGGGGTTGCCTTCGGGTTCGGGGTTGCCTTCGGGCTCGGGGTTGCCTTCGGGCTCACCGCCGTCCTCCTCGCAGAGACCCTCGTTGCAGACCTCGCCCTCGCCGCAGTCGTCGTCGCCCTCGCACGCTTGATCGAGGCAGACGCCGTCCTCGCAGGACTGACCCACCGCACAGTCGCTGTCCTCGGCGCACTCGGCCCCCAGACACTCGCCGTCGACGCAGGTCTCACCCTCACCGCAATCGGCGTCCGTCTCGCAAGGCCCGACCGGGATGCAGACGCCATCCTGGCACACCTCGCCCTCGCCGCAGTCGCCGTCATCGGCGCAGCGCTCTTCCTCGACGCAGGCGCCGTCGGTGCAGATCTGGCCGTCGCCGCAGTTGCTGCTGTCGCGGCAGCCCGCCTCGCAGGCGCCGTCGGTGCAGATCTGGCCCAGGCCGCAGTCGCCGTCCGCACGGCAGCCCACCACGCAGGCGCTGTCGGTGCAGATCTCGCCCTCGCCGCAATCGCCGTCCGCACGGCAGCCCGCCACGCAGGCGCCGTCGGTGCAGATCTGGCCGTCGCCGCAGCCCTCGTCACCGCGGCAGGCGGCCGCGCAGACGTTGTCGTTGCAGAGCTGGCCTGGGGCACATTCGCCGTCCTCGCGACAGCCCGTCACGCACTGGGCGTCCTGGCAGATCTCGCCCTCGGCGCAGTCGCCGTCCAGGACACAGAAGGCCCCGAGGACGCACTCGCCGTTGTCGCAGACCTCACCGGGGTCGCAGTCGCCGTTGACGTTGCAGGAGAAGCCCGGCGCGCAGAAGCCGCCGTCGCAGACCTCGCCCATGGCGCAGTCGCCGTCCTGAGCGCAGGTCAGGATGCAGACCCCGCGGACGCAAGCCTCGCCCACGTTGGGGCAGTCAATGTCCCGACGGCAATCCGGCTCGACGACGCAGGTGCCGTTCTCGCAGATCTGGCCGGGGTCGCAGTCCTGAGGGCCGAAGCAGATCGAGGGCCCGCAGACCCCGCCGCGGCAGATCTCGCCTTCAGCGCAGTCGTTGTTCTGCGCACACTCCACGCAGACGTTCCCGACGCAGAGCTCGCCCCGGAGGCAGTCATCGATCGTCTGGCAGGAGACGTCCTCGAAGCACAGGCCGTTGGTGCAGACCTCGCGCTCGGCGCAATCGGCGTCCTGGGTGCACTCCGTCCCGATGCACTGGAAGTCCTGGCAGATGAACCTCTCCGGGCACCCCTGGTCGTTCTCGCACTGGACGAAGACGCAGAAGCGGTCGACGCAGCGCTCCGAGTTGAAGCACTGCGAGTCCTGATCGCATTGCGGCGTCCGGCAGACCTGGTTGGAGCAGATCTCGCCCACGAAGCAGTCCTCATCGACGGTGCAGGAGTTGTCGAAGATGCAAGTGCCGTTGATGCAGTCCTCACTGGGGAAGCAGTCCGTGTCTACTTCGCAGGTGTTGTCGAAGGAGCAGACGTTGTTGCGGCAGATCTCACCGGGGAAGCAGTCCGTGTCCACCTGGCAGGTGAAGTCGAAGATGCAGAAGTTGTTGGTGCAGACCTCGCCGGGGAAGCAGTCCTCATCGACGGTGCAGCTGGAGTCGATGAAGCAGAAGCCGCCGTCGCAGACCTCGTTGTCGAGGCAGTCGCTGTTGTCGACGCAGGTCGTGTCGCGGAAGCAGAAGCCCTGATCGCAGACCTCGGGGGAGATGCAGTCCGCGTCCACATTGCAGGTGAAGTCGCGGGAGCAGAAGCCCTGGAAGCAGTTCTCGTTTGGGCCACAATCCTCGGGCACGACGCACTCGTTGCCGAAGCACAGGCCGTTGTTGCAGATCTCCTGTGCGAAGCAGTCGCTGTCGTTCTGACACTGGGGGAAGATGCAGAAGAACTGGTTGCAGATCTCCCCTTCGAGGCAATCGGTGTTCTGCCGACACTGAGGGGTCGTGCAGAACTGGTTCAAGCAGACGTCGCCCACAGCGCAGTCGGCGTCCTGCTGACAGGCTCCGTTGCCGTCACAGATGTTGTCGATGCAGCGCCCAAATGGGCCGCAATCTTGATCATCGACGCAAGGCTCCCCCCCGGCGGTGGCTCCGGAAGACCAGAGCCAGCCGACGCAGACGATGGCCGAGGCGATGGCTCGCGACCACCCTCCCCCCTGGCCAGGGACCGATGGAAACTTCATTCCAGAATCCTCCTGATGACTCGGGCTGCCGCCCGGATGGTCTGTTGAATGGCAATCACCGGATCAGCCGCGTCGCCGGCCCCCATGATAGTCAGCCCCGTAGCAATATTCCAGACAACATCGCAAGGCCCTGCGCGGGGCCTCAAAAAGCGCTGACGAAGACCTCGCACGAGGACACCTGGCCTTCGTCGTCGGTCGCGCTGAAGCGCAGCGTGTAGACCCCGGCCAGATCCGGGGTGAAGGCGGACGGATCGCCCTGGTCGGGCTGCGGCGAGGCGGTGGAGCCGTCCGGGGCGGCGACGACGGCCCAGCCCTGGCTCAGGAGCGGCCCCGACTCGATGAGGTCCGCGTCGAGCGCAACGGGCCGGCCCGGCTGCGTGTCGAGGCTGATGGGGCAGGAGACCAGGGGCGGCGAGTCGCACTCCAGGTCGTCCTCGTCGAAGAAGCCGTCGTCGTCGTTGTCGATGCCATCGCCGCAGTCCCGCAGGCCCTCGTAGAAGACCGCGACCTCGCAGGCCCGGGCCTCCCCGTTGGCGTTGGCGGCGACAAAGCGCAGCAGGTGCGCGCCGCGCTGCTCGGGGGAGAAGGTCGTCGCGGCCTCGCGGAGGGTGGAGAAGGTCGACGAGCCGCCTGGGCTCTCCACCAGGGACCAGCGCCTGAAGACGGCCGCCCCCTGGACCTGGGCGGTCAGGCTGACCGACGCGAAGGGCGCGACGATCCGATCCGGCGGGCAGGTCACCGCCGGGGGGGCCTGGCAGGCGTCCTCGTCCACGACCCCGTCATCATCGACGTCGATCCCGTCGGCGCAGTCCTTCGGACCCGGGCAGACGAAGCCCTGGCCCGCGTCGGCGCAAGGGCCAAAGTGGCAGGTCAGCCCCGGCAGGCCCGGATCGCAGGCCGCCTTCGGGGCCACCTTCCCCGTCATCGTCAGGCTGTAGGGCCCTCTGGCCCCGCCGACCCCGTCGACGACGACGCGCAGATCGCCCGCGCGGACATCCTCCAGCGAGACGGCCGCGCTGCCCTGCTGGCAGACCAGCTGCGAGCCCGGGTTGCAGGCATTGCGGTAGACGTGCAAGGCGACCTGCCCGGTGTGCCCTGGCCGCGTGGCGACCTGAAGGGTCAGCACGTCCACCTCTCCAGGCAGCGACAGCGCGAAGACGTCGTCCGGCGATCCGGCGCCGTGACAGCCGCCGATCAGGTCGTCGCCGCCGGCGGTGGTGTCGCCGTTGACGACCGAGAGGCCCTGAGGCCAGGGCTGAAGGCCCGGGCACAGGCCGCAGTCCTGGGGGCAGGAGCCGACGTCCTCGTCGTCGTCGCAGACCCCATTGCCGCAGACGCACACGGGGCAGTCGTCGCAGGCGTCGCCCGCGCCGTCCGAGTCCGCGTCGCGCTGGTCGGGGTTGAAGAGCTCCAGGCAGTTGTCGATCACGTCGGGGGCGTCGTCGCCGTCGTCGTCCTCGTCACAGGCGTCGCCCTGGTCGTCCCCGTCGAGGTCGGCCTGATCGCGATTGACGTTCGCGGGGCAGTTGTCCTGCGCGTTGGCGAGCCCGTCGCCGTCGATGTCCCCGTCGCACGCGTCGCCCTGACCGTCCCGATCCTGATCGGCCTGGTTGGCGTTGGCGACCGTCGGGCAGCTGTCGCCTCCGTTGGGCACGTTGTCGCCGTCGATGTCCCCGTCGCACAGGTCGCCCTGGCCGTCCCGGTCCTGATCGGCCTGATCGAGGTTGGCGTTCGCGGGGCAGTTGTCCTGCGCGTTGGCGAGCCCGTCGCCGTCGATGTCCCCGTCGCACGCATCGCCCTGGCCGTCCCTGTTCTGGTCGGCCTGATCGGCGTTGGCCGCGCCGGGGCAGTTGTCGTCCCCGTTGTCCACCCCGTCGCCGTCGATGTCCGCGTCGCAAGCGTCCCCGAGGCCGTCCTCGTCCAGATCGGCCTGGCCCGGATCGGGGACGCCGGGGCAGACATCGGCCTCGTTGGCGAGCCCGTCGCCGTCGATATCCCCATCACAGGCGTCGCCGATCTGATCGCGGTCCTGATCGGCCTGATCGGCGTTGGCGATCAGGCGGCAGTTGTCCTGGCCGTCCGCGATCCGGTCGCCGTCGATGTCGTCCTCGCAGGCGTCGCCGACGCCGTCATCGTCGCCGTCGAGCTGATCGGCGTTGGGCAGCCGGGGGCAGTTGTCGGCCTCGTCGTCCACCCCGTCGCCGTCCAGGTCCACGTCGCAGACGTCCCCTGTCTCGTCGCCGTCGAGGTCGAGCTGATCGGCGTTGGCCGCCAGCGGGCAGTTGTCGACCTCGTTGGGCAGCTCGTCGCCGTCCGCGTCCTCGTCGCAGACGTCGCCGAGGTCGTCGCTGTCGATGTCCGACTGATCGGCGTTGGCCACCAGCGGGCAGCTGTCCAGCCGGTCGTCGACCTCATCGCCGTCGTCATCCAGATCGCAGTCGTCGCCCTGGCCGTCCTCGTCCAGGTCCTCCTGGCCGACGTTGACAGCGCGGCGGCAGTTGTCGACCTCGTCGGCGATCCCGTCGCCGTCCGTGTCGTCGTCGCAGGCGTCCCCGAGGCCATCCTCGTCCAGATCCGTCTGCCTGTCGTTGTCGGCCTCCGGGCAGTTGTCGCCCCCGTTGTCCACCCCGTCGCCGTCGATGTCCGCGTCGCAGGCGTCGCCCTCGTCATCCTCGTCGAGGTCGTCCTGATCGGCGTTGGCGACCGTCGGGCAGTTGTCGCCGGCGTCGTCCACGCCGTCGTTGTCCACGTCGACGTCGCAGGCGTCCCCATCACCGTCGCTGTCTCGATCGCGCTGATCCTCGTTGACCGCGCCGGGGCAGTTGTCGTCCCCGTTGTCCACCCCGTCGCCGTCGATGTCCGCGTCGCAAGCGTCGCCCTCACCGTCGCCGTCCAGATCCTCCTGGTCGACGTCCGACTCCGTGGGGCAAACATCCTCTCTGTTGTCGATCCCGTCGCCGTCGAGGTCCGTGTCGCAAGGGTTGCCCAGATCGTCCCCGTCAAGGTCCCCCTGGTCGGCGTTGGGGATCTCCGGGCAGTTGTCGCCCGCGTCATCCACGCCGTCGCCATCGACGTCCGCGTCGCAGGCGTCCCCCTTGCCGTCGCCGTCGCCGTCGAGCTGATCGGCGTTGATCGCCGCCGGGCAGTTGTCCTCGATGTTCTCGATCCCGTCGCCGTCACCGTCCGTGTCGCAGACGTCGCCCAGGCCGTCCCCGTCCAGGTCACCCTGGTCCCGGTTGGGCACCGCAGGGCAGACGTCCTCCCCGTTGGCGACCCCGTCGTCGTCGATGTCCTCATCGCACGCGTCGCCGGCCCCGTCGTTGTCCAGGTCAAGCTGCTCGGGGTCGGACACCGAGGGGCAGACGTCCTCCCCGTCAGAGACCCCATCGCCATCCCCGTCGACCTCCGCCGCAGGGGGCTTCTCCTCGGCCCCCTCGTCGCCGCAGCCCGACAGAGTCGCGCCAACCAGCAAGCTCATCAGGAGGAACACTCGCCACGAGGCACGCTTGAATGTCATGAGAAGAACCTCAGGAAATGGGCCGGCGCCACCGAGGACATCCTAGAGAAGCGCCCGCGATGCCGCAACAGCGCACCGCCCCGACGATCAGGCCAGGTTCGCTCGGTGAAGATCCCGACGCCCCAACACTCCAGGCTCGACGATCGCCTCACGCGCGAGGATCGCCCCACGCTCCTCGCACCGCCCCCGTTGGGGACGGGCTCGTCGGGTGGGGCTACAAGCTCAGGGTGGGCTGCGCCCTGGCGGTCGCAGGCCAGCGCAGGACCCCGTTCGACACCAGCGGGAGTGAAAACCCCAATCGACAGGCCCACTTCGACGCGCTGATCCGGCCCCTCGATCCGCTGTCGTCCGCGCGCCGGCCTGCGACCGAGAGGTCGCAGGCCACCCCGCGCATCCAAGCCCCACCCGACGAGCCCGCCCCAACGGGGCGGTGCGAGGAGCGTGGGGCGATCCTCGCGCGTGGGAAGGCGCTTCACGAGACAAACCGCGACGATGAGGTCGTCGCTCACTTCTTCTCGAAGGACTCCCCGGAGAGCTTCATCGCGTCGCCCTCGGGCGCCTCGTCGATGTTGAAGATGTGCTCCAGGCCGAAGAGGCCGATCTTGAGCTTGTCCTTGCCCTCGAAGGTGACCGCGCCGCCCGTAATCTCCTTGCTGACCCCCTTGGTGATCTTCACCGAGCCGCTGCCGTCGCCGTTGATGGACAGGTCCGTCCCGTTCTCGCCGGTCCAGTTGCCGATAAACGCTTGTTTATCCTCGGGAATCGGGGTCTTCTCGATGCCGCAGTTGCCACAGCAGCCCTGGGCCGCAAGGACCAGGGCCAGCGCAAAGGCGGCAAAGAAGGCCGAGCGCGTCGGGTTCATCATGGTCTGCTCCCTCCTGGGACGTGGGGCGCCGCGGCGCGGCGCGTTCAGCTGAAAAGGTCACAGAGCGAGGATCGGCGGGAGGGCGCAGGATGTCAATGGCTCAGGAGGGGCGCCGAGCGGCCATCCAGGCGCGCGTGCCGAAGGTCCGGCAGGACTCGCTGGCCGTGCGGGCGGCATGCTCCAGCGACTCCAGGAAGGTCGCGCCAGGGCGCGCGGCGCGCGCGCAGAAGGCCCCGTGGAGGATGTCGCCGGCCCCGAGCGTGTCGGCGGCCCGCACATGAGCCACGGGCAGCTCTCCGGCCCCCTCCTTCTCGGAGCGAAAGCAGATGGGCCGGCTCCCTCGCGTCACGGCGGCGTCGCGCACCCCGATCGAGGTCAGCCAGGCCAGCACCTCCTCAGGCGACTCGCCCGCCCCTGGGGGCCGGAAGCGCTCCGAGCAGATCACCACGTCGCAGAAGGCCAGCAGCGCCTCCATGCCCGGCTTCCAGCTCCCCCCGTCGAGCACCACCGGGATCCCCCGCGATCTGGCCCAGCGGGCGGCCGACAGCGCCACGGCCAGGTGGTGGCCGTCGACGAGGATGATCTGCGCTTCGAGCCATTCCCGACGCAGCAGCTCGCCGGACACGCTCATCTGGGTGGCGTTGGTCGAGACGACCGCGCGATCCCCGGTGCTGTCCGTCACGATGATCGAGGAGACCGTCGGGGGCACGTTGGCCTGCGGGATGAGGTCGCGCAGCGCGACCGAGTTGGCGTCCAGATCGTCGCGGACGATGCGCGTCAAGGGGTGGACGCCCAGCGCCGTGACCAGCGAGGCGGCGCCGCCCAGGTGCGAGAAGGCCACCGCGGCGTTGGTCGCGGGGCCCCCCGCCACGCAGAGCTGCTCCTTGGCCACGATCTTCTCGTTGGCCCCCGGCACCCGAGGGGCCCGGTGGATGATGTCGATCGTGCACAGCCCGACGAACACGCCGTGGATCGCCATTTTGCAGACTTCCCTGACTTAAGAGGCCGCCCTGAGGGCAGCCCGGTTCAACGGACATCTTCACCAGCGCGCTGGACAAGGAGGCTCCCACAGACGCCCCCGAAAGTCCACGATCCCTGGCCTCAGCGCCGCCGCCGTGATACTCCCTGAGCACAGCACGGCTGCCCCACCTGCTCACCTCCCACAAGGAGCGGCGCCCATGATCGATCTGGCCTCGACGGTCATCATCGCCAACCCCACCTCCGGCGCCGGCCGCGTCGCCGCCCAGTGGGACGCGATCATGGCGGCGCTGCGGCAGCACCTCGGCCATGTCGAGGTGCTCAAGACCGGCGGCCCCGGCGACGGCGCCCGGCTGGCCCGCGCCGCGGTCGAGCGCGGGGCCAGGACGCTGCTCTCGATGGGCGGCGACGGCACCCACAACGAGGTCGTCAACGGGATCATGGCCGCCGGGCCGGCCCCCGGCGAGATCCGCCTCGGGATCCTGCCGGCCGGCACCGGGGGCGACTTCCGACGGCTGCTGCGCGGCGGCCAGGACATCGACACCAGCATCGAGGCGCTGGCCAGCCCCACGGCCCACCCCATCGACCTGATCCGGGTCGACTTCCGCGAGGACGACGGCACCCCGGCCCAGCGCCACTTCCTCAACATGGCCTCCTTCGGCATGGGGGGGCTGATCTGCCGCATCGCCAACGCCTCCTCCAAGCGCCTCGGCGGCAAGGCCACCTTCTTCCTGGCCACCGTCCTGGCCTGGACGCGCTACCGCACCGCCGCCGTCCGCGTGAGCGTCGACGGGGTCCTCGTCGGAGACTTCCACGTCTCCAACGTCATGGTCGCCAACGGCCAGTTCTCGGGCGGCGGGATGTGGATGGCCCCCCACGCGCGGCTGGGCGACGGCCTGCTCGACGTCCTGATCATCCGAAAGGCCAACGCGCTGGCCGAGGCCCGCCTCTTCAACGCCCTCTACACCGGCGAGCACATCCCCAGCCCCCACATCACCTGCCTGAGCGGCCGCACCGTCACCATGGAGGTCGTCAACGGGCGCCGGGCCTGGATCGACCTCGACGGCGAGGCGCCTGGGATACTGCCTGCGACGGCGACGGTCGTCCCAGGGGCCATCGAGCTGCTCAACGCCCTGCCCGACGCCCTCTGACCGCCAGCCACGGCGATCGCCCTCAAGCCCGCCCGACGCCGATCCGCGGACCTCGCCCCCCCCTCGCGGCCTGATCCTCGGCCCGCGGCAACCCCCCAAGCGAGCGCGCCCGCCGAAAAATCATTGACGAATCAATGACTTCGCGGCGGGCGCGGGGCTCGACGGCCTCGGCCGTCGAGGCAACATCGTGATCCCCGATCAGCGGCGGCGAACCACCAGGGCCAGGCCAGCGAGCAGCATCAGGAGGGCGCCGCCGCCGACCGGCGTCGAGCGGCCCGAGAGCGCGCCCACGGCGCAGGTGCTCTCGTCATCGGCGCCGCCCTCGCTGGCGCTGTCGTCGTTCTGGCCGCGGGACTCCTCGGGGGCGCCGGTGCCGTCGTTGGCAGCCAGATCGACGGCGCCGCCGCCGAAGCCCTCGAAGCCGGGCGGGACGCAAGCGCTGACCGTCTCGACCGTGCAGTCCTGGTCACCCTCCTGCCGGGGCTCAGCGTCGCCCTCCTGGCCGCCGGAGCCGCCCTCGTCGGGCTCAACCGTGCCCTCGCCGACGTCGCCGCAGCCGCCGCTCTCGTAGGTCTGGCAGGACCACTCCGTGGGGCAGTCGGCGTCGGCCTCGCACTCGATCTGGCGAGGCGCGCAGGCGAACTGCTCCTCCGGCTCGTCGCACTCGATCTGCTCGCACTCCTCACCCTCCGGGCAGGCGATGGTGGCGCAGTCGCCGAAGCTGCCGAAGGAGATGCACTCGAAGTCGGTCGGGCAGTCGGAGTCCTGGGCGCACTCGATCGGCTCGTAGGCGCAGAAGCTGCGCTCGTCGGCGGGATCAGGCTCCTCGCACACCTCCTCGCCGCCGTTGGGCTCGACCGTGCAGGCGACGGGCGGCGAGTCGGTCACGCAGGTCAGGTATTCGGGGCAGTCCGCGTCCGTCTCGCAGTCGATCGGCGCCCTGACGCACTCCGTGATCTCCTCCGACTCGCAGGGCTCGGGCTCCTCGCACTCCTGACCCTCCTCACAAGGGGGAGCGCCCGGACACCCCGACGCACCGACGACCTCGCACCGGAAGCCCTCCTCGCAGTCCGCGTCCGACTCGCACTGCTGGGGCTGCGCGAACGCGGCGCTTGAGAATCCAGCCAGCGTCAAACAGAACATCGTCGAGCGGGTCAGGGTCTTGAAGTTCATCATGGTCTTGTCTCCTTCTGGGGGCCTGGTTGGTCTCATCTTGCACGTCCGCTGCCGGAACACAACAAAAGCAAAGCCCGGGCCAGCCGCTCAATTTTTTCTCGATCTCGTCCACCACGGGATCGCCCCCGAAGCCCACGTCGACGCCTCGCGAGGATCGCGACACCGACGCCCTCGGGCGCTTCAAAAATCTGAGGGGCCACGGACTCTTGATGAGCCTCGGCCCGATGCCTCGGGACCGGGCGCCGATCAGCGCAGCCAGCCGACCAGCTCCCCGAGCGCCTCGGCCATCTGCTCCGGCGCGATCGTCTCGAGCCCGAAGCCCACCACGATCACCTGCCGATCCCGACCCACCGCCGCGCCCTGACCGCCCTCGTAGCGCCACAGGATCTCCTGCCCGTCGAGCGCGTCCGGGTAGTCCTCCTCATAGGCCACCCCGAAGCGGTAGCCGCCCGCCACCAGCGAGCCCGCGTCGTCCGCGACGTAGCGCGCCCCCAGGACCTCCTGAGCCCAGCCCGGATCGGTCGCGTAGCCCACCTCCGCCCCCGACACGATCAGCCGACCGCCCGCCGCCAGGTACCCCTCCACGGCAGACCGCTCAAGAGCGTCAAAGGTCACGTCGTCGACGCTCTCGTCCCCCAGGAGCCAGACCACACCCTCGAAATCCTCAAGATCGACGAGCCCTTCCGCGACGGCCTCGTTGGAGGCCGTCGAGAAGGGCGCCCCGAGCGCCTCTCCCAGCGCGGCGGCGAAGACGTGCGAGGGCGCAAGCCAGCTGCCGCCGGTCGCCCTGTCGAAGCCGTCCACGATCAGCCACCGGGCGCCGGTGGCGCCGTAGGCGTCCGAGGGCGTCGAGTCCCCCCGCTCCACGTCCACGGCCACGACCCGCAGCCAGGGCCGCGCGGGCACGAGGGCGCTGGCCTCCTCGGTGCTCGCCAGCGCCTCCCACGCCTCCCCGTCCTCGGAGCCCTCCACGCGAACCCGCGCCGCCGCGTGGCTGGCCTCGTCGCGCCAGATCACCTCCGCTCGCCCGTTGCCGACGTGGCGGGCGACCAGGAGCTCGGGCGGCGCAAGGGCATTGCGGGCCAGCCCGCTGGTGCGAAGCCAACGCTCATAGGATCGATCGCCGCGAAGGCAGCCGTTGTGCGAGAAGCCCGAGCTTACGATCGCCACGTCATGCTCCAGGAGCGCGCCGTCCGTAAAGCCCCTCGCCACGGGGGTCCCCGCCGCCAGGAGCGCCGCCGCCAGCGCCTCGTTGTTCTCCACCGTCCCGCCCGTGGCCGTATAGTTCGAGCGCAAGACCCCGCCCCCCTCCACGAAGCCCCGGTAGACCTCCAGCTCGCCGTAGAGCGCGTCGAAGAGCAGCGCGGCCCGGATCGGCAGCCCCCCGCCTTCAAGGATCCGCGCGGTCGGCTTGTAGCCCCCCGAGTGCGCCGTCAGCGCCACCTCCCCGACGAGCGGCCGCGTCAGGAGCCCGTCGCGGTAGAGCACGGCGACCGCGTCGCGGGCCAGCCGCGCGAAGCCACCCGGCTCGTCGAGCTTGCCGAAGTCATTGCTCCCGGCCCTGTAGGGCCCTTGCGGGGCGATGAAGATCGCGTCGCGCCCCGAGAGCGCGTGCTGCTCGACGAGCCGCTGCGACGCGACCACCTGCGCCAGATCCGAGCGCAGCCCGTGCAGGTGCGCCACGATCGACACCGGCCCTGCGTCCTTGAGCCCGTCCGGCGCGAAGATCAACACCGAGCTGTCCGTCCACGGGCCGTCCGGGTGCGGATAGGGCGCCGAGGGCAGGGCCACGATCGCCTGCCGGCCGTAATCGTTGACCTGCCAGCGCGCCGCCGGCAGCGCCCTGTCGCCGATCACCGCCGCCACCGTCGCCTCGGCCCGCAGCCCGCCGACCTCGACCCGCACGACCCCCTCGGCCGCCACCGGCGCCGAGGTGTCCCCGACGAAGCGCGCGACCATGATCCGCCGCTCGCCGGCCCGCAGCGGCGCCAGCGACCCCTCGACCTCAAAGGGCCCCTCGACCTCGACGGACAGCGGATCGACACCCTCCAACCCCGCCGCCTCGATGACCACCAGCTCTCCCTGACCCGCAGCCTGCCCAGCCACCGCGAAGGGCAGCGGCAGGTGCGCCGGCGAGAGCGTGAACTCTGGCGACTCTGGCTCGGCCTCCGGCTGGGCCTCTGGCTCAGGCGAGGGAGCAGGCTCAGGCTCCACCGAGGGCTCTGGCTCGCCGGGCGGCTCGGGCTGGGGGGAGGGATCGGGGTCGGCCGGGTCCGGCTCGGGGTCCTGGCACGGGTCGCGGTCATCACAGCCCGGAGGCGGGCTCGGAGGCCCCTCGACGGGCACATCCACGCAGGCCACGGCCCCGGCGAACGTCAGAAAAAACCCCAGCAAGATCGCGCGCTTCATCGGCACCCTCGCAGCCTCGGACGCACACACGGGGTCCAAGGTAGGGCGGGCGATATGATTCGCCAGTCATATTTTCGCGGCGGCGCGGATCTTCCGACGAGGAGAGGGCGCGGCGGCTAGTTGAGGGCGGCCTTGACCGCGTCGTAGTCGGGCTCGACGCCAGGGTTGGGGGCGATCCAGCTGTAGCTGAGCGTGCCCTCGGCGTCGACGATGAAGACCGAGCGCTGGGCGGCCGTGTAGCCGGCCATGCCGGCGAAGTTCTCCAGCGCCACGCCGTAGGCCGCGATCGTCTCGCGGTTGTAATCGGACAGGACCGGGAAGTTGAGGCCGTTCTGGGTGGCGAACGCGCCGTTGGAGAAGGGCGCGTCGGCGCTGATGGCCAGCACCGTGGCGTTGAGATCGTTCAGCGCGGCCATCGAGTCGCGGAAGGTGCACATCTCCTTCGTGCAGACGCCGGTGAAGGCGGCCGGGAAGAAGGCCACGACGACCTTCTGGCCCTTGAAGTCCGACAGCGAGACGGCCTTGCGGTTGGTGTCCAGCAGGGTGAATCCGGGGGCGGGGGCGTTGAGCTCGGCCATGGGTGTCCTCTCAGGTTGCTGCGCGTGGCGTGGGGTTTGCGGCGCTCGGGCGCCTCGGAGACGATGGCCACCCTACTACCCGAGAAACGCGATCAGGTCAACGCGCCGCCCTCCCTCAAGCCACGGCCTCCGCGAGCCACGCGTGGATCAAGGCGGTCTGGGCGAAGAGCACCGGAGGGCTGAAGCCCGCAGACTCGATGATCGAGGCGATCTCCCGCTGCGGCAGGACGGCGACGTCGCGGCCGTAAGCCTCGCCGGCCTTCTCGACCTGCGCGTCCGGCAGCTCGCAGAACTTCAGCGCGCGCCGCCACAGCCCAAGCAAGCGGCGATAGTCCGCGCTGGACATGTCGGACGACAGATCCGCGCTCACCAGCGGGGCTCCCAGGCGCAGCCGCGCGCGAACTTCGCTGAAGAAGCCGCGCCGCTCCTGCACGTCCACCAGAAACTGCGAGACCAGCAAGGACGTCGCCCCGTCAAAGGGCTCGGACTCGGGCAGGGTGCCCAGCGTCCCGTGGTGGAGGGTGCACCGGGCCGACACGCCGGCCTCCTCGACCCGCCGTCGACACACCTCCAGCATCGGCGCCGACGGATCCACCCCCGTGAAGCGCCAGCCGGGAAACGCGCCGGCCAGGTAGAGGATCTCGGCGCCCGTCCCCGCGCCCACGCACAGGATCCGCGCCTCCTGCGGCAGCTCGGACAGCGCGAAGCGCGTCAGCAGGTGGAGCGCGTCCCGCATCGGCGCCAGCGGGGTCCATACGCGGTCGTAGGAGGCCGCGTGGCTCTTGTCGAAGGGGGTGAACTTCTTGTCGTCGCTCATGTTGTCGTGCTCCAGCGTCAAGGGCGCTCTTCGATCTGGTAGACGACGTTGACCGCCGCGCCCACCGTGATGGCGCCAGGATCCATCGCCCCGGGCTCGCCAGCGTCATCGATCGGGGCCGGCTCCCGGTAGGCGTGCCCTTCATTGCGACCGGAGAGCAGCTCGGGGTTGACGTCCTCGATCGACAGGACGCGGCCGGCGACGACCCCGGCGGCCTCGCAATAGAGCTCCGCCTTCTCGCGGGCGGCCGCAATGGCCCTCCGGCGCGCCTCGGCGCGGATCTCCTTGAGCCGCGTCGTCTGGAAGGTCACCGAGGTGAGCTCGTTCGCCCCGGCCGCGATCAGCCCCGTGAGCAGCGCGTCCACCTTGTCCATCTCACGAACGATGACGTTGAACCCGAACCTGGCCTTGTAGCCCGCGAAGCGATTCTCGCCGTTGGTGTACCGGAACTCCTGGGACAGCGCCGCCCTCGACGACCCGAAGTCCTCGACGCCAGCCTTGCGCAGGAAGGCGCTCGCGGCCTGGGCGGCCTCGCGGGCTCGCGCGAAGGCCGCCTTTGGCTCTTGCTCAAGGCGCCAGACGGCGACCAGGATCGACGCGGTGTCCGGGGCGACCCGCACGATCGCCGAGCCGAACACCTTGACGCCCTGGCCCCCGAACGCTGAGTTGCCGTCTCTCATCACGATCTGCCCTCCCATGCCAGACGCCCTGGGGGCGCAGGCAGCCCGACGCGCAGCGCGCCATTCGTCTCAAGATGCCGCCATTGCTTCGTTTTTCGTTCACAAGACCAACCGGCGACGGCGAGGAAAGTAGCCCACGACCCGATCGGCGAACACCGCGCTGCCGATGATCCCCGCGATCCCTGTCGGCAAGAGCGAGGCGCCGAGCGCCTCGGGGAGCACCCCGCAGCGGAGCGTGAAGTCCACGCCGGCCAGGGCGACCTCGACGCTGTGTGTCTCGGTCTGGAACTGCCCGACGCTGGGGTGGAAATCGGCCGCGCGCCCTGCGCTCGGGAAGGCCGCGAGCGCCTCGCGCTGGAGGTAGGAGAGCGGCGCGCCCGTATCGAGGAACATCCGGTGATCCGCGCCGCCAACGCGGGCCGACACGATCGGGACGCCCATGATATCGTCCAGCTCGACGATCGCGCCGCGGTGCTCCAGATCGGCGGTCGAGATCGTCGCCACGCCCCTCGGGGCGTCCAACAAAAAATCGAATCGACCGAGGACGTCGACGCCGAGCAGGCCAGCGCACTCGACCCCCACGAACCCGGAGAGGGCCTCGACGCTCAGGCCGCGGTGGTGCCTGGAGAGTTGGAAGACCTCGCCGGCCAGGGTGAAGGCCTCCCGGGCGCCGAAGCTCACGGGCGCACCCGTGTCCACGAGCCACACGGCCCCTGCCACCTCCAAAAACAGGTGTCCGCCGCTCCAACGATAAGTCACCCTCTCCATGCACCAGCTCGCCTCTTGAGCCTGCCGCTCATGCCCCCTTCAAGGTCCGACTTCGATCCGGCCCACAGCACCCCGACGACCTCGGCCGATGTTCAAGCAGGTCGCGCCCTCCAACGACGGCTCAGGGCAGAGTGCGGGCGACCCGGAAGCCCTGGTTGTTGCGGCGCTCGGACGGCGAGCTCTGGCCCCGGAAGGCGGCGCGGCAATGGCGGGCATTGCTGATCCAGCTGCACCCCCGCGTCACGCGCGGCAACCCGTCGCCGACCTCGGGCGTCGGCAGCGCCTCCACCGGGGCCATCGGCGCCATCCCACGGATCCCCTGCGCGACCGGGGCGCCCTCGGTCTGCTCCAGGCTCCCCTCCGGATCGCCCTCCTGGGCCGGGCGCTCGGGCTGCTCCTCCTCAAGCGGCTTGGGACCCTGACGCATCGAGCGGGTCGGATCGCCGGGGTTGGTCGTGTTGACGAGGTCATAGGGGGCGTACTCGTCCCAGACCCACTCCCACACGTTGCCGAGCATGTCCGACAGCCCCCACGCGTTGGGCGCCAGCGTCCCCACCTCGGCCGGGCCGCAGCGCCGCGCCTCGACCCCGCGAAGCTCGACATCATCGCAGTCGAAGCCGCCAGGCCACGTCACGCCGCTGTTGCCGGCGTAGCGCACCGCGCCGTCGAGCGCCGGCGCCCGGTTGGCCCCCACGACCTCAAGCTCGACCTCCGGGTTGACCTTGCGCACGTCGGCGCGGGCGGCGTACTCCCACTCCGCCTCCGTCGGCAGCCGCCACCCGATGCACGCGAGCCCCTCGGGCCAGCGCACCGCCCGCGACTGCGCCGCGTCGCCCTTGTTGTAAGGCGATCCTCCAGCGTTGAGGTAGCACACCGGCCGGCCCTCCAGCAGCGAGAGCGCGTTGGCGTAGGCCACCGCCTCGTACCACGTCACCCGCTCCACCGGGCAGCGCTCCCCACACGACACAAAGGTCGACGGCGGCTCCTCGCCCATCACCTCCCTCCACTGCGCCTGGGTCACCTCGGTGGACTGGATCTGGAAGCCGCGCGTCAGCTCCACCACATGGCTCTCCTCGTCAAGCCCGCGCCAGCGCGCGTCGCGAGGCGTCCCCATCTTGAACTTCCCCGCCGAGATCGACACGAAGCCCTCGGGCCCGCCGCTCTCGGCGCCCCCCCTCAAGCCCTCGTCGATCTCGGACGCCCCCTCTCGCGGGGCGCCGCACCGCGCGATCAACTCGGCCATCAGCGCGTCGAGCGCCACATCCCGCTCCGGCAGCAGCGCCCCGGCGGCCTGCTGGCACAGCTCCAGCGCCTTGCAGGGGTCGTCGGCGTCCTTGCACGCGGCGATGAGCGCCTCGGCCGCGCCCCGATCCTGCGCCGCTGCCGCCGCACCCCAGAGGGCGCCCACGAACGCGAACAAACCCAACACCCTGTGACCGCGACCGCCCATCTCGCCCTCACCTCGACCGCATCCTCACGAAGATGCGCGATCCCCCTCTCCCCAGCAAGCCTTGATCGCCGCCGCCAACGCGCTATCCTCCACCCCGCCCCTCGCCTGAAGGCCTCGCCCCATGCTCTTGATCGCCACTCTGACGCTCCTGATCCTCCTGGCCCTCTCCGGCGCCCTGCCCGACACCCGCCAGACCCCGGCGCTCGGCCTGCTCCTCTACGGCGGCCTGCTGGCCGCCCTCATCGCGCTCCGCCTCTGGCTGATGGCCTCGACCCGCGCCAGGCTCCGCGCCCACTTCCAGACCACCCTGACCCGCGTCCTGACCGGCATCGGCCGCTTTGAGGATCTCTGTCGCGGCTTCGAAAGCCACCACCGCCCGCACCCGGCCACCCCCGGCGCCCTCAACCAGCTCGACCAATTCTTGAGCCGGGTCGACGAGGCCGACCCCCTGCTGCTCTGGCCCCACATCGACGGCGGCTGGCACTGCGACCGCGCCGCGGACGGGCTCCTCAACCTGATCGAGGGGCTCTCCGAGGTCAGCCGCGAGCCCATGGGCTTCAAACCCCAAGTCCAACACGCGCGCGAGGCTGAGATCATCCAGGCCGCTCACGCCCTGAAGGACGATCTCGGCGCGCTGCGCGACCTGGCCAGACGGCACGGCCGCGCCCACGGCGATGCCATGGGGTACACCCTGGTCGTCCTGTGCGCCCTCACCGCCCTGTGGGCGCTGTCGAGCGCCCTGCCGCTCTGAATCGCGCGACAGATCCAAAAACATCATCAAAACAAGAACTTGCAGATCAAATCTGGCGCGGCGAAGCGCCGCCGAACATGATCATCAGATCCTGCTCGGAGACGACCGTGCTCGATCCGGTGGGGATGTCGATCAGATGGAGGCCATCGGCGCTCAAGAGGGCGTGGCGGTAGGGCGCGCCAGGGAGACGCGCCAGCGCCTCGATCAGCCGCGCCGCCGACTTGCTCTGCGTCGGGTTGTCCTCGACGGGGTCTGATTGTTCCTCAACGGGGTCTTCTGGTTCCCCGACGGGGTCTATCACCTCAGGATGAAAGGCGACCGCGCAGCCGGAGCGCCCGAGACGCTCTGCGATCCCGATGGCTCGCGCGGCGTCGGCCTCCTGGGCGGTGAAGCAGATCAGTATGGGTTCGCGGGGCACGAAGCGACGGCGCGCGAAGGAGTCGCCTTTGAGCAGGGCGAGCGCGGCGAGGCAACGCTCAAGGCCGAGGGCGAAGCCGCAGGCGGGCATTGGCATGGCGCCAACGGCCTCCATGACGCCGTCGTAGCGGCCGCCGCCGACGATCTGGCTGACGTCGGGGCCGAGCACGGGGGCGTCGATCTCGAAGAGGTAGCCGGTGTAGAAGCCGCCCCAGCGGGTGGCCCCGAGGCTGAAGCGCAAGGTCAGCGGGGCGAGGTCTTCGGCGCAGTCCTCGATATGTCCGAGGGCGGCGATGAGGACGTCCGCCGGATCTGTGGGCTCCCCGATCGCGCCAGATCGCTCCCTGACCGGGTCTGATTGTTCCTCGACAGGGTCAGTTGTTCCTCGACGGGGTCTCTCGACGGGGTCGGATTGTTCCTCGACGGGGTCTTCTGGTTCCCCGACGGGGTCTTCTGGTTCCCCGACGGGGTCTTCTGGTTCCCCGACGGGGTCTTTCATCAAAGGATGGAGGCTGTCTGCGAGCTCTCCCAGGCTGGCCGCCGACCATGTCATCCTCAGGAGCGCCTCGCGGCGGGCGGCGTCGAGGCCGAGCTCGCTGGCCAGGGCCGAGAGCTTGTCCTCCAGGGCCTTCAAGGTCCTTTCGGCGCTCTGGATGTCCTCGGCGCTGAGCTCCTGGCGCACGGACTGGCGCAGCTCGGCCAGGAGCGAGGGCAGATCCGGGTGCTCTCTGGGGTCGACGCGGCGCCGCCGCCCGGTCGCAGGGTCCAGGGTGAGATCGGCGCCGGTCCGCGCGGGATCGAGACGATCTCTGAGCCTCGACAGCGCGTCGATCAGCGCGGAGAGGCGAGCGAGGGTCTGCGGGTTCTGGGTCAGCCGGGAGAGGATCGAAGAGCGCAGCCGCGCGTGGCCGACGCGGACGGCGCCGCCGGGCAGCCCCATCTCAAGCAGCGCGGCGCGGGCGAGGCTGAGGATCTCGACGTCGGCGCCGCGCAGGCTCTGGGGGTGGTCGCCGATGCGCTCCAGGCCCATCTGATGGAAGCAGCGGCGGCGCAGGTCGCGGACGCGCTCGTGGCGGTAGGCCGTGCCTGAGACGGCGACGCGAAAGGGCGTGGCGGGGGGCAGGCCGCCGTCGAGGCGTCCGGCGACGGCGCGGCAGAGGCTCGCGGTCAGGTCGGGCCGGAGGGCGTACTCGCGGTCGGTGGTGAAGGTCACGAGGCGCTGGCGGACCTCCTGGCCGTAGAGGCGCCCGTAGAGATCGCAGGCCTCGTAGGTCGGCAGGCGCATCAGGCGGTAGCCTCGGCTGCGCCACAGGTTCAGCAGGCTCGCCTCGGCGCCGAGGTGCAGCTCGGCCTCGTCGGGCAGGAGATCAGGGGCGCCCGGCGGGGCCTCGAAGTGTTCGGTCAAGGTGAACCTCCCAGATGCGCAACACCAAGATCCTCAAAGACTTTTTCAAAAATCTCGGCCGGCTGCGCGCCGACGACGCGGCGGTCGGCGCGCTCCTGGCCGTCGACGAAGGGGCGAAAGACGGGCACGCCCATGACGAGGGCGTCAAAGCCCTCGTTCTTGAGCTCAAGCAGCCGCGCGTCGAGGGCGAAGTCGCGGGCGGCGGCCTCGACGGCCTTGAGGACCTCGGGTTGGCCGATCGGCGACACCTCGGCGGCCAGCGCCACCACCACGTCCGGGTCGCCGATGTCGGCGCCCTCGACAAACATGGCGCGGTAGATTCGGCGGCGCAGCGCGTCGGCGGCGGCCTCGGAGGTCTGCTGGGCGGCGAGGATCGCGCCCAGGGCGCGGCGGGTGTTGGGGAAGGAGGAGGGGGGGTTGAAGGGCACCTTGAGGGCGGCGGCCAGCCCGAGCACCTGCCGCCAGAGCGGGGCGGCGCGCTCCTGGCGGGCTTCGGTCAGCGCGACGCCCTGGAGCGGCACCTCGGGGTGCAGTTCGAAGGGCACCCACAGCGTCTCAAAGCTCCAGCGGCCGCGCAGATCGTCGATTACGGATTCTCCGAGGTAGCAGAAGGGACAGCTCAGGTCGGTGTGCATGACGAGTCGCATGGGGCTCCGAGGCATGGTACGGGGACTCTTTCACGGAGCACGGCGCCATTGCAAGGCGGGTTCAATTCGAGGCGTCAAGAATCTGGCGACTGGACGCGGGCGCGGCGTGTCCGGTAGATCGATGGCGGGCCCGGTCGGCACGCTGAGTCGCCGGGGGTCGAGGGAGGTCGGGGGAATGGCTGAGATGGTGACGCTCACGGGGATGGATCTGGGGCTGGCGGACGTGCTGGCGGTGGCGCGCGAGGGGGCGCGGGCGCGGCTGGACGAGGCCGCCAAGGCGCGGATGCGCCGATCGAGGGCGGTGGTGGATCGGCTGCTGGGCGACAGGGTCAAGGTCTACGGGTTGACGACGGGCTTTGGCAGCAAGAAGAACGTCTTCATCGACCCGGCCGAGACGCAGCAGCTCCAGCGCAACCTGATCCGCTCGCACAGCTGCGGGGTCGGGTCGCCCTTGCCGGAGGACGTGACGCGGGCGACGATCCTGCTGCGGGCCAACACGCTGGCGCGGGGGATGTCGGGGATCCGGGTGGAGGTGGTCGAGTCGCTCTTGAAGTTGCTGGACTTGAACATCTACCCCTTCATCCCCGAGAAGGGGTCGCTGGGGGCGTCGGGGGATCTGGCGCCGTTGAGCCACCTGGCGCTGGTGTTGATGGGGGACCCGGCGGGGCGGATCTTCAACCCGGAGGCGCCGGCCGTCGAGGGCGAGCCGGGGCTGGCGCGCGATTCGAAGGCGCGGGTGGAGGCGCGCTGGGGGGACTTCGTGGCCTCGACGCCGGAGCGGCTGCGCGCGCTGGGCTTCGAGCCGGTGGTGCTGGAGGCCAAGGAGGGGCTGGCGCTCAACAACGGCACGCAGGTCATGACGGCCATCGGCCTGCTGACGGTGGCCGACGCCAGGACGCTGACGATCAGCGGCGAGGGCGCCTGCGCGATGAGCTTCGAGGCGCTCAAGGGGGTGCCGAGGGCCTTTGACGCTGCGCTGCACGCGGCGCGGCCCCACGCAGGGCAGCGGCAGAGCGCCGGGGCGCTGCGGGCCTACACCCAGGACAGCCAGATCCTGAGCCTCCCGCTGAACATGGCCTGGGTCAACTCGGCCATCCGGGCGCTGTGGGACGCGCGCTTCCACCTTGACCGGGGCAACACGCCGCTGACGGACGACATCTGCGACAACGTCAACGCCGCGCTGGCCGATCTGGATGAGCTCCAGCGCGATCCCGAGGCGCCGATCGCGGGGTTGGACCCCTCCGACGCCGAGGTGGGCCTTGCGCGCTACCGGGCGGCGCTGGAGCCGATCAAGGCCACCCTCCTGACGATCTACCGATCGCTGCTCTCAGGGGCGCTGCCGCTGGAGGTCCAGCAGGCCCAGGCCGACCTGGCCGTCGCCCTGGACAGCCTGGAGCGGGCGGTGCCGGCGATGCCCTCGGTTCAGGACAGCTACTCGCTGCGCTGCGCGCCCCAGGTCATGGGCGCGGTGCGGCAGGCCATCGACCACGTCGAGGGGGTCCTGCTCGTGGAGGCCAACAGCGTCGTCGACAACCCGTTGATCTTCCCGCCCGAGCAGGACGAGGCCGGTCGGCCGATGCCGGTGGACGATCTGGTCGCCTACAAGGCGGCGCTGACCTCGGCGATGTGCCGACGGGCGGTGTGCTCGGGCGGGAACTTCCACGGCGAGCCGGTGGCCCTGGTGATGGATTACCTGGCCGTGGCGCTGGCCGAGCTGGGCAACATCTCCGAGCGGCGCACCGCCCATATGATCGACGGCCACCTCAACAACGGCCTGCCCAGCCTGCTGATCGACAAGGCCGGGCTCAACAGCGGCTTCATGATCCCGCAGTACACGGCCGCGGCGCTGGTGAGCGAGAACAAGGCGCTGGCCCACCCGGCCAGCGTCGACTCCATCCCCTCGTGCGAGAACACCGAGGATCACGTCAGCATGGGGACCATCGCGGCCCGAAAGGCCCGCCAGATCCTCCTGAACGCCGAGCAGGTCGTCGCGATCGAGGTCCTGACCGCCTTCCAGGCGCTCCACTTCCACCGGCCGCTGGCGCCGGGGTCGGCCAGCCGCGCCCTGCTGGCGCTGCTGCGCGAGGCGGGCGTCGAGTTCGTCGCCGACGACCGCCCGCTCTACCCCGACATGGCCCGCGTCGTGGCGCTGATCCGCGGCGGGCGGCTGCGCGACGCCATCACCCCCCTGCTGGGCGAGGGCGGCTGAGCGCCGCTCAGTCCAGGCACTCCAGCTGGGAGCGCAGGGCCATGATGATGGCCTTGTGGATCTGCGAGATCCGCGACTCGGTCAACCCCAGGACCTGCCCGATCTGACGGAAGTTGAGCCCCTCCTGGTAGTGCAGCGCCATGATGAGCTGATCGCGCTCGTCGAGCTGGGCGATGCGGCGCGCGATAAGCTCCATCTTCTCGCGCCGGAGCAGCATCTTGAAGGCGTCGTACTCCCCCTCGAAGTCGTCGTCCGCCTCGGGCAGGAAGGCCAGGTTGACCACGGGCGCGACCTGACCCGGCGTCGACGTGGACGCGCCGCCGGTGTGGTGGTCGACCGCCTCGTCGTTGTAGGCCACCGTGCAGGTCCGCTCCACCTGCGCGCGGAAGTCCTGATACTCCCCCAGGCTCATCTCCAGCTCGGCGGCGGCCTCGACCTCGCTGGGCTCCCGACCCAGCTCCTGGGTCAGGCGGCGCAGCGCCCGATCGGCCCGCTTCTGCCGGGTGCGCAGCACCCTCGGCATGGGGTCGAGGTGGCGCAGCTCGTCCAGCACCGCACCCCGGATCCTGTGCTCGGCGTAGCAGGCGAAGTCCGTGCAGCGATCGGCCCTGAACTTCTCGATCGCGTCCATCAGCCCCAGCGCCCCGACGCTGTACAGATCCTCGATCTGCGCGTAGGGCGGCAGGCGGCGCGCCATCCGACCGACGACCTTCCCGATCAGCGGCGCGAAGCGCTCGGCCACCTCGCGGGGGTGCGTCTGGCACAGCCGCTCGATCTCGTGCATGTCGAGCTGGGCGACCTCGGAGATGTTCGCGTACGTCACCTGTGAGTTCAGCATGTCACTGCCTCCTAATGCGCCCGGCCAGGCGGCCGAGAGACTCGGGCTTCAAGAGCCGATTGCGTTGACTTCCGATTTCTTGTCAATGCGAGAGGCGTGCCAACCTCGATCCGTCAAGGCTTTGACAGGCCGACCTCGCCGCTCAGTCCACCAGGGGCATGATCATGCCCAGCAGGCGCTCGACGCTGGCGTGCTCGATGTCCTCAGGCACGCTCTGGCCGGTGGTGAAGTAGCTCAAGGGGATGTTGGTGTCGAGGTGGGAGGAGAGCAGCGGGCCGACGGCGAAGGCCTCGTCGAGCTTGGTGAACAGGACGCTCTCCGGGGCCAGCCGCTGGAAGTTGCGCGCGATCCCCTGCATGTCGCGCAGCGCCGTGGTGGCGCTGACGCACAGATCAAAGCTCAACCCCGCCAGCCCCTCGAAGAGCTCGGCCAGCCGCCGCACCGGCTCCTCGTCCCGGGGCGAGCGGCCGATGGTGTCGATGAGCACCAGATCGCAATGCTCAAAGCGCCTCAGGCTGCGCTCCAGGCTGATCCGATCCACCACCACCTCCAGGGGGATCTCCAGCAAGCTCGCATACTTGCGCAGCTGATCCACCGCGCCGATGCGGTAGGTGTCGATCGTCACCAGCCCCACCGAGCGCCGCCTGTCCAGCCGCGCCTCGGCGGCCATCTTGGCCAGCGTCGTCGTCTTGCCCACCCCCGTCGGCCCCACCAGCGCCACCACTCGCCTCCCCTCCAGCGCCCTGCGATCCCGGATCTGCACCCTGCTCAACAGCTCCTCGACGAAGGCCCGCTCGATCGCGTCCCGCGTCAGCGCCTCGCCCTCAAGCCTGAGCCGAACGCCCTCGACCAGCGCCGCGCGCCGATCCGGCGCCACCTCGCTGGCGCTCAACCACCCCTTGAGCAGCTCGATCGGGTCGCGCACCAGGGCTCTGGCCTGGTTGACCCCCATCAAGTTGCGCCGCAGCCCCTCAAGCGCCACCTCGTCCGAGCGCTCCAGGCCGCGCTCCGACCCGCCCACGCCGGGCCTCCCCTCCTCCTGCGACAGCCGCGTCAACATGTTGTCGACCGGCAACCACGCGCCACCGCCAACCTTCGCCTCTCGCCCTCCGCCGCGAGGCGCCTCCGCGCCGCCGGCCTCATCCCACCAACGCCCCACGTCGCCAGCGGACGCCGACGCAGGCTGGCCCGAGGCGCGCTCGGGGGCGAGCGAAGGCGGGCGAAGGGCTGCGGGCGCAGGCACTTCGATCGGCTCAGGCGCCTGTCCGGGTCGGATCCGCGCAACCTGGGGGCTCTGGGTGGCCAGATCGACCCTGCTGCGCAGATCGCGCACCTCCTCGACCAGCGGCGCCAGCAAGCCCTGGAGCCGCGCGACGAGGTCGTCCTCGCAGGCCTCCGCGGTCGATCTCGCCGCGGTCGAGCTCGCCGCGACCGACGAGGCGCCGCCGAGGTTCGCCGCCAGGACCACGCTCTGCGGGGCCGACGCCGCCAGCCCGCTCACCCGCGGCGCGCTGGTCGAGACCAGACGCGGCTCCAGGGGCATCGGCGCCCGCCCGCGCGAGGTGCGCTGAAAGAAGTGGAGCCCCTGGGCTGGCTCAGGCCCGTCGGCCGTGTCCGAGGTCGCCGTCACTTCGATGAAGCCGTGGCCCTCTGCGCCGTCGTCGATGCGCTGGGTCGAGAGGATGATCGCGCTCGGCCCCAGGTCCGCCTTGACCCTGGCCAGGGCGTCCCTCATCCCGTGGGCTCTGTAGGTTCTTACTTGCATGGCCTCACCTGCCTCGCCGACCGTTGAACGTCACGGCGTCAGGAGAGATCAAGGACCGTGCCAGCCAATTCCTTGACGGATCGCTCAAGGACGTCGAGGGGCGTCAAGGGACACACCTCTTCGAGCGAGTGGAGGAGGAGCTTCAGGGGCCGGGCGCGGCGATCAGAAGAGGGAGAAGAGGAGCCAGGGGACGCGCAGGCCGGCGATGATGGTGAGGGTCTGGGCCTCGTCGGCGAAGACCTCGGCCTGGACGAAGCCCTGGATGAGGATGTTGCCGTAGCCCAGGTCCAGGTGGACGCCGGGGGCGAGGTCGCCGTCCTTGAAGGCGACGCGGGCGGCCGGGCCGATCTCCAGGAAGGGAGAGGTGCCGAGGTAGTCGACGGCGACGCGCAGGTTGAGGCCCGCGGTGGCCGTGGAGAAGTTGTCGGTGTGGGCGTAGCCCATGAAGCCCACGGCCCAGGGACCGGGGATGTCGGTGAAGATGTAGTAGATGGGCAGGTCGAAGCCGCCGAAGGGCCAGACGACGCCGCCCGAGAAGCTCAACCGGAAGACGCCGCCCGAGCCGCCCGGGCCAGACAGCGCCGAGCGCAGCCCCCCGCCGAGGCCCAGGCCGCCCTCGATGCTCCAGAGCTCGACCTGGGCCTCGAGCTGCTGGCGCATGGCGTCGGGCAGGTGGTCGTAGAGGGCCTGGAGCTGCTCGGGGGAGTCGAAGTTGCGGCGCAGGTAGCTGCGCAGGCGCTCAAAGTCCAGCTGGCCTTCATCGAGGAAGGCCATCAGCTCCTCATAGGCCTGGTCGAGTTTGGCGTCTCCGGTGTTGAGGCCCTCGGCCGAAGGCTCCGGGGCCTGCGCGGCGGCGGCCGCAGCCCAGGAGACCGCGGCGAAGGCGAGCGCGGCGAGCAGGAGGTGGCGCGCGGCGCGCCACGCGGCAGGCCGCTGAGGGGTCGCCAGCGGCCTCTTGAGGGACGGGGGGAGGGGCAGGCGAGGCGGGAGGCTCACGCCTTGAGCTCTTCGGCGCGGTCGACCTTCTCCCAGGAGAACCCGTCGCGACCACAGTGGCCGTAGGCGGCGGTGGCCTTGTAGATGGGTCGCAGCAGGTTGAGGTGCTCGATCAGCGCGGCGGGCTTGAAGTTGAAGGTGCGGCCGACGCGGGCGGCGATCTCGTCTTCGGAGATGTGGGCGGTGCCAAAGGTCTCGACCATGATCGAGACGGGGTCGGCGACGCCGATGGCGTAGGCGATCTGGATCTCGCAGCGATCGGCGAGGCCGGCGGCGAC
>SXGS01173477.1_pt1 | contig 46431 bp, 31 predicted proteins | sample 3174681 | NCBI WGS metagenome assembly SXGS01 (sample SAMN11356861, study PRJNA531348) | freshwater metagenome | isolation source: freshwater sample F1-80 | place: China: Fuxian Lake, Yuxi | collected 2017-12-25
GAGAGCGCAGCCGCACGTTCCCTGCGCTGCAACTGCGCCACTCGTGCGCAGCCAGCAAGTGCAAAGAGCGCGCCAAATGTGATTTTTCCATAAACCAACATGACCTGAACAGGGTAGTGCCCTATTAAATCTCTACCAGATGGCAGTCCAAGCAGGCAGAGTGCGAAGAAAATCACGACCATAAACGGATCGCGTTTTTTCATCACAGCGATGATGCATGAAGCGATCGCAAAGTAAATAACTGCGAAGTGATAGTTGCTGCTGTGCGGTGCCAGCAAAACCATCCCACAGGCAACAGCACCAATTTCATTCAGCCTCGTGAGTGGAGAGAGCGACGAATTGAATTTCCATCCACTCGCAAGCACCACCCAGACAATCAGTCCAAGGACGATTCCATACGCCACAATCGTCACCTGCGAACGCGTGGCGGCATCGAAATGAACAACTGACCAGTCAGTCAAATATTCGCGATCTTCACCAGGAGGAGTCTTCATCGTCCATCTTGAAATGGTCGCCGATAGATTCTGTGCAAGCGGATTCCACGCAGACCATTTACCCCCTCCTGCAACGCTGACATCCGCAGAATTCATTGCAATTCTGTAAAAGCCGGCGATCAAAGTCTCTCCGTTTGGTGGCCGAAGCACATCAGGCGCAACGGTCAGGATTGCTCCAGCGCAGAACATCGCAACAAGCGCCTTCCAGCGGCGCTGAATCAACAAGATTGGGAAAAATAATCCTGGTGTCACTTTCAACGCCGCACCAATTCCAAATGCGCATCCTGCAATAATTTCCTTGCGCTTCACCGTCGCTGCAAACCCGATGGCTAGGCACAGCACAAGAAGAAAATCGTGACTGTAATACATCAGCGGAGAGAGAATGTGTTGGTGACTGACAGCAATAGCTATCAGCAAACAAATCGCAATGCGCTTGCGCAAGAGTTGATCAGCGACACCAGCGAGAAGTGTTGTCGTGATCAAGTACCCAGATCCAACAATACACGTTGCCAACAATGCACCCCACAAAATGCGTGCGGCCCATTCAGGAACAAATGCAAGCGGCGCAACAGTCAACAACATCGCTGGCGGATACGGCCAATAGGAAGTGGGTTCTGGCGGAACATAAACATCTCCACCTGATAAATAGCGGCTTGCGGCCTTCATATAACTATCACTCTGCGGACCCCGAATCAGTTCATTGGACTTGCGAAATCCAAATGCCAGTGTCACAAACACAAACATAGCAATCCATGCGATGACCCAAGGCGACCGAAGTCTCGACGCAAGCATGCTTCACAAACTACCACGCCCAACATCACGCATACGAGTGCAACCCTGTAATGATGAAGTTGATCACGATCCAGTTGAAGAGCATCACTGCAGCTCCGACCACCGCTAAAATTGCCGTCCAAAGTCCCTTGTCTTTGGATCGATATCGCACGTGGACGAGAATTGCGAAGACAACGAAGGTGTTGAGTGCGAAGACTTCCTTGGGATCCCATCCCCACGGCCGTCCCCATGAATGATCTGCCCAGATCGCACCCATTGCGATTCCAGTCCACAAGAGCACGAATGAAAGTTTCATCAAGAGCATCGTGACGCCGTCGAGTACCTCGCCAAGTTTTTCGCCGCGCAGCGCGCCTGATCCAGAAGTTCCAACACCACCTGCGACGGGTGTTCCACCGCCGCCGACAATCGCGCCAACGGTCGAGGAGCTCACCCGTGCATAAACAGCTTTCCCACCGAAGACTCGATAGATCAGATACATCCCGGCTGAAACCGCGGCCATAAAAATCAAGCAGTAAGAGAAAATGATCACGTTGGTATGGATGTAAAGCCACACGTCGTGCAACACCGGCATCATGTTGGATATTTGCGCATTCAGTTGTATTGGAAGAAAGTGAGCGGCCATCAATGCAACGGCGCTAGAGAAACCACTTGCGAGTGCGAACATTCCAGCCGCAGCGCGCCGGCGCATGAAAATTTCCAAAATCACCGCAGCGCATCCGCCAAACCACGCCGAAGTTGTGACCGCTTCGAACATATTCGAGTTCGGCCAGCGCGATGAAATCCACCAACGCAATCCAAGCGCACACGAATGCAGTGCAAATGCAATGACAAACACCGCGATTCCCGCGACTCTTGCGCCGCGCCATTGGTAGACCAAGCCAAGCAACAATAAAGTGACGCTCAGCGCATAGACCAACCAAATCCACACCAAATTTCCGTTCGAAAAATACCACGATTCCCAGCGTAAACGGTTGGCATCAGGATAAGCACCAGGATTGATCGATGGCAAGATCGCTGCGATGCTTGCCAAAGATTTATTCACCACGACCGCATCCCCATTCGTCCATCCTTCCACCAAAGATTTCCAAGCGGCGGCACATTCACGCTGCTTTGTTTCATCAATTCCTGCGATTGGTGTCGCGGTCGTACCCGAAGCCTTCAATGCGCCGGGATCCGCCGCGAGCAACATGATCTCGCGCATCGAAGACCATTGTTGATCCTTTTTATCGCTTGGAGATGGAATAACTCGCAGTTCACGCAGAAGAAAATCTGGACGCATCACGGTGCGAGCACCTCGAACCGAATCCATCGCCTTCGCAGTCCGCAAGAGATCTGATTGCATTTGCTGCATCACAGGTTGGACTTCGGGCCGTTTGAGCAACGCCTCGGAAATCAGGCCACTCTTGATGAATCCATCCATTCGTTCTGCCAAACTTGGATCCACTAGAACAAGGGCATCAGCGATTGGTTTGCGCACGATCGGTGCTTTGACATAAATCACATCCGCATCTTCATAAGCCTCAGGCCGAAACAACATGTCCAGGAATGTGAACTCTGGAGATTGACCGTTGATTTTTCGCGGACCACTCACAAATCCCATCTCTCCGTGGGCGAATGATCCAAAGCTCTTCAGACGCCCTTCCGTCTGCACCGCCACGGAATCGAATGGAGAAAGATCAACCTGCTCTTGAAAGGTTTGCGCGTTGGCGTCAACGATGCAGAATGCCTTCAAAACAAAAAGCAATGCGATCATTTTCGACATCATGTTCATGGAGTCACGACCTCTTTGGAATGTCCAATTCGAATTTCAGCGGCAAGACGAGCGCGTTCGCTTCTGCGTCGAATAAGAATAGGCTTGACATAGAAAGCGTAGATCATTCCAAGCATTGCGATGACACAACCCGCCAATTGGATCCACACGCCTTCGCGGTTTCCAACGCCAAGAACGGTGTAATTCAATCCACGCGAGCCCCGCTCATTTCGGGAAGAAGGTGGTTCTGGAGGATCCCACTGCGCCTGGAAATACCACAGACCATTGTGTTCAATTGGCGAATTGACGCTGACTTGCGTTGGACTTCCCCACTGATCACCCTCGCGAAAGCGCAGGATACTGGTGTAATCGCGAATGGTTCCCGCTTGACCGGTATATCCCCCCTCGTGACTTGTCAGCACAAACTCTTCGAGTGCAACTTCCGTATCAAGCGGCAATCTTTGTCGAGAAAAGAGCAATTCCATTTCGCGCCCATCTGCAAGTTTGACTTGCATCGGATGAAATGGATGCCTTCGAAGCGCGAATCGAAAATCATCGAAGGCATACATGGAAAATTCCATCCAGCGCGATTCGCCGCCAGGAACGCTCAAGAGAATCTGAGAAAACATCTCGCGCGCATCTCGAATCTGCTGCTCAATAGGCACGATCATCGGGCGAGTATCGATGACAGAACGCGGTTGATACGACGAGACTTCGATTGTAAGTCCTGCGGGCAATGTCATTGGTTGATCCACCGTGACCACCTGCGACTTTCCAGCACTTTCGCCAAATGATGCGACCAACCGAAGTTGATCGGGACTCGGTCCCGCAGCGAGTGTCAACAGCGCGCGCCCTCCACCAGGTCGATACTCAAACTGCACAGAGGGATCTGGCGCGACTGGACCACCGTGCGCGCCTCCGGTCGCTGGCACATCTCTTGTCAAGGTTGGGTCATCGAAAACCCATCGCCGAATCGTTGATGTCGGCGTCTGAATGTCAATAATCAAGACGCTCGCCTTGCTTTGAGCAACTGGAAGATCGTCCTGTGCCGCAAGAACACGAAAGCCATAACCAAGTTGCGGATCACCGATTGGAATGAATGGGTTTGCCGCATTGTCTTTGGCATCTTCTTGCGGAATTCGAACAGCTTCGATGACGTCGATTCCCGCCGCTGGGATGGCGATTTTCACTTCGGCACGGCGCAACAACTTTTCAAACTCTGCTTCGCTCGATACCGCAACCATGCGAATCAATCCTTCATCGCCAGACGAACGCTCTGGATCAAGTGCGATGAGTTGATAGCTCGCATTTGATCCTTCCGCGCTCTTGACATTGATCGAGGCACTTGGATTGAATGGCGCATTCGCGCCTCCACCGACCAAACGCGATTTCGTCTGCGCATAGCGGAGATATCCGTTGGCAGTGAAAGTGACATTTGGGCAAGGATCATCGGGTGAAGTCGCAGGAATTGAAACCGTGAGAGGATCAATCGGTACGAGTGGTGATCCTGCAACTTCAAAGACTTCGCTGCGAGAACTGAATCGATCGTTGTAAAGAGGGAGACCTTCAATTGGACGCATCACCCACTGCGTCGCGCCAACTGGCCGCACATAAAGCGCCCACGACTTTGCCAAATCGTTGCGGAGATAAAAATATCCTTGGCTCTCATAGTCGAGCGTCGCCGTCAATCTTGGCTCCAAGATTGTTGTGCCGGTTTCTTTCACCGCGCGCTTCATCGGTTGACCAGGATCGTTGGTGAACATCAAGTCTTCGGTGTATTCAGGATGATTTGCGATCAACTGACGAACGAATCTCTTTGATGGATCGGTCACGATCAGGTTGACGCTGTATGCAGTTTCGCCTTGATCTACACCCGAACGCAAAGTCCACGCAGGATCGATCTCGCCCACTTCAACCGTCATTCGATTTGAACCAGAACCTATGAATGCGCTTGATCCAGGTGCTGCAAGCAATTCAACAGGATCAGCGACACCCTCCAACTTCAGCACAATCTTTCGACGAGCGACGGGTGCATCCCCTTCTACCTTTGAGTGAAAATAAATAAAACTGCCAACAATGAGCACGATGATTCCAGTGTGGATCGTCCAGACGCCAAGATTGATCACCCGAAATGGAATTCTTCGCAGTGTGGTGACAATCAAAGTGAGCGCGATCAGCCCGATCATCAAGTCAAATGGCCACCAGTGGAACCATTCAAACTCCGTCATTTCGAATGGGCGCCATTGGCGCATTTGAGCATGCGTCCACGCATCTGGATGAAAAATGTTTGGATGCACGGGATACAAGATTCCCGCGCTTCCGACTGACATATAAATAAAGAGCAGTACGAGCAGAACAATGCCAAATCGCACAGAACTGAACAGGTCGAAAATGGCGCGTCCGAACTTCATAGAAACTTGAAGATACTAGGCGCAAGAGTGCCGATAGGATGTGTCCATTATGACGACACTTACTTCTCTTCGTTCCCGCTCACTCATTCGTTGCGCCGCGCTCTTTCTTTCGGTCGCTGCGATCGCAAACACCGCAACTGCGCAAGAGACCAAACCTGCTGCGCCTTCTGCTCCAACAATCGCGACTGCTCCAGTCTATGTCTCGATGACAACATCCAAGGGCGTGATCTATCTCGAACTCAACGCCGCACAGGCGCCGATTTCCACTGAGAACTTTGTCAAGTACACCAAAGAAGGTTTTTACAACGGAACAATCTTCCACCGCGTTATCAAGACATTCATGATCCAAGGTGGAGGATTTACTCCTGATATGAAACAGAAGGAAACGAAACCACCAATCAAGAACGAATGGAAGAATGGTCTTCCAAATAATCGTGGCGCAATCTCGATGGCTCGCACAAATGCGCCGGATAGTGCAACGTGTCAATTCTTCATCAATACCGTCGACAACAAGATGCTCGATCAGCCTCGTGGCGGTGCCGCATATGCGGTGTTCGGCAAAGTCATCAAGGGTATGGATGTCGTCGATGCAATCGCAGCAGTTCCAACTGGACAATCCAACGGAATGGGCGATGTGCCAAAAACGGTTGTCACCATCGAGAAAATGGAGGTTCTCGCTGGACCGCCCGCCATGGATGCGCCTGCAACGCCTGCGACTCCAGCTCCAACAACTCCAGCTGCGCCAACTGGAACGAAGAATCCGTGAGCGTGGCGAATCTGACTGCGCAACATCCACTGCTTGCGAAACTTGGTATCGCGAATCATCCTCTGATTTGCGCGCCAGATTCTGCGAACAAGTCGATTTCGATTTCGTTCAATCCAACAACTGGCGAACCGATCGCTGGCATACGCCTGCAAAGTCGCGCGGAACTTGATGACGCAATCGCTCGATGCGATGCGATCTTTCAAGCGTGGAGAGCTTGCCCCGCTCCACAGCGCGGCGAGATTGTGCGCTTGATCGGCAACGAATTTCGCAGGTTGAAAGATCCGCTTGGAGATCTTGTCTCGCTCGAAATGGGCAAGATTCGCACCGAAGGTTTGGGCGAAGTGCAGGAAGCAATCGACATCGCGGACTTTTCTGTCGGACTTGCGCGTCAGTTGTATGGACTCTCGATGCACTCCGAGCGTGCGCGTCACCGCATGTACGAACAGTGGCATCCGCTTGGAACAATTGGAATCATTACTGCTTTCAATTTCCCGTGCGCGGTTTGGGCGTGGAACGCACTCGTCGCCGCAGTTTGTGGCGATACCTGTCTCTGGAAGCCAAGCCTTTTCACACCGCTCGTGGCGATTGCAACCAATGAAATTGCGCGCAAAGTCATGAAAGAACAGCAAATTTTCCGCCCTGAAGGACTCGATCCTGCGGATGTCTTCACGCTCATCATCGGCACAGATGAACATGTCGGCGAACCAATGATTGCCGATCGCCGACTGCCACTGATCAGTGCGACAGGATCTTGTCGCATGGGTCGACGAGTCGCGCAAGTTGTCGGCGCACGACTTGGCCGCACGCTGCTGGAGCTTGGTGGAAACAATGCGATCATTGTCCAACCTGATGCAAATCTCGATCTCGTCACCCGAGCAGTTCTCTTTGGTGCTGTCGGCACTGCGGGTCAGCGCTGCACAACAACTCGAAGATTGCTCGTGCACGAATCTATCGTCGAACAATTGACAACTCGACTTGCCAAGGCATACAAGACTATTCCTATCGGCGATCCGCTTGATTCCAAGACTCTTATGGGACCGCTCGTTGATGCGCGAGCAGTCGCTGGAATGCGCGCAGCAATTGAACGTGCGGTCGCGGAAGGATGCACGGTTGTCTGCGGTGGAACTGAAGGGATTGATCGTCTTGCGAAGTCGCCAGGAAATTTTGTTGAGCCAACAATCATCCGTGTTCCCAAAGGAAAGATTCCTGCCATCACTCGCGAAGAGACCTTCGCGCCGATTCTGTATGTCTTCTCGGTCGCCTCGCTTGAAGATGCGCTTGTCGTGCAAAATGGCGTAGATCAAGGGCTTTCGAGCGCAATTTTCACGGACAGCGTTCGATCAGCGGAACGATTCCTTGCCGCGCACGGCAGCGACTGCGGAATTGCGAATGTGAACATTGGAACAAGCGGTGCTGAAATCGGCGGCGCATTTGGCGGCGAAAAGGACACAGGTGGTGGACGAGAATCTGGATCCGATTCTTGGAAGGCATATATGCGAAGGCAAACATGCACAATCAACTGGGGTGGCGATCTTCCTTTGGCGCAAGGCATCCGATTCGGAGATTGATATGCCGCTTGATCGCAATCAACTCGCTCAACGTGCCGCGCTTGAATTGCAAGACGGCTTCTATGTCAATCTTGGCATTGGCATTCCAACACTCGTCGCGAATTATGTTCCAAAGGACATGACAGTCTGGCTTCAATCCGAAAATGGATTACTGGGAATGGGCGAATTTCCAATTGACAGCGAAGTCGATGCAGACCTCATCAACGCTGGTAAGCAAACAGTCACAGGAGTTGCAGGGCATTCGTTCTTTTCAAGCGCAGAGAGTTTCGGCATGATCCGCGGCGGGCATATCGACCTTGCGATCTTGGGTGCGATGGAAGTTTCGCAAGCAGGCGACTTGGCGAATTGGATGATTCCAGGAAAACTTGTCAAAGGAATGGGCGGCGCGATGGATCTTGTTGCTGGCGTGAAGCGGCGGATCGTTGTCATGGAACACGCCAATAAACGCGGTGAAGCGAAGATTATTCCGACATGCACCCTGCCCCTGACGGGCAAACACTGCGTCGATATGTTGATCACCGATATGTGCGTGATGGTGATGGACGAAAGTTCACGGCGCTTTGTCTTGACCGAAGTCGCCCCTGGCATCACGGTCGATGATGTCAAAGCACGCACCACTGCGGATTTCAAAGTCGCGCCCCAAGTGATTGCCGTTCGGGTGTGATTCGCTTCTCAATGTTCACCCTGCAGGGCTCGCGGGGTCTTCGTACCCTGCGCGCATATGCGAAACATTGCCACCCTTTTCGTTGCTGCCCTCTGCGCACATTCTTCTGCATCAACTGCGGAACCAACCATGCTCTTCAACGGCAAGGATCTTGCTGGTTGGGTGAATGTCAATTGCTCGAGTGATACTTTCACAGTCAAGCAAGGGGATGATGGTGTTCCATACATCTTGTGCTCTGGAGTACCCACCGGCGTCTTGCGAACCGCGCAGATGTATGAAAACTTCACGCTTGATATGGATTGGATGCACGAGCAAGAACCTGGCAACGCGGGGCTCTTCATCTGGAGCGATGGCATTACAGCGGTAGGCGTTCCATTCACTCGTTCGATCGAAGTGCAGATCATGCTCACGCCTGATGTCAAAGACAAAGAAGGTCGTCTGCTTTACACCGGCCAAGGCGATATTTTTAATATTCACGGATCAACAATGACTCCCGATCGGCCGCATCCTGCGGGATGGAGTCGCTGCCTTCCTTCGGCGCGCATGACCAAAGGCAAAGGCGAGTGGAATCACTACACGGTCAAGGCGGATCATGGACGCTTGACTCTTGCTGTCAATGGAGTCGAAGTGGGTGGCGCATCGAACATCAATCCGCGCAAGGGATATATCTGTTTGGAAAGCGAAGGAACTCCGATTCGCTTTCGCAACATTCGACTCACGCCACTGCCCGCAGCAGAACCTCCGATTTCTGCTGATCAATGCGCTGTTGCCGACGAAGGGTTCACATATCTGCTGAAAGATGGATTGAAAGCGTGGCATGAAGATCCAACACTTGCCGGTCATTGGAAGTTGAACGATGACACACTTTCATATGACGGCAAGGGAAGTCATCTGTGGACGAACGAATCCTTTGGCGACTTCGAACTTGTCATCGACTGGCGATGGGTCGGCGAGTCACAAGGCAAGATGCAACGACCGCTCTTTGCCGCGGATGGCAGCGAACAGAAGGACGCGGATGGGAAGCCGAAAACAATGGAGATCGAAGAGTGGGACAGCGGCATCTATGTGCGCGGCGATTCGAAGAGTCAAGTGAATATGTGGAATTGGCCAGTAGGAAGCGGCGAAATTTTTGGATACCGCACCGATCAGTCCATGACACCCGCCATTCGAGCTGCATGCACTCCCAAGATGAAAGCCGATGCGCCAATTGGATCTTGGAATCGCTTTCGCATCCAGATGCAAGGCGAACAAATTCAGGTTCTTCTCAATAACAAACTGGTGATTCCAGGCGCGACTTTGCCAGGCGTTGCCGCAACTGGTCCAATCGCAATTCAAAGCCACGGTTCTGCATTTGAATGTATGAACATTTACATTCGACCCAAAAAGTGAGAGGCTTATTCTTCGCTGACTTCTTTCAAGCGGTGCTTCATTTGCGATTTCAGCCGAGCCAAAATCGATGAATGCATTTGACTGACCCGACTCTCGGAAAGATCGAGCGTCACGCCAATTTCCTTCATCGTCAATTCTTCGTAGTAATACAAGATCACAATCAATCTTTCGGAGCGAGTCAGACCGCGAGTCAATAGCGTTTGCAAGTCTTGACGTTGAAGCATCTGGAATGCGTCCGCTTCACCTGGTTCTTGCGCAACATCAATTTCGCGCGCCTCACCAGAAGAATCCGCGTCCGACCATTTCTTATTGAGACTCACAATCCCAACGGGTCGTGAATCGCGATTGATCTTCTCAAACTCTTCGGGGCTGACATCGAGATGTGTCAAGAGTTCTTCATCCGTTGCTGGACGACCCTTGGACATTTCGATTTGCTTGCGCACGCGATCCATCCGAGATGTGCGCGAACGAACAAGTCTTGGGACCCAATCCATCTGACGCAACTCGTCGAAGATTGCTCCACGAACACGCTGTGGACAATATGTTTCAAACTTGATCCCGCGCGAAGGGTCATACGAATTGATCGCGTCCATCAATCCAAAGAGACCCGCGGAAATCAAATCGTCGACTTCCACTTCAGATGGAAGGCGCGTGCGCATCCGCTCTGCTGTGTATCGAACGAGATGGTGATACATGGTCATCAATTCGTTTCGGATCTGATTGCGTTCTTCGGCACGGCTGGGATCCTTGCGAACAATTCCATATCGCTTCCAAAGCGACTCGGCACTTGCTTTCGCAGGAGTGGTCGTCTTGGTCGATGATTTCACGGCCAACGAATTGACAACAGCGGCTTTCGCAAACTTCGATGTCGCCTTCGCTGACTTGGGTGTTGGCGATTGACTCGCCATCGTCCTTGACTTCTTCGGCGAAATAGTTGCAGAAGAACTTCTGTTCGTTCTTGTCTGACTTACGCTAGGTTTTGCATTTTTCATCTGGGTCTCTCCTTGACCAATTCGGAACTCATCGGACACAACGATCCTTGTCGTGTCGATTTCTTCATCCATCCTTAGATGAAGATGCGTGAACTATACAACACGATTTACAAATCTTGCAAGAGAGATTCTGATTTTTTTTTGAAATGAATAAAAAGATATGGTCCGACTTTTCGAACTGGCTGGACCAGACCCTTCAGAGACACGATCAATCGTGCACTTCACCACCCACCACCACAAGATGATGGGGTGAGTCCTCAAAGGGATAACTGCTGCACGGCTTAGAAAGAATATGCGTAGAATCTTCTCAACTGTGGCAAATCAAGCCAACTCCATCCGAAGATTGACCGCGCACTGTGGAATCCTGTGCATCGTCTGTGCAATTGCATGCGGAGCATTTGCGCAAGGCGACTTGAAACTTTCATCAGATGATCGATGGGTTCCTCCAGCAGATTCTGATCCAGAGAGTCCCGCAAGCCAGCTGCGTCAAGCCCAACTCGCTCTTGCAAGAGGCGATGCATCACGGGCTTACAATCTTGCAACAGGCTGGCTCGATCGCTTTCCCGCAAATCCGCTTCGTGCGCATGCGCTGCTTCTCAAGGGAGATGCGCTTCTTGCCAAGGGTGATGAATACACCGCACTTTTAGATTACGAGGAACTCGCGCAGCGCTATCCGGGAAGTGACGTATTTGTAATCGCCCTTCAGCGTGAATATGAAATCGCCAAGGCATACGCAAATGGCTTGCGGAAGAAGTTCTTTGGGACTTTTCGCTGGTTGAATGCGGATGATGAAGCACAAGAAATCTTGATCAGAATTCAGGAGCGACTGCCAGGAAGTCAGTTGGCAGAGCAAGCGGGAATGGAGTTGGCGGACTTCTATTTTCGCAAGCGGAATTTGCCTTTGGCCGCCGAAGCATATGACCTCTTTGTGCAAAATTATCCCAGATCCTTGAATGTGGAAAAGGCAAGATTACGGCTGATTTATGCTCTTTGCGGGTCATACAAAGGACCAAAGTATGACGCACGAGGTCTCTTTGAAGCAAGCGCTCGACTGAAGGAATTACAAGCACTCGATCCCATCACCGCCCAACGCGTTGGCGCGGATGCATTGCTCGTGAGAATCTACGAATCTGAAGCCACGAAAATTCTGTACGAGGCGGGTTGGTATGAATTCATGGGTGATCCAATCTCTTGCGAACTCTACATCCGACGATTGGTGACCCAGTACCCAAAGTCGATTGCCGCACTTCTTTCCCTGCGTGAAATCCCAAAGGTTCTTAGCCAACTCCCCAGCGAAGTCCGAAAACAGATTCAGACAAATGGGCCCGACTATCCCAAGTTGCGCAAAGAACTACTTGGCCTTGATTGGGAGACCCCCGCTGACCAAGCGCCAAATGTGAATGAGGCTCCCACTCTTGACGAACCGCCGACAGGTCCTCCAAGCGAAAACACATCGCCAGGCGCGCCACCAGTTGCGGGCACGCCAACGCCACCGCCATCGACAACAGGAAAAGTTCCGTGACAATGACTTTTGCAAATTTTCATTGCCGAGCCACGGCTCATCAGCGAGTGGCGGCCAAACTTGTGGTCATTTGGGCTTGTTTTACAGCCGTTCTCTTCAATGTCGGATGTGATTCTGCATCCTCGGGTGGTTACACCAGCGGAGTGCTTTATTCGAAAAAGTACCGAAGCGTTGCAGTGCCAATTTTCAAGAATTCCAGCGCAGATCGTGCAATTCCGATGCAATTGGAAGACGCATTGGTCAAAGAGATCGAATCAACAACCCCATACAAGATCACCGGCGAAGGGCGCGCGGACACGGTTCTGCGCGGAACTATCTCCAACGTGGAGCTTTCCATGCTCTCCCAGAGCCTCGCAACAGGCTTAACCGAAGAAATGGCCATGAAAGTGACGGTCGACTTCGAATGGATTGACATGAAAACTGGGAAACCCATAATTTCTAGAGCGGGATTTCAGTCAAGTGCGGTTTTTGTTGCAAGCCTTCCTAATAATCAACCGATTGATTTAGCACGATTTGCCGTGGCTGAGCAGCTCGCACGGGATATAGTCGCAAGCCTGCAGGGTGAGTGGTAAAGCGAGTGGTAATAGGATTGAAAAGGAAACGACATGAGAATTGGCAACGAAAAACAAACGGCGAAGCAAACAAACCTCCAAATGAACAATCAAATGAGCTCTCAACTTTCACAACAATTTGGCGCGCCCATCCTGATGGCTGCACCGGATGATGGTCCATCTTCCGACCGTGATTCCAAAGGGAAAACACCTGAACAACCAGATGGCGGCAAGAAAGGCGTGCCGACTCCACCAAAGAACCGCCGCCAATTCATGACGTGGATCCTGGCACTTGCCGTGATAGCCGTCATGTGGACTGTGCTGACAAGCACCTCTCAGCGAGGCGAGGCGATCGAAACTCCACAAGAGTTTTTCGTCTTGGCAAAAACTGGTTATTTCGAGCCAGCATCTGTCATCATTGAAGATGACAAGTTGATGGCGACTCTCTCCAAGACTCTGCCAGGAGCGACCGATCGAACTGGACAGAAAGGCAGCCAAGTTTGGGTTCGCATTATTCCTGGCAATTATGACTGGATTCGCGAGCAACTGACAACTTCTGGAGTCAAGTGGCAAGAGAAGGTTGGACAAAGCATGTTTATGCAGCTGCTGCTGACGCTTGCTCCTGGTCTATTGATCTTGGCAGTGCTGTGGTTCTTGATCGCCCGCGGTATGCGAAACGCTGGTGGCGGTGGACCTGGTGGAATGCTGGGGTCGTTTGGCAAAAGCCGACACAGAGTGACGAACAAGGAAAATGTCAGCATCACGTTCAACGATGTGGCTGGAGTTCAAGAGGCGAAAGAAGAAGTTCAAGAAATTGTCGAATTTTTGAAGAATCCAAAGCGCTTCAGCAAACTCGGTGGACGCATTCCTCGCGGAGTTCTGCTGTCAGGGCAACCAGGTTGCGGAAAAACTCTCTTGGCGAAGGCGATTGCGGGCGAAGCAGATGTTCCGTTCTTCTCCATTTCAGGCTCGGATTTCGTCGAAATGTTTGTCGGCGTTGGCGCAAGTCGCGTGCGCGACTTGTTCAAACAAGCAAAGGATAATTCCCCTTGCATCATCTTCTTGGATGAAATTGATGCGGTCGGTCGACGACGCGGCGGCGGTTTTTCCTCGGGTGGTCACGACGAGCGAGAACAAACTCTCAATGCCATCCTTGTAGAAATGGATGGTTTCGAGGTGAATGACCAGATCATTGTGATCGCAGCGACAAACCGTCCCGACGTGCTCGATCCAGCGTTGACACGACCAGGTCGATTCGATCGACAAGTTGCCGTTCCCCTTCCCGATGTGCTTGGTCGCCGCCAGATTCTTGCGGTGCACGCCAAGAAGGTCAAGATGAGCCCCGATGTCAATCTTGAGAGATTGGCTCGAGGAACTCCGATGTTTTCTGGAGCGGATTTGGCAGCGATCATCAACGAAGCGGCGATTATCGCGACAATGTCCGAGAAGGAATCAATCGAAATGGTTGACCTTGAAGAAGCGCGTGACAAAGTTCGATTCGGACGGGCCAACAAGAGCCGCAAGATCGAGGAAGAAGAGCGCATCGCGACTGCATATCACGAAGCAGGCCACACGGTACTGCAGGTGCTTCTCAAAGACGCAGATCCACTTCACAAGGTCACGATCATTCCACGCGGCCAAGCGATGGGCGCAACATTCAGCCTTCCAGAGAAGGATCGATATGGTTATTCCCGCCGATATATGCTCGCCACGATGCGTGTTCTCTGCGGAGGTCGTATCGCAGAAGAGCGCAAAACCAGCGACATTTCAAGCGGTGCATCGATGGATATCCGAATGGCAACTTCATTCGCACGCACGATGGTTCTGCAATGGGGAATGTCAGATCGTTTGGGCTTTGTGAATTACGCAGGCTCCGACGAACGCGAGATGTTTATGCCCGAGAAGGATTATTCCCCCGAGACTGCTCGGGTCATTGACGAAGAAGTTCGCAAATTTATTGACAGCGCATATGCGGATGCAACTCAAATGGTCAACGACAACTGGGCTCAAATTGTCGGCATTGCGGAAGCACTTCTCGTTGTCGAGACACTCTCGAAAGACGATGTTGATCGAATTATGCGAGGCGAAGTCTTTCAGAGGCCTTCAGTAGCTGAAATGCTGCAGCGCGAAATCCCAAAGCCCCCTGCACACACTCCAATCAAGAGTGATCCAACCGAAGAACTGCCGCCCGGTGCGATGCCGAGTCCGATCTAGTCAATGGGCGTTCATTTCATCTACTGAAGTCGGTGTGACTGCAAAGCGCATCTGAAAGATTCACTGCGATCCGTCCATCATTCGCTTCGATCGAAGAATGTGGTGGTAATGCTGTGCGAATCTGTGCGCCTCGTCGCGAATCGCTTGGCAGAGTTTCAGCCCCGCATCGTTGCGTGCGAGTTTTAGTGGCTCTGCGATTCCTTGGCGATAAATCACTTCTTCTTTTTTCGCCAACCCAATGACCAGCGGAGGCTTGATTCGAAGCGACTCGAATGCTTCGAGAGCGGCGCTCAACTGCCCTGCTCCGCCGTCGATCAAAACCAAATCTGGATAGAGTTCCAATCCATCGCCAGCCTCCCTGTATCGACGACTGACCACTTCACGAATCGCCATGAAATCATCATTGCCGGCAGTGCGAATGCGATATCGGCGATAGCCCTCTTTGAACGGACGACCGTCGATGAAACAGACTTTGCTTCCGACAGTCTCATCACCACCAAGATGCGCGATATCGATTGCTTCGAGGCATCGGATGGGCGATTCCAAACCAAGCGAAAGTTGCAATGATGCAAGTCCATCCGCGGGATTCTGAATGAACTCGGTGATTTCAGGCTGCCACTCATAGCGACCATCTCCTTTGTGATGATCGCGTTGTTCCAACCGTTCAATCGCGCTGATCTGATCGCGCAGAACGCACGCGCGTTCAAATTTTCTTTCCACGGAGGCGATCTCCATTTCAGCGCGAAGTTCTCGAAGCATTGCGCTTCGTTTACTGCCAAGAAAACGGATGAATCGATCGATATCTTCACGGTATGCCGCAGGAGTCACGCGATTTGCACATGGCGCAGTGCACTGCCCGATTGCATGAAGTAGACATGGTCGGAATGATCGATTCGCTGGATTGTCCGCACGAATATCAAGTTCGCACGTGCGGTACTGAAAGACTCGCTGCAGAATCTGCACCGCGTGACGTAGTGATCCGCCGCTGAGAAATGGACCGAAGATGCGCGCTCCCTGAAACCGCGTGTCTTGCGGATTGCGCGTCACAAAGACTCCAGGAAATTCATCGCGCATTGTGATCGCGAGATATGGAAACGTTTTGTCATCAAGAAGCCGCTCGTTGAATCGCGGCTGAAGATCTTTGACGAGGCGCGCTTCCATCAGCAACGCCTCCCATTCGCTCTCGCAAATGATCACATCAAAGTCAACAATGAGCGCGAGCATGGGCTGTTTGCGAGGCCCCAAATCGGTGCTGGCAATGAAGTACGAACTGACCCGATCGGGCAAATAGAGGGCTTTCCCAACATATAAAACCCCCCCTTGCTCGTCTTTCATAAGATAGACCCCAGACTCTGGCGGCAATCCACGAGCTTTTTTCAGCAATTGCAAAGACAAATTGTTGACCATTTCATGCAATTCTAGATAACATTAAGCGTTGAGCCGATATACTTTGTCCATCGATAGTCATTTTTTACATCACCCAGAACATCAAGTTCACAACCAAAGGAATCAATCATGAAGCGTTTCGCACAAATCACCGGAAGCATTCTCCTCCTCTCACTCGCAGCATGCGCTAACACCACCACCACAACCACTGCTCCTGGAGCTGTCAGTGGCAAGTCCGGATGTTGCGCTGATAAGTCCGCCGCTAGCTGCAAGGACAGCAAGGCCGCGACCTGCGATAAGACCGCACCAGCCGCAGCATCGCCAGGCGCTGTCAGTGGCGTCAAGAAGTCGGGTTGCGGCGCATGCCCAATGTCCGGCAAGACCAACGGCTGATTTCGAGAATCACCGAGATTGAATTCAACCGCAGAGCCCAAGCAATTGGGTTCTGCGGTTTTCACTTTGTGTTCACAGACCAAGATTCGCTATTATTGAACCACCGTGAATAGCACCTTTCTTCTTCGTGGAGGTCGGGTCATCGATCCTGCGAGTGGCTTTGATGCCACCGCTGATGTTTTGATTTCAGGTGGATTGATCGTTGAAATCTCGAAGAAGCCTGGGAAACTTTCCACGGCGGCAGGCGGTGCTGTGATCGAATGCGAAGGTCGCTTGGTTGTTCCAGGATTAATTGATCCGCATGTTCATCTCCGAGAGCCTGGCGCAGAACACAAAGAGACAATCGCATCTGGAGCCGCGGCAGCTGTTGCGGGTGGATTTACCAGCGTCTGCTGTATGCCCAACACGACGCCGACCATCGACCTTCCAAGCACCGTTGAATTTGTGCAAATGCGAGCAGCGGCAAGTCGAAAGGCGCGCGTCTTTGTGGCAGGTGCCGCAACAGTCGGACGAGCTGGAGAACAACTCGCGCCGATGGGAGCGATGTCGCAAGTCGGCGCAGTCGCATTCACCGATGACGGTGACTGCATCGCAAGTGCGGGAATGATGGGAAAAGTTCTCGCAGTGTGTGCATCGCTAGACAAAGTGTTTATGCAACACTGTCAAGACCCAACTTTGACGATGGGCGGAGTGATGAATTCTGGCGTGATCAGCGCGCGACTTGGACTTGGCGGGTGGCCTGCTGTCGCAGAAGAAGTCATTATCGAGCGGGATATTCGCTTGAACCGTGGACATCGATGTCGCTATCACGTGCAGCACATGACGACAGCTGGTGGAGTGGACATTGTGCGGCGCGCACGCGCAGATGGTCAGCGAGTCACCGCAGAAGCATCACCACATCATCTGCTGCTGACCGAAGAGGCATGCAATAACTACAACACGCAAGCGAAGGTCAATCCACCGCTGCGAACCGACGATGATATTCGCGCATTGATCGAAGGAATCGTGGATGGCACGATCACAGTGCTCGCAACGGATCACGCGCCGCATGCATCTGCGGAAAAAGCCAGAGATTTTACTGCCGCTCCATTTGGAATGATCGGAATGGAATGCGCTCTTGCGCTCTATGCAAAGGCGCTCGTCGAAAGTGGTGCGATCGATTGGCCGCGACTCATTGCGCTGATGACGATCGAGCCTGCAAGACTCTTGGGAATTGATTCGATTGGACATGGTCAAATTGCGCGGGGATTGCCCGCAGATGTGACGGTGATCGATACCAACGCAATATGGAAAATTGATTCGGAAACTTTCCAATCAAAGAGTCGCAATTGCCCATTCGATGGTTGGCAGGTCCGAGGACGAGCAACCGAGGTCTTCGTCGCGGGGAGACATGTTCTTATAGGCGGAACATTGCCGGCGACTCCAACGGTTACAGCCCACGCAAGTTTCAATGCCCTTTGATCTTGCTCAACTTCAATCGACCCACCGTGGCGAAGCGCGGTCACTCCACCGCGACCATATCAACCCCAAGTGGATGCAGGCTCTGAAACTGATTGGATTCGACCAGGAATATGTGCGCGCGGAGTCGCAATATCTTTGGGATGCAAAGGGAAATCGCTACCTCGACATGATCGGTGGATATGCAGTTTGTAATGTGGGACGCAACCATCCAGTCATTCGCAAGGCGCTTATGGACTTTCTTGCATCGCAGACCCCTTCGATGGTTCAGTTCGATGCGTCGATTCTTCCGGGTTTGCTGGCGCGGCAACTGAAGGGCCTCGTCGGGAGAGATCTCGACCGCGTGTTCTTCACCAACTCCGGAACAGAAGGCATCGAAGCGGCAATCAAGTTTGCTCGCTGTGCAACTGGAAGACCCATATTGCTCTATGAAAAAGGAGCATTCCACGGTCTTTCGACTGGTGCGCTGGCGATGAATGGATGCGAAAGTTTCCGCAGTGGATTTGAACCGCATCCAAAAGATTTCCGCGCCCTGCCCTTCAACGATTTGGTTTCTCTCGAACGAGAACTTGCCCGTGGCGATGTTGCAGGATTCGTCGTCGAACCAATTCAGGGAAAGGGAGTGAATGTCCACTCATCTGGATTTCTTGCCGAGGCTTCCGCTCTGTGCCATCGATATGGCGCGCTGTTTGTTGTGGATGAAGTTCAGACTGGCGTTGGTCGGGCAGGATCTTTTCTTGCCATCGATCAAGAAGGCGCTGTTGAACCTGACATCGTCGTGCTGAGTAAGGGACTTTCTGGGGGATATGTTCCAGTAGGCGCGGTGATGACGAAGATTGCCATCTGGGAGAAGGTCTTTTCTCGGCTTGATCGTGCGGTTGTGCATTCGTCAACTTTTCATATGAGCGGACTTGCGATGGTTGCTGGTCTTGCGACTCTGAGCGTTTTAGAAGACGAGCGATTGGCGGAGAATGCGACACAAATTGGCGCACTCTTGCGCAATGGGTTGGAGGCAATGAAACCACGGTTCGAGTTCATCGGTGCGATTCGACAACGAGGCTTGATGATCGGGATCGAATTCGCAAAGCCCACCACTCTGACATTGCGTATGGCGTGGAAGATGATTCATGGACTCGACGGAAATCTGTTCACTCAAGCGGTCACGATTCCATTGATGCAGGATCACCGAATTCTTTCGCAAGTCGCTGGACATGCGATTCCGGTTTTGAAGTTGACTCCTCCACTGACGATCACTTCGGATGATGTCACGGATTTTCTTGGAGCGTTCGAGAAAGTAATGATCGGACTCCACCACTTTCCTGGACCCGCGGGGGTTGTGCTGAGGCGAATTGCGCGCAACTCTCTTCGGCCGAACAATGCTGCTGCGAAAGTTGCGCAAGATTCAGATTTGCAACTTGCGACGAAAGAGTGGCTTGGGGACGACGATGCAAGTGTTGTGCTCGGAGACAATCGAAAATGATCACGAGCCCTTATGCATAACGGTTCGGTCGACAGCCAAACGTCAAATTTTAACTTGCGAACGCGAATCATCGCGTCGCTGGCAAAATTCGTGACCAGCGCGCCAAAGTCGGTTGTGATTTGCGCAGTGCTTCTTTCGTTGATCAGTGGTTGGTATGCATCCAAGAATCTGACTCTTGATGCCAACACCGATTCACTCATCAGCCCTGACCGCGCATTTATGCAGAAATACTCCGCATATTGCCAGGAATTCGGTGATCTTGAATATCTCTATGTCGCCGTCGACGCCAAAGGAAATCCAGCCGCCGCAAAGGCCGCAGTGGACGAACTGAAGATCGGACTTGAAACTCTTGTAGATCTTCCTGGTGTCTATGCGCGCATCGATGGAGATGAACAATGGCGACTCGCGCCGCGTGCGATGAGTACGACAGAATTGAAATCGCTTCTCATCGCATCGGATGGGTTTCAGCCGCTGCTCGCGACTACGGAGTCATCTGCCAATGCCTTCACCGTGCTCAGCGCCGCCGATGAACGCTTGCAACGCTTGATGAGCAACGGTCTTTCGATGAGCAGTGAGGAGCGTGAGCGCCTGGGAGCTGGATCGGCGCTGTTGATGAGCGCAGTCTCGGCGCAACCAGACGATGGATTTGCATTCGCACACGAACGCAAGAGCGAATATCTGGTTTCGTCGAGTGGGAATATGTTTTTCATAGCGATTCTCCCGCGGAAAGATTTCTCTGGACTTGGAACAATCGAGCCAGTCTTAGCAAAGATTCGTGCCGTCATTTCCCAAGTGCAATCCCATTCCCCCGCAGTCGATATCGGTCTGACTGGCAAACCTGTCTTGCAGGCCGACGAACTGCTGACAACCAATCAAGATATGACGCAGGGCACGCTCATCGCAGCAATTCTCGTGGTGATCTTCACGATGTGGACATTCGGAAGTCTCGTGCGTCCGATTCTGGCATGCGCCGTTCTTGCAATGACCTTTGCGTGCACCTATGGCGCAGCCACGCTGCTCGTCGGTCGGTTGAATTTGCTCAGCCTCGTCTTTATGTTGGTGCTCGTCAGCGCAGGCGTGGATTATGGAATTCACACGATTGCGCGTTACACAGAATTTCGCCGCGAACTTGGCACTTTTCAAGCAGTACGCTGCGCGATGGCGGTCAACACGATTCCCACATGGGTCGGCGCACTCACCAGCGCAGCCGTGTTCTTTATCGCGCTTGGCACAGAATTTGGTGGCTTGCGGGAACTTGGGATTATTGCTGGAAGCGGACTCTTGATATGTGTTTTGATGATGACAATTGTTTTGCCCGCGCTCATTTTCGTGGTCGATGGCTGGCGTGAGAAGCGTGCGAATGCAAGTGGAGTTTCTGAAATTGCGATTCCTCTGCGAGTTGAACCGCCACCGTCAAGCGCATCTGCAAGAAGTCCGCGGAGAATTCTCGTTGGTTGTGGATTGATGACGGTCGCATTTTGCTCATTGATTCCGATGATGAGATTTGAAAACAACCTGCTCAAACTTCAAGCGGATGGGCTGGACTCTATTCAGTGGGAGCATCGAATTCTTCAGGACTCATTAAGTGCGTCATGGTTTGGAGCGGTGATTTGCAGAAGTGAAGAGCAGGTCACAAGCACAGTCGAACGCGCGCATGCGCAACCGCTTGTTGCCGAAGTTCGAAGCGTGCTGGATTTGGTTGCGCCAGATAGTGCGGAGCGAATCAAACTGCGCGCAGAATTGGGCGCGGCTCTTTTACCGATTGCATCCAAGGAAACTGCCGTTGCATTGAATGCGGATGCTGTCCGGGAACAAGAGCTGACTGGTGCATTCGTTGAGGGTGTTCGCAATCGATTGGCACGAATGCTGACCCTTGCATCCTTGCAAGCAAAGCCTGAAAAACTTGCTCCTCTGCGAAAAATCGCCGACGCACTGACCCAACTGGAGCGAAAGTTGAATGATCCTCAGCAGCGCGTCGCCGCGCAGGCGCAGGCCCAAGCGATGGTTGCACACACCGGAAATGCCTTGAAACAAATGGGAATAGGGGCAAATCTAGGATTGCGGGAGAGTCTTCCGCTTGCCGTGCGCGCCCGATTTGTCTCACCTGAAGGTGGATTGTTGGTCTCGATTTTCCCAAAGGAGGATCTCTGGGAATTCGCGCCGCTGGAATCATTTGTGAAGACACTGCGCACGATCGACCCAAACGCAACTGGAGCGCCGATGACGGTCTTCGAGTCGATCATCGATATGAGAGACGCTTTCATTCTGATGTCGACTTGGTCGCTTCTTGCAATCACATTCCTCGTCTGGCTTGATTTGCGATCGATCGTGTCAACAGCGACATGCATGGCGTGCCTGCTCATCGGCTTGAGTTGGACTTTTGGATTGCTTGGATTGCTTGGTATCTCGCTGAACCTTGCAAACTTTTTTAGTGTGCCGATGCTGCTTGGATTTGGCATCGACAGTTCCGTGCATGTCATGCACCGAGCGCGCGAACAGGGAAACACCCGTGCATTTGGATGGACAATGCGCGCTGTCATTCTCAGCGCTGTGACAACTGCTGTGGGATTTGGAACATTGCTCTTTGCGTCACACCGAGGACTACAAAGTCTGGGATGGATTATGTTTTTCGGCAGTTTTTCCTGCCTCATTTGCGCGGTCACTTTGCTGCCTGCGGCGCTGAGAATTTTTCCGCGATTGATCGGTTCTGCAGGGGAAAACCCAACGAAGGCGTGAGGATGCCAATTTATTTTGGCGCTGGAACGACCGTCACGGAATAACCCAGCGAGCGAATTGCAGACTCCACCTTTGCTGCAAGTTGCGGGCTGGAAATCTGGATTTGAGCCGAATGTTTTTCGAGTGAAACTTGCGCGTCAGTGACGCCATCGATCGACCTTGCTTCTGCATCGATCGCCTTGACACAACCATTGCAGTGCATCCCCTGCACATCCAAATATAAAGTTGTGGTTGCCGAGGAAATCGGCGTGACTGCCTTTGTTGTATTTCCAGTTGAATCCTGTGCGGAATCTTGGCAACACATTTTGTCGCAGCCTGTGGATGCAATGCTGGAAAAGATGACAACACCACCGCAAAGCAAGGTATGGATTGGAAAGTTGCGAATTTGTTTGAACGAAATCATGAGTGAACTCCTGTGATAGAACCGATCGCCAATTCAATAGTACGGCGCGCATCAGCCAGAGGCAACATCAATTTCGCGCCAGCCGCCTGCGCATGCCCCCCGCCGCCAAATTGCGCTGCGAAATCGCTGACATTCACGCTTGGCGCGCCCGACGCAGCAGGCTTGCTGCGAAAACTTGCCTTTGTGATTCCAGCTTGAGTTTCAGTCAAGACAACCGACATCACCACCGAACCGATCGACAATGGAACATTCACAAATCCTCCAACATCATCGGAATTCGCACCAGTTTGTGCGAAGTCATCATGGGAAAGCGCCATCACCGTCGCACGACCATCGAGATGAAATGTCAGTGATGAAAGTGCGCGGGCCATTGCGGCGAGACGAACGGGTCGTCCATTCTCGTCGAGCAATTGATATAGAGCCATCTTATCCACGCCATGCGCGAGCAAACGAGATGCAAGCGCAAAGACCGCGGCATCCGCGCTTTGAAAACGGAACCACCCAGTATCAGTTGCCAGACCGACAAAGAGCGCCTCTGCGATTGAAAACTTCGCGCTCGAGCCCGCGGCAATAAGCGGCACGGCAAGTTCGTCAATCAAACGCACCACCAACTGTGTGGTGGATGCCATCGAGCAATCAACCACTCTGTCCGATGCGATGTCGTCGCCACGCGCATGATGATCAAGCCCAACAATTCGACCTGCCATCGATTTGAGCCAAACATCAAGCGGTTCAACCTGACTCCACGCTCCAGTATCCACAAGCACGACAAGGTCGATTGCGGGATCTGGCTGGGAAACCGTCGCCAATTGAATTTCGCCTGGCGCGGCAAGGGCTTGAATGTTTGGATCGACCACTCCAGTGAAAATTCCATCGACTCGCTTGCCCATCGATCGCAGTGCGCGTGTCATGGCGAGAATTGATCCCGCCGCATCTCCATCTGGCTTGGCGTGACTGACCACCGCGATATGCGAAGCAGCCTTCAATCGCCGAGCAATCGAGGATAAATCTGTTGTCGAGAGATATGCGCTCAAGCGACCACCTGCTTGCAATCGCGCGCAATCTGGGCGACAAGAACATCGACAGAATCAAATCGCATCATGCCACGCAACCACTCATGAAAGGAGATGCGCATGCTTTGCCCATACAGATCCGTATTTTTAGGCAGGTCGAGGACATGAACTTCAAGCGTACGTGGACAATCTCCAAATGTTGGATTCGATCCGATGCTTGCGGCAGCGCGCCAATGACGACCTTGCGCATCCTCGACGCCAACCGAATAGACCCCATCACTTGGCAGAACGGAAGTCAGTTGTGCAAAATTCGCAGTGGGATATCCCAATTGACGACCACGCTGTTGTCCAAGCACAACAATTCCAGTGACAGAATATGAGCGACCCAACATGCGCCGCGCATCTGCGACGCGCCCGTTGGCCAAGAGCCAGCGCACCATCGAACTTCGTGCAGAGACGATTTGGCCATCCTGCAGAGCAACATCGACATTATCCGCAACGATTGTCTCAAACTTTTTGCGACGACCAATTTCGCGCAGCGTGTTCACATCGCCACTTCGTCGACAACCAAATCGAAAATCTGCGCCTTCAACCACTGCGGCGAAATTCATTCGCGAATGCAAAAACTCGATGAACTCATTCGGATCAAGAGCAAGCAATTCTGCGGTTGTCTTCAAGCATTCGACTCGGGTGACCCCAGTTTCGATCAGCAAGCGCTCGCGATCTTGATTTGTGGTCAACATCGGAGGTGCTTCTCCGCGCGTCTGCAATGCCGGGTGGGAATCGAAGGTCACCGCAACCACATCGCTTGTGGGCGAGAGATCAAGCGCACGGCGAATAAGCCCTTGATGCCCAATATGGACGCCGTCGAAGTTTCCGATAATGATTGTGGACATTCGTGATATTGCTCTACTTGATTTGAGCAGAAAGGGTACTTTTACGGGATGACCACCGTTCGATCAAACGATGCCACCCAGCCGAGCCCCCAAACTGAAGGATTGCTGGATCAACTCTCAGCCGAATTCCATGCCGCGGCTAGCGTGGTTGTCCCGTGGTTTCTCGACAATATGCCAAAGATGTACTTCCAGGACACCTCCCCTGAAGCGCAGCGAGTGCACCTCCGATCAATCTTGGCTGCGAAAACTTCTGGCCGGCCGATCGATGTCACATTGAAAAGCGCAGATGGGCAATCGATCACTGCGATTCGCAGTGGCAATCGAGCAGGAGTTCTGGCTGACATCGTGCGCGACCTTCCGATGGATTCGTCACTTCGAGCGGCGAAGATTCATTCTTCAAAGGATGGGGAACTTGTCATTGACACATTCGAGTTCGGTGAGCAGGAACCCTATGACAAGTCAAATGCCGCTCAGAATAAAGCGATTGAAACCACAATTGTCTTCTCGCGCACGCATCACCCAAGTCTTCAAGTTGATGCTCTTCGCAAATTCCTCACGGGATGCTCGGCACGCTATTTGACGACGCTGACACCCTTGCGTATGTGCCGCCACTTCGAACTCTTTCGACAGATTTCTGGCACAGACAAACCAATCGTCTCTCTCGAATCGGAAGATGATCCAACCACAAGTCGAATCACGATTGCGGTCTCCAACGCACGAACGAGGACAATGCTTGAACGCGCCGCGCGAATTCTCATGCGACACAATGCCAGCATCACACGTGCTCATTTGGATATCGTGCAGGATGCGCCATATGGATCAGTCACATTCGTGGGATTCATCGCACAGTGGGCGGATCACACCAGAATTGAGGCGAAAGACCCTCGTTGGGCACCTCTGCACAGCGAGATTATGCGCTTGAAGTGGCTCGATTTCCGCGTGGTCGAATTGATTGGGCGACGCCCAGAGTTCACACTTCCTCAAGGCGAATTGATTTCCGCCTTCGCCGATCTTGTTCGTCAGATGCTTGTGCCTAGTGACGCTTTGGCGTTCAGCCGAGATCGCGTGACGATGACGATGGAATCTCGCGCTGCAATCACTCTGCCGATCGTGGAACTCTTCACTTCGCGCTTCGATCCAGCAAAACCACTGGGCGACGCAGAATTCAACGCTCGCGCTGAAAAACTTCGAATCACAATCGATGCAATCAGCGACTCGGATGATGCGCGCGAAATTTTCTCCGCATTCCTGCGCGCCGTGCAAGCAGTGCTTCGCACCAACTTCTTTGTTGCGGATCGATTCTCATTTTCCGTTCGGCTTGATCCTGCGCTGCTCGTTGGTCGAACTCGACCCGAATTGCCATTCGGCGTCTTCTTCGTCTATGGTCGAGGCTTTCACGGATTCCATGTCCGCTTCAAAGAAATTGCACGGGGTGGGCTTCGTGTCGTGAAGCCAGCAAATGCGGTGCTCTTTGACCGCGAATCGGAGCGACTCTTCGACGAGGTCTATGGCCTTGCGTTCGCACAACAGCTGAAAAACAAGGACATTCCAGAAGGCGGCGCGAAAGCGGCAATCGTGCTTGAACCACCCGCGGAAACGAATCGCTGCGTGAAGGCTTTCGTGGATGGCATTCTTGATCTCATCACTCCAGACCCTGCGACGCGATCTCGCATCGTTGATCACTTGGGGCGTGAGGAATTTATTTTCTTGGGACCAGATGAAAACATCACCCCAATGCACATCGACTGGATTGTTGCGCACGCGGCAGCTCGAAAATATCCGCTTGCCAATGCGTTTATGAGTTCCAAACCAAATGGTGGAATCAATCACAAGGAATATGGCGTCACCAGCGAAGGTGTGAATGTCTTCCTGCGTATTGCGCTTTTGTCGCAAGGGATCGATCCCACAAAGCAGCGCTTCACGGTCAAGATCACTGGTGGACCCGATGGCGATGTCGCGGGAAATATGATGCGCATTCTGCACCGTGACTATGGCGCAAACGCCTGCATCGTGGGTGTTGCGGACGGAAGCGGAGTTGGAGAAGATCCGCAAGGACTCGATCATGCAGAACTTGAACGGCTCTTTGTTGCAGGCTTGGCGATTTCCCATTTCAATCCAAAGTCTCTTTCCGCAAAGGGACGCGTGGTCAAAGCGGATACGCCAGAAGGCATTCAATTGCGTAATTCCCTGCATAATCGGCTGGTTTCTGATGCATTCATTCCAGGAGGCGGGCGACCTGCGACAATCAACGAGAGAAATTGGCGAGAATATTTACTGCCAAACGGAAAGCCCTCAAGCCCGCTGATTGTTGAAGGAGCGAATCTCTTCCTCACGCCAGACGCGCGCATTTCACTTGCGAAGGCTGGAACATTGATCATCAAAGATTCCAGCGCGAACAAATGCGGCGTGATGTGTTCGAGTTTCGAGATTGCATCCAGCATGCTGTTGAACGAGGAACAATTCCTGAAGATCAAACCAACATTCGTCGGACAGGTCTTGGAGAAATTGCGTGAAGCCGCTCGCCAAGAGGCGCTCATTTTACTTGGCGAGGGACGCAGGCATCCATCTATGCCACTTCCAGAATTGTCGACGAAACTTTCCTTGGCGATCAACGCGAGCGCGAATGCGATTCAACCTGCCGTCGCAAGTTGGGCCGCCAACAATCGAGAAATCTTTCGCGAAGTGGTTCTCAATCACATGCCACGAGAACTCTCCAAGACTGTTGGAGAGCGCATCTTTGATGAACTTCCAACAGCATATTTGGAATGGGTTGTCGCCAAATACGTTGCAAGCAGAATCGTGTACCGCGAAGGGATCGACTTCTTTGCTTCGATGGAACCCTCCGCCGTTGCAGAAACTGCGCTGAGATATCTGCAAAAAGAGCGGGAAATGCGCGGGCTCATTCAGGAAGTACAAGGAAGCAAACTGGAACATGCCGCACGAATCGCAGCATTGCTTGAACGCGCTGGAATTCGAGCCGCACTGCTCGAGATCGAGACATGATCGGAGAAAGAAATATGAAAGCCCAGCTGCTCGCCATCGCCCTCTGCTGTCTCGCCGTCGAAACGAATGCGAACTGCCAAGTCGCTGACGCTCAAATCGATCCGAATGTTCCCGAGGAACGATTGCTGAAAGCGAAGATCGAATCCGTTGTGCTCTATCAAGGACGGGCTGCGATCACCAGAGTTGCAACGACAACTCTGACCGCTGGTCTTTGGAAACTTCGCTTTGAAGATCTGCCAGCGTCAATTCAACCTGAAACACTGGAAGCAAAGAGTGGCTCTGGCAGAATTCTCTCCGTCGATTTTTTTGAGCGTGCTATGCCAGACGCTGCATCGACTCCGGACGCCGCTGTTTTGGATGCGGAAATTCGAAAGATCAACCAAGAGATCTCTGCAACAAATGACACATTGACTGGAGCACAAAGCGAATTGAAAGTTGTCGAATCTGTTGGCGTGCGAGCGGCAAACGATGCAACCAAAGAAGGTGGCACTGCAAAGCTTGACCTTGCAAGCCTTGATGGACAACTTGCCTGGATGGCGACCCAGCGAACCCGAATCGGCGCTGTCATTCGCACGACGATGGAACGAGCAGAGTTGCTTCGAAAAGACTTGCAAACTGCCCAGAATCGACGAAATGCCCTCGGTGGCAGTGCGAAGACCTCTCAATCCGCAGAAGTTTTGCTTGCGATGACAACCGAAGGCGAAGTCCCAGTGCGGTTGTCATATCTCGTGACTGATGCTCGCTGGGAACCCGTCTATTCCATTCGCGCATCACCTGATCGCAATGCCATCGACATTGAATTTGACGCACTCGTGATTCAGAACTCTGGCGAAGATTGGAAAGGCGTCCGACTATCACTCTCGACCGCATGGCCTTCTCGTGCGGCGAGTCCGCCATCCGTCACACCATGGTTCGTGGATGTCCGCTCGGCGTACGAACGACCGCAAGTGACATCTGTAGCTTCGCGCGTAGAAAGCGCACCCGCCATGCCAGCAAACGATTCGGCGCCGATGGAATTGAAAGACCCCTCAACTGAATTTTTGGCCCAGCGCAAGTCAGCGGCAGAAAAATTGAGCGAAGACGCTGTCGTCGGTGGCTCTGGACCGAGCGTGACATACACCATCGCATTGCCGTTTGATGCGCCGAGCGACGACCAAGTCCGGCGCCGCGCCCGTATCGCATCTTTTGATGCGCCGACAAAGTTTGTCTTTCAAACTCAACCCATCGCATCCGAAGGAGTCTTTCTTCGAGGCACGCTGACCAACGCAAGTCCATTCCAACTGCTGCCAGGTCGCGCATCTGTTTTTGTCGGCGCCGACTATGTGGGAGCAACGCCGTTTGTAGGTGCTGCACCCAAACAAGAATTTGCTGTTTTCTTTGGGGCAGATCCTGCGGTCACTGCACGGCGAGAATTGATCAAGAAGGAAGACCAACAATCTGGACTCTTCGGCGGAGGGCTTGATACTGTCAGCGATTATCGCGTGACGATCGCCAACGGTACAGGTCGGCCGATCGATATGGAATTGTTTGATCGACGACCTATTAGTCGCAGCGACAAAATCGTGGTCAATATTTCCGCAAGCAACTTGCTTCTCTCCAAAGATGCTGATTACATCGCGACCCAATTCCCTCAGGGAATTTTGCGCTGGGATCTTGCGATTCCGGTCACGCCTTCAGGAAGCGAAGGGACTGTCGTCACTTGGACAGTAGTGGTCAGTCGATCAAAAGACATCGAGATTACGCCGCTGCCAGAGCAATAATTTTGCTTGATTGCCTTACGGCTACCAGCCTGAGGTCCACTGGCTTTATGTCCACCAGGGCGTCGCTGGTGGTTCCTCGATAATCGCATCTTTGAGAAATCGAACTGCTCGACGAAATCCTTCGTCAACGCTCAAGAGCGCATCTTCATGTTCGATCGATAGAACGTGGTCATACCCCTGCCGCCGAAGCATCGAAACAAACGGCTTCCAGAACTCGTGACCATGACCATCTCCGCATGTTCTGAAATTCCACGAACGATTGTTCAATGCGGAATATGGTCGCGCGTCGAGATATCCATTGCGTGGTCCTTCGTGTCGATCGAGTTCGGTGTCCTTCGCATGAACATAAAACAAAAGTCCCGCTTCGCCGAGAATTTGTGCTGAAAGAATCGGATCGATCCCCTGCCAGAAGAAATGTGATGGATCGAGATTCGCGCCAAGAATCGGTTTGCCTTTGATCCCCGATGCCGCCATTGCGCGCTGTGAAAGTTCGATGATTGTTCCAGGGTTGTATGCGCAAAATCCAGGATGGCCCTCCCACGCTGTGCGAACTCCGTGCGTCCGACAGAGCTTCGCTTGCGATGCCCAATACGGAACAAGTACATCGTCCCATTGATATTTCAAAGTGTCGCTGAAGTCCGTTGGCCACGGGCAGGTCACCCAATTGGGAGTCTTGTCACCCTTCGCTCCACCTGGACAACCAGAAAAAGTGATCACGATGTCGGTGCCTAATTTTGGTGCCAGCTTCACTGCCGTGACAAATGCGTCATGATGAATCTTTGCAATTGCACGATCTGGATGAACCGGATTGCCATGAACGGCGAGTCCCGAGAGTTCCAAACCGTGGTCTTTCAAAAGCGACTTGATGCGATCCTGTGAACGGCGATCGGCCAAGACCTTCGAAGGCTCGAAGAATGGCTTGCCTGGATATGCACCCACAGGCAATTCAATTGCAGCGAGTCCATTCTCTGCGCAGACCCGAACAACTTCCTCAAGTGGTCGCCCTGAAAAGAGCGCTGACATGACTCCAAGTTTCATAGTGTGGGCAGAGTATCCCGTACAATGCGCCAAGGGAATATGCCCTTATGAAAAAGTGTTTTTCAACCATCCTCCGTTCTCTTCGCATTGGAGCGATCCTTGCCGCAATCCTTGCCGCAAACATAAAGGGCTTTTCTCAAGACCCTTCCGCAACAAAGAGCGTTGATCCACCAGCGGTTTCTCCACAGACGACTCCTGCAGTTGCGCCAGCTGTACCAACAACGACAGCCGAGCCAGTTGCGACTCCCACAACTCCTCAACCTCGACGAGTGCACTTAATCGTCGATCGCAAGACAGAAGCAGGTGGATTCGTTGTGTACGAAGATGAGAATCAAATCACGATCGAGCGCGATGGGAAGAAGCAGGACTTTAAAAAGGATGACATCATTGACGCGATTCAACTGATTGACTTGAAACAACCTTCTATGGCAGTTCTGTATCGCCGTGACGGCAGCGCGGTTCAGATTCAATTAGTCGCAGATGACTTTGATGAAGTCCGCCATATGCTCGGAAAAACTGTTCGGACAATCCCTCGATCAGAGGTCTATCGAGTTGGGCTCATTCGGTCTTTCGAAGAAAGCTATGAGGCTCTCAAGAAAACGATCCATCCAGAAGACGGCATTCGAAGACTTTCATTTTGTGATTGGCTTATCAGCGAAAAGAAATATGCACTCGCGCGAACTGAACTTGTTGCTCTCGTTGCGGACACGAAAATGCCCGAAGCCGTCTTGCTCCTCAATCGTGTTGATGCCCAACTGGCTCTCATGAAAGGAAATGTATCGAAAAAGATTCAACCCCCTGAAAACACAAGCCCATCAAACGTTTCAACCAACACACATTTATTGCCCACAAGAATTTTGACCGACGACGAAGTGAATCTCATTCGGGTCTACGAAATCGATTTCGATAATCCGCCACGGATCATCATCGATCCCGCGGACGCTCGTGCTTTCTTTGATGATTTCGGTTCAAGTCCGCGGATTCCTCCAGATGCACCAAGTCGAAATGCCTTGGTCGTGGGAGATCCAATGAAGATCGTTCGGCTTGCCTTTGAATTGAAGGCTCGGGATTTTTACACCAAAATTCGAGTCGTTGGCGATCCTGCAACTCTCGGTCTCTTTCGTCGCAATGTGCATGACTCTTGGCTCATCCCAAATTGTGCAACCAGCCGCTGCCATGGTGGACCAGATGCGGGAAAGTTTTTTCTCACAAACGAAAATCACGCAGAGGCGAGAGTGAGATACACAAATTTGCTCAATTTGCTTTTGGGAAATTCGAAAGATATTCCACTCGTCGACTTCACTGATCCAAACCGTTCAATCTTGATTCAATATGCACTGCCTAGTGAAGAGGCAACGACCCCTCATCCACCGGTGAAGGGCTGGCGACCAGTTTTTGGACGCAAATTGAATCCGGAAAAACTTGCAAACACACTTTCGTGGATCCGTTCGATGTATCAACCGCGACCTGTTTATCCCATCGAGTACCAGCCCCCAGACTTGCGAACCCCCACCCCAGGAACTCCTGCCGATGCGGACGAGCCCACTCGATAGAGCACTTTGCGCTTATTCAGCGTAGACTGCTAAATCTTCTTCTTGGAAAAATATGAAACGAACATCGATCCTTTCAATCTGCTCTCTCTGCACAATGCTGGCAAGTTCTGCATGCGAAGATCCTTCCGTCGCTATTCAAGATCGGGCAGAGAAACAGATTCGTGATGGCGGTGAAAAGATCTCACAAGTTGCCCATCAAGCAAGCATCGACCGAGTCGCAGCCGCCGAAGAGATGCGCAATGCAGGTTCGAGATTGTCGAATGTTTCAGGTGCAAGTACGACCCAGAAAAATATTGCATCCAGCCTGCGTGCAAATGCCTTGACTCAGGCGGCTTTGCTTGAAATTGGAAAAGCAGACCAGATTGAAAGTACGAATCGATCGAGCAGAATGCTTGCCAACGGCCTTCTTCAGGTGGTCGACGATATTCATATGACCCTTGCCGCCCAAGACACCAAGGGAATTGCCGATGAATCCCAAGTCCTTAAGCCGAATTTGGCGAATGCTGTAAACGAACAACGTGAACATGAGTCACAGCAGATCATCCTCACAACTAAACTGGCAGATTTGCGTGCGGTCAATGAGGTTGCGCTTGCTGATGCTCAAACTTTGCTTGCAGAAGCAGAGGAAATTCGAATTCGAGGATTGCGTGCTCCACGAGGTGAGATTTCAGTTCTCGCGGAAGAAGCAGGACGCAAACGTGATGAGGCTCGCGCAAGTCAAACGACAGCTGAGGATGCTGATGTCAATGCAATGGCTCAGGAATCTGTCCTCCGACTGCGTGCCGGCGAAGCACTCAGCGCTCAACTTCGGGCGCGGGCATTTCAGGGAGCACTTGATGTACTTGGAGAGTTGTCATCGATTCAGAATGCAACAGAATTACAGGAAAACACGATATCTGATTCGCTCAAAGATTCAATTCTGAAATTGGTTGCCGCGTCGAATCCAGACGAAGATTTGGAGTTGAAGGGTTGCTATGAACGAACTTTCTCTGATCTCGAAAATGCTGGCGCCGCCGCTCAGTTAAGTCAACCAAAGAATAGTTCGAACTTCAGTATCGCTGCAGCAAAAGCTCGAGCACTTTTGATGCGCGGCGAAGGTGAATTCCAACAAGCGCTTCTCTATCGAGCGCTTGCGATGAGCCCCAGTATGAGTCAGTCTGAAGATGGATTCAAAGCCAATGCTGATGCTTGGCTGACCAAAGCACAAGCCTCGACCAAGGAAGCGATCGATGCATACACCGCGCTGCAAGAAGTTCTTGCCAATAGTGGATCAGAGAGTCCATCCAAACAAGCACTTATCGTGACCGTTGAACGAGCACTTAAGATTGCGATGCCAACCTTTGAACTGGTGGCTGTAGCGCCAACAGAGGTTGCCAACAAAGATGAAAGCGCCGCGCCTTCGGAAGTGCCTGCTGAAGCTTCCGAAGAAACGACCCCCGCAACTTCCGAAAATGCATCGATGGCATTTCCATTCGCCACTGCAGAGGATCTCGCCGCATTCTTTGCTTCCTCCAAGCGTGACCCTGCATTGACAGCGCGAATAGATGAAATTTTGATTGCGATCACTCCCGAAGGACAAGAACTCGCAACAACTGCTTTTGGAGCGGTTCAAGCGATCGGGAAATTGCAAGTTGCGATGCAGGAAAAATTCGGGAGTTCCAATCTTGGCCCTCTTTCTGCAATGATTGGTCAGGGTTCGCAAGCAACAGTCTCTGATGCGACCGAAAAAACAGCGACAATTGATATCAAGAGTGCACAAGGTGCGCTGTCTTTTAAGGCTGCACTTTCGGACAATGGATGGATGCTTGATCTGGATTCAACCGCGGTTGAAATGGATGAAACCATGAAAGCGCAAATGTCCGCAGCTGGCGCAATGATGGGCACTCTGACTCAAGGGTTGACACAAGTCACGGAACGAATTGAAAACGGTCAACTCAAGAGCGCCCAAGCTGTTCAAGGTGCGCTGATGATGGCCATGCAGAAGTTGATGGGTGGTATGGGCGGCCCTGGTGCCGGCGCCCCCCAAGACGACAACACCCCAACCGAAAACTAGGCTGAACTTCGGCCAAAACATAGCCGAATCGATTCTGCGATTTGATTTTGTGATTTGAATCTTTGTATTGCAGTGGTGTGCAGCGGAATGATTCTCCCCACAGCTCAACAAGTATGCAGTTGCGCAGTTGTTTGCGTGGAAAGTTCAATCCAATTTTGCTGGCTGATTCAGCCGATCCAATACTTCCCGCGCAGCTTCTCGAACCATTGGGTCTTCATTTTCATCACGAGCGATCCGCCGCACAATTCCACCAACTGGATCATCACTCGACCGCCGTAACACCTCCAGCGAACACCACACCGCGTTGCGCCGAACATGCTGCGCGAGAACTCGATTGAGCGCACTCGGTCCAAATGCTGCGCGACGAGTCGGCTCGTCCCAACCAAGAACCGCGCGCAAAGAAAAGGCCGCATTTCGCCCGTCATATTCTGGATGAATTCCCATTCGAAGCGACAATCTTGTCGGCTGATTGTGCGGACAAACCTCTTGGCAGATATCGCATCCCAAGAGCCAGTCCCCCACTTTTGCCGCTGACTCTGGATCGGGCCGCACACGCTCTTCAAGCGTGATTCCACTGATGCACTTCGTCGCGTCGACCGACCAAGGTGTGATTGCACTCGTTGGACACGCATCAATGCAGCGCGTGCACGATCCACACGGATCACCACGATGCGACAGATTTGGTGCTGTTGCATTCAACTTTGCGGTCGTTACGTATGAAGCGAGTAAGACCCACGAACCAAGTTCTGGCAAGATGAGCAGCGTGTGCTTGCCGCATTGACCAAGTCCCGCTCGCTCCGCCATTTCACGCTCCATAAATGGTTCAATATCGCAGCAAACTTTCCCCCGCGCTCCTGGAAGCGCCTCTTCCATTTCTCGCTGCAATCTTCGCAATCTTTTCTTGATGCGTCGGTGATAATCGCGTCCGCGTGCATAACGCGCGGTTCGTCCCGCGGACTCGAATTCGCCCGTTGCAGGATCGACGACTTGTGCAGGACGTTGATCAGGTCGACCATCGTGATATCGATCAGCAACCACCACAATGCTCTGCGCGCCAGGTACAAGCTTGCGCGGATCAAGTCTGACTGAAATATTTTTACTCATCCACTCCATCGATCCATGATGCCCCGCTGCGAGCCAAGCATGTAACTCTTCGCCACGACTGCTTTCTGCCGCATCACAAATTCCCACTGCTGCAAATCCAAGCGAGCGACTTCGAGCGAGTGCCCACTCTGTCAAAGCCGATGCGTCTGATGGATCGGTTGGACACGCGATCTCATTCATGTCAGACATTTTCAAAGGCCCAGCATTCGCGCGAGCCCCGCAGGTGGAACATCCGCGATCAATCCATCAATCTTGGTCGATCCGTTGAACGCGGAGCATCCGTCAGCAGCCAAATATCCGCTGCGTACGGCGCCCTCCATCGTCGCGGGCCAGCCCGTATCACACCAATCCCCAGCGAGCAATAAATTATCAATTCCTCCGCGGATTCCATCACGAACAGCGCTTGGTCGCAGGTCATCAATTCCTGGCGTGCATGCAAATGTTGCGCGTTTTTCCTTGACAGCGCGAAACGCAATGGGATCAAGGCCACGCGTGTTTGGAAGCGCCCACTGCACATCGTTCATCACCTTGACGACGATATCGGCCTCATCAAGTTCCATCCATTCATCTGCTGCGCTGATGACGGCATGAACATGTGAACGCCCCTGCGAGTCCACGCCTTTATCAAAGAGCCACTGCGTCGCACGGCCTGGCAAGACGATGTGAGGAGTTTGCATAATCGGCTGATCGAAAAAAAGATGCACCCCAAGAATTGGGCTGAATTGAATCTCTTCCAAACGCGCGAGTCGAACATCTGCCGCGCGCATTGTGTCAGAGCAAAGTTTTGCCAATCGATCTGGTGGAACGGATGCGATCACTGAAGATGATTCGACCATTCCCTCATCGGTCACAACGCCTGTGACGCGCCGACCATCGAATGCGAGTGCGAGTGCGCTCACTCCCATTCGAAGTTCGCCGCCACAAGAACGGAGAATCTCCTCCGCTGGGTCATAGAGCGACAAGAGAGGAACAGACGAGAGACCCATCACTGGACTCCACGAATCCTGCAGAAAACCCTGCTGAAAGACATACATCGCATAGAACGCGTCGGTCCGATCACATGGGACATTGCATGCGCTAGTGATGACTGGCTCCCAAAAAAGTTCACACGCGGCACGCGTCTGTTTGGTCTCGTTCAAGAACTCTCCAAAAGATCTTCCACGCCATCGCTCTCGACCTTCGCGTCCCAAGCGAATCAATCGCCACATCGCTCGGGCAATCGACCGCTTGTCTGCGACACCAAGAAATTTCATGCGTAAAAAACTGATTGAGAAATGTCCAGGTGCGGGAAGTCGTCCCGGCATCATCACATCTGGCTCGTATGGAGGATTTGCCCACCAGATACGAGGATGCCACTGCACGCTTGTGAGAACTCCAAGTCGGTCATAGAGATCAAGCAAGTTGGTGCAACTTCCCATCAACACATGCTGACAATTGTCGAGCATTTCTCCACTGCGAGGATCGACGAAACTCGTCGCTCGTCCACCAAGTTTCTTTTTGGATTCCAGCAGCACCACGCGTTCGCCTGCATCGACAAGGCGAATTGCGGCGGCGATACCTGCCAGTCCGCCTCCAACGATTGTGATCGGTGGCTTCATGACTTGCGGCCCATGCCGCGAGCACGAAGCGCGATCATCACTTTGCGTATCGTCGGCAATGAGACACGCTTGCGCGAAATTTGCGATGGATCACGGGCAATTCGCTCGAGAAGTTCACGGTAAATCTCGGTGAGCGCCCAAAGCGTCGGTCGGCACATTGGATCGATCATCGCATCAAGCGGCTGACTTCGCACGAAATGTTCGCGGGCACGGTCGATCATCGCGCGCATCAACTGTTCGCACTGAGCGGGCTTTGACCACGCGCACAAATCTTCGGCGGTGATTCCAAATCGATCAAATTCTTCTTGAGGAAGATAGACCCTTCCAAGTCCAACATCTTCAACAACATCGCGCAAGATATTCGTCAATTGAAACGCGATGCCACGATCAACGGCAAGTTCGAGCGCGCGCGGATCTTCGAATCCCCAAATTCGCACGCAAACTGTTCCAACCGTACTTGCAACCTGACAGCAGTAGGCGCGCAATTCGTTCCAGTCCGCAATTTTTCGAGGCTGCAAGTCCGCGATTTGACCATCGATCATGAAATGAAAGTCGTTCGCGTCAAGAGGGTATTCCCGCGCCACCGCGGAGAGCGCAATCCAAAGTGGTTTTTCCGAGAGTGATCGCCCCGCAAGCGCATCAACTGTGGCGGATCGGAAAGAATGAATATCGTTTTCGCCAGAGTTACTTCTGCAATTGGCGCTGATCTGGGCACCAGAAGCTTGGCCATCAACGATGTCGTCCGCTTCGCGCATCCAAGCATAAATCGCATACATCGCAGAACGCCGAGGTTCTGGGGTCAAGCGAAGTCCCCAGTAGAAATTCCCCGCGCGCGTTCGAGTGATTTCTTTGCAGACTGCAACTGCTGCGCGAGTCTGCGCATCACTTTGCAAAGCGCTTTGTGCGATCAGACTCATTTCACATCTGCTCCGATTTTTCTAGTGGCCCATCGAGCACGCAGCACCAACGAAACTTTCGCCCACTTGGAAAGTCGCGGACGAGAGAGACATGTTTCATAATTCCAATTCTCAATCTGGCGAAGCGTTCCTGTGCCACCTTGAAGAAAGAGCCAAATCAACGGTCGGTTATCGGGTTTGAGCATTGGCAATAACGAAGATCCAGATTCAAAGAGCCCCCACGTTCGAAGGGTCAACTCTCGCATTGATTCTCGCCATGACTGGAGAAACATTTGATCTGGAGCGTATCCCTGCCGACAAGTCGAGACAAGCCTTTCCTCGAATTGTTCGACTTTCCAATATTCACGCGGCACATAGATGCGATCCCGTTCTAGGAGATCGCGACGCGCATCTTGCCAGTGATTGGTCAGTTGGAGCGCAGTGCAAATCGCATCGCTGCATCGCAAGCATTCTTCGTCGCGCCGTTCGCCAAGCAACATCAGAACCAGCCGCCCCACTGGATCTGCGCTCAATTTGCAATATCCGATGACTTCGTCCCATGTTTCGTATCGCGTCTTTATCTGATCCATCTCGAAGGCGCTGATCAAGTCATCGAACGGTTCTTGCGGAAGTGAATGGCGTGAGATGACTGGCATCAACGCAACAAAGATCGGGTGACTTGCGTGACCTGCGAAACATTGATGCAATTGATCACGCCACCAAGCCAACAACTCCGTGGAGCGCTCGCGACTATCAGTTTCATCACCAAGATCATCGGCGGCTCTGCAGAATGCATAGACAGCAGAAAAATCATCGACCAAAGAAGCTGCGACGAAGCGACTGAGCACGCTGAAGTTCTCACCGTGATTTTGCGTTAAATCCTTACACCATCGCTGAGCCTCTGCCAGCGACGCTGTTCGCGAACTCGTCGGTCCGAACTCCGCGAGCGCAACCGTTCGATCTGCCTTCGTCGCATTCATATGATTCCATAGGCTACACCGACAAAAGAGGGATGAACGGCTATGATGTGATGCTCGTGAAGATCCTTCTCGCCAATCCCCGTGGTTTCTGCGCCGGCGTCTATATGGCAATCGATGTGGTCGACCAACTGCTCGATCTTTGTCCCGACGAGACGATCTATGTCTTTCATGAAATCGTGCATAATCGACATGTTGTTGAACGATTTCAAAGACGCGGAGTCGAGTTCGTCGAATCCATCGCTGAAGTTCCAGACGGCGCAATTGTGGTCTTCAGCGCGCATGGAGTCAGTCCAGCAATTCGCCACGAAGCGAAAGCAAAGAAACTTGCTGCGATTGATGCGACATGCCCACTCGTCACCAAGGTGCACGCAGAAGCAATCCGATACGCACGCAAGGGATTTCAAATTCTGCTCGTTGGACACCGACATCATCAGGAAGTTGTTGGAACTCTCGGCGAAGCTCCTGAAGTAATGCAGGTCGTGGAGAAACCTTCTGACATCGCCAGTTTGACCATCTCCGATCCAGACAAGTTGGTCTATCTCACTCAAACAACGCTTTCCCTTGATGATGCAAACACAATCATTTCCGCACTCAAGGTTGCATTCCCTAATATCAAAGATCCGCCAGTCAGCGATATTTGTTATGCCACAACGAATCGCCAAATGGCCGTGCGAGCCATCGCACCCAAGTGCGACCTCGTCCTCGTTGTCGGGAGCGCGAATTCTTCCAATTCAGTTCGACTGACTGAAATATCTATGAATCTAGGCACTCCTGCGCGATTGATCGATGACCGAAGCGAAATGAAAGCCGAATGGTTTCTTGGTGTTGAAACGCTTCTTGTCACTGCCGGAGCGAGTGCGCCAGAAGATCTTGTGCACGATTTGATCGAAGATCTCGTGCGTACTCACGGAGCCGAAGTCGAGCAACACGATGTCTGCCACGAAGAAGTCGAGTTCGGTCTGCCTGGAACACTCAAGACAATGATGCGTGCGCGTGGAGTTGATCCCGCTGGCCGTCGGATCGTGCGCGGCGATGAAGGTTCTCGCTTGCACGAGTGGTTTGCCAAGCACAACATTCCTTTCCGTACAGTCGACTTGACGGTACAGGGATCAGCAATTCAAAATTGACCGCTCCAGACGATTCCATCCTGCCGACGAATCCGCCGACCGATCAGCCAATAGAATCATCGGCAGATCAGTCCAATTCTCGCAGTCATGAGAAGTCCAATATGGCGCACTTCTTCGACTTGAATCAGGAGAAGCTTGCCGCATGGGTGATTGAACACCGTATGCCGCGTCATACAACCGATCAGATTCTTGATTGGGTTTATCGCAAAGGCGTTTGCGATCCCGCGCAGATGACCAATCTTTCGCGAGGTCAGCGGGCATACTTGGCAGATCACATTGCGTTCACCCGTGGCCGCACAGTCGCGCATCAATCCGCAAGCGATGGCACGCAGAAGTTGCTTGTGTCATGGGCGCAAACTGCTGAACCAACGGAAACAACTGGGACACTCCCTATTGTTGGTCAATCAAATGTTGCGCGCGGCCAAGAAACAGAATGCGTGCTGATTCCAGCGGAATCTCGGCGAACTGCATGCATTTCCAGTCAACTTGGCTGCCCAGTGGGATGCAAATTCTGTGCATCAGGCATTGGCGGGCTTGAAGGAAATCTATCGGCTGGACAAATCATCGAACAGGTCTTTCAACTTGGACAATTGAAAGGTGTTGATCGAATCTCGCATGTGGTCTTCATGGGAATGGGCGAACCTCTCGCAAATTATGCTGCAGTCACCGATGCGATTCGAACGCTCAATGCACCATGGGGATTTGGAATTAGCGCCAGACGCATCACACTTTCAACTGTTGGATTGCCGATGGCGATTCGCAAGTTCTGCGACTTCGAGATTCCTGTGACACTTGCGCTGAGTTTGCATGCACCAAACGATGCGCTTCGCAGAGAGATCATTCCGTGGGCAGAATTCAGCACAGTCGAAGAATTGCTTGATGCGTGCGACGAATGGTTCACGAGAACTGGACGCGAGATCACGTTGGAATACATCTTGCTTGGTGGAGTCAACGATCGACCAGAACATGCTGAAGAACTTGCATTTCATGCGAAGCGCATCCATGCCAATGTGAATCTGATTCGATACAACGAAGTCCGAGGCATGCCATATCAGCGCCCTTCGACCGAAGATGTCTTGCGCTTCCAAAACATTCTTCGCCAGCGCGAGGTCAATGTGCACATTCGAGCAAGTCGCGGCCGTGATATCGCCGCAGCTTGCGGACAATTACGACACGAACACGCCAGTAATGTGCGGCCTGTCTGAATTGTCCCTTTTGGAATTCGCTTCAGATTAAAGTTGAGCAACTTCCGGCGCAGGCAACGCCCCACAATTCAAGGCGAATTGTTCAATTTCCGCGGCGGTCATCTTGCGGATACTTCCGTCGATTGCGGCATCGTGAACACGGCGCGCGAACTCGATCCACGCACTTCGTCGTGCGACATCGACCGCTGCGCGAGCAAAAAGATTCTGCATCATCTCGCGAACCGCGCGTGACTGAAAATTTCCACGCAGTCCCATTGGTATGAACGGCAATGTCGTTCGCAAAATCTGATCGGGCCAGTCGCTTGACCGAAACTCGACGACCCATCGATTGCTTGCCAACCGAATTTCCAACCGGTGCAAATAACGCCGCCGTATTTCGTCACCGCGCGCAAGATGCACACCGAGCGTTTCGCGTATGCGGTGACTTTGATCGAGGCTTGTCGTAAGCGCACCGACATACCAAAGATCACGAATCAGAAAGCACTCCGCCAACGGCAGAATCGCCAGTCGCGCGAGTTCTCCAGAGTCCGCTGGATCATCATTGCGGCGCAGATCGCTGATGCATGCGGCAAACTGAGTTGCGTATTCGAATCCCCCCCACATCTCGCAACGACGCATCGCCATCGCGAAATCACGCATTGCTTCGCGGCCATGTCGAGTATTCGAAAGTGGTGTCAACTGTGCCAACATTGCCGCGACCGCCTTGCGAAGTCTTCGACCTCGACTGCGATCTCGTCTTCCACCAAGTTGACGATCGGCGCTCACGCGTCTGGCAAGTCGAAGCGTGTCTTCAGTCGCCTTTGATTGCGCAGTCATCTTCGCTGTCGCGCCTGGGGATTGATCTGTTTTTGCCGCCAAGATTCGCCCAAGCTGAATTGCCTCGAAACTTCGCGCAAATCCTCGTAATTCCATACGGCGAGCCGCCTCTTCCAACGCTTCGATCGACACAGGAATGAATCCTCGCTGAAATGCAATTCCAAGTGCGACCAAATCGCAGAGCCGATCCGTCAAGAAGATTGCTCGCGCCTCGGTGACGATATCGATGAGCACACGTCGATCTGGATGTGTCGTGACTTCCGCAACCGACGGAAGTCGGTTCGCCGCCTGCTGAATCTCCGCATCAATTTGATCTTCGAGTGGACAAATGTTTGCGATGATCGCTGTACGCAGCGGATCAGCAACTCGAAGTTGTGCATCGGTGGCAATGGCGCGAATTGTCTCGACAGGATCAATTCCAATCACAACATCTGCTTCACCATATGGAATCTGAGTGGTGAAACTTGCAAGCTCGGCGAGATGCACTCTCCCTCCATCATCAACAACACTGGGCGATTCTTCGTCCATCCGTGTAAAGACCAACTGCGTCCAAGCACGACGGCCAGGCCCAATGGGAACACCAAGATGCGTCCAATCAACTCGGAAACCCATCTTGCGACCAGCCTCCGCCAATAATTGTCCCGCCACTCCAGGTGCGTCGCCGCGAAATCCTGCAAGATGTATGCGCCACATTCCTTGCTCTGCGTGCAGCGGACGCGGCGGAGTCATCCGAACTGAAGTTCGCAACTCATCAATTCCAGCGGGAGGACGAGTGCGAACGATTTCAACCTGTTCGAGCAGCGATTCGAGCTTGAAAAACACTCCTTTTGCCCCAGCCACAATTGAACGCTCGACAAGTGGTTCGGATCGAAGCGGATCGGATCCACGCAAAAGTCCCCGCGCAACTTGAGTCGCAAGTCCAGGGTCACGAAGTTCGCACGCGTTATCCGCAGGAAGAACAAATCGCTGGAATCGAAGAAATCCATCGCGATCAATTTCTCGCGCAGTGCGATCGAGTGCTGTGATGTTGCGCCGTGGCGGCGGACCATCACGCGCAATCACAATCGTCAACGCTGTGGACTCCGCCGCCATCACAATCCCATCGCGAAGCGCCTCGCTGTCGTTGATATCGAAACGCAAAAAAGTCAAACTTGTCTCTCCCACTGTTCCCGAAGCAGCTCGAGCGATGCGCTCGATGTCAAGATTTGCATCATCACCAAAATCACAGACAACAATAATTCTTGGATTTGATTCGAACTCCGCTTGTTTCACTGCGCCAATACCTTCGCGCCCGAAGCGGCGACCATCCCATGTTTCGACGGTGCAGATCACATCCGCACTCGGCGGCGATTGACGATCATTCACAATCACTCGACGCAGTTGATCTGGATAGACCCGTGCTGCAACAATCGCAGCGGCTTCTTCGATTGCACTTGCGATCACATCGAACGCTGATCCAATACCAATTCCCGCACTTCTGCGAGGCAAGTCTATTGTTGCCACCCACGCTGGCACCCGCGCAAGTCGTTCATTCAACTGCAATCCTGGGCGAATTTCATGCAACAAACGCACGACACGACGAGTAAGCAAACTTGTCCTCAATCCATCGTTGATGCCAAGCGGTTCGACATCGCCTGCAGCGGGCGGCATCGAATTCCACCAGACTTGCGCAGGCACCCCACCACTTCCACGCATCGATTCGGCAATTGCGACAATTCGAGTCGCAACCGATCCTGGTCGAGCCTCGACAAGAATGACGTGATGGCAACGCTCCAAGATTCGAATGACAGCGGCATGATCGATTGGTTCGATGACCGTCAATCGAAGCACTGGCACTCGCCCCGTCATACTCATTTCATCGAGCAAGTGACGCACTGCGACAGCGCTTGCACCAATAGCAAGAAAACCATACTGCTCTCGTTCTCCGGGATTCGGAAGATGCTCGAGCCGATTCAATTCGAGTCCGCGAATGATTCGCAGCGGATCGGCGGAGTCTCCCAGTCGCGGCGCTTGCTTGCGGCGCAACCAGGCATCGTGATCGACCCGAGAAACTTGACGATTGGGAGCCACAAGAAGCGTGGAACCCGAGCGCAAGATCGACACATGAATAATGAGCGCCGACGGACGACGAGTAGCGCGAGACAATCGAAGAACTTCATCGCATCCACTGCGTACTCCTGCGATATCGCAAGGTTCGACTGCTGTGAATCCAGCGCGGCGGCTTATTCGACGAGGGCAGGTCGCCTCAACGGCGAATGGGTTGTCCTCCATCACCACGCAAATACCTGCCGATTCGCCAAGGGGCGTCTGAGACAATTGCGCGAGTGACAAGACCACACTGTCCAATTCATCATTTGGAATCAGGATCGCGACGCGCCGACCACGCGCGGCTTCTTGTGCGGCAAGTTCGATTGCGCGTGAGGCATCCTGCACTTCAATAACTCTGACCCCATTGCGTTGGAGAATCAATTCATTTGCTTCCAACTCCGCCGCGCGGAAAACGGTGTCGAATGGAGCGCGCCTGACACCGAAAATCACATGGACATCAAGTTCGGTTTCAAGAAAACCTTTCAACATTGCCTCGGCCGCAGTGCATAGTGCTGATCCATCCACTCGCGCCAGCGGTGGAGACCATTGTGTCAATGCATTTGTTTCCGCCGACGAGTTCATTGTGGAGATCGTAGTCCCAACAGACGGAATGTCATCTTGTGCGTAATACTTCCGCAACAACGAATGCCAAGGCATTTTCGTCGTGATCTGGAGCACGGTGCTTTGCAAGAGCGGCGACGGCAGAATCCGCATTCGCAACTGCGAAGGATTGCCGCGCACCGCTGAGCATTCCAACATCATTCAGGCCATCGCCGACAGTGACTACTTGCGACTCATCAATCCCGCGCAACTTGCAGAGCCTTTGAATCATTAACCATTTATCAACATTCGCATCGAAAATTTCGAGCAAGTGCGTATCGATGCCAGCTGTGCCAAGTGCGACCAATGCAGGCCAATGCTTGATCGCAAGTCGCTCTGGAACTTCTTTGCGAATTGCATCTGCGACGAGAGCCAAATCGCTTGCGATCGCTACTGTTCCAACACGCAGAACATGTTCCAACTGCGCAGAGCGCTCGCTTGCATCATCGTGCAACTGTGGCACAGAGCGAGTCGTTACTGGATGCACTCCGAACCACCAGCGACTCGCTGCGTCAAGTTGTGCGTCGCCCACCAATAAATAGTCATATCCTGCTTGAGTCGAATCTTTCAAGAGATGAGCGAGATGTCCATGACGAATGAGACTCTCTGTGCAGTGGCTGACGAGATCGTGCGAAATCACGATTCGGTCTTCGCAGCGCCCGCTCGCGATGTCGTGGAGAGCGGCGCCACCAGCCGAAATAACCACTCCTGATCCCAGCACATCTTGTGCAATACTTTGACATTCAAGCCAAGAACGACCCGTTGCGAAAACGACTTCGATTCCAGCATCTTTCGCCAACTCAATCGCCTGTCGGTTCGCCAATGAAACTGAACCACTGCGATCAAGCAGTGTTCCGTCGAGATCAGTCACAAGAATCTTGCAGCGCATTGAATTCTTGCGTAATGGTACACTTCGACCCCTTATGGACCGCAAACGACTTGGCAACGTGCAACAAACCGATTTGACCGAAAGTCGAATCAACGACGACTTTCTTTTCTGGCTCAAGACCAGCGGACCGAATTGGCTTCTCGCCGTATTGGTCGTTGCATGCTTGGTCATGGGATGGAATTGGTGGAAGAATCGCTCGGCGCAAGCGCGCGATCTCGCATGGGCAGAACTCGACGCTGCGGATCTTCCATCGTCGCTGAAAGATGTCGCAGTCAAGCATGCTGATATTGATGCAGTCGCATCATTCGCATTGCTCAACGCAGGAGATCGATATCTGCAGAGTATCGTCACAGGGCAACGATTTGATCGTGAAGCAACAGCGACCGATGCGCAGTTGACACCAGCTATGAGATTGGAATGGCTCAATGAAGCCGACGGTCTCTATACAGAAGTCATCAAGAATGCACAGTCAAACCCGAAGAATGCCGCAAGTCGAGGATTTGAAGTGAGCGCACTCTTCGGACGCGCTGCGGTCGCTGAATCAAAGGGCGATGTTGCTGCCGCGAAGGTCTCGCTCGAAGCTGCGCAGGCTCTTGCAGGAACTGAATATCCATGGGTTGCGGGTCAAGCAAAGGCTCGCATCGAAACTCTTGGAGTGATTTCTTCGCCGTATCCGATTCCACCCGCACCACCCATTGCGGTCCTCCCTGATGGAACGCCATTGGATCTTTCCGGTGCTAGTTCGAATGCGGAGGCAGATGCCATGAAACTTCTCATGAGTGATGTTGCCAAGAGTGCTGCTCAACCAGCCAATGCACCCGCTCAAGAGCCAGCGCCAGTTCC
>SXGS01723170.1_pt1 | contig 46358 bp, 48 predicted proteins | sample 3174681 | NCBI WGS metagenome assembly SXGS01 (sample SAMN11356861, study PRJNA531348) | freshwater metagenome | isolation source: freshwater sample F1-80 | place: China: Fuxian Lake, Yuxi | collected 2017-12-25
GGTGTGGTTCAGGTCCTCGCGTTTGAGAATCAGCCGAATTCCGAGTTGCCGTCCGAGATTGTGACACTCCGTGAGAATCGAGGGACGACCCGCGTACTCCCGTTGTAGACGACTCAGCTCGGCTCGAAACTCCACATCATTCCACGCTTCATGAAAGGCCTGCTCGAGTTCCTGACACGCAGGAACCAAGGTTTCAGGGACGAACTGTCCACCGAACTCTCCGAAGCGACCTTCGGCACTGGGATCGGCGAGGGCGGTCACCGAATCACTGTACAAGTGCGTCGAACGCGGCCAACGAACTCTGCACGAAACGTCGAAGCTTCGTTGCGTCCTTGCGACCGGCTTCGCGTTCTACACCACTACATACATCCACGCCGTACGGACGCACCGTGGCAATGGCGTCGGCAACGTTGTCGGGCGTCAATCCGCCGGAGACGACACATCGCACACCTTTGGGAATGTTCGTCAGCAGCCCCCAGTCGTAGGTTTCTCCGGAACCAGGCGTGGGCGAATCGAACAGCACCACATCGGTGCGATAGCGATCGCATTTCTCCGCCTCCGGACTGCCGGCGACCACGGCCTTCATGACCCAACCCACATCGGCGGTGATGTCATCCACCATCGACACCGTTTCGCGTCCGTGCAGCTGCGCTCCCCGTAGACCTGCTTCGCGAACGATCCGCACCACCGTTTTGGGGTCGTGGTCTCGAAACACACCGACGGTGAGAACACCGGGCGGCAGTCGCTTCACGATGTCGGCAACTTTGCCGACGGTGACTTGACGCTTGGATGGCGCAAAGATGAAACCCAACGCCGTTGCCCCCATGGCCACGCTGAGCAGGGCGTCTTCTTCGTTCGTGATTCCACAAATCTTCACGAGCATGATGTTTACGAAGGTAGTGCCACCCGCAGTTCGCCGAGTGCCACTGCCCGATCGGCGCTGCGCACCAGATGTTCACCCACCAGAACGGCGCGATAACCGGCGTCGGCGCATCGCCGCGCATCGTCGGCACCCACGATTCCGGATTCTGCAACGGCAATGACGTTCGGCGGTATCCGTTTGGCCAAACGAACGGCGCGCTGCGCATCCACGTGAAACGTGTGCAGGTCGCGTTGGTTCACTCCGATACATGAGGCATTCACGGCAAGCGCCCGGTCCAGTTCCACCTCATCGTGCACTTCAACGAGGGCATCCAGCCCCACCTCCAGTGCCAGGCCGTGCAACTCGGAGAGTTCGCGATCATCCAGGGCCGCGACGATCAACAAGACGGCGTCGGCTCCCATCACGCGGGCGTCGATCACATCCAGTGGACACACCGTGAAATCCTTCCTGAGAACTGGCAGCGACACCGCAGCACGAGCCGAGCTGAGATCCGCGACGCTCCCGGCAAAGTGCGGTCCATCGGTGAGCACCGACAAACACGTGGCACCCGCGTTTTCGTATTCGCGAGCCACAAGTTCGGGCACCAGATCCATGTTGATGTCACCCTTGGATGGCGACCTGCGCTTGATTTCGGCAATGACCGCCAACTGCGGGGAGTTGGCGAGGGCGGAAGCGAATCCTCGCGCGGGAGCAACCGGAATCGTTCGACGAACCGCCTCCGGGTTCCGTTGATCGGCGGAGGCTCGGCGGCGGTGATGCGCAACGATGCCGTCGAGGTACGTCACCGCAACTAGAAACCGAATCGTTCGTTGAAGTGAGTCAACAGTTCGGAGATCGGTACGCGAACTTGCTCCGTGGTGTCGCGATCGCGCACCGTCACTGCATCGTCATTGAGGGTGTCGAAGTCCACCGTGACGCAACATGGGGTTCCGATCTCGTCCTGACGGCGGTATCGCCGACCAATCGCTTGCGTCTCGTCGAAGTCGCACATGTAGCGCGCCGACAACGACGCGAAGACTCGTTCGGCAACTGGTGAGAGCGTGTCCTTCTTCGACAACGGAAGCACGGCCACTTGGTACGGCGCGATACGCGGATGCAGACGCAGAACCGACCGCGGTTCGTCGTTCACCACATCCTCGTCGTAGGCGGCGAGCAGGAACGCTGCCATCGTGCGGTTCACTCCGGCAGCCGGTTCCACGACGTAGGGCACGTAGCGCTCGTTGGTGGCGGGATCGAAATAATCCAAGCGTTGGCCGGAGTGCTTCGAGTGTTGTGTGAGGTCGTAATCGGTTCGCTGAGCGATTCCTTCCAGTTCGCCCCAGCCCCACGGAAACAGGAACTCGATGTCGCACGTGCCAGCCGAATAGTGGGAGAGCTCGTCCTTGTCGTGCTCTCGTAAACGCAACATCTCGCGCGGGATTCCGTGTGCCACGTACCACTCCATGCGCTCGTTCTTCCAGTAGTCGTACCACTTGGAACTTTCCGCAGGCGGGACGAAGAACTCCAACTCCATCTGCTCGAACTCTCGCGTGCGAAAGATGAAGTTGCCGGGGGTGATCTCATTACGGAAACTCTTTCCCACCTGCGCGATGCCGAATGGGGGTTTCTTGCGGCTGGTGGAGAGCACGTTGGCGAAGTTCACGAACATGCCCTGGGCGGTCTCGGGCCTCAGATACACCTCGGCGCCCGCACCCTCGATCGGCCCGGCGTGGGTCTTGAACATCAGGTTGAATGCGCGCGCCTCGGTGAATGCGCAGCCCTTCATCTTCTGGGGGCAGTCACGCGTGTCGAGTTGGTCCTGTCGGAAACGACGCTTGCAGACCGTGCAATCCACGAGTGGGTCACTGAAGTTCGCCAGGTGTCCGCTGGCCTCGAACGTTTGCGGAGGGTTCAGGATTGCCGCGTCGATCAACACCACGTCGTTTCGTGTTTGCACCATGGATCGAATCCATGCGTCCTTCACATTGCGCAACATGAGCGCACCGAGCGGACCGTAGTCGTACGACGATCGAAAGCCACCGTAGATTTCGGCGCTCGGAAACGCAAAACCACGGCGCTTGGCCAAGTTGACGATGTGGTCGAGATCCTTGGCAGGCACTGGGTTCAGGCTAGTAGTGGAGTCGCTTACGGCTGCGGTGCTTCGAAGAGCGACGACGAGCGGATTCGACGCTCGAGATGATGTTCCATCGCACCTCTTGCGAACGAGACCACTTCCCTCACCGCTTGAACGGGCAGATCCTGACGACGCAGTACGGATGCGACTCGACCGTTCAGCACATCGCGCAACACCTCCAGCGCAGGGACGGAGATCGGCACCCCCCGCCGATGTTGCAGGCACTGCACCCCGCCACCCTGAACATCGATTGCCACGAGATCGTCGGAAGTTTCACACACCACGCACCGATCCACACGCGGCCCCACTCCTTCTTCCTCCAGCAGTCGTAGTTGCAGCGCAGGTAGCAGGAGTGCGGAATACGCCACGTTGAGTTGACGCAACGCGCCCACCAGCATGCGATAGAGGTGTGGACTCGGGGAACGGTCCTCGGACAGTTGTTCGACCACTTCGCACATCGCCAAGCCATCCGTGGTCGCCTCGAGATTGGCGCGAGTCGCCGTGGATATCTCCACCAGCTCCACTTGGTTGACGATGTCGAGTTGGCGCCCACGATAGAGCTGCACTTGTACGTGACTCATCGGCTCCAGACGCGAGCCGAACTTGGATGTGGTCTTTCGGACTCCCTTGGCAACGGCTCGTACCTTGCCCGAGTCCTGGGTAATCAGGGTGACGATTCGATCGGATTCACCCAATTTGTGCGTGCGCAACACCACGCCGACGTCACGATAGAGCGGCATCAGGAATCGATGCCACCAAATCGGCGATCACGTCTCGTGAAGTCGTTGATTGCCATCTCCAAATGCTCCGCATCGAGCTCGACCCACGGCACGTCCAGGAACACGAGTTCGGCGTACGCCAATTCCCACACCAAGGATGTCGGCATTGTCGTGGCATCCCCCAAGACGATGACCAGATCCGGCTCACTCGGAGCCGGTGCGGTCACTGCGGCTGACAGACGATCTTCGGTGACGTCACCCGATGGGGCGATACGTGCAGCCGCCTCGACGATTCGCAGCTGACCATCTGCAATGGGATCCACGATCACCGTCACACCACCTTCGGCCAGGATCACCATTCGATGCGCATATTGCACACCTCCGCAGGAGTCCCGCAACAGATCGCGTACGGCCTCGACCTCGAGCGTCGTTCCAGGTTGCGTGGGGACGATGGTTGCCCATTCCGCTCCACCTGCTTGCGCTGCGCGGGCAATCAGCGCGATGCGCTCTTGCCAGAGTGCAGTCGGCGTGGCCTTCCATTCGCCCACCGAACCGGCACACAGCAGCAGGTGGGACAATGACGCTTCAGTAACCACTGCTACATCCTCGCACTAGGAACTAGTTTCATACGGCACACCATGACCTCTCACGCGGCTGCACATTCCCCCCGCCTGCATGTGGCCTGCATCATGGACGGCAACGGTCGTTGGGCCAAGCGTCGCGGTCTGCCACGAACCGCCGGACACACCGCCGGTGAAGAAGCACTTGCTGCAGTGGTCCGTGCCGCCGCCCAACGGAACGTCGGATGGCTCACCGTCTTTGGCTTCAGCACCGAGAATTGGGTTCGCCCGCCTTCGGAGATTCGACACATTTTGGGTCTCCACCGAAAGCTCTTCGGGAGAATCGACGAACTCAACGCCAACAACGTTCGTGTCAATTGGATTGGACGACCCTTCGATGAACCGGGAGCACGAACTCCCTCATCGGTCCAAAAGGCGATCGTTCAAGCCATCGACGACACCAAACACAACACCGGCATGGTGTTGACGGTGGCGTTCGACTACGGAAGCAGGGCCGAAATCGCACGGGCAGCGCGCCGGGCGAGTGCTGCCTCGATTCCTGCGATCACTGCGGAACTCTACGATTCAGCGCTTCCACCGGTGGACGTGTTGATTCGAACGTCGGGTGAATCCCGGATCTCCAACTTCTTGCTGTGGCAGTCGGCCCGCGCTCGGGTGTACTTCACCGATTGCTCATGGCCCGATTTCGGCGCCACCCAACTCGACCAGGCACTCGCACTCGTGACGTCGCCAGCCGCATGATCTACAGCGGCGACCTACTGGTGTCCACATGACACCCGCCGCGAAAACGGCGCTCGCCCTCCTTGAGTCGGTCATCACGCGCCTCGAACATGCCGAACAACGCGAGGGGCAGGCCGACATGGTGCGTCACGTGGCCGACGCCATCCACACGGGCTCCACCCTGGTGGTGCAAGCGGGTACCGGTACCGGGAAGACCTTGGGCTATCTCGTGCCGATCTTGGCGGCTGGCCAAACGGCGGTCATCGCCACCTACACCAAGGCGCTACAAGATCAATTGGCCAGCGTCGACCTTCCGCTGCTCGAGGCTGCCTGCGCCGACACACCGGGCCTGCCGTTCTCGTGGGCGATGTTGAAGGGGCGCAACAATTACCTCTGCCGACAGCGAGTGTCGGAAATTGAGACCGGCCACGATCAACTGCAGCTCAACGACGTTCCTCGTGATGTGGTACGCGAGGTGGGCGATCTCATCGCGTGGGCCAACGAAACCGAATCCGGCGAGATCTCCGACGTTCCGTTCTCCGTGGGAGACGCCGCGTGGCGCAAGGTCAGTCTCGGCTCCGATGAGTGCCCCGGAGCAGCCAAGTGCGCGTTCGGTGAAACCTGCTTTACGGAACGAGCCAGGGAACGAGCCAGGAACGCCAACGTCATCGTGGTGAACTTCACGCTCTACGGACTCGACCTCGAGCAGGATCGCGAGTTCCTCCCCCACCACGACATCGTGGTGTTCGACGAAGTCCACGAGCTTGAGGACGTCATCAGCGACACAGCCTCGGTCTCGCTGACGGGTCGCATGATCGCAAGTGCGGCCGAATCGGCGCGTCAAGCACTCTCCAAACAAAAGCTCGCGAACGCGTTGGCAAAGACCGGCAAGGAACTCGACGAGGTGCTCGGGCAGTACGTCGGACAACGCCTACCGCAACCTCTTCCAGCCGACCTGGAGGGCACCATCAGTAATGCGGCACATCAGTGCGGACTGATTCACGACGAACTGCGCGCAACCATCAACGAAACACCAGAGTTGCTTCGCGCAACTGCCGCAATCTCACGCATGAACGAATCGCTCTCCAAGGTGGTGACCGGCGGTAGCAACATGGTGGTGTTCGTCACCGACGTTCGCGGTGCCGCGCGACTGACGGCTGCACCCAAACGAGTGGACCACGTGCTGAGTGAACTGTGGGATGACACCACGGCGATCCTCACGAGTGCCACGATTCCCCCTGGTTTGCCACGACGTCTCGGATTGACGATCGAGGACGACGACATCGTTCGTGTGGCTAGTCCATTCGACTATGCGAAACAGTCACTCCTCTATCTCGCCGACGACCTGCCGGCACCCAACGACGCTCAACGACCGGCGAAGTTGCAAGCACGCATCCGGGAGCTCATCAGTTTGTCCGGTGGTTCGGCGTTGGTGCTCTTCACCAGTTGGAACGTGTTGCGTGACACCGCCGATGCCCTCGATGGGAAACTCGGCAAAGGCATCACCCTCTATCGGCAAGACGACATGCCCAAGAAGGCGCTTCTTGCCGCCTTTCGTGACAACCATGCGTCGTGTCTCTTTGCGACGCGCGGGTTCTTCCAGGGTGTCGACGTGCCCGGTGACGCACTGCGTTTGGTCATCCTCGACAAGGTGCCGTTTCCGGCGATGAACGACCCGTTGCTCGATGCGCGACGCGACGAGGCGGGTAACTCCGCGTTCATGACCGTGGACGTGCCCATTGCCGCCGCATCCCTCGCCCAGGCTGCTGGCCGACTCATTCGTACGGCGACGGACCACGGCGTGGTGGCCATCCTCGACCCGAGGCTGTCCACCAAGCGATACAAGAGTGCCGTGTTGTATGGCGTGGCACACATGCCAGAGACCAACGACTTGCGGCAAGTGCAGGAGTTCTTCGCTAGTCGCCGGGCTTGAACCGGTAGCCCATACCGCGAGCAGTGGTGATGAACCGCGGTTCGTTCGGTGAGTCTTCGATCTTCACTCTCAAGCGCCGGATGTGCGCGTCAACCAAGCGGCTGTCGCCGAGATACTCGTAGCCCCACACTCGTTCCAACAATTGATCGCGACTCAACACGCTGTTGGGATGATCGGCAAACTCGATGAGCAAGCGCAATTCCGTCTTGGTGAGCGCAACCTCCCTGCCACCCTTCGTGACGACACCGGCATCACGATGCAGCTCGATGTCACCAAAGCGGGTCACATCCGGAATGCGCCCCGATGACTCGCGAACGATCCGTCGCAATGCTGCACGAATTCGTGCCGCAAGTTCCTTGGAATTCACCGGCTTGGTGACATAGTCATCTGCGCCCGCCTCCAAACCGGCAACCAGGTCGTGCGTGTCCGTTTGGGCGGTCACCATGATGATGGGGAGATTGCTCTTCGTACGGATCTCTCGACATACCTCGAAGCCCGAGATGTCAGGCAATCGAAGATCCAACAACACCAAGTCGGGATGCTCGGACGCAACCATCGCCAAACCCGTTCTTCCATTCGGCGCCTGCAGCATCTCGTAACCCTCGTCTTCCATGGCCAGGCTGAGGGCCGCCCGAATTCCTGCATCGTCCTCCACCAAGAGAATCCTCGCCATGGGTAGGCAGTCTGCCAAAGATCGACATTTTGTTACAGAAAACGCACACTTCCAACAACCTGCCGTCATCTACTTCCCGCAGTCTGATGACTGAGCCGGCGTGGGTCATGCTCCCCCTTGATCCCGCCGGCTCAACGGTGCGCCATGCTGGACGGGTGCCCGACGTGAACCACGGACCCCGAGTGCCGCGTGCGAACCGCATGCCGTCGCTGCGTCTCGGTCTGCGGGCACGCATCGTGATGTACTTCTCGCTGGCCACGTTCATCGGCGTGGTGATTCTGAGCGTCGTCACCTTTGCCGCAACCCGAAGCTACCTGCTCGACAAGGCGACATCGTCCGCACGAACGCAAGCCATCGCCAACGCGCAGTTGGTGCGCTCGCTGGTCGGCAATTCCCGAGCCGACGCCGGCGAAGTGGTCACCAATTTGCGAACCGAAGCGGGAGGATACGCGGTGTTGCATCTTGGCACCGAGGACCTCTTCTATGCACAAGCACCACTCCGCTTCACACAATCGAACCTGCCACCGTCGTTCGTGCGAAACGCGATCAACGGAGTGAGCGGCGTTCAGCGAGTCGAATTCAATGGTCGACCATTCGAAGCAGTTGCTGTTTCGATTCCGGTGATCGAAGCGACGTACTTCGAGGTCTTCCCGATCGACGATGTTGCAGACACCCTCGGGACCATCCGCAGCACGCTCATTGCCGCAGTACTCGGGATCACGATCGTCGCGGGCCTCATCGGGTTCTTGTTGAGTGGAAACGTCCTGCTCCCACTGCGACGCGTCACCGCTGCCGCCAAGACCATCGCCGAAGGTGCCCTCGAAACACGACTCGAGTCCGAGCGCGACCCCGACCTTCAACGTCTGGTGGAGAGTTTCAACGGTATGGCCGATGCGGTGCAGGAGCGCATCGAACGTGAGGAGCGTTTCGCCAGCGACGTCAGCCACGAGCTGCGGTCACCAATCACCTCACTGGGGGCCGCCGTTGGCGTGCTCCAGGCACGAGCCGACGACTTCTCCGAGCGCAATCGGCAAGCCATCGACATCATCGCCGCACAGATTCGCCGTTTCGATCGCACCGTCTTGGACTTGCTCGAACTCAGCAGGCTTGATGCACGAGCAGGCCAAGACCAACTCGAGGAACTTCATCTTGCGTCGTTGGTCGAACGAATCGCTGCACGGCATGGTTACGACGATGTCTTGGTGGTGTCCAACCTCGGCACGGATGACGTCGTGCTGGTCGACAAGCGACGCGTCGAGCGCATCCTGGTGAATCTCTTGGATAATGCCCGCGACCATGCGGGAGGAGCGTCCGACATCCTGCTGAGTAGCAACGACGACTACCTGCTGCTCATCGTCGACGACGACGGACCCGGTGTTGGCGTCAGTGAACGCCTGCGAATCTTCGAACGATTCGCACGCGGCACTGCCTCACGAAACAGCATCGGCAGCGGACTGGGTTTGGCGATCGTCGCAGAACATGCCCGTGCGGTCGGTGGTAGAGCGTTCGTCGAGACCTCCCCGAGTGGTGGGGCGCGATTCATCGTCACGATTCCGCGTATGGGTGCATCATCATGAATCGAATCTGGTTGCGCTCGGTACGCCATGCGACCCTCGTCTCCGTCGTCATCTTCAATTTCGTGCTCGTTGGTTGTGGACTTCCCGAGGAGGGCCGCTTCGTTGCCCTTCCCGCAAGCGAGCTCCCTGACGCGCTGACGGCAACGACCAGTACCAGCACCACCACCTCGGTGCCCTCCGAAACGGAATCGACCACCACCACCGTGACCGAAGTGCTCTATGACTCGGTCGAGTTCTACTTCGTGAGTGCCAACCGTGTCGTGCGTTCCGAACGTCGGATCGTCAGCCCCGCCACCCCAACCCAGGTGTTGGACACCCTGTTTGCAGGATTGGATTCCAACGCACAGACGGCCGGTTTGCGTTCGGCCCTGCCCCGCGGACTCACCGCCACGATCGAGGTTCGCCGCGGCGTTGCTCGAGTGGTATCGACCGCCCCATTTCTCTCCGAACTGGAGCCACTCGACCAGCGATTGGCTATCGCACAAATCGTCCTCACGCTGACACGTCGTCCCGGCATCGGGCAGGTGCTGTTCGTGGTCGATGACGTGGAGATCCAAGTTCCGCGCGGCGCAGGTGATCTCACTGCCAAAGGGGCAACCGTCACCTACGACGACTACCTCAGCGTGTTGTCCAACCGGGATTAGCGGGGTTTAGTAGCCCAAGCGCTCGATGCGATCGGGTCGCTGTTGCCAACCCTCGTCGACCACCACCACGAGTTCGATGTGGGTACCCGGCGCCAACTGCATGCGAACTGCAGTTCCCACTTCCTTCAGGACTTGCCCACCCTTGCCGATGACCATTCCCTTCTGACTGTCCCGCTCGACGACGATCTCACAACGGATACGGGGCCACTCGTACTCGGTCACCCGTGTGGCGATGGAGTAGGGCAACTCTTCACGCATGCGTGCGAGCAGCTCCTCGCGCACCAACTCGGCAACCCACAGCATGTCGGGTGTCTCGCGAACCATGTCCGCGGGATACAGCGGATCGCCTTCTGGTAGACGGGCAGCCAACCAATCCAGGAACACTCCGACTCCTTCGCCCGTCTTTGCAGACATCGGAAAATATGCCGCCGCGTCGAGCGCCGCCACGGCCGACAGTTGCTTCATCACCTTTGCGCGTGGTGCACGATCGATTTTGTTGACGATCACCGCTCCAGTCGTGAGGGTCATCCGGTCGGCGACGAATTGATCACCGCGCCCGAACGGCATCATTGCGTCCACCACCAAACACGTGATGTCCACTTCGCGACTTGCGTCGAGCGCCGTCGCATTCACGCGTTTGCCGAGTTCGCTCACCGGTTTGTGAATTCCCGGGGTATCAACGAACACGATTTGAGCATCGGCTCGATGCACGATGGCGCGCACTCGCGTGCGGGTGGTTTGTGGCTTCTCTGAGACGATCGAGACCTTACGACCGCATGCGGCGTTGAGAATGCTGGATTTTCCGACGTTGGGTCGGCCGACGAGGCTTACGAACCCGCTGCGCATCTCTCGTTGACGCTATCCATCTGCCAGACTCTCTGCCATGCCTGAACGCCGCAAGTGGTTCGATCGCATGCAACCGCAAACGTTGCAGATCGCCAGCTGGTTGTTGTACATCAATGGATTCTTTGCACTGGTCGAATTGATCGACGGCGGTGACGTGCTGCACTACTTCCGCCAGCGCTACTCATGGGGCTTCTTCTTCGGACTCATCGTGGTTGCGGCGTATGCGGCTGGCGCATATCTCATGGCCAACGAACGACGCCTCGGATGGCAGATTTCCGTCGTCGCTGCCGCCTCCCCATTCGTGCTCACCTTCGTGGCCTACACCCAGCTCGAGGCGCCGTGGCGATACCGGCTGTTTGGCGCAAGCGTCCTGTCTTTTGCCTTTGATGCGGCCCTTTTGGCCCTCCTGCTGCACCCGCAGAGCAGACAGCACCAGCGAATCTGGTATCACTAGAGCATGACAAAAACCATCATGAAGGGCGCCGAGGGCGTCAAAGCACACGTCGGTCAGCATCTCGGATACAGCGAGTACATCACCGTGACCCAGGAGATGGTGAACACGTTCGCCGATGCAACGGGCGACCACCAATGGATTCACATCGACGTAGAGAAGGCGAAGAAAGGTCCGTTCGGCGCACCGATAGCCCACGGGTATCTCACGTTGTCACTCGGGCCATCATTGCTGCCCCAGATTTACGGAGTCGAAGGAGCAGTGATGGGAGTCAATTACGGCACCAACAAGGTTCGCTTCCCATCACCGGTGCCCGTTGGCTCACGTCTCCGCGTCGGTGCCAAATTGCTCGCGGCCGATGACGTTGCCGGTGGCGTGCAGATGACGTTAGAAGCAACCTTCGAGATCGAAGGCGCGAGCAAGCCGAGTTGCGTGGCAGAACTCGTCTTCCGGACGTACTTCGCCTAACGAAACTGCTTGGCCACGTCGGCGAACAAGTCCAGCGTCGTGGTGTCGGGATAATCCGCGCACCACGGCACGAATCCCACACAACCCATTTTCACGTACTGGGCAACCTTCTCGCTGACTTGTTCCGGTGTGCCCACGAGCGACGTGGCTTTCCATTGCTCTAGAGGGTGACCCCACAAACTCCGCGATCCGGCCTGCTCGACTTCCTTTTCCGTCGACCGCATGAACACTTCGGGCGACCAGGTGAGGCCAATCTCGTCCATGTTGCGCCCGACGGCCTTGCAATGTTCGGCCAGAATGTTCTTCTTGCGCAGGAAATCCTCGACGGTGCCTCCGAAGTTTGCATAGTCCGCATGTCGTGCCACCACCCGCAATGTCAGCTGCTCGCCGCCGCCACCGATCCAAATCGGAGGCCGAGGTTTCTGCACCGGCTTGGGATCACAGTTCCCGCGCACCAGCGTGTAGTACGTGCCGTTGTACGTGGTTTCCGGCTCTGACCACATCGACTTGACGATCTCCACGCACTCGCGCAACATCGCGATGCGTTCCTTTGGTGCCGGGAAGCCGTAGCCGTATCCGAGACATTCGTTCTCGTACCAGCCCGCTCCAATCCCCCAGTCCAGACGTCCGCCACTGATCACATCGACGGTGGACGTGATCTTGGCCAGTAGCGCCGGCTCGCGGTACAAATTGCATCCCACCATCTGACCCAACCGAATGCGTGTGGTTCGCTGACTGATTGCTGCAATGGTGGTCCAACATTCGAACACGGCTTCGTGTGCCGGTTTCGGCACGTTGTGAAAATGGTCGTATACCCAGATGGAGTCGTAGCCGAGTTGTTCGGCTCGCACCGCAATCTCCACTGCTTTGGCCCATTTCGCCTGGTCGTCCGGGATGCCCTGCAGCTCCATCTTCCAGCCTTGTGGCATGAACACGCCGAATTGGATCTTGGTCATAGTGGTAGGTCTCCCGTGGCTGATTTGGTTGTTCCGTGATCCTTGTAGGCAGCGATGGTGCGTTGAGCAATGCGCATCTGGTGAATTTCATCGGCGCCGTCTGCAAAGCGACTCCAACGCGCCTGTTGCAGCATGTGCGCCAGAGGCGTATCGGTGGAGTAACCCAGTGCACCATGTACCTGGATGGCGCGATCCACGATCTGCCACAGACTGTTGGCAACGAAGTGCTTGGCCATCGACACCTCCGAGGTGAATGGCAAGCCACTCTCAATCTTGTACGCCGCATGAAGTACCATCAACTTGCACTGGTACAACTCCATCGCCGAGTCGGCAATCAACCACTGGATACCCTGCTTCTCCGCCAATAGCGAGCCGTGCGAGAACCTGTTGAGTGATCGGTCCACCATCATGTCGAGGGCGATTTCCGCCTGACCGATCCAGCGCATGCAGTGAGCAAGGCGTGCCGGACCCAAGCGATACTGACCGAGCAGATGGCCCTGTCCGCGACCACCGAGCATCTGGGACTTGTGGACCCGAAGATCCTTGATTTCGATCTCGCAATGGTTGTGTCCACCGGACATCGTTTCCACGTCGCGAACGATGTTGAAACCTTCGCTGGGAATGTCGACGATGAAACAGGAGTTCGCAGCCTGCGGGATCTCTGGATCGTCTTCGGTGCGGGCGACCAACAATGCAAACTGCGCGCCGCGGGCACCCGAAATGAACCACTTGTGTCCGTTGATTACCCATTCGTCACCGTCTTGATATGCGTGTGTCCGAATGAGCGTGGGGTCACTGCCCGCCACCTCCGGCTCGGTCATTGCAAAACATGAACGTGCCGTACCTTCGCACAGGGGTCGCAGATACTTTTCCTTCTGCTCCGGCGTTGCCCAGTGCAGCAGCGTGTGTTGATTTCCCTCATCGGGTGCCTGGGCATTGAGCACGAATGGGCCAATACTCACCTTTGCGGCTTCCGCCGATACTGCGGCCATCGCCGTGGGTCCCAACCCCATGCCGCCCCATTCGGCAGGCATGTGTGGCAACCAGAGTTTCTCATCGTTGCGAGCAATCGCCCGCAACTCAACGATCGTTTTCACCACCGACTTGCGCTCGGACTGATTCGTTGCATCCCATCGAGGACGAACGATGTCGTCCATGAACGTACGCACCCGCATGCGAACTTCCTCGACTTCGGGTGGGAAAGAGAAATCAATCATGTGACCAGTGTGCCTCATGACGAGCGGTTCCCACGAAGCAGGGTCACCGTAGCCTTGCGGAGGTGACCGAACCCGCACGCAGCGCATGGGACTTCGACACCCTCCCCACTGGTGACCACAAGGCCACGGCCGTGCGCCAGATGTTCGATGCAATCGCCCCCCGTTACGACCTGGTGAATCGCATCATGACGTTTCGACTCGACGTGCGTTGGCGCCGCACGACAGTTTCGGCCCTGAATTTGCCGAACGACTCACTCGTGCTCGATTTGGCAAGTGGCACCGGCGACTTCTGCCGCGAACTGATGCGTCAGCAGTTGCGACCACTCTCATTGGACTTTTCATTCGGCATGTTGGCCGCCGACACCAGTGCCGCGCCGCGCACGCAAGGCGATGCCCTGTCGTTGCCGGTTCGTAGCGCCTCCGTCGATGGGATCACCTGCGGATTCGCACTCAGAAATTTCGTGGAACTTCCCAGGTTCTTTGCCGAACTCGCGCGAGTGGTGCGACCTCGGGGCAGGGTCTCGCTGCTCGACGTATCGGTTCCACGCAATCCCATTGTTCGTTTCGGAAACTCGGTGTACTTCGGACGAATCGTGCCCAAGATTGGCGCCCTCTTCTCCGACCGAGCCGCATACCGCTACCTTCCGCGCAGCATCTCGTATCTGCCGCCGTCCGACGAAATGTGCGAGATGCTTCGGCACGCCGGATTCGCCGACGTCGCCCATCGGCAGCTCTCGGGTGGACTGGTGCAGCTTCTTACCGCAACACGGATCTGATCGTGCTTCACTTCACCACGCGTCCACTCGCGCAGTTCACCAACGATCCTTGCGACCTCAACGACATTGCAGGTGGCGATGGTGTGTTGTTCGTACGCAACGGTGTCGGCTTTGCAGGTCGAGGCGTGGCGTTGCGCGGCAGCGTCGAGGAAGTTCGAGCGGAACTGCTCGCTGCCACCATCGACGATCCTGTGGGTCTGGCGGGCAGTGCTGGAGTGGCGCTTGGATGGCACTCCTTTTCTGGTGACTCGAGCGAACTGATCGTTCCGCGAGTCGTCGTCGGAAAATCAGCGGACGGCAACGCGTGGGTGACGTACGTGGACGGAGCCGAAGAAGAAGTGTCCGAAGCACTCAGTGTGAGACGGCCCGCAGCGGTAACCGGCGCCACGTTCACGATTCGCCCGGGTGTCAGCACCGAGACGTATCTCGCGGCGGTGGCAACCATTCGAGATGCCGTTCGTGCCGGAAAGATCACGAAAGCAGTCATCGCCAGGGACATCGTGGTGGAGAGTTCACTGCCCATCGATATTCATGCGCTGTTGCATCGTTTGAAAGCCTCGTTCGGGTCGAGTTACCGCTACAGCATCGACGGTTTGGTTGGCGCATCGCCCGAGCTGTTGATCGAACGACGAGACGATCGCATCGCCAGCCACCCGCTGGCCGGTACGACACCACGCACGGGAGACCCGGTGATCGACGCGCAACTCGCCAAGGACTTGCGCGCCAGCTCGAAGAATCAGGTGGAGCATCGAGTGGTCATCGACATGGTGCACGACACACTCCTGCCATGGTGCTCCTACCTTGACTGGCAGCCGGAACCCGACGTCGTTGCAGTGGCGAACGTACAACATCTCGGAACGCGAGTGGAGGGCACGTTGTCGGACCCGTACCCCCACGTATTCGACTTGGTAACGGAACTCTCGCCGACACCTGCGCTCGGTGGCCACCCGCGTGATGCTGCCCTTGACTTGATTGCCCAGCACGAGGGCGTACGACGCGGTCGCTATGGCGGCGCCGTCGGGTGGTGCGATCGCGATGGCAACGGTACGTGGGCGGTGACTATTCGCTGTGCGGAGTTCAGTGCCGATCGACGCTCTGCCCGTCTCTTTGCTGGCGGTGGCATCGTCGCTGCCAGCGAGCCCGTTGCCGAACTTGCCGAAACGCAGGCAAAGTTTCAGGCCATGCTCGCAGCCATCATTCGCCCGTAGTTGCGCGTGATGCTCCCTGGCGCTAACCCGCCGTTACTGCATCGATAACTGCCCGATTCAACCGCTCGTGTTCCTCGACGTTTGACGTTCGGTCCGTCCGCACCACCACCACGTGCGGCCCCGCCACCTCGAGTGCCGCACGAAGCTGCGCAACCGATGCGGCAACGCAATGCGGTACTCCGTGCGCGGCCGTCAAGCCTGCGAGATCAGCGTCATGAGGAGTACCGAAGAGTTGCTCGAACTGTTGTGCTTGCAGCGTGGTTCGTTGCGGCAAGAACGAGAAGATTCCTCCACCGCGATTGTCCACCACCACGACTCGCAGATCAACTCCACGTCGCACCAGATCCAACAATCCGTTGCTGTCATGCAGGAATGCAACGTCGCCGATGAGCAACGTCGTGGGTGCGCGCGAGCCGAGCGCGATTCCCACCGCCGTGGACACCACGCCGTCGATACCGTTCACTCCCCGGTTGGCCAAGACTCGCGCATGGCTGGTTGCCCCCGCATACCACTCCACGTCACGAATCGGCATCGACGAAGACACCACCAAATTGCCACCCGCGGGAACTGATTCGGCAACTATCCGTGCAACCCGAGGCTCACTCAATGCGGGTCCGGCATTCATTGCCGCTGCGAGTGCATCTCTGGCGCGTGATTCGGCGTCGCTCCACATTTGCGACCAACCGGATTCCGAGGCATCCACGAGGTGGCGCAGATCGTCGCACAACACCTCGGGCTTGGTAACGACATGCAGCGACACACGTCGATCGGGATCAATGAGAAAGGGTGACTCGCTGATGGCCACGATTTCAGCCCCACAATCGCGAAGCCAGGTGTTGACCACCTTCGATGCAGGCAGCGCACCGAACCGCAACACCACCTCGGGTGCGAAGCGAGCAGCGAGTGCCGGGTCACGCAACCAACCATCGGCATGGCGAATCGACATCACGTTGTCGTCACGGCAACCACCCAGCGGATCAGCCAATACGGGCCATCCCAGTTGACGTGCCAGCAACGCGATGTTCGACGACGAACCACCACGGGCACCAGCAACGATGACACCACGCTTACCACGCAGACGCATCGACAATCTGGACAGCATCTCGGTACCAACCGGTGTCGAGGCAGTGACGCCGAACATGCGACGAACGTTTCCGGTTGTGGCGCGCGACGATCCGGCTGCGGCTCGCGTCGAACGTGGTGGCAGATCGGTGGTTACTCCTACGAGTGGCTCACGAAATGGGAGGTTGAGGTGCACCGGGCCGGGTCGCTCGTTCGTTGCTGCCACCACGGCGCGCTGCGCAACTGTCCGCCAGGTGTCGCGTTGCTCATCATCGGGCACGCCCGCATCGAGAAACATTCGCACCGATGAGCCGTACAGGCGCTGTTGGTCGGTGGTCTGGGGGGCACCGACACCCTGCAACTCGGGAGGTCGGTCTGCGGTGATCACGAGGAGTGGGATCTCTGCGTGTGAGGCTTCCATCACCGCCGGGTGAAAGTTGGCCGTCGCCGTACCCGAAGTACACAGCAGCAGCGTGGGTACACCGGTTGTTTTCGCAATTCCGAGAGCAGCAAACGCCGCACTGCGTTCGTCGTGAAACACCTGTACCTCGAGTGCGGGAGTGGCCACGAGTGCCAGTGCCATCGGGGTCGATCGGGATCCTGGGGCAACCACCGCGTGGCGAATTCCGGATTCGATCCATTCGTCCACCAGGGTGGCGCAGAAGGTGGCGGTCACGTCGGGCGATTGCATGCCTCTATCGTGGCAGCAATGCGGGTGGAAATCGTTTCGGACGTGGTATGCCCCTGGTGCTACATCGGAAAGCGTCGTTTTGAGGCTGGATTGGTCATGCTGACCGCGCAAGGCGTGACTCCCGACCTCTCGGTGTCGTACCGCGCGTTTCAACTCGACCCCGCTGCACCAATCGGAGCACCCACCCCGGTACGGGATGCCTACGCCAAGAAGTTCGGCGGTGCGGATCGCGCCGACCAGATCCTTGCAACGGTAACTCGCGCCGCCGCAGCAGAAGGACTGGAGTTCCACATGGACATCGCGCTACGGGCCAACACCCTGCGCGCCCACCGCCTGCTCGCGTTCGTTGGCCGCGAGCAACCGTCCCTCCAGGGTGAGGTCAACGAAGCAATCATGCGCGCGTACTTCACCGAGGGCAGGGACATAGCGGACCCAGCAACGCTCGTTGCGTGTGCATCGTCCACCGCGATCGACGACGAGCGGTTGTTGAGTGCCATCACTGGATCGAACGACGAGATTGCTCGGGCCGTGAGCGGCGATCTCGAGTGGGCTGCGGCACGGGATATCACTGCAGTGCCGACCTTCGTCATCAACGACTCGTTTGCGGTCCCTGGGGCACAGGATGCCCCAACCTTCGCACGACTCATGAAGAAGATGACCACTTCATGACCTCCACGCTCCCCCACACCGTGCTGGGAGATGGACCCACCACGGTGGTGTTTGCCCATGGCTTCACCCAAACCCGAACGTCGTGGATGCCAGTGGCACAACGTCTGATCGCACATACATCAGCCGTTCGCTGTGTCCTGGTTGATCTTCCCGGACACGGACAGTCCCACGACATCGAAGCGGATGTTGCAGCCACGGCGCGCTTGCTCGTTGCCACGGGACGGTCGGCTCACTACATCGGGTACTCGCTCGGCGCCAGAGCCGTCCTGCAGGCCATGGTGCAACACCCGGATGTGGTGAAGTCCGTCGTGTCGCTCAGTGGCACTGCGGGGATCGAGGACTCCATCGAGCGAAACGACCGCAGGAATGCCGACGAGGAACGCGCTCGCCACCTCCTCGAGATCGGTGTGGAGGCCTTCGTCGACGAATGGCTCGCCCAACCACTCTTTGCCGATCTACCACGTGCACAAGCTCAAGTCTCGGAACGGCAAACCAACACGGCGCTCGGGCTTGCCTCGAGTCTTCGCCTCTGCGGACAAGGAGCAACCACACCGATGTGGGACTCCCTCGCCCACTGCACCACACCGGTGCTTGCCATGGCGGGCACCCGTGACACGAAGTTCGTTGCTCTCGCTCGTCGAATTGCGGCACTCTCCACGACGGGTCGCCTTGCGTTGATAGCCGATGCGGGTCACAGCGCGCACCTGGAGCAACCCGATGCGGTTGCGCAAGAAATTGGTTACTGGATCGCCAATCCGACCGAATACAACACGCCGATCACCAGCTGAGCCCGAGCAGTCATCCCCAAAGCGGCGATGAGTTCGGGGGCCGTCCTTGCCGAGCGCACCGTGGCAATCGCAGGAAACGCGGCCAACATGCCGACGACACCAATTGCCGCAGTGGGCACGTCGACCATCGCCAGCAGCATCAACCCCGTCGCCGACGCATAGAGCGCTCCGTAGATGACGCGTGTTCGCGATGCGCCGACACGAACGGCAAGTGTTCGTTTGTTGCTGGCGCGATCGGTGTCGATGTCGCGAAGATTGTTCACGACGAGCAGTGCCACCGCCAAGCAGCCTGCCAGCGCCCCCGAAATCAAGCTCAATCGGTTGACCGTCTCTGCGATCACATATGTGGTGCCAGCGGTTGCGACCAACCCGAAAAACACGAACACGAAGAGTTCACCAAGTCCGACATAGCCGTACGGCTTGGGCCCGCCCGTGTACGTCCATCCGGCGAGCATGGCGATCGCCCCAACGGGTACCAACCACCACGATGTCAACACCGCCAGCAGCAATCCTGCGACTCCGGCAGCGGCGAACGCCAGGAACGCTGCACGCTTCACGGCAGCTGCGCTGGCTGCTCCCGACCCCACCAATCGCATCGGACCTTGACGGACGGTATCCGTGCCGCGCACACCATCGGAGTAATCGTTGGCGTAGTTCACGGCAATCTGGAGTGCCACGCTCACCACTAGTGCAAGCCCGCCGTGCACCGCATAGCGAGCGCCATCGATCCCGGTCACGGTGGTCGCCACGGCGGCGCCAATCACGACCGGCACCACCGCAGCAGGAAGCGTGCGCGGTCGAGCCCCGGCAATCCAGATACGTGCGCTCGTCACCACGAGGGCACGATAGTGCGTTCGCATTGCATCTGTGCGCTCACCTCGCTTCCTCCTAGCGTGGCGATGTGACGCGTCTCGTGGCCATCGACCTCCCGGCGTCCGACCGACTGCGTGCGGAGGTGGAACGCGCGTGGCAAGCAGGTGATGCCGTACTCCCCCTCGATCAGCGGATGAATCCTGCCATCCGACGCAAACTCGCGGAGGCTCTCGGTGCCGATGAACTCATCAGCGAACACGGTCGCGAACTGCTCCCATCCACTGGGATCTCGCTGGTTCCCCTCCAGAGCGGTGACGCACTCGTCATCGCCACCAGCGGTTCCACGGGGACACCGAAAGGCGTCGTCCATACGCACACGAGCATCGCTGCTCACGCCCGAATAGCCGCCGAGCGCCTCGCACTCACCTCGCTCGATCATTGGTGGTTGTGCATACCCGCTGCACACATCGGAGGTTTCGGCGTGCTGAGTCGCGCAATGTTGCTCGGCTCGCGCGTGTCGTTTGCACATCATGTTGATGACGCTTCCCTGACCCGGGCACGTGCCAGCGGCGCGAGCCACACTTCCGTGGTACCCACCCTTCTCTCGCGATATTCATTTGCCGAGTGGAAGCTCGTCCTGGTGGGAGCTGCGCGAAGCGGCTCGCTGCCACCCAACGCCATCTCCACCTACGGTCTCACGGAAACGTGTGGTGGGGTCGTCTACAACGGGATCGCTCTGCGTGGTGTTGACGTGCGGCTCACCAACGGTCGAATCTTCGTGCGCACACCCAGCCTGGCGCGCACCTACCGGCACGCTCCTCTTGTACTCGTCGATGGGTGGTTCGACACCGGCGACGTAGGCACGTTCGATGGACCACAGCAGGGTGACATGCTCGGCGACGGTGTGCTTCGCGTGGAGGGGCGCGGAGACGACCTCATCATTACCGGTGGCAACAAAGTTTGGCCGCACATCGTGGAGCAGCGCTTGCGCGAGCATCCACTCGTTGCCGATGTGGTGGTTCGCGGGGTTCCCGACCATGAGTGGGGTTCCTTGGTCGCCGCGTGGATCGTGCCGACAGCAAAGGATCGACCGCCGACCCTCGAGGTGCTTCGTGCCCACGTCAAAGAGACGCTGGCTGCCTACTGCGCACCCCAACGGATCACGCTCACCGAATCGATTCCACGATCGGCCCTCGGCAAACCATTGATGTCAGAATTATCGTGATGAACCCCGCAGATACACCGGCGACGTCCACTCGACTTCCCTCGGCGTTCTGGCGACAGTTCGCCGCGTCCACCACGTCCAATCTCGGAGACGGCTTGGTTGGAGCTGCCGCTCCGCTTCTGGCGCTCAGCCTCACGAACGACTCCCGCATGATCAGCGCGGTGAGTTTTGCAGCCATGCTGCCGTGGTTGGTCTTGTCACTGCCTGCAGGCGTCTTCATCGACCGCCATGACCGACAACGCATCATGACCGGCGCCAACCTGATTCGTGCTGCGCTGTTCGGAGTTTTGGCGCTCTCCATCGTCACCGATGTCGTCACCATCTGGATGCTCCTTCTTCTGGTGCTCCTCCTTGCCGTTTGCGAAGTGCTCTTTGACATGTCGGCCCAAGCACTTCTTCCTGCAATCGTCGACGATCACCTGCTGGAGAAAGCGAATGGCCGGCTGTACGCGGCGGAGGTGGCGGCAAATTCCTTCGTTGGACTGCCCATCGGCGCTTGGCTGTTCGTCATCGCCGCCGCTGCGCCATTTGGTCTCCAGGCGGTGGCACTGACACTCGCCGCATTGCTCCTGGCCTCCATCACGATCGCTCGTCCATTCGTCAAGAACCCGGTGTCCAGCAGTTATCGGAAAAGTTTTGCCAGCGGATTTTCGTGGCTCTGGCGACACCCACTCCTGCGCACACTTGCCCTGATGCTCGGCGCAGCCAACATGTGCCATATGTTCGCGCAATCCGTGTTTGCAAAGTACGTACGCGACGAACTGGGATTGGGTCCCCGTGGCTTCGGCTTGCTCCTGGCCACGGCAGCGGTTGGCTCGATTCTCGGAGGACTCGTCGGGTCTCGAATCGCCAAGTGGCTGGGGCCGTCGGTTGCCATCGTCGTGTCGTACTCGATGTTCGCCGCGCTGGAGATCATTCCTGCGGTACTTCCCGAGGTATGGGCGGTGGTTGGTGCCGGCGCACTCATGGCCGTATTCGGAACGGTGTGGAACGTCATCACGGTGAGCTTGCGTCAACGATTGATTCCCCAGGAACTCTTTGGTCGCGTCAACAGCGTGTACCGATTCATCGGCACGGGTACGTCGGCCCTCGGTGCAGTGCTCGGTGGACAGATTGCGTTCTATTTCGGGCTTCGCGCTACCTACGTCGTCTCCGCTGTACTACTCGGTGTCGTGCTGATCGTCGGCGCGCCGCAACTGCTGCGGCATGCCAGGACTCATATGGCGCCCGAACGCACTCCTGCCCCGCCGTCGATCACGTAGGTTTCACCGGTAATCCAACTGGCTTTGTCGGAAGCCAAGAACAAGGCGAGGTTCGCAATGTCCTCCGGCTCGCCCAGTCGCTTGGTTGGCAATTGGCCGGCTAGGCGTTCTCCGAAATTTTCCACCAACACCGAAGCGAAGTCCGTCTTCACCAGTCCGGGCGCAATTCCCACCACGCGCGTTGGTCCGAGCTCACCAGCCAACTGCCGCGTCATGTGAATGAGCGCAGCCTTGGTGAGGTTGTAGACACCCAGGAATCCCTCGGCGCGCAGTCCACCAACGGATGCAATGTTGATGATGACCCCCGGATGCGACTTCAGATGTGCCTCCCACGCTGCCTTGCACCAGAACAAGGGGCCACGAAGATTCACCTGGAACGTCTTGTCGTAACGCGACTCGTCCACCTCGAGGGTGGGACCCATGTAGGGATTCGTCGCAGCGTTGTTCACGAGGATGTCGAGGGCACCGAACCGCTCGATGGTTGCCGACACGCAGGCCTTGCCTGCTTCGACATCACCGGCATTGGCCGCAAAGATCTCCACATCGCCCGTCATGCCAGCGCGGGCTTCGCGTAATGCGTCCTCCTTGCGCGAGGTGATCATCACCTTGGCCCCTGCCTCCGCGAAGTGGGTGGCGATTGCCTTGCCGATTCCTCGTGATGCGCCGGTAACGAGCGCCACTTTTCCTGCGAGTGAAATTTCCATGCCCGTGACCCTACATCGGAAGCGACATGGGACGACTTACTGCGCGCTCGAGCCGTTCCCCGCCCGCGGTGCGTAACGCACCATGGTGACTCGCCGACCATCGAGCTCTTCGACGCTGAGTTTGTACCCCTCGGCCTCGACACCATCGCCGATTCGGGGAACTCTTCCGATCATTCCAAACACGTATCCGCCGATGGTGTCGTACTCGACGTTGCTGATCTCAATGCCGAGTCGATCATTGACATCGTCCAAACCCACCGCACCTTCCACCAGCACATCACCACCAGGTTGCACCCGGAACCTGGTGTCGACATCGTCGTGCTCGTCGACGATTTCGCCGACCAACTCCTCCAGGCAGTCCTCCAGGGTGACGATGCCGCTGAACGCGCCGTATTCGTCCGCAACGATGCTGAGATGATTCTGGGTGCGTTGCATTTCGCGCATGAGTTCGGACACGGGTTTGCCCTCGGGCACGACATGGGCTTCACGCATATGCAGCTGCACCGACTCCCCACCACGTCCCTCGCGTTCAAGACGCATGAGATCCTTGGTGTTCACCGTCCCGGCTACGTCATCGATGTCGTCGTCATCGATTCGCATCACCGGCATACGACTGAACTGGTGCTCGATTGCGACACTCAATGCGTCCGACACCGTTGCCTGCTCATCCACGGTCACGATGTCCTGGCGCGGCTTCATGATTTCGCGCACCTTGGTGTCACCGAACTCGATGACCGACTCGATGAGCTCCTGCTCCTCGGCCTCGATAACGGAGTCCTTGGCAGCCGCCTCGACGATTCCGAGGAACTCCGTCTCGCTGATGAACGGACCCTGCTCGAGATCCTTGCCTTTGACGATCAAATTCGTGATGCGAATGAGCAGGTTCGAGGCCACACGCAGCGGCCAGAAGGCCGCCAAGGCCGCCACCAATGGCGCCGTTGCAGTCGCACCCCGCACCGAGTACAGCACCGCATACGTTTTGGGTACCGCTTCGGCCAGGACGAAGAACACCACCACGTTGAGCGCAACACCGATCACCACTCCCGGGGCGCCGAATACTCGATTGGCGACCACACCCGTGAGGGTCGCCTGCAGGGTCTGGAGGATGTTGACCGTGAGCAGGAGCGGGTTCACCCAGCGAGTCGGGTCACTGGCCAAACGAACCAGGATGTTGCCGCGTTTGTGGCCGTCGGCAAGGAGCGCTTCTGCTTTTTGTTTGGTGATTCTTGACAGGGACATCTCCGCCAGGGCAAGCAGCGTCAAAATGACGAGCAGCACTCCCACGGTGACGAGCACCCAAACGTCGCTGTTGGTCAATGCGGCCGCAATCACGAGTTAATACCCCTGCGAAAACGCGGCTGGCGCGGCGCCGTTCCAATGGAGTTGTTCGAGCAACGATCGTTCACGGCTTCGCATTTTGTTGGCGTTTGCCTCCGTGTCGTGGTCGTAACCGAGCACGTGAAGCACCCCGTGGGTGACCAGGAGTGCAATCTCATCGCTGAGGGATCCGGCGTGATTCGGTGCCTGCTCCCGCGCGACATCCGGACACACCACCACATCACCCACCAGGAGCGGCAACTCGCCCGCATCCACCCTGGCCAACACCGGTGTTGCCGAGCGCGCTGTCGGACCGGTCGCACGCGAGTTGTCCACCAGATCGATGGGAAACGCCAACACATCCGTCGGGGCATCTACACCCATGTGCACTCGATTCATCTCGTGCATCGCCTCTCGCGACACGAAGAGCAGTGCCATCTCGGCTTGTCCGCGCACCCCTTCGGCCTCCAGGACTCGCGACGCGAGTGTCTGCCATCGCACGGACTCCACCTCAACGTCGGTTTGCTCGTCGGAGACGAACACTTCTACGTTTCCGTCCCCACCAACTCGTCGTGGCGCGTTGGTTCTCGGGCGTTCAATCACGGCGCTTGGAACTGCGGATTCGTGTTGCAGCCTTCTCCCCCGACTTCTCGTATGCAGCAACGATGTCGGCAACGATCCTGTGGCGTACGACGTCGGAGTACTCGAGATGCACGAACGTGAGGCCGTCGATACCGGTCAGCACTCGCTCGAGCCCCGCCAATCCACTTCGACCATCGGGAACATCCACTTGCGTCGTGTCACCCGTGACCACCACCTTTGACCCGAAGCCGATTCTCGTGAGGAACATCTTCATTTGTTCCGGCGTGGTGTTTTGTGCTTCGTCGAGGATGATGAAGGAATTGTTCAACGTTCGACCGCGCATGAAGGCCAACGGAGCAACCTCGACCACGCCTCGTTCGAGGTACTTCTGAGCGTTTTCCGCTCCAACCATGTCGTGAAGCGCGTCGTAGAGCGGGCGGAGGTACGGATCGATCTTGGCCATCAGGTCCCCGGGCAAGAACCCCAGGCGCTCACCGGCCTCCACTGCGGGACGCGTGAGAATGATTCGTTGCACCGACTTGGAGTGCAGGGCTTGTACGGCCATCGCCACTGCCAACCAGCTCTTGCCCGTGCCTGCGGGACCGAGCGCAAAGGTGATGACGTGTTCGGCGATGGCATCCACGTAGCGACGCTGGCCGGCCGTCTTGGCACGAACGGGACGACTTTGACCGACTCGCACGATGTCGGCCGTCAGCACGCTGCTTGGGCTCACATCCGATCTCACCATCTCAATCACTCGACCGAGGATGACGAGATCCAGCGACTCTCCACGCTGCAGAAGTTCGGCGAGCTCCTCGAACAATCGCCCCACCACGTCGGCATCGGGGCCAGAGGCGCTCACCTCGTTGCCACGAACCACGATCGTGCATCGAGGAAACGACCGTTCTACATGGCGCAACAGTTCGTCGCGTTCACCGAGGAGTGCCGCCATCAAATGGGCACCGGGAATCACCACCGTGGTGGCAGAAGAGGCGACGGTCATGTCGCGGGGGTGCCCATGGCCTCCTTCATGTTATCCCCGCTCCGCTTGCCGTCGTGCGCTGCAACTGCGGTGAAATCAAGGGCGAAGAACCGTTGTGCTGCGAGCGGTACCAATTGCACTTCGCCGACCATCTGTCCCATTCGCAACATCAGCTCGGCTGCACCACCACCGTCACCTGGTTGCTTGGTCTCGGGCAAGTCGAAGACGAGAAGTGCTCCATCTCGCGCTTCTGCTGCGAGTGCCTCCTTTGCCAACGCAATGTTGGCGCCACGCACGTCCACGTCGGAGTCCACCACCACCCACATCACGTAGTGCACCAAACCTCGGCGCATGCGGTCGGCGTGATGTTTGCGAAAATAGTCGGGGTTCAACCAGCGAGTCGACGTGATGTCCGTCGCTATCAATGTCATCACCATCGGGCGGTTGTCCTCCCACACCACCCAGACACGATTGGTGGAATTCAAGAGTGCGTCGTCGAACTCGGAACGATTCACCAACTCGGTAAATGGCAACACCGGATTGTTGGCATAGGCGCGGCGATAGAACTCCCACAAGCGATCGCGTAGGTCCACATCGCCGAGGCGAGTATGACGGGTAATGAACATGGGTCTCCGATGGGCGCATACGCGCCCGAGGTCACTGACCTCCGCCCGCAGTCAGGCTAATCAATCACGTGTTCCAGGATGGGGATTTACTACCGTGGTTTCGGTGGTGTTCGCGTGACAGAACGCACGCTCGAGCGCGCTTCATGGCTCAGCCTGGCGATTGGTGTTGCGGTATCTCTCGCCCATTTGGCGGTGCGATCGGAGGTGTTCGGCAACGTCGTGTACGCGATTGCCATCGCCAGCGTTGCGCTCGCCGCCGGAGCCTCGGCGCGTAGCCACCGATTGGACCGACGAATCCTCCTGGGATTCGCCGTCATCACTGCATCCATCGCTGCCGGACAGGTGCTGTCGGGAGAAACCTTCGGCGCAACCGCACACTTCGTTGGTGAAATCTTCTTCCTCGTCGTGCAGATGACGCTCATCACCGGATTGCTCGTGGTGGTGCAGCGACGAATTGGCCGAGAACCCGTCGGAGTCCTGGCCGACGCATCGATTCTTTCACTCGGCGCATGGTTGGTGCTGTGGATCACCGTGCTTCGCCCACTCTTTGATGTCATCACCGACGAGCCTGCGGTCGTAGCGCTACGCGGTCTGACGTTCTCCCTCTCCGCGGTGGTCCTCTTCCTCTTGGCAACGTTGTTGCTGGGCGACTCCGAGAACAACACCGTGGTATGGCTGGCGAGTTGCGCGATCATCGCATCGCTTCTCGGCGACTTGCTGTGGGCGGTGTCGGATGCACGTCTCGGCAACATCGCACTCTCAACGCTGAACGCACCGTACGTACTCGCGCTCTTTGCCGCTGCCGCGACATTGTTGCATCCCGAGACTCGATTCCTCACCACGCAGGGTGCATTCCGATCGGCAAGACCTCTTGCCGGACGCCTCGTCGTGGTGATCTCCGGTTTGGTGGTGCCGATCTTCATCTTTGCCCTGACCGACGCCCAAGACACACGGGATCGCGTGGTGCGCACGGTATCGGTGCTCGTATTGTCAGCGGTCGTACTGGTGCGTGTGGTGCTCGCAGTCCGCAGCAATGCCGCATTGCAAGCCAAGCTCATCGCCAGCGCACAGACGGATGCACTGACCGGACTACCCAACCGCTCCCTCATGTTGCAACACGTCGACACCGCATTGCGCACGGCGTGGCGCGACGGTCGCCAACCAACCGTGCTGTTCATCGACGTCGACCGTTTCAAGAACATCAATGACAGCCTCGGGCATGCTGCAGGCGACGATGTACTCATCGCCGTTGCCGGCCGCCTCCGCGTGGTGCTTCCCACGAGGTGCGTCGTTGGTCGAATCGCCGGGGATGAGTTCGTCGTCCTCGATCCGCTGACGACGGGACCCAACGAAGCGATGGTGCTCGCCGATCGCGTCCTTGAAGCGTTCCATGAACCGCTCGCCCTACGCCAAGGCGATGTGTTCGTCTCCGCGAGCATCGGAGTCTCCACCTACCGACCATCCGTGACCAACTCTGCCGACGACCTGCTGCGCCACGCGGATACCGCGATGTACCGTGCCAAAGAATCGGGCCGCAATTGCGTGGCAATCTTCGACGAGTCGATGCTCGAGAGTGTCACGCAACGCTTGGCAGTGGAGACCGCCCTCTATCGCGCACTCGAGCGACGCGAACTGCGCTTGGTGCATCAACCCATCATCGACATCGGCTTGGGTGAGGTGGTGGGATTCGAAGCCCTCATGCGTTGGGATCGTGAGGATGGTTCCACCATCTCCCCCGCCGAGTTCATCCCCATCGCCGAAGAAACCGGCACGATCGTTCCGATCGGATCGTGGGCGCTACTCGAGGCGCTCACGCATCTCGGTGAATGGATAGCCAGCGGTGTGTGTCCGCGTGACGCAACCATGGCGGTCAACGTGTCACCGCGACAATTGAGCGACCCGAATTTCGTCAACGTGGTGAGCGAGGCGTTGATGCGTGCCCACATCCCGGCCAAGCAACTTTGGCTGGAGGTCACCGAGGGCGTGATGATTGCGCAACCCGACCAGGCGTTGGTCACGCTCACGAAACTGTGTGAACTTGGCGTTCGAGTTGCAATCGATGACTTTGGAACGGGGTATTCATCGCTGTCGCTGCTACAGAAGTTTCCTATCCAACGCCTCAAGATCGACCGCAGCTTCATCAGCGGTGTCGCAGACAACGACGATGCGCGCGCCCTGGTACGGACCATCATCGCAATGTGCGACTCCATGGGTTTGGACATGGTCGCCGAAGGCGTCGAGAGCGTGCGCCAACTACAAGCACTCGGTGAAATGCGCTGTGCCAAGGCACAGGGTTACCTCATCAGCCATCCGGTACCGCCCGAGTCGATTGCCAGCACCGTTGCCGCAATCAACGACCTCGGACCATGGCCGCGAACACGCCGTCAGTAATCGAGACACAGACGCTCGCGCAAAACCGTCAGCACTTCGGAAAGTTCGGAACGGGTACAGCAGGCTGCGACGTAGCCGTCCGGTCGGACCACCACCACCTCATGATTGAGTCTGGAGATTCGATCCGTGCAAACGTTGCGAATCGGGACCCTTCCGAGTCGTCCGTCCAGCGCGACAGATTCGTCCGACAACACCACGAACGCTCGGAGATCCGTATTCACGATGGTGTGCCATTGCGAATACTGCGTTCCAACAGCGGGCCCCGGCACCAAAACCCCGTCCTCGTAGCGAGGTGACCGACGCGAGCCTCCGTACCCGGCCTCGCGGCTCACGCCGTGACTCACACGTCCTGCAAATTGATCGATGAGTCGTCCCGTATCGACCGACTGTTCGACGACGTCGCGAACGTGTGGCAGTCGCTCCACGGAATACGTGTCGAGGAGATCCGGAGTGCTCCAGCCATTACCGACGTAGGCGAGTTTCCAACTCAGATTGAAGGCGTCGCGCATTCCAGAGTTCAGTCCCTGGCCCATGAACGGCGGCATCTGATGTGCCGAATCACCGGCGAGCAGCACGCGCCCCTCTCGAAGCCGATCGGCCACCACCGCGTGGAATCGGTACGTCGCCGTACGTACCAGGCGTGCCTGTGACACGGATATCCAAGGCGAGAGAAGTTTCCACACTTGAGGAACCGACGAGATTTCTGCGGGGTTCTCACCCGGCTGCAATTGAAACTCGAATCGATAGAAGTTTCGAAAGCCGCTCACGAGTGTGGTGGGACGTCGAGGGTCGCACACCTGACGCGTGAGGTCCGGAAGTTGTGCTTGTTGGCGATCGAAGAGCTCGACGTCGACGACCAGCCAGTCCTGATCGAAACCCAGGTCTTCGAGCTGGATACCGACCGCCTTGCGAGTACGGCTCGATGCGCCGTCGCATGCCACCAGGTAGTCACCCTGTACGGAACTTGCATCGTCGAATCGAATCTCCACGCCGGACGCATCCGCACGGTGCTCACGCACCTCGCTTCCCAACATCAATCGCGCTCCGCGTTCGCGAACCTCGTGTCGAAGCATCGCTTCGAGCATGGGTTGAAAGTGCTTGCTCACTGCGGGGCAACCAAACAACTGAATACCCGTCAAATCGATGCCGGTGAGGTGACCACCTGCAGCATCGACGAAATCTGCAGCGAGCATCGGCTCCAACACTTCGTCCAGCCGTGACCCCAATCCGAGTCGGGTCAGACTATGACGCACCTCGGCGTCCATGACGATGGCACGCGGTAGGCCGTATACGTCGACACTCCGCTCGATGACGGTATTGCGTACCCCGAAGGAACTCAGCGCGAGCGAAGTCACGAGACCAACAGGACCACCACCCACAATCAGCACGTGCATCGCTATCGCAGAAACTAGCCTCATTGCGTATGAAGCAACCACGTGAAGGTTTCAGATTCGCAAACATCAAGAGCCGGGCCTCGCTTGTAGTCGACGACCAGCCGTCCGGCGGTGGTGTCGCCATCGATCTCGAACGGGCGACACAAGGAGCATTCACTCATCAACCCATGAGCGCGTTCTCCCGATGGCAGGAGCTTGGCGACGTCGCACCGTCACTGCGAAGTGCAGCGACGGAATCGTTCACAGCCGGCGATCTTCGGGCACCATCACCGGAGCCGCGACAGATTTTTGGAATTGGTCTCAACTACCGTGCGCATGCCGTCGAAACAGGCGCGCCGATTCCCGACACACCCTTGACCTTCACCAAGTTTGCCTCGTCAATCAACTCCCCGCATGGGGAGATTCCCATCAGCGTTCCGACTGCCGACTGGGAGATCGAGGTTGTCGCCGTGGTGGGTGCAGGCGGAAGAAACATCCGAGAGGATTCCGCTTGGGATGCGATTGCTGGCATCTGCGTTGGCCAAGACATCAGCGACCGTGTGTTGCAGCGCGCAACACAACCACCGCAGTTCAGTCTGGGCAAAAGCCGACGGGGATACGCACCCTTCGGTCCGTGGCTAGTCGATGCCACAACCGTGACCAACCGAGACGCTCTCTCGCTCACGTGCACGCTCAACGGCGAGGTCGTACAGCAGTCGAACAGCAACGACCTCATCTTCAGCATCCCACAACTTGTGGCCTACCTGTCGACCGTCGTCGAGCTCTACCCGGGTGACGTCATCTTCACCGGCACACCGAGTGGGGTGGGTGCAGCTCGCAAACCGCCGAGATTCTTATCGCCGGGCGATGTGCTCGTGTCCACGATCGACGGCGTGGGCACCATCACCAACCGCTGCGTCTGAGCGAGGCATCGCGCTGCGTCGACTCGTCGACGCAGCGATGCACATCGATCAGGCGACGGCTGACTTCAATTCGTCGGTCAACGCCGCAAACTCTCCGCGTTCGGCGGCAGTGAGCGCCTTGTCGTAGACGTCGGCCATGCGCTGAGCGGTAATTTCTTCGGCCCGCGAACGACGATCTGCGAGATGCGAGACGTCCGGATACGGCTCCTGATAGCCGTGGATCTTGGCAAAGAACCCACCGTTGTCCGACGCCAACACCGCCTCGATACCGGACATGCCTTCCGCAACCACGGCGTTGATGTGGAGACATCCGCGCAACTCACGCAGATACGTCACCAGTCGATAGGTTCGCGATACGGGGTCACTCGGCAACGGCTCGGACCGAAGTCCTGCAAAGAGCGACAATCCGCCGGAATCCACCGATGTGATCACCTTCTCGGCAAGTTCATTGAACCGCTTGGCATTGGCGAATCCCGCGAGATGTGCCTTGCCCCAAGCGTCGGCTGCCCCGGCGTAGCGAGTGCCTGCCTTGCGTGCACCTTCCACGGCGACGCCGCGTTCCCACATCTTTCGCACGATGGCTTTGTCGAAGAACATGAAGGCCGAATACACCACGTCGGCGTCCACGTCGCCAAGGACGCCGCCACGACCTGCCATGTAGAACGAGAAACCATCGGAGTAACCCGCGGCCTTTCCGATCTCCGCCGTGGCGGGATCCAACATGTACTTGCTGCCGAGGTCGCCAAAGAAAGGACTCACCGCATCCGTGAGGGCGCGGGCCGAGAGTGGTGATGATGTCATGGACGTCACACTAGGCGTGGTCGTTGCATCCCACCATGGTCGAAGTGACCCTGGGCGCCCCGGACACCACGGTTGGTGCCACCCCCTGCGCCAACCCTGACACCGTGCGGCGAACTACGCTGACGAGTGCAATAGTCGCCTCGGGAGAGTGAAGTGCACTGCCAGTGCACCGTCACACCGAAGGAGCAACCACCCCGGAACCTCTCAGGTACCCGAACCGAGTCGACTCGCAACGCTGGAAAGCGAGGAGACCGACCTCTCCTCCACCGACGGGGAAAGGCGATTCGTCGCTGAAGCTCTCAGGTGCAACAGACAGCGGGGGTGCCGACGCGGTCGCGCTTCGGCACCACCATGGTCGACAGCGAGGCAACATGACTTTCGAATCCCGACACATCGGTCCGAACGCACGCGAGCGCGCCGACATTGCTCGCGAATTGGGTTTCGAATCCAACGAATCACTGATTGCGGCCGTGGTTCCCGCAAGCATCCTGGAAGATCAACCCCTGCGTCTGGCGCCGGCGACGAGCGAAACCGGCGTGCTTGCCGAGCTTCGAGAGATTGCCCGGCGCAACGTCGTTCGACGATGCGCCATAGGTGCCGGCTACTACCCCACCATCACTCCTCCCGTGATCTTGCGCAACGTGTTGGAAAATCCCGCGTGGTACACGGCGTACACGCCGTACCAGCCCGAGATAAGCCAAGGACGCCTCGAGGGATTGCTCAATTTCCAGACGCTCATTACCGAATTGACCGGCCTCGATATTGCCAATGCATCACTTCTGGATGAAGCAACTGCGATTGCCGAGGCAGTCACCATGGCTCGTCGAACGACGAAGAACGAAAGCCGTGTCGTTGCCGTTCATGCCGACACGCACATACAGAACATCTCGGTGCTGCGTGCACGTTGCGAACCCGTGGGCATCACCGTGCAACTGGCATCCCTGAGCGAACTCCACGACATCGACGCTTTCTGCGTCGTGGTGTCACGGCCAGCCTCCAGCGGTGTGGTGGCAAGCGACACCGCCATTCGGGCCATCGTGACCTCCGCACACCAGCGGGGTGCCGTTGCCGTATGTGTCACCGATCCACTCGCAAGCACGCTGCTCACCACACCCGCCTCCCTCGGTTTCGACATCGCAGTCGGCAGCGCACAACGGTTCGGTGTACCCATGGGATTCGGCGGACCTCATGCTGCATTCCTCGCCGCGACGGACACCTTCGCGCGATCGCTGCCGGGACGACTCGTTGGCGTCAGCACCGACACGCAAGGGCGCCCGGCATTACGACTCGCACTGCAAACTCGCGAGCAACACATTCGCCGCGAAAAGGCGACGAGCAACATCTGCACCGCGCAAGCGCTGCTTGCCAACATCGCCGGCTTCTACACAGCGTGGCACGGCCGTGAAGGTTTGCAAGCCATCGCCCGTCGCGTGAGTTCCTTCACCCATGCCGCACAGTCCATTCTGCGAGACCACGGAGTGGGACACATCGAGGCAGGTTCGCGATTCGACACGGTGACGGTGTCCGATGTCGATGCAGCCGCCGTACATCAACGAGCGCTCGCCCACAACATTGCCCTACGAGAAATCGACCTCTCCACGGTGGGTTTCAGTTGCGATGAAACCACCGATGCAGCGATGATCGTCGACATCTTGGACTGCTTCAACGTTTCGGTCACCACCGACCACATCGAGGAGCGCTCGTTGCAACTCGCGATGGATGAACACCAGCTACGAACCGACGATTTCCTGCACCAGGCCTCCTTCCGCCGCTACCACACCGAAACCGAGATGCTTCGCTACTTGCGGCGCCTCGCCGACAAGGACCTGGCCCTCGATCGACCGATGATTCCGCTCGGCGCGTGCACCAGGGAATTGAACGCACCCACGGAGATGATTCCTGTCACCTGGCCTGAATTCGCCAACATCCACCCACATGCATCGGCCACCGACACACTTGGCTACACCCAACTCATCAGCGATCTGGAACGAATGATGTGCGAAGTTACGGGCTACGACGCGGTGAGCCTGCAGCCCAACGCCGGCAGTCAAGGTGAATTTGCCGGTCTGTTGGCAATTCGTGGCTACCACGCCAGCCGTGGCGACGTGCAACGCACCGTGTGCCTCATTCCCTCCAGCGCCCACGGAACCAATGCCGCGAGTGCGGTGATGGCAGGAATGAGTGTGGTGGTGGTGTCGTGTGACAGCGAGGGAAACGTCGACCTCGCCGACCTCACCACAAAGTGCGAGAAGGCTGGCGATCGCCTGGCTGCGCTCATGATCACCTATCCATCCACCCACGGAGTGTTCGAGTCCGAGGTGCGCAACATCTGCGACGTCGTCCACGCCCACGGCGGACAGGTGTACGTCGACGGCGCAAACCTCAATGCGTTGGTCGGAATTGCAAAGCCTGGTCACTTTGGTGCTGACGTCAGTCACCTCAATTTGCACAAGACGTTCTGCATTCCCCACGGTGGCGGAGGTCCGGGTGTTGGTCCGGTTGGCGTGCGAAGCCACCTCGCACCCTTCCTCCCCGGCAACCCACTCACTTCTTCGGGCATGTCGGTTGGGCCCGTCTCCGCGGCTCCGTTCGGTTCCGCCAGCATCCTGCCGATCTCATGGGTGTACGTGCGACTGATGGGCCCCGACGGACTACGCCGTGCAACTCAACAAGCCATCGCGAGTGCCAACTACATTTCTCGTCGACTTCGCGATCACTTCCCAACGTTGTACGCCGGCGCGAATGGTCTCATTGCCCACGAATGCATTCTCGACATCCGAGACATCACCAAACGCACTGGAGTGACCGTCGACGACATCGCCAAGCGACTCATGGACTTTGCATTCCACGCACCCACGATGAGCTTTCCGGTTGGAGGCACCCTCATGGTGGAGCCAACCGAGAGCGAGTCGCTTGCAGAGCTCGACCGTTTCTGCGATGCGATGATTGCCATTCGATCGGAGATCGCACGCGTGGAGTCCGGCGAATGGACGGTGGAAGATTCACCACTGCGCCACGCACCACACACCGTGGAGGATGTGGCGGGTGACTGGAACCGTCCGTATTCGCGCACGTACGCGTTGTTTCCCCTCGGCTCGTTGCGTTCGCGTGGATACTTCCCTCCCGTGTCACGAATCGATGCCGCACATGGCGACCGCAACCTCGTCTGTTCGTGCGAGCCACTCGAGGCACTCGCGAGCAACGACTACCGTTGAGCGCGTGACCACCACGCAAGGACGAGGCAACGCATGAGTACCACTCCTCCGGCTCCGTTCGACATCCAGAAATTGGTGAACGATCTGTTGGCATTGCTCCGCACGATCGACCCGGTCACCGAAGGCGTCAAGTTGGCAGATCAGGGTCGTCGCACGGTGGAAGCCCTCATCGTTGCGTTGGAGAACGTCGGCGCAACCATGGACAATCTCAATCAGGCGGCATCACGCGTGAATCGACTATTGGACGACGTCGAGGATCCGATTCGTCGAATCGCCGGTATGGCCGACCAGGCAGGTTCGCTGGTGGGATTCTTGCCCTCCCTGGCCAGTAAGGCCATGTCCAATCTTGCGCAGCGACCCTCTGCCCCCACGGCGAACGTCGCTACGAATGCGGGCGCCCAATCGCCGAGTGCTACTTCGGAGAAACCACAAACGGCGTAGACACCACGTGCCCAGCCAGTTGGCTGTCGCGCACCTGCACGGTGACGGCACGACCAACGTTCGTCATTTCCGGCGTCAGCAAGGCAAAAGCGATTCCCGCACCCAGCACGGGCGAGAAATTCCCGCTCGTCACCACGCCGACATCGGCTCCATCCACCAGCACCCGGGCACCGTCGCGTGGAGGTCGACGACCCTCGGTACGAAGTCCGCATAGCAGGTGCTTCACCCCGAATTCGCGTTGCCGAGCCAATGCCTGCCTGCCCCGAAACGCAGGCTTGTCCCAGCCGATTACCCAACCCAGATTGGCCTCCAAGGTCGAGATGTCCGACGACAACTCATGTCCGTGCAACGGCAGTCCTGCCTCGAGTCGCAGAGTGTCACGAGCGCCAAGTCCCGCCATCGTCACGCCTGCTGCCACGACGGCACGGGCCACGCGCGGTGCGTGGTCGATCGGCACGGCCAACTCCACACCATCTTCGCCCGTGTAGCCGGTGCCGGCCACCACACATTGAACGCCCAGAATCTCGACATGCTCGACTCGGAATCGTTTCACACTCGCTGCGTGTGGTGACACCGTCGCCAATCGCTCGCGAGCACGTGGTCCCTGTACAGCCAAGATGGCTCGAGTTTGCGTCGTGTCTTCGCCGCCGATCACGGACACGATGCGTTCGGTGTTCGATGCGTTCGGCATCACATCGAAGGTGTTCTCTCCCAACCACCAGACGATGATGTCGTCGGCGACGCCCCCGTGCTCATTGCACGCATGCGTGTATTGTGCGCGGCCTGGTGCGATCTTTCGTAGATCGTTGGTGAGTTCGTGTTGCAGAAGATCGAAGGCTCCCGTGCCAGCGACTCGCACCGTACCCAGGTGCGACACATCGAAGACCGCGGCGTCGGTTCGACATGCCATGTGCTCGGCGATGGTCCCGGTTGCATACGAGAGCGGCATTTCCCAGCCCCCGAAGGGAACCATCTTTGCACCCAACTCCCGATGCAACGCATCGAGTGGTGAGCGTCGGAAGTCGGTCATCTCACTTCCGTGCGGAGACGGTTGCCCGTCATCTCATTACCGCGCGTTGCGGCGGGTCGCGGTCGCTGGAGCTGCAATCTTGGTGAGCCGGGCGTTGAAGTCCTTCTGCCTCGCCACGTACTCGTCCCGTTCCTTCTTCTTCAGTTCGGTGATGCTCGCGTCAAGTTCCTGCTTCACGTTTGCCAGTGGCAGGACGTTGAGTACACCTTGGCCATTGCGAACCGCGTCGATGAGATGCTCGCCGTCGCAGAGCACCACGCTCTTGCCACTGATCACCACGTGAGCCGCAGCCACATCGGTGGTGACGTGACGACGCAGGTAATTGAACACGGCCCGGACCGACTCCAACTTAATTCCCGCGTCGAGAAGATTCTTGATGACCTTCAACTCCAGGAGATCGCGGTACACGTATTCGCGACGAGATCCGCTTCCCGATGCATCGTGGGCAGAAGGTCGAACCAAATCAGTCCGTGCCCAATAATCCAACTGACGGTACGTGATGCCGACGATGCTTGCCGCATGGGTGCCGCTGAACGTGCGCGACGAATCGAACTGATCTACCCGCTCCGCAGCCATGAGAACTGACACGCTACGGCTACCCGTACCCCACCGCCAACCGAAGGTCTACTTCTCGTGGAAATCCTCTGGCTTTTCCTGGAAGTCCTCCGGATTGATGTTGTCGATGAAGTCCCGGAACTCGACCAAGATCTCTTCGGAGTCATCCTCGTCGGCAACCTCAATGATGCCCACCTCGTCCATGAGCTCGCGGTTTGCCGTGATCGGGATGGCGGTTCGAACGGCGAGGGCTACGGCATCCGAAGGTCGACAGGAAATGGCATGGGTCTGGCCCTGGTGAAGTAATTGGATCTCGGCGAAGTAGGTATGGTCGCGCATCTCCGTGATGACCACACGCCGCAGATGCGCGCCAAGGTCTTCGAAGACGTTCACCAGAAGGTCGTGAGTGAGGGGACGCATGGGTACGCGTCCTTCGAGTGCGTGCTCGATGGCCATGTACTCCGAGGCGCCGATGTAGATACTCAAAGATCGACGCTCCCCGTCGTTCTCGCGCAATTGCATGAGTGGTTGGTTCGCTGGCGCTTCGATTCGCACGCCGACCAGCTCGAGGTCGACGGAGTCGCTAGCACTCATGGCGTCAGCGTAGCAATACGTCAGGCTTCGTTGCGCAGCCCTTTGGTGACATTTCGTAACAAGGCAGTACGCAACTCCTCGCCGAGCACGATGAGGTCGTCCAGCAACTTCAGCGCATCATCCTGCGTGCTCGTCGTTGCCCGCGGGCCAGCGTTACCAGCGATGTCAGCACCTCGTCGTGACATCACCGCACGCACGAGTGGCTCGAACACGTCAGCTTCGCGTTCTGCCGAGAGTCGCCAGGCCATGAGCAAACGTGAGTCGATACCGAACGACGCCAGACGACCAGCAAGATGCACGATGTCGCGGTCCGTCTCGTCGTAATACGGTTCACTTCCCACCATGAGCGGGCGAACGAACTTCATCTTCTCCAGAGTCGCCAGCATCTCACTCGTCACTCCCGTCGCTTCCAACATGTCGTCGCGCGTGAGTCGCTCCGGCCGTTTGCGGGTGCCGCGTTTACCACTGGACCCGTCATGGACGGGCGCGCCCTGTTCGGACCCGACGCGTTGCGAGGCCAGTCGATGCGTTGGATGTCCGGTCGAGGGAACTCGAATTCCGCGAGGCATGCTCGGGTCGGTGACGTCCTCTGGTCGAAGCAGTCCGTCACTGGTTTCGCCTTCGAGTCGATCTCGAATGACGCGAAGCGGGAGAAAGTTGTCCTTTTGCTCACGCAGGATGAATCGCAGTCGATCCACCTCCGACTTCGTGAACTTTCGGTAGCCGGCACTGGTCCGTTCGGGATTGATGAGTCCTTGACTCTCGAGAAACCGGATCTTCGAGATGGTGACGTCGGGGAACTCCTCGGAAAGCACCGCGAGGACTTCGCCAATGGAATAGAAATTCTCGGGCATTCCACCTACCCGAAGAAGGCAACGAGATGAAAACGCCCGATCTGCAGGGCATCTCCATGCTCCACCACCGACTCATCCACGCGTGCGTTGTTGACGTACGTGCCGTTGAGCGAGCCGAGGTCGCGCACCAACCACGCCTCACCTTGTTTGACGAACACCGCATGCTGACGCGACACGGTGAAGTCGTCGAGCTGTATGTCGTTGTCCGGTACTCGCCCAACGCTGATGTGGTCACCCACCAGGGAGTAGCGGGTGCCAATCTCGGGTCCCTGGCGAACTACCAGCATCACCTCGCCCGGTGCCACGTCACCCTCGCGAACGACGGCATTGTCGTCGTCATAGATTCCGTCGAGGAGGGGGTCGGTCTTGGGAAGCACACCCGTGCGCAAACTCGGCTTGTCCAGCACTGCTCCACATGCGGAACAGAACGTCGAAGACGGGGGGTTCCGATGACCGCAATGGTTGCAATAGACGTACTGCACGATTACCCGGCGAGCAGCTGTTCGTATGCCTGGGCGTCCATCAGGGTGGGTGCCGCACCCTCGAGCGTGATCTCACAGATCCATCCGGCTCCGTAGGGATCCTTGTTCAACAATTCGGGCTGGGTGGCGAGTGCCTCATTGACGGCGGTGATCGTGCCTGCGACCGGCGCGTAGATATCAGAGACACTCTTGGTGCTCTCCACCTCGGTGAAGGATTCGTCGGCGGTTACCGTGGCGCCGAGAGTGGGCACACCCACGAAGACCACGTCACCCAATGCATCTTGGGCGTAGTCGGTGATACCCACCCGAGCCACGCCGTTACTGAGTCGAACCCACTCGTGTTGCGGCGTGTACAACAGGTCCTGGGGAATCAACATGCCCTCAACCGTAGCCTCAGGTTGAGACTGAGTGGGACGTCGACTGGCTCGTACGCGCCGTTCGGACACCGCGCACCACCTGTGGCACGTACACCAGTGCCGTCAGATAACTGATGACGAGGCCCGGAACACCGATTGCCCAGCCAGCATTCTTTGCGCCAAGCGCCCAACCTGCATTGCTGGCCCCGAGGAGCAGCAGCGGAAAGGCAATCATCAATGCAAAGGTGTAGTTCTTTCCCCATTGGTTGACCGGGAAGCGTTTCATGCCCAAAGCGGTTCCGACGAGCATCAGAAGCCCGATGAACACCTCGCGAGCAACGACTGCCCAGCCGAACCATCCTGGAACTGCGCCGTCGAGCACGATCGACCCCACTCCGACGATGAACAGCAGTCGATCGACTGCAGGGTCAAAGACCGCCCCGAACTCACTGCGCTGATCGAGCCTGCGTGCCAGCCATCCATCGATCCAATCGGTGGTACCCAGCACGCCGAGGAGATAGGCAGCCGCCTCCCGATCGTCGTTCGCAAAGAGCAACCACAGGAACAATGGCAGACAGGCCAGCCTGGCCAGCGTTACTGCATTCGGCCACGTTGCAAGCTTGTGCGCCACCGACGCGAGGCTACTTCGTTCACGAAGTGAACTATCGTCGCTCGGCATGACGTCACTCTTTTCCAGGATCATCGCCGGCGAACTTCCCGGACATTTCGCATTGAAGGACGAGCACTGCGTGGTGTTCATGACCATTGCCCCGATTCGAACGGGTCATGCGTTGGTGGTACCACGCCAGCCCATCAATCACTGGATGGACATGCCAGCCGATCTCAATGCGCACGTCTTTGACATCGGTCGCCGCGTGGCACTGGCTCAGCGTGTCGCGTTCGGCTCCGACCGCGTCGGACTCGTCATCGCAGGGTTCGAGGTCAATCATGTTCACCTGCATTGCATTCCAGCCGATGAGATGTCGCACCTCAACTTTGCCAACCAACAGCACAATGTGCCAGCTACGGAGTTGGCCGACGCGGCAGCCCGCCTGGCTGCACAATTGCGAACCGACGGAGTTTCGGGAGCGCTCTAGAACGACACCGGCGCTGGCGCGATGTCATCGGAGCAATCTTGTCGGGGAAATCTCGTCAGAACAGTGTCGTCGTCGTTGGCTCGATGAGTTCGGCGCCCTTGTTGCGAACGTTGTTCACCGCCGTGCTCACCGTCACCGCCACGAGACGGTCCTCGGGGGCTGCCCGCAACAGCTGCAACGGCGGTTCGGGGGCGCTCAGCCACTCCTCCACATCGTCACCATCGAGGATGCATGGCATTCGATCGTGGATCGCCGCCAACGTGGCATTCGGCGTCGTCGTAATCAGACTGCAGCTGCGCACCTCTTCTCCGCCATGCAACGGGTCACGCCACGTCGTCCACACACCAGCGATGGTTAGTGGAGTCGCGTCGTGTGAGCGAATGAAGTAGGGCTGCTTGGGTTGCTTGACCTTGGGATCCACCCCGATGGTTCGCCATTCGTAGTAGCCGTCCACTGGAATGACACAGCGGTGCGCTGCGAGCAACGGACGAAAACTCGGCTTTTCAGTGAGGGTTTCGCTGCGTGCGTTGATCATGCTCGCGGCCCGACTGCGATCCTTCGACCACGATGGCAAGAGCCCCCAGTGCGCACGCTGCAGCACCCGTCGGTGTTCACCGTCTTCTTGCTTGCTCGTGAGGTGCAGAATGCGCGTGGTTGGTGCGACGTTGTAGTTGGCCGCCCATTGCCCAGAGAGGGGGTCGTCGAGTACCGCATCGAACAAGAGCGCCAATTGTTCCGGCGCGGTGGTGGCAACAAAGCGCCCGCACATCGTCGGGCTGGGGAGATTTGAACTCCCGACCTCTTGTCCCCCAGACAAGCGCGCTAACCAAGCTGCGCCACAGCCCGTAGCTACGGCTCGGTCAGTCTACAAACGGCGCGATGATCCGCCAGCCGAGATACAGCACGAGTGCTGCCATGAGCAGTTTGAAGTGCCACGGCGCCTTCTCGCCACTCATCTCCGACAGCTCACGAAGCGTCGGAGCGTCGCGCGAGGTGAGTCGTGGAGACGCATCGATCGGCTTGCCACACGCGGGGCACGAGCCGTCTGCCTTCATTGCCGAGGGGGCGAAGTAGCGCGAACACGGTTCACACCACGGCATTGATCAGCCCTGTTCGGATCGCGTTCGTACGCGCAACTTGATCGGAGTCGAACCGAACTCAAAGGCCTCGCGAATCGACCGCTCGAGGTACCGCAAATACGTTTGCGGCAGTTCACGATTGACGAACAACGTGAACGTGGGTGGATCCACGGCACCCTGCAATGCATACAACACCCGGGCGCCCTGACCGGCTGGTTGCTGCTGCTGTGCAGCGGCAAGTACCCGGTTGACGTCGCGAGTGGGAACACGCTTGTGGTAATTGGTGATTGCCTCCGTGAGCAACGGTTGCAGGCGGTGCACGTTCTTTCCCGTGAGCGCCGAGAGTCGAACGATTGGCGAGTCGCCGATGAAGTACAAACGCCGACGAAGTTCGATTTCCACTTGCTCGCGACGTTCGGCCTCGAGCACCTCCCACTTGTTGAGCACCAACACGATCGGGCAACCGCTGGCATCGATCCGCTCGGCAAGGCGCTGATCTTGACTGGTGACACCTTCGGTGGCATCGATCACGAGAAGCGCGATGTCACTTTCGTCGACTGCTCGCAAGGCCCTGATGATGCTGTAGTACTCCGTGCCCGGTTCCACCTTGCTGCGACGGCGCATGCCTGCAGTGTCCACGAAGACGACGGGACCATCCGAGGTTTCCACACGAGTGTCGACGGCATCGCGCGTGGTCCCTGCCATGTCGTGAACGATGGAACGCTCCTCGCCAACCAAACGGTTGAACAGCGTGCTCTTGCCCACGTTCGGACGACCGACGATGGCCACTCGCGGTTCCTTCGTCTCCGGATTGCGCACGAACGCAGCAGGGGCACCGGGTTCATCGGCCTCGATCGCCAATTGATCGACGATGACATCGAGAAGGTCACCGGATTTGCGGCCATGAATTGCCGACACTGGAACTGCGTCACCCAACCCGAGGCTGAGGAATTGCCACAGGTCCGTTTCGGCATTCGGTCCGTCCACTTTGTTGGCAACGAGCAGGATCGGTCGACCCGTCGCACGCAGCCACGCCGCGATGGACTCATCATCATCGTTGAGCCCGACGGTTGCATCCACGACGAAGAGCACGATGTCGGCGGTACGGGCAGCGACTTCCACCTGTCGACTCACCTTGGAATCCAGGGCGCTTCCACCGGGCATCCAACCCCCGGTATCCACGACGTTGAAGTGATACCCGCACCACTCCACTTCCCTGGTGTGGCGATCGCGCGTCACCCCGGGGTGATCCTCGACGATCGCGGCCTGCTCACCGACGAACCGATTGAAGAGCGTGCTCTTGCCCACATTGGGCCGCCCGACGATGACGACGCTTTTGCGGGCGTCTCCATTCGTCACTTCGTTCACGCTACCGAGGCGTCGACCCATCACCGCTTCGGTTCGGGCTGTCGCAACACCGTTCCCACTGCGCCATGACGAGCGGTACCGTGGTGATGACGCATGGCTGTTGACAACGTCTTACTTGCTGCACCGCGCGGATTTTGCGCAGGAGTGGAAATGGCAATCAAGGCGCTGGCGTGGATGGTCCGCACGTTCGATGCACCCGTCTACTGTTACCACGAAATCGTCCACAACCGCATCGTGGTGGATCGCTTCGTCACGCGTGGCGTCATCTTCGTCGACGACGTCAGCGAAGTGCCGATCGGACGACCCATCATGTTGTCGGCGCACGGTTCTGCACCTGCCGTCGTTGCCGCCGCCCGTGATCGCGGCAGCTACATGGTCGATTCGGTGTGCCCACTCGTCACCAAGGTGCATCACGAAGTTCGCACCCGCGCAGGCAAGGGCTTTCGAATCGTCTACGTGGGTCATGAAGGCCACGAAGAGGCAGTCGGCACGATGGCCGTTGCGCCCGAGTCGATCTCGCGCGTGGAAACCTTGGAAGAGGTCGCTGCCCTCCCCGAGTTTGCCGAACCGGTGGCGCTTCTGGCGCAAACCACGCTGTCGCATCGCGAATGGGAAGGTGTGGCGACTGCGGTGAAGGAACGCTTCCCCCACGTGTGGACCCCCGGTCGAAGCGACCTGTGCTTTGCCACCACCAACCGACAAGCGTCGCTCACCAAGATCGCCAGCGAGGTCGATGCAATGGTGGTGATCGGATCGGCAAACTCAAGCAACACCATCGCTCTCGAGCGGTTGGCGCGCGAGATCGGTTGCCCGCGTGTATTACGAATCAACGAAGCGAGCGAGCTCCCCGACGATCTCCACGGCACGGTCGGCGTCACTGCTGGCGCTTCGGCACCAGAAGAATTGGTGGTTGCCGTGATCGAGCGCCTGGCCCCCGCGGGTGGCTACACGCAGGTGCGGGCCACCGAGGAAGACGAGTACTTCCCACCCCCGCGTCATATCCGTGAGTTGCAGAGTGCAATGGAGACGGCCATCACCACCATGCTCGGCGGCAATGCGTCAACGCGGCGCGCGTACGACGATCGGCGCATCAGCGCCAGCGCGGTGCTGGCGGCACTCGCCAACTAGCTCGGCACCACGCCAGTTAGTTGCGCGGAACCTGACTCCATGGCTTGTCGCGATCCACTCGTGCGTCACCTGGCAATCCGAGAACACGTTCGCCGAGGATGTTTCGCATCACCTCGCTGGTGCCACCCTCGATACTGTTGGCACGACTGCGTAGGAACGACTTCTGCAGGCCATCGGTAGGACCCATCGCGGTGTTCGGTCGCACCATCGAATAATCGCCGTACAACATCCCGTCGGCACCCATGAGCCCGACACAAAAGGCATACGTGTCCTTGTTGAGATCCGCACTCGCCATCTTGCCGATGGAGCCTTCTGGTCCGGGTGCACCAACTTTGCGCATCTGACCGGCGCGAATGTTGGTGAGTCGCAACACTTCGGCACGAATGTACAAACGCATCAGATCATCACGAGTTGCCGCAGTCTTTCGGTCGGGAGTCAACTTCTCCCACAACTTGAGCGCCTCACGAATCGGCCCTGAAGCCTTCGGTGGAATCACACCACCGATCGCCACTCGTTCATTCATCAACGTGGTGAGTGACACTCGCCAACCGTCACCGGGCTTGCCCAGCGTCTCTACAACGGGAACACGCGCATCGGTGAAGAACACTTCGTTGAACTCGGCTTCTCCCGTCATCTGTCGCAATGGACGAGTCTCTACGCCTGGCGCGTGCATGTCCACCACCATCGCCGTGAGGCCCGCGTGCTTCACCGCTTCCGGATCCGTGCGCACGACGAGCAACCCGAACTTCGACACGTGCGCGAGCGTGGTCCACACCTTCTGTGCGTTCACGATCCATTCCTCACCATCACGAACCGCCTTGCCGCTCAAGCCGGCAAAGTCGGAGCCCGAACCGGGCTCGGAGAACAACTGACACCACACTTCTTCGCCGGTGAACAACGGACGAAGGTAACGCTTCTTTTGTTCCTCGCTGCCCCATTCCACCACGGTTGGACCGCACATGCCGTAGCCGATTGGATTGCGATAGTACGCGTTCGGACCACCGGCAGCGGCAACTCGCTCGTTGACGATGCGTTGGTACTTGGGTGACAGTCCGAGTCCACCGTGTCCTACGGGAAAGTTCACCCACGCCAACCCTCGGTCGAACTGGGCGCCCAAGAAGGCGACTGGATCGGTCGACGCAGGGGGGAGATCGCTCAAGAGCTCTTCGACCAGGTCGATGACGTGCTTTTCGTCGGCAGAAGTGGGCAGGGTGTTTACAGACATAGTGCGAGGGTAGCGGCTGCGCTACCTTCGGTGTCACCATGTTCCCAGGAAAAATTGCAGAAACTGCCCCCGATCAACCCGCGGTGGTGATGGCCGGGTCGGGCGCATCGCTCACCTATCGCCAACTGGATGAAGGCGCCAATCGGGTCAGCCGGTTGCTCACCAGCCACGGCCTGAAACCCGGCGACCATGTGGCGATCTGCTTGGAGAATCATCCTCGCTTCTTCGAAGTGGTGTGGGGATGCCACTACGCAGGCTTGGTGTATACCTGCTGCTCGAGTCGACTCACCACCGATGAACTGTCGTACATCATCAACGACTGCGGCGCCAAGGTGTTCATCACCTCCAAGTACAAGGCCGACCAGGCGGAGTCCGTCGTTCCGACGACACCCCAGGTGGTCGCCCGCTACATGTTGGACGGCACCACCACCCACTACGACGGCTACGAGAGTGCGATTGCATCACAGTCGAGCGATCCGCTTGCCGAACGATTCGAGGGCACCGACATGTTGTATTCGAGTGGCACGACAGGTCGTCCGAAGGGCGTTGCGTTCGTGTACACGCCACAACCCCTCGGCACACCTCCGAGCTTGCTCATGTTGGCGCAGTTCGTCTTCGGATTCGACGGCAACACGAAGTACCTCTCACCCGCGCCGCTGTATCACGCCGCACCGCTGCGATTCAACATGGCAGTGCATCGCCTCGGGGGTACCACCGTCATCATGGAACACTTCGATGCCGAGGACTACCTCGAATGCATACCGAAGCACGGCATCACCCATTCGCAGGTGGTGCCCACCATGTTCGTTCGCATGCTGAAGTTGACCGATGCCCAGCGAAATGCTCACGACGTGTCGGGCTTGAAGACCGTGATTCACGCGGCAGCCCCGTGCCCGGTGGAAGTCAAGCTAAAGATGATCGAGTGGTGGGGACAGATCATCCACGAGTACTACGCCGGCA
>SXGS01103568.1_pt1 | contig 46311 bp, 44 predicted proteins | sample 3174681 | NCBI WGS metagenome assembly SXGS01 (sample SAMN11356861, study PRJNA531348) | freshwater metagenome | isolation source: freshwater sample F1-80 | place: China: Fuxian Lake, Yuxi | collected 2017-12-25
ACCTTTCCTCGTAAGGGCTAACGCTCCGGCGCACCGCGAGCGGTCCACACGCGGCCTTTCGAGTTTATTCCTTCACGCCACAGGGCCGCGATGCGGTGGCGCGGTTGGTTAGATGCTTTTACTTCTGCTCCTCATTCTTCTCCAAAATAGTCAGAGTCAATACGCTTGATTTCATACGTAGAAGACTTAGTCACACCAATATTGAAATCAATCATGAGCTCTGCCAGTTGATTGCCATTAATCAGTACTATCTTGGGGTCAATGTGGGTTGCATACTCTTCGGCTTCAGACGAGAACGCACCGGTTGTGATAAAAACGCCTTTCTTAGCTCGCTTGCCATGGAGAGCCCCCACAAATTTCTGGATCTCTGGTCGCCCGACCGTGCCACTCCAACGCTTCGCTTGTAAGTAGATCATGTCTAAGCCGAGGCGGTCTTCATTGATGATGCCATCAATGCCCTCATCTCCGCTGCGGCCTATCGCCTTCCCTGCGTCCCGTCGAGAACCACCATAGCCCATGTTAACAAGAAGTTCCACGACGAGCCGCTCGAAAAACTCCGGAGGGGCCTCTTTCACACGTTTGAGGAGTTCGGTAGCCAATTCGTTGCGAATGCGTTGATATGCGCCCTCTAGGGTCTCTTCCGGTGTAGAGTGTCCCTGCTCCTCTAAGGTCAGAAGAGGCAATTCTGGGATAGCCGTCTTCCGCCCATCACGGAATTCCACGAACTCTGGGAAGCGCTCCAAGTACAGTATGTCGATCCGTGCAGGATGCTCGCTCAGTACTTGCTTCCCTCGTTCGGTAATTTGAAAGTGGGCACGACGTGTCGGTTTGAGTACGCCCGCTTGCTGAAGGTACGATTTGGCCCAAGCTACTCGGTTATCAAAGATCGGCTGGCGACCACTCGGTAAGAGTTCCGTTTTCTCTTCTGAACTCAAAGTGAATTGATTGGCTAACAGCCCTCTCGCTTCACGAATTGAGTACTCTCGCCCATCCGCAGTCAACTGAAGAAGGGGTAACATGAGGGTCTGAAAATCTGGGATTGGCATGTCGTCTCTTCAGTTACTTTTGTGTGGCATCTAACGGCTCGGCGATGAGCTGCCGGCCGCCCGTGTTGCAACCGAGTCTCGTCCGCCGGCCGCCGCCGTGCAAACCTCCTTGATCGGCGGCCGGCGGATCGGGGCCTCTGAGTACCGCCGACTGCGGTCGGTCAGCTCCATTGCCTTGTTAGGCGCCCTCTCGGCATTCAGCCCTCGGACTCGTCCGCCTTCTTCGCGCGGCTCGGCGGCTTCTTCCGTTCCTTGATCTCGATCTCCGCGAGTTCGAAGAAGTGGTCGAGCATCATCGGGAGCTCCATCGCGATCATTTCCATCTCTCGCGGATGGACTCCCAACTCCTCCATCCAAGGGCCACCCATCATCGCCCTGCTCACATGCTTCAGGCTTCGGAGCGCGTTGCGGGCGGCCGCGACATGGCCTGCCTTCGCCTCGCGGTATGCCTCCAAGATGACTTCAGTCAACCAGGGGAAGTCGTCTCGCAAGAGTCCGGCGATGACAAGCAGGCCCACCGGGTCGCCTGGCTCGCCGGAGGCCCTGAGAGCAATCTCCTCGAACATCATCGGGTGAAATCGGCGTAGCCGACGGCGCCGGACGGGAGCGGGGCCATCAACGAGTCGGCTCTCGAGGCGCGACGGCAGATCCTGGAACATGACCTTGACCTCCTCGAACAGCTTCGCGACGGAGGACGTCTCGGCCTCGGCCTCGATACTGCGCGGGTCGGCATCATCCGGCGCCTGCTGAAGCAGTCCATCGACCTTGGTCTTGAAGGCCGCGACTTGCATTTGTACGGCTTCCCGGTCCGGTTCAGCGCCCGGCACGCGATTGAGGAGTTGGAGGACAAGCTTCGTCAGAGATTCCTCCTTGTCGTCGCAGTTCTGAAACTGTGCAAACGGGCCGCTGTTCGCTTTGCTCAAAGCGATGCCCAAGGCGACGCCATACACGGGTGTGTCCAACTTACCCTTGGCAACGCCAGCTTCGTAGAGGATCCATGGCCGGTCGAGGCTGCGTTGAGTGAGTAGACAGACTACATCGGACGCGGATGACAGATTCTTCATCAGCTCGGGGTACCACTCGACTCCGTACTCGATCCCCTGTGAGCCCTTGCGGTCCGAGGAGCGGAAGGACTTGAGGACGCCGGCGCTCACGCTGCTGAGGAGTTTGCTGAAAACCTCGGCAAGCGCGGCATCCCGGCTATCGTGGCTGATGAATACCAAGGGAGTACCCGTCTTCCGGGCACTGCCTTCGTCTTCGCGCGACCCTTCCTTCTTGTCGGGATCGGCCATCGCTGGTCCTCGCTCTCTCGTTGGCGTTGAGCGCCTAACATGAATTGGACTGCATCTACCCTCTCTACTAATATATGGTCCTATCTATAAGTAGATGCTTCCATCTACAGGTAGATGGAACCCGCCCTATCTATAAGTAGATGTCGCTCGCGGCTACGCCCATCTATTCGTAGACATGTGTCCGGCTTCCTTAACGCCCATGAGACTGCTTACCACCATCGCGAAAAGGAGGCAATGTTGATTCTGTTCTAGCTGCTGCGTGTCCGGCGGCGAAACTTTTCTCCCAGCTCTTCTTCGTCCTTAAGATACTGGGCCATGCGTTCGTTGCTGTAGCCATATGGTCCGCTGCCCAGTAATCCGACCTCGGCTATTGCCAGTGCCTCGAATTCGCTCTGTGTACCTAATCCCTGCTCGCTCGGTAGACCTGCCTGTTTCCAAGCCGCAAATCCGCCTTGGAGGACCTCAACATTGGTGTACCCCATTTGCTTGAGTGTCGGGGCGGACAGCATGGACTCGTTGCCTTGACGGCAATAGAGCACTATCGACGTGTCTTTGTCGGGAACTTCTTCGGCGATCTGCAGGTCGAGACGCCCGCGCGAGAGCCAGCGTGCGCCGGGAATATGCGCGGTTGCGAAATCGCCGGCACTGCGTAGGTCTAAGACCAGGCCGCTGTCGTTTGCTGTCAACTTGGCCTGCAATGCCGCTGGTGTCAGAACGCTGGTCTGAGCGCGGGCTTCAGACAAACCAGGAATCGCCAAGGGGCGGGGTTGCGCTCCGGCAGGAAGCCCGAGCAGGAGCCGTGCAAGCCATGCCGGTTGTCCATAATCTACTTCTTGAGGCTCGCCTGTCTCTAACGGGAGACCTTGCGTAGCCCAGGCCGTGGTGCCGCCGTCGAGGACAGACACGCGGGGATAGCCCATGTCCTTGAGAAGCGCAGCAGCGAGGATAGCGCGCTCCCGCTGGTCGCATGTCGTGACAATCGCAGCATTCTTGACCCCGACGAGGCTTTCGATGAGCAGCGCGGTCTGCGTGCCAGGACAGAAGTGAGCACCAGGAATGTGGCCAGCGCGGTATTCGTCGAGCTGGCGTGCATCGAGCAGGTAGTGCAGGGTGCCCTGTGCTTGCCAGTTGTAGAGTTCGTGGGGAGCAATAAAGGTGAGCTTGTCTTCGGCAGCGATGCGCTGGGCAAATTGTGTACACGTTGCCTGGGCCGCAGCAGAAGCCGAGGGAACCGCTTTGCCTTCCCCCGACTGTAACTCGCTGCCGTAGCCGGCGATACGCCACGCCCCAGTTCCGCCTTTGAGGGCGTAGACCTGGGGAAACCCCATCCGCCGTAGCACCTGCGCTCCGAGCAGGCTGCGGGTGCGGCCAGCGCAGTTGGTGACAATCGGAACGTTGCGATCCTGCACAATATCGGTAACGGCGAGCGCAAGCTGACCGCCCGGTGCGCTATACGCACCGGGAAGATGAGCAGTGAGAAATTCCGGCTCGGTGCGCGTGTCCAGAATGTAAATCTGCTCGCCGCGTGCCAGCCGCTCATGCAACTCTTCTACTGTCAGGTCGGGAATACCTTCTTCTACCTGCAAGACTTCGCCATAGGCTTTACCACGCAAGCTCCAGCCGTGAATCGTCTCGTACCCTGCTGCTTTCCAACGTGGCAATCCTCCCTCCAAGACCGAGACGTTGCTGTAGCCCAGCGACTCCAACGTTGTCGCCGCCAGTGCAGAACGCTGACCGCTGTCGCAGAGCAGGACCACATGGGTATCCGTCGTTGGCACCAGCACGGCGATGTATTTTTCCAGATGTCCGCGTGGCAAGGGCGTCGTATCGAGAATCTGCTCCAACGTGAACTCTCCCCAATCGCGCACGTCGAGCACAGCAAACAAGGCGTCGCTTGCCATCAGATCCTTGAGATCTTGAGCTTGGATTGTGGTGACCATGACTCCTCTTTTCGTTACTGCAACCGTTCTTCTCCCCGCGACGGCGGGGCAAAAATTGGTGAAGCGTGATGATGCACGATGAACCACTGGCCATCCTGCTTCTCGAACAAGTTGGTGGTGAGAATCTGCGAGCGCGTTGCACCGTCGTACCCTTGGGTTTCCAGTTCTTCGATGAGCATGACCCAACCGAAGTTGCCGTTCACCACGACGCGCACATCGGCAAGGGTAAACCGCATGCCGAAAGCGTTATCGAAAATCCGCTCCCAACTCGCCATGACCGGTCCCCACCCCACGAGCAGCGGCCAGCCTGGGTGGACGCATTTGATATGCGCGGCGCGTAGCCACACCTTCTCCATTTCTTTGATGTCCAAGGTCTCGAACGCTTGGTAAAACGCCCGATTCGCTGCTTCGACTTCGCGTTGCTCGTTCATGTCGGGTTCCCTCCTTTAGGGTTTAGGGGCCATAAAGACCAAAACGGTTAAGCGTTCCGGCCCGGGATTCTTCACACCGTGGTCCGCACCGGCTGGTGCCAGGGCAGTACCGCCAGGGCCGAGGATCTTCGTCTCTTGGCCGATGCGAATCTGTGCCTGGCCTTGGAGGACGTGGTACACTTTGTCAGACCCTTTGTGAGCATGCGGGGTCTGCTCCTGCCCGGCCTCGAAGCAGTAGACATCGCAGAACATCCGCTCGGTATCGAACAGGTTGACCTTTTGCATTTTCTCGGCGGAAAAGCGGAGCTGAGAGAAAATTTCCTTGAAGACTTCCATATGAGTGTGGCCTCCCACGTGTTACGGCATCTCGCGCCATCGCTTGACGGTCTTTTCTCTTTTTCAGAGATGCGGTATCCCCTGACCACTCTTGCCCTAGCGCAAAAGATGGCGTCGTGGCAAGGCCGTATGGCATTGTTGAGGGAGAGAAGGAGTAGGTCGCATGCCTGAATTGCCGGAAGTAGAAACCGTCCGCCGTAGCTTGGAGCGCTTGATTGCCGGTCAGTCTATTGTCGCAGTGCAGGTGCGGGAGCCGCGCTTGCGCAAGCCGGTGGCGAAAAACTTTGCCGCTATCCTCACTGGTCGTGTGATCCACAGTGTCGGGCGACGCGGGAAATACTTGAACCTACGACTTGACGACGAGCACGTGTGGCTGGTGCATTTGGGGATGACGGGGCAACTAACAGTCTGCGATCCGCAGACTCCGCTGCGCACGCACGATCATGTTGTCATGACCTTGGGCGATGGCCGTGCTCTGCGATACAACGATCCGCGTCGTTTTGGCCTCATGCTCGTCGGCACGGCAACGGAGATTGAAGCGGCGATGGCTTTGGGCGTCGAGCCGCTCAGTGCGGCATTTTCTCCGCGTTATCTTCAGGAGAAGGCGCAACTCACTCGGCGCACGGTCAAAGATGTGTTGATGGATCAGCGTGTCGTGGCTGGTGTCGGCAATATCTATGCTAGCGAACTCTTGTTTCGTGCTCAGGTGCAGCCGAGCCGCCTCGTTCCAACGCTTGATGCTGAAGAAATGACGCGTGTCGTGAAAGCGACGAAAGCGGTGCTGCGGGAAGCGATCACCCATCGCGGCAGCTCCATCTCCGATTATCGCGATGGCGAGGGGCAGCCTGGCGATTTCCAGACGCGGTTTCGTGTCTACGACCGGGAAGGGCAACCCTGTCGTACTTGTAAAGACCCTATTCGGCGGGAGACACACGGCGGGCGCAGTTCATTTTTCTGTTCGACCTGTCAGGTGTGAGTCCGAGCAATTTTTCCGGTTGCTCTTGTTTTCCCTGGCGCTTCCCTGGCATACTGCACCGACAAGAAGAAGGGGTAGGAAAATTTCTGTAGAGGAGGCGGCAGGCGTGGATCTTCCCCAGTGTCAAAAATGTACTCGCGGTGTCCTTGCTCCGTTATCGGATTTCGGACCACGCGGAGCGTCGCTCGAATATAAGGTGTGGGCGTGCGTGCAGCCAGGCTGCGGCTTCACGATTCGCATAGATAAAGGCGTAGTCGTGTATGGCCAGGTCGGAGATACGAAACGCCGCCTAGATGAGCCATAGTCGTGGCGTATGGCAAACTTAGAACTTTACCCGCACACCGCTAAACGCCCCTATCGGAGCCCCGGGGCCGAGAAAGCGTTCGACTCCGGTGTTATCCAGCGTGTTCTCGAAGAAAGCGCCATAGGTTTCATACTCTGCGTCGAAGACGTTCTCCAAGCGTAGGAACAGTTCTGCGTTGCGCAATTGGTACGTGGTCTGGATGTTGGCCACGAAATACGGGTCGAGCCGGCCTCGCTCGTTGGCTTCGTCCCCGCGCAAGTACTGGGAGCCGACATAGGCACCATCGAATCGCACCCTCCAAGACGGTGTGAAAGAAAACTCGATACCTCCGTTCACGCGATGCGCGGCCACCAAGGGAAGGGTGTCGCCTGTCTGGACGAGTGCGACCCGCTCCTCGTTGGCGAAGGTGAAAAGCTCGACATCATCCTCAAACGTGGCATCCGTCAACGTATAATTGAGAAACCATTGACCGCGAGCGAACGCGCCTTTGATCAGCAATTCAATCCCTTGGCGGCGTGTTGCTTCGACGTTCTGAAAGAACCCAAGCACGCGACTTTGGGGCTCATTGCGGAAGAGAATGTCATCCTCAAGATCCGTGCGGAACAGCGCTATTGTTGCGTGGAGTTGAGGGAATGGCGACCAACGCACGCCGGTTTCCCAGGTCGTGCCTTTGACTGGATCGAGCGGCGGATCGTCAACAATGGCGGTGGGGATAGGGCAGGGGGCTTCGGGATTGGCACACGTCAGCTCGATCGCCGTCGGAGCGCGGTAGCTCTCGCTATAGTTGGCATAGAGGCTGAGGTTGGGCAGGAGCGAGTAGGTTGCACCGAGAGCAGGATTCAAGCGCTCGAAGCGATGGCTGCCGCTTGCGTCGGTCGTGCGTTCATCATCGGCGCTGACTGCCAGCCGATCCTTGATATCCAACGCTGTGGTGTCGAACCGTCCGGCGGCCGTGATAGCGAGCTGTTCTGTTGGCTCCACTGTCAACGTGAGAAAAGCGCCACCACCATGCGTCTCTGAAGTCACGTCAGTCGCCGCTGCGAACTCGCTTTCTTCCGTTGTGAGCGCAAGGAACGCTTCCTCCTCGCTGTCTCCATCGTCTTCGCCAAATTCTCGTTCGGCAATGCGGTGACGCAGTGTAGCTCCAGTGTAATCGAGGCCAGCAATTGCCGTCAGCGGGATGCCCCAAAGAGAATCTTGATACGTCAGTTGGACAGAGCTGCCCCAGCCATCTTGCGCTGTGCGAGCGAGCACGTCTTCTTCGACATCGCGGTTGAACTGATTGAGATCCAGCAGCCGACCATAGGCAGTGGCCGCCAGCGAGAAACCCGAGCCGAGGTCACGACGATATTGGCTATTGAACGAGAAAAATTCTGGAGAGAAGCGATCGGGATGCGTAAAAACAGCGGAACGGTCATGCACGAGACGACTCTCCGGTAGCGGCCCGTTGCCAGTCAGCCGATTGTTGACATAGGTCAGCGAGAAGGTGAGGTCGTGCGGCTCGGCTAGATAGCCGGCTTTCCCGAAGACTTGGCCGACATTGCCGGTGGAGAAGTCGCGGAACCCTTCTTCGGTCAACCAATTACCAGAAAAAAAATAGTCGATAGGTCCGTGCGTGCCGCCAGTCTGGAGCAGCGTGCGCAGGCGACCGAAACTGCCCCCCCACACTTCGGCTACCGTGCCTGGATTGGTCAATCCGCGTTTCGTTTCCATGACGAGCGCACCGCCTAGCGTGTTGCGGCCATACACCGGATTCGAGCCAGGGATGAGTTCTACATGTTCGATGGCGTCAGCAGGAATCAGGTCCCAATTCACTTGATCCGCCAACGGCTCATTCACCCGCGCGCCATCGACGAACACACTAAGCCCTGGTGGGGTGCCGAGCAGGAACGAACTTGTAAACCCGCGATAGCTCACGTCTGGTTGGAAGGGATTGTTTTGCACATGCGTGAGCGAGACGCCGGCCAAGTCGCGCGCGAGAAAATCCGTAAGATTCAATGCCCCGCTCGCCGTATAGTCCTCGCTGGTGGTGACTTGGACGTTGGCGGGAATTTTCTTTTCCGGCAGGGGGACGCTCAGCAGTGGCGTGGCCCCACGCACGGTCACTTCAGGTAAAGCTACGTCCAGCGAGGTTTGTGCTCGGCTCTGCCTTACGTCGAGACTTGTGAAGAAGAGGCACCAGCACAGGACGCCTCTACTCCAGATGCTCATGGCCTTCTTTGGCGTGATGTTCTTCATGCAGGACTTTGCTCGTGGGGCGGTTGTCTTCTCCCGGCTGATGACTGACGTGTACGAGCCCTAGGAATTTGACGTTCGCGCAAGCATCGACTTCACCGACGGCGCATTCATGGATGTTGGGGATGAAGAAACGGAAGGGTCCGCCTTTCTTTTCCGGCAACGGAGCATCGTCGAGCCGGTAGGCAACGATGGCATCGCGGACGGCGGCGAGTGGCACGCTGGCGGAGAATTTGCCGTCGGTGGACTTCAAGGTGAGGTAGGTTGCCGTGGGTGTCAGTCCGAGTTTTTCGAGAATGGCATGCAGGCGCACGCCACCACCTTCGCGACCAGGAATCAGTTGACTGATATCCGGCACTTGGTGGGGGAGGGTGCTCAGGTCGTTAAAATCGAACTTCCCTGTTTGTTGCACCTCGCCTTCGATGCGCAGCGCCTCTGTCGATTCCATGTTTGCCATGATCGGGTCTCCTTTCTGTCTGCCGACCATACGGGGCACGGGAAAAAGAGTCGAGGGAGGAGGGACCACAAGTCTGACTACACGCGGAGGAATCGGAGCGTCCACACTCCTAATAGGCTCAGACACAACCCCACCGTAGCCGTTTGCCCTGGGGGGAAGTCGTAGTGGTTGGCGAGAATAAAGGCCACGATGCTGACTCCAAGGGCAATGACAGGAGACAAGAAAAACATCGTCCGTACTTCTCGGCTCAGATTTTTGGCGACCAAGGCTGGAAGGACGAGACAGGCAAAGGCGTAGACCACGCCGGAGACGTGGATCGAGAAGCCGACGAGCACTCCCAGCCAGATCGATAGGCCAGCGTTCCAACGCGAGACACGCAGACCGACTGCTTGTGCCATGTCCGGGTCCACCACGACGAGCAGTGCGTGGCGATGGTAGAAAAAGAGCCCGGTGAGCGTGATCACGTTCAGCAGTGCGAAGATCCACACGTCCGCACCGCGCGCACCAATGATGGTACTGGTCAGCAGACTGCGCACCTCTTCGAGACCATGCGGGCTGTGCGACATCAACAACACTGAGGTACTCAACGAGAAGAGAAAAATCCACCCGGTGACGGCTTCATGACTCTCGCGTCGCCCGCTTTTACCACTCTGTGTCGAGAGTAAGGCAGCCAGAATGGAGAAGATGCCACCCATCACTCCGTAAAATACGTGAGATCGCCACCAGCTTTCTTCGTCGCTGGCGAGCCAGCTTCCGGTGAGCATCCCGATGGCGACGCCGAGCGCTGACGCTTGTGACACTGCGGCCCCGAGAAAAATCTGATCGCGTGCAACGACAAGGACGCCAGCGAGCGAGAGTAATACGCTAATCAGCCACCCCGAGAGATAGGCATTGTGGAACAGCGGCCAGGAGTCGAGAAATTCCTGGATCACCCTTCGGCTCCTTTCGCGTGTGGCAGCGTTGGTTGCTCATCAAGCTGGAATGCCGCGAGATCAAGACTGCCAGCATGCAGGTACGCGAGGTTTTGCGCCGTGAGGACGTGCTCTTTTGGACCGGCGGTGACATGACCCGCGTGCAGCAAAGCCACATGCGTGGCGTGACGTGCGGCAAGGCTGATGTTGTGCGTCACGAGCAGCACGGTCTGCCCGCGTTCTTGGTTGAAGGCGACCAGGAGCTGCAAGAGTGCATCCTCCGTCGCGGCATCAAGGTTGTTCGTTGGTTCGTCGAGAACGAGGAGCGAAGGGCGGCGCACCAGCGCTCGCGCCACCAGTGCCCGTTGGCGTTGACCGCCAGACAACGCCCAATAACTACGGCGAGCGTAGTCTGCCATCCCCATCTGGCTCAATGCCCATGACAAGCGTTCTTCTCGCTCGTTCTTTGCGTGTGACAGTCCCACCAGACCTAGCGACACGAATTCGCGCACGGTGGTAGGCAGGGTTGGGTTGAGGTCACACCGTTGGGGAACGAAACCTGTGCGTTCTCGGCTGGCGAGAATCGGGTGATGCCAAAGCTGTCCGGCTTGGGGCGGAATGAGTCCGAGAATCGCCTTGATAAGCGTGGTCTTGCCCCCGCCGTTTTGGCCGAGAAACACCCAAAATTCTCCCGGGCGCACTGCGAGATGGACATCCCGCAACACGGTGGTGGTACCGTAGCCGAGCGACAACTCAGCCATGTGCAAGACGAGGGATGCTCGTTCGCCGAGGTTGGTCTGGCTAATGTATTGACTCATTTTTGAGTACCCTTGCAAGCTGGCGGACGTTGTAGTCGGACATCGACACGTAATCCTCCGTCCCTGGTTGCGCACCGACCTGATGCGCCATAGCAGCGATTTTGGCCCCGGTGTTCTCGGAGACTAACCGCGCGTAGCGCGGTTCATAGTACGCCGTGGTCAGCACGACGGGTATCTGGTTGGCTTTCATACGTTGGATGATTGCACTCAGATGGGCAGTGGTTGGCGGAATGCCTGGTTTCGGTTCGAGTGAGCCGGCAATTTGTAAACCATAACGCTCGGTAAAATATGACCACACGTTATGATCCATGACGACTTGTACTCCCCGATAGGGGTTCATGAGCGCGAACCAGCCACTGAGGTGCCCGGCATCGCCTTGGCTTGTGAGGAAGTCGCCGAGATGACTACGTGCAAAGAGCAAGGCGAGTTTCTCGAATTCGTATTTCGCGGCTAAGGTTTCGCCGACCATCGCGACACCAAGGCGGCGGCGAAAAGCCGCGTAACGCTCAGCGAAATAGGCGGCGCTGGCAGGTTGGATGCCACTAAGCCGCTCACGTAGAAGATTGGCCACTTTCAGACCGTTGAGCGGGTCTAAGAGAAAATGCGGATTGCCGAAAGGATGCACGTCGCCCATTGAGCGGTCGATAGCGGCGGTGGGAACATCAAGCGGCGTAATCGCGGTCGCGGCATCAATGTAACCGGGAGCGCCGGGAAGCACCTTGCCGTTCCGTGCTTCGCGTAACAGCACCGGTGCCCAGCCGATCTCCAGCTCCATGCCGATTTGTGCGTACACGTCGCAAAGACTCAGAGCCTTGATGAAGCTGGGCTTGGCTTCGACAAAATGGGCGTCCTCCGTGCCTTTGGCGAAGGTGGTGACCGTGACGCGATCGCCGCCGACTTCGTTGAGCAGGCTCCCCAGCTCCGGCACGGTAGCACACGCGCGGAGAGGTTGAGCGTAGAGGAGAGAAGGAGTGAAAACGAGCGTGACGACGAAAAGAAAAGAAAAGAAGAGCGGGAGATTTCTCCCATAAGAAGCTGATGTCATACAAACTCCTGCGTTGACCGAACACGCCATTCCCGCGTTGGCGGGAATGGCGCTGCCGCTCGTTTTCTCGTCCGTCATGCCCGCCCTTCGACCAGCTCAGGACAGGCTCCGGCGGGCATCCAGGCTTGCTGTTTCTGGATTCCGGGTCTCGCGTTGCTCGCCTGGAATGACGAAGTCGAGAACTCGCTGCATATCTCGTACACTGTGGGTTACGAACTCATGGCCTAGTCTTCTTGCTAGTACTCATGCGGTGGATGCGGCCCGTAGAGCCACTGAAAGCTCAGCCAGACCGAGTGCGCATTTTTGCCATTGGTTAAGTGATTGGCGTGATCAAGGTTGTATTGCAAACGAATGCGCGTGAACTCCGACGGATGGAAGGCCAGCAAAGGCGAGAAGCGTTGCCGATCCGCACGGAAAGGGTCGTTTTTACGACCATCGAGGCTTTGCCCGCTGCCGCCGGCGTATTCGTAGCGCAGACCCGCTGCCCAACCGTGGCGAAAGCCATACAGCAATTGCGAATAGAATCCCCAGTCGTGCAGGCTCCGAGCCGGGAGCGTCACAATCTCGCCATCCTCATCTTGGTGCATGAAGTGATCGGCACGAAAGTCGCGCTGCATAATTTCCGTCTGCCAAAGCACGAACGGCCAGCCACGAAAACTGTTCGTTGGACGCCAGCGCCATTTCATGTCCGCCCCATAAATCCAGGTATCTCCACGCGGGCCGGTATCATTAGGGCCGTAGAGGCCGGAAAACCCCAGGACCACGCCAAGATCGTCCCTGACCTCCCACGAGCTGTTCCAGCGTGCAAGATACACGAAATCTCTCAGTGCTTTTGTGTCGCGTCCGAGCGCAGGCCGGTTGCCGATCTGCGAGCCTTCGATCGTCGCGTGTTCGTCTTCGCTGTGATGCTCGTCCCCTCCGCCATGTTGATGTCGTCCGCCTAGGAAGCTAGTCATCTGCTCACCATTGGCGTTTTGCATACCGAGGTGCAATTCGGAGAAGAAGGTTTCAGGGGTGGGTAAGAGCCAGCCGAATCTGAACCCTGGTGCGCGCAGGCCATCGCCGCCGAAAAGTCGGGTGTTGATGATGGGCTGGTCGTTCCAGTCCCACTGATGAGGATGGCGTGGGTTGATCTGCCCAAACTCAGTCAAGAAATGACCGAGTTCAATTTGCAATCCATACGGAAGCGCCTGTGTGGTCAGAAAAGCTTCCTCAAGTTCGATACCGGTTTCTCCGCTGATCGCGTCAATAAACGTAGTGACATAGGCTTGCGCCCGAAAATAGGGATCGACGACGCCCACCAGCCCTAGCTCCCCTGCGGCTAAGGTGAAGCCGCGTTTACGAGGATCGTGCCCGCCGCCTTGCAACGTCTGCAAGGTCTCATCTCGCTCGGTCGAGGAGCCCATGAATAACGTTGGGACAAAGGAAAGATCGAGTAACCGTTGCGCACTGGCTCCAGTTGGGCCAGCGGGTTGGGTGGGTTGAGCTGATTGGCTGAGGGCAGAAGGTGCACGTTTTTCCTCAACGCTAATGCCCGCTTCCTTGAGCGCTTGGTCGAGTGGGGAGGCTTGGTCAGCGCCTCCGGTTTGGTTCGCTGGTTGTTGTACAGCTTCGGTGGGCTGCTGCCGTTGTTCGTCGCGAGTCATCGCGTTGGTTTGGATCGTATGAATAGTCTGTTGCAACTGTTCAACCGTACGTTGTAACTGTTCCACTTGCTTCTTGAGAGCTTGAATTTCCGTTGCTTCGTCGGCCTCGCTGTGAGTGGCGAGTAGTACTAAGCCGAGGAACGCAGACGCAATTCTCCGCATGGTATCCTCCTCTGCAAAGATCGAGAAAAAACGATCAGTACAAGGTCGCAGCAAAAAACTGGGCCTTGCACCAAAAAGAAAAAGAGGGAGCTTTAGAGACTGGAGGAAGTGATGGAGAAAGGTGGGGAGCGAGGGGCGGACGGGCGATAGTCGCGAACGACAAAATGTTGCTCAGTCGAAGGCGCAGCCAGTATGTAGATGGGCGTGAGCGCAACAGGCGGAGAGGGCTCGGGGGTGAGGGCCTGATTGGTGGTGCTTGTGAGACAGAGCTGACATTCTTGGCGCACATCGCTTTGTGGTGTCGCGCTGTGTACATGCGAGGCCGAGGCTGTCCAGAAGAGCAACAGACCGAGAAGGCTGGCTGCGGCGACGACACGGGACCACAAAGAATGATGAGGCTGCTCTCGCATATGATGCCGTTTATACTTAGGGAAGCCCGCAGGTATTGTCAAGCTTTCGCCAGGGAATTCACTCCCCGGCGACCATTGGGCTCTTGCTGCGCGAAGCTTGAACAGCCGCATCGCGGCAGGCGAAGGTAGCCCAGTCTTTCAAGGCTGGGAAGAAAGAGGGGCAATACCTACCTTCCCTGAAACTGTGGTGCGCGTTTCTCTAGAAACGCGGCGACGGCTTCTTTGTGGTCTTTGGTTTTGAATAAATAATCGAGTCCAAAAGTCTCCGTCTGCACTGCGGCATCGAAATCATTCTCCATGCCTTGGAGTAGTGCCCGCTTCGAGACGGTGAGTGCGAGCGGCGGGAGCGCGGCGATCTGTGCCGCCATGTCTTTGGCTGCGGTCATAAGACCTTCACCAGGAACTACTTGGTTGACCAAGCCGATGTCGAGGGCTTCTTTGGCTTTGACGACGCGGGCGGTGTAGGTCAGTTCCAGCGCTTTGGCTAAGCCGACGAGGCGCGGCAGCATAAACGTCGAGCCGAGTTCCGGCATCAACCCCATGCGAGCGAAGATCGCGCCCATGGAGGCTTCTTCTGCCATGAGGCGAATGTCTTGCACGAGCGTCAGAGTGAGGCCAATGCCGACTGCCGCGCCGTTGATGACGGCGATAGTAGGTTTCGGGCAGTTGTACAGCGCATAGTGCAAGCCCGACCGTGGATGCACGACCTGCGGTGTACTAGGAGCGGCGCTTTTGTCCTGCTCGTTGATCTGCTTTTGGAAGACGGCTCCGACATCTGCGCCGGAACAAAACCCGCGTCCCGCCCCGGTCATGAGGATGACACGCACCTGCGGATCTTTGCCCAACGTTGTATAGGCGTGGGTGAGTTCATCGCCCATGAGCGAGGTGTAGGCGTTGAGCTTTTGTGGGCGGTTGAGGGTGACGGTGGCGACGTGATCGTGAATATCAACGAGAATGTCTTGGTATTCCATAGCTGCTCCTTGCTGCGCCAAGCTCATGGAGCATAGCGCATACCAGGAGAGGGGAAAAGTGTTGCACTGCTGGGCGAAAATGGACGAGGGGCTTGCACGGGAGACGCAGTCTTTCACAATACTCTGCGTAATCGTTTGCCGCTGATGAGGGCGGTTCGTGAAAAGAGGTATACATGGTCGGACGGTTTCTTTTCTTCTTCCTTCAATGCCTTGCGCTGTGCGTGGCGCTGCCTTCCTTCGCGGGAGAGATCACTGGCCAGGTGTTGCGCAAAGATGGCGCAGGGATCGCTCAAGCCGTTGTGTTCGTCCAAGCTTTGCCGGTTGGCGTTGCCGCGCCTACGGGTCCTTGGAAAGCCGAGATGGATCAGATGCAGCGGGAATTCACTCCATCTGTGTTGCCCATTGCCGTTGGTACGGAAGTGCGCTTTCCCAACCGCGACCAAATCCACCATCACGTCTATTCTTTTTCGCGCACGAAGAGCTTTGAGCTGCCATTATACAAAGATGAAGAGGCTGCGCCGGTGCTCTTCGATAAATCCGGCATTGTCAAAATCGGCTGCAATATCCACGATTGGATGACAGCGACTATTTTTGTCGTGCCCACGCCGTATTTCGTGCTATCGGACGAAGCCGGCAGATTTCATCTGAAAGACCTTCCTGCTGGTAACTATCCTCTCGCGGTATGGCATGAGTCGAGCCTCGCCAAACCGGAAGACACCGTGCAAACGGTGCAGGTTGGTACACAGACCTCCGAGGTTTCCTTTGCCTTAGAGACGGCTCCGCCACGCCCGCGCCCGGGAAGTCGCAAAGGAGGCGGCTATTGAGAGGCTGGTGGGCACGCAGTCGTCTGCGCACGAAGATTTTTCTGGTCTTCTCTGGGTTGATCCTGGCGGTGTTGTTGTTGACCTTGGGAGCGACCCAGCTTGTCGTGAGTCGGCAAACTCAGGCGACCTTGCGTCATGAACTCTGGACGACTGGACAGGTTTTTCAGGGACTGGTGCAAGAGCGCACGTCGCGGTTGCTTACGAATTCGACGTTGCTCGCTGGCGACTTCGCCCTCAAACGGGTGCTCGCCACTTACGATGCAACTACGCTCATGTCGGCGGCCTTGAGCTATCAACAGCGTATCGGCGTCGATCTATTGTGGATTACTGACGAGCATGGTGCGGTCTTGGCCGACGCCCGTGGTCACCAACGCCCTGGCGCTTCGTTGGCGCAGGTTTCTCCAATCAAAGAAGCCTTGACGCTTGGTGATGCGGCCTCGGTCATTGCTGAAGTCGAGGCCGGGCTCTTTCAGCTTGTGGCGGTGCCGGTGCATGGGCCGGATGTCATCGGCTTTCTGATTTTGGGGCAAGCGATTGACGATGTGTTTGCCGAACAATTAGAGCACGATACCGGCTCGCATGTGGCCTTTTTGACGGCAACGCGAGTCTTTGCTTCGTCGTTTTCTGGAGCCGAGCGAGCGAAGTTTGTAGCGCTTGAGCAGACGGCGTCTGCTCTGCTCGCAGAGCACGCGTTGCAAGAGCCGTTTCTCTTTCGGCTCGGCGACGAGCGTTTCTTGTCTTTGGTGAGCGTGATTGAGGCGCACCTCTCGTCCCCGTTGTACGTTGTGTTGTTAGGTTCGTATGACGAAGCTTTTGCACCGTTTTATATGTTGCGGCGGCGCATTCTCCTCATTGGTGCTGGGGGATTAGTGATGGCACTCCTCGTTGGTGTGGGTCTCGCTGGCGGCATCACCGCCCCGGTGCAGACGCTTGTAGCCGGTATGCGGGAAGTGCTGAAGGGTAATCTCGGTTACCGCTCCGGCATCGACCGAGACGACGAAATTGGTTTTCTTGCCAACGCGTTTAACGAAATGGTTGGTGGGCTCGAAGAGCGTGAGAAGATTCGTGACCTGATGAACAAGGTCGTTTCTCCAGAGATCGCCCATGAGATGCTGCAACATGGTGTGACGCTGGGAGGTGAGGTCCGAGAGGTGACGGTGCTCTTCGCCGATATTCGCGGCTTTACGTCCTTTTCTGAAGGAATGCCACCGCAGGATTTGCTGCGCCTGCTGAATGCTTATCTTGGGCGTATGAGCCGGATCATCGAAAGGGAGAACGGAGTCATCGACAAATACATCGGCGACGAAGTGATGGCGGTATTTGGTACGCCGCTTGCGCAGCCGGACCATGCTGTCCGTGCTGTGGCTGCTGCTGTCGAGATGCTGCGCGAACTCGCCGGCTTTAATGCTGAACAGCAAGCCGTCTCGCCATTGGTCCCTCGGTTGCGGATCGGTATTGGCATTGCCACCGGTCCGGTCGTTGCCGGCAATGTCGGCTCTCCCGAACGGCTGAATTACACCGTCCTCGGCGATACGGTCAATCTCGCGTCTCGCTTGCAAAGTCTCACGAAAGACTATGGTACAGCACTGCTGATGAGTGGACTCACGTATGAACAGGTGGCGCAGCGGTTTCCTTGTCGTTTCCTCGGACAGGTGGTCGTGCGGGGACGACAAGAGGAAACTGCGCTCTATACGGTGCAACGAGATGATGTCGGAGGTACTGAGTAACGCACGATGCGCTCCCTTCCGTTGACAGGGCGCAGAGAGGTACGAAAGATAAGGCCGTCGCAGCAAAGCTAAGAAGGAGTTTTTGATGTCTGTACTAGGTCACATGGAGAAGATGGAAGGGTACCAGGCATTTCGCGCTGGGACCACGATTATCAAGAAAGGTGAGCGCGGCGATGTCATGTATATCGTCAAAGAAGGCACGGTCGAGGTGCGCAATGGTCGGCTGATACTCGATACCGTAGGTCCCGGCGGAGTTGTTGGGGAAGTGGCGCTGATTGATTCTGGTGAGCGCACGGCCTCGGTGGTGGCCAAGACGGATTGCCGTTTGCTCCCCATCAATGAAGAGCAGTTCGTGCTGTTGGTTGAACGCATGCCATATTTTGCGCTGCAAGTGATGAAAGTCCTGGCTGACCGGCTGCGGCGCATGACCGCAGAGAGTAGGCCCACACCGAAACGCCAAACCACGACTGCCCGGAAAAATGTAAGGGGGAAATTGGGGAAAGGGCCGAAGGGAAAATGAGTTGCCTCGAAGGGAAAAGGCGGCTCTCGCAGAGTCCGCCCCTCCCTTACACGAGGAGTGCGTGACGAGGACTAGCGACAGCCCTTCGAGAAGTCAATGAACGTTGACCCCTCATGATGGTCGCCGCTGGCACCCGAGTGGACAAATGGGGTGACGACACCGTTCGGAGAAAGAATACCTATGCCGGCTCCGAGTTCGCTCGAAATCACCGCTTTCCCACCCAAGCCAGTGAAGTCGGCGGCTGGCCATTGGAAGACTTTGTTTGCTGCGAAGTCCGTCTGGAAGAAGGATTGCCCCGAAGGCTTGAAATGGCAGGGCAGTTTTCCTTTGCGCGTGGGAACGAAACGGATTGCTTCTGCGCCTGGCCAACTGGCCACATGGGTGACGCCCGAGGGACACGCTGCGAAGATGCGTCCCGCTGCCGAGTCTTCCGTCATAAACACACAGCCGCCATAGGGTCCGAAATTCTTTGGTGCGACTTCCAGTCCTTCGACGACAGCATTGATCGTGGCGTACAAAACAGCGACAGGGCTTTTATACGGGCCGACACTATAGACGCGAGTTTTGCCTTCGGTGTAATTGATGCACGACACGATCATGTGGCGATTAAAGGTACCCCCTTTGTCGAACGTCAGGTTATTATGCGAATTCGTCACCTCGCAGGCTGCCGGAAGGGTAAGGAACGGCGTTGAGGAGAATTGCAGCGGAGTGTTTTTCCCCTCGTAGATGTTCGCCCCTTGAATCACGTACACCCGTTTACTGGGCCACCCTTTGATGGCGGCTGGGGAGACGGCGATGTAGTCTTCCGCCGGACAGCTCGTTTGATTGGGCAGTTTGGTAAAACCAGTACGCACCCCTGCGCTGTTGAACGATGTGATCCCACGGATAGAGCCACAGTTATAGGGGCTGCTGACTAAGATACCATGCCCAGTCTGATTCCCTGGACGAAAGGCGATGCCGTTGGGTTCGACGATGGTCGCGAACGCCGATGGGCCGGCCTGGACCGACGAGGTCAGGGCTGCCGATAAAAGCAGGCCGAGGCCGGCTATGAGTGCGCCTCGCCCAAGACGTGCGGTGGTTGTGCTTCTCTTCATTCGTTCCTCCTTACTTCCTTGTCTCAAACGTGATCTTTCCGTTGTCTGCATTTGACGACCGAGCTGTGTAGGGTGGCAATCCTTATTCACTCATGCACCCCTCCTTCTCGTGCTGGCCTCCTCCGTCCTCATATTGTGCAGCCCTAGGAGACCGCCCACCACAAACATTACCTATCCCCATCTATCTGGGGAAGACGCGAACGTCAACGCATACGCTAACCGAGCGAGAAACTCCGTACGCGGGATGTCGTCGGCACCGAGGCGTTGCAAATGCGGGTTAGCGATTTGGCAATCGAGTAACGTAAACTGCCAAGCGCTGAGTTTTTGCGCCAACGAGGCAAAGGCAACTTTTGAGGCATTGGTTTCACGCTTGAACATCGACTCGCCAAAAAAGGCCGCACCTAGGCTGACGCCATAAATGCCCCCAGCTAGGACGCCTTCTCGCCACGCTTCAGCAGAATGGGCAAAGCCAGCATTGTGGAGTGCACAGTAGGCGGCAATCATGTCTTCGGTAATCCACGTCCCTTTCCCTTCCCTGATGCGTGTTTCCGCGCAAGACCGCATGACCTCGGGGAAGGCGCGGTCGAACGTTACGGTAAAGCGTCCTTGCCGGAGAAGGCGGTTCAGGCTGTGGGAAACATGGAACTGTGCTGGGTCCATCACGCACCGTCGCGGCGGGCTCCACCATAGAATGGGTGAGCCATCTTCATACCACGGAAAGATGCCGAGTTGGTACGCGAGGAGCAACCGCTCTGGCCGTAAGTCGCCACCGACAGCCAGCAGCCCGTCGGGGTTCGCGTGCCTCGGGTCGGGAAAGCGCAACGCATCGGTGAGCAAATAGACAGCCATGCCGCCCGTAGATTATCCGTAGATCGGCGCTTCTTCGACCAGCGTCATGCGGCAGTTGGAGAGGTCAAGGAATTTCAATTCGTCGGGGCGAATGATTTCCATATAGCGCGGCTCAGCAAACGCTTTCCCGATAGCTTCCAGGTCGTCGAACCACAGCTCGGCGACGCCGTCATAGAGAGGTTCGGTGGGTGGCGGAAACCCGGGAGCAGGGTCATAGACGGTATGCCCCTGCACATATTTCCGGACATGTCGAGAAAACTCAGTCACACTCATGACTAATGGTCCATGCGTGTGCCGCCAATAGTGGTGGAATGCAGCTTTGTCCATGCCTGGCAAGCGGCGTAAACAGGCGACGAGTTTAATCATGGCGACCTCCTTTTCTTGTAATGGGAATGAGCCTTATTCGCTCGGCGCAGGACGATCTTCGCTTTTGCTCTTGTCTTCTTTCGTCTTCAAGGCGGCCTCATTTTCACGGATAAAAGCGCGGATATCCTCTGTCCAGTCGAGCAGCTTTGCCCATTGCTCTTTGTACAATGTCACAGGAAAGCGGCCTAATCCATAGACGGAGAGTGCGCCTTTTTCGCTGACTTTGCATGACAGGCCTTTCGCCGAACGGGCTTTGAGGGCGGCGTTTTCTGCTTTGAGACGTTCGAGTTCTTGAAGCAAAGTATCATCGGCCACGAATCTTCTCCTTTCAGCGCACCCAATTGTGGGCTACGGTATGCGCCGCTTCTGCCAGCGCGACGACCCGCTGATCGAAGACAGCTAGGCGTTCGTCTTGCAGTTGGCCGTTGGTGTACAGGACAAAAAGTTGCATGACCACAATCGCAGTCTTCCACAGCGCGAAGGTTTCGTAAAACGGCATGGCCGTGACGTCGCGACCGCTTTGCTGGGCATAGCGCTCGACGAGCTCCGCCCGCGTATAAAAACCTGGCAACGTGGTTGGTGCTTGCGCAAAGGACTGCCGGCCCGGGGTGTCGTCGGCATCTGTCCAGTAGTTGAGCAACAAACCAAGATCGACGAGCGGGTCACCCAGCGTGCATTGGTCCCAATCGAAGAGCGCGATGATGTGCGCAATGTCATGAGGATCGACCATCGCGTTGTCGAGCTTGTAGTCGTTGTGCAGCAACGTGGGCGCTTGCGAACGCGGTAGATTGGCGAGCAACCAACGTCCAAGTTCGTCGAGCAGCGGAACGTTAAAGATGCGGGCTTGCTCCCAGCGTTTGAGCCAATTGGTGACTTGCCGTTCTACAAATCCGGCAGGTTTGCCCAGAGTTTCCAGCCCCACGGCTTTGGGGTCGATCGCATGCAGCGCCGCTAAAGTATCGACCAGGGCTTCGCTCAGGCGTCGATACGCTTCGGGTTGATGCAAGTAAGCCGGAGGCATATCGGCATGGATGACCAACCCGCGACGCCGCTCCATAACAAAGAACGGTGCCCCAAGAATCGTGCTGTCGTCGCAAAACAGATAGGGCCGACTGGCTGGCGGAAAGACGGGCCACAGCGCTGACAGTACGCGATATTCTCGCCCCATGTCGTAGGCACCAGCAGCGAGCGGACCACTCGGCGGTCGGCGCAGCACATATTCGTGCTCACCGAAGCGTACTAAGTAGGTCAAATTGGCATGCCCGCCGGCAAACTGGACGATGTCGAGTGGTCCATCCGTCTGAGGAAGTTTGCCGCGTAAGAACCGCTGCACCACGTCATGATCTAAAACCGCCTCCGGGCGCACGGAGACAGTTTCTGGTTCTGTCCAACCCGGTGGAGTGTGATTGGTCATGGCTTGCTCCCTCCCTTGGTATTGGACGTGGTCTTTATCATGAGGAGAGATACACAAGCAAGCAATGACAGCAGCGGCAGAAGCCCTATGTTGGCCCGTATTGTCCACCCATTGGCAACCCACTATTGTGCGGGGCATTACTGTGAGGAGGTGTGTATGAAGAAATCAACCGGAATGAAGAAAGTGAGTCTCGGGCTTGCTCTGCTCGGTGTGGTGCTGAGCCAGCCGCTTGTGCCTTTTGCCCAAGAAGCCCCGATGGCACCAGGAGGCCAGATGGGTGCCCCTGGCGCGTCTGGAGCTGAAGGCAAAGAAAAATTCCGCAACATGATGAGCGAAATGCAGCAACGCCGCCAGCAGATGGAACAGGAGCGTCAGGCCGCGTTGCAAGAGCTGCGTCGCCAAGTGGCAGCTCTTCAGGCCCATACGAAGACGATGGCTACCATGACTGACGAAAAACAAATCATGGACGAGATGAAAAAACATCAGCAAATGTCCGATACCCTCTTGGGGGCGCTGGTAGAGCAACACGAAAAGATGGGCCGCCCCCGAGATCGCCGTCCGTTCGGCGGCGGCATGGGTGACAAAATGGGAGAGGGGGGGAAAGGTTTCTTCGGTCGGGGGAAAGAAGATTAGCCTCACACCGATGCCTGTACGGTTGACCTGTAGCCATGGTGTGATGGCACCTTGGCCACCGCGAACCCGAACGGTGGCGAGGGGCGTTGACGCTCTGTAGCCCGAGAATTACTACTAGGAACAATTTTCATTAAGGAGGCGAACCAATGGCAAAGGCACTCAGTGGCACCAAAACCCACGACAATCTGAAACATGCATTCGCCGGCGAGTCGCAAGCGAATCGTCGTTACTTGTACTTTGCGCGTCGCGCAGATATTGAAGGCTATCCTGACATTGGCGGCTTGTTCCGCGACACATCCGAAGCCGAGACCGGCCATGCTTTTGGCCATCTCGATTTCTTGAAAGAGGCTGGCGACCCGGCCACCGGGCAGCCCATTGGCGATACCGAAAAGAATCTGAAGGCCGCAGTGGCTGGCGAGACTTACGAATACACCGAAATGTACCCTGGGTTCGCGAAGACCGCGCGTGACGAAGGGTTTGAAGAAGTTGCCGAGTGGTTTGAGACGCTGGCGCGGGCCGAACGTTCACACGCTGGGCGCTTCGCACAAGGGCTCAATTCGTTGAATAGTTAGGTCTTCCGACGGCGAGATCGCTAGGAAATGAAGGGGCGGGACGCCTGTCCCTTCATTCGTACGAGGCGGATCGCCGTTGCGATTGCACCATGAAAAAAGTCACGTTAGATGAAATTCTCGGCCTAGAGCGGTACGAGCGAGAGCGAGATGCGTTCCGCCGCCGCATCATTGCCTTGAAGCGAGAACGTCGAGTGACAGTCGGCGATGCAATTACTTTTGTGTTCGAGAACCACGCGACGATCCTTTTCCAGATTCAGGAAATGCTGCGGGCCGAGCGCATTACCGATCTCGATAAAGTGCGCTTCGAGGTTGAGGTCTATAACGCGCTCATTCCAGACGACGGAGAATTATCGAGCACGATGTTCATCGAGATTACCGAGCACGCGCGTATCCGTGCAGAATTGGTGCGTTTGATCGGTATCGACAAGGCCGTCTCTTTGCAGCTCGGCGACCAGTTTGCCATCCCTGCTGTGTTTGAAGCTGGGCGGAGCACCGAGGAGAATCTCAGTGCTGTGCAATACGTGCGGTTTCCGTTGTCGTCTGAAGCACAATCTGCGTTGCGCGAGGGACAGCTCACTGCGGCACTCGTTATTGACCACCTACATTATCATGCTCGTACCGTGCTTGCTCCTGCCGTGCGTCAGGCATTAGCAGCAGATTTGTAGGGAAGGTGACGCCCCGTGGACGCAAGCCGCGCGACGTGTTGTAACGTGACCAGCAGGAAGTCCTTGGCTGAGGCCATTCTTTCGGGAGGAGGAGGCGCACTGTGGATACTCATGATGTAGTACAGGCTTTATTCCGTTGGATTCATTTGGTGGCAGGCATCACGTGGATCGGTATGCTCTATTTCTTTAACCTCATCAATGCTCATGTGACGGCGGCGCTTCAGCCGGCGACGCGGCGAGAAGTCGTCCCTCAGCTGATGCCACGGGCCTTGTGGTGGTTCCGCTGGGGAGCCATGCTCACGTTTCTTTCCGGCTGGCTCATGATCATTTGGAAATACTTCATGTTCGGGAGTGGCTTTTACGGCGACGCCGGACTCTTTGGATCGAATGCCGGACTATGGATCTCGCTCGGCGCACTCTTTGGGTCGATCATGTGGTTCAACGTGTGGTTCCTCATTTGGCCGGCGCAACAAAAACTGATTACCTGGGTGCAAGAAGGGCAAGCTCCTGACCCGGCCACCGCGAAGCGGGCGCTGTATGCCTCACGGACCAATACCTTTCTTTCCGTGCCAATGCTGTTTGGCATGTTAGCTGGTTCTGGACATTATCCATCGATTGCGTTTGCCCCGTGGTTCCTGGTTGTGATTGCCCTTGGTGCCGCGCTTGTCTACTACATGCTGTTCAAATTTTCAGCTGGCGTGGCGAAGACCTGGCCGTAGGCAGTGCTGAGTAGAGAATTCAGAAGCCAGGAGACAGAATCCAGAAGAAGAGTCGTATTCTTCTGACTCCTGAATTCTGGCTTCCTTCTTCATCCCCCCGCCTTAAAAATAAACTCCAACGTCTTCGTCTCTTTTGTGCCGAGGATGACCTTCTGGGTCTGTACACCGAAGCGTTCATGCCACGCTTCGACGGTGTACTCGCCCGGCGGCACGTCTTTCAAGGCGAACACGCCATCGGTTCCGCTCAACATAAAATACGGATGATCGAACACGCCCACGTAGGTGCGCATCCACGGGTGGACGTCGCATTTGACTTCAATCATCGTTTCGGATTTCGCAATCGAGGTCGTGCGCGACATACCTTTAACGCCAAGGCTGAAATTCCATGAGGCGGAGTTTTTCGGTAAGCCGTGGACATTGTGCGCGAGCGGGTCGCTGTTGAGCATCTGAAGCGGCTGGTCGGTTTGCATGCCAAGCACGCGGGGGATGAAAATACACCCCTTTTGGTCCAGCACAGCTGCGGTTGAAGGCAGAGCAAACACGCGATTCCCGAGGCCGTCCTTGATGTGTACCATCGCGTTTTGCAGCTTGCCATCGTTGATGAGGACATCGCCAGCTTTGGGATTGCCTTCAGGATGTTGCCCAGCACACTCCGACCACCCACTCAATTGAGCGATAGATTGCTCGGGTACTGCTCCCGCGAAGCGGACGACGCCGGTAATGATGCCGGTAGTAGAAAGGTCAAGCGGTGTTGGTTGCCGAGTCGCTTTCGGTGCGTCGCCCCCTCCACAAGCGGAACTCAATAAAACGAGCAAGCCTATGAATGTATGAGGCCGAGACCTCTGAAACATGCGTATCCTCCTGGAGAAAAATTTTGTCCCTGACTTGTCGCCGTGTCGGCGTGGCTCTATCGAGCCCGTCGGGCGGTGCGAAATCAAGCCCCCAAGCTCCTGATCCTGCTGTAACGATGTCATTCCCCAAGGCAGAAGCGAGGTGACCTCGCCCCTACGGACTTAGAAATGCGACGGCTCGTTGTCTTGGCGATCCGACGGTTCAAGTTGCAGCGTGGTATGATTGATGCCGTAACGGTCTTGGATCGTCTGTTCGATGGCATCAAGCAGAGCGTGGTGATCGGAAGAACCGTTGACGACGATGTGTGCCGTCAATGTGAACAACCCAGAGGTGAGGGTCCAGACATGAAGGTCGTGTACGCGTGCGACGCCGGGCACGGACTCCATGGTGTGCTGGATCTGCGCCAAATTGAGATGGCGGGGCGTGGCTTGCATCAAGATATCGACCGACTCGCGCACCAGTCCGAATGAACTGAAGAGGATGAGGCCGCCAATGAGGAGGCTCGTCATCGGGTCCACCCAGAGCCAGCCCGTCCACAGGATGAGGCCGCCAGCCACGATAGCACCTACGGAACCAAGAGCATCACTCAGGACATGCAGAAACACACCGCGCACATTGAGGTTTGCGCCATGCGCGTCGTGGAGCATCCAGGCCGTCAGCAGATTCACAATTAAGCCGATACTGCCCACGATCAAAACGCCCTGGCCTTGCACCTCAGGTGGCGTGAAGAAGCGATAGTAGGCTTCACGAAAAATGATGCCGGCGACCAGCCACAATGTGAGACCATTAAGAAAGGCCGCCAAAATTTCTGCACGGTAATAGCCGAAGGTTTTCTGCGATGTAACGGGGAGGGTGGCGATGTACGCCGCGAAGAGCGAGAGCGCCATCGCTGACACATCGGACAGCATATGCCCAGCGTCGGAGAGCAACGCCAAGCTGTTGGTCAGCCAGCCGCCGACGAATTCGACGAGACTGTAGCCGCCGGTGAGGGCCAACGCGAGCTTCAGTCGATAGTGGTCGTGATTATGATCGTGGTCGTCAGCGTGCGACATGAAGGCTCAAGAAAAGCAGAAGAGAGATGCCGACTGCGTCAGGAGGCTACAGACGGGGCTGTTCTCTATTGATGCGGTGTGGCCGCTGGTTGCGGCAACGGCTTCGGTCCCCACGCTTGCATCTTTTTCGGTTTGAGGACAAGCAGGACACGATTTTGTTTCTTTAGCTGTGCCAAATACGGGTCACCTTCCTCTTTGCCATAATATTTATACACGATCTTGCTCGTCATCTCCCAAATATCGTTCTCGCGAATCTCGGCTTTGCCGGAGGCGAGTACGCAGTGATGGCCAAGCACATCATCGACTACGACACTAATCCGTGGGTCTCGTTTGAGGTTGCGATACTTCACTGTTTCTTTCGTGACCGAGAAGTAAAAGGCTGAGCCATCCCAGTAAAAAATCACTGGCGTGAGCTGCGGGTCGCCTTTGGTGTTCAACGTGGCGATGGTCGCATTACGTCGCTCGGCTAGGAACGCCTCCCGCTGTTCAGTCGTAAACGGCTGAATGCCACCAAGCCTTTTGCGCTGCGCGGGTTTTGCCGTGTCTTCCGCGCTGTGAACGAGCGTGGGCAGTTGGGACACTGCGAACATAAGCAGAAAGAAGACGGGAACGATTCTGCGAAAAGTTTGCGGTGATAGTGCCATCATTGGCTCCTCCTGCCTGTGCTTTTAGCCGTCTTCTTGGGGCGTTCGCAACTAGCAGATTAGCGCAGGCTAGTGCGCCCACGCAGGCAGGCCGTTCAACGAGATCCCAAAAACTGGGAGGCCGAGAAAATAGACCAGGAGGGCGAGTACCACTGCACCGATGAGATCAAGGCCAATGCCAGCTTTGACCATTTGCGGAATGGTTACATGGCCGGTCGCAAACACGATGGCGTTTGGTCCGGTAGCTGACGGCAGCATGAAGTTGCACACCGAAGCCGCAAATGTAGCAGGAACCATCAGCAACAGCGGATCTATATTCATGGCTTTGGCGGTCGCGGCAAGTACCGGTAACATCAACGTGATCGTGGCCGTGTTGCTGGCGAACTCCGTGACCCAGGCTGTGATGAGCGTCACGAGAAAAATACCAGCGAGAGGGGAAAGCGCACCGAGCAAAGAAAGCTGTGAGCCCAGCCACGAGGCAAGTCCAGATTTCTCCACGCCGGCCGCGAGAGCTAGGCCACCGCCCAGCAGAATGAGCACGCCCCAAGGCAGGCGTTCTGCGGTCTCCCAATCGAGCAAAAAGGTGCCGGCCTTGCGGTCTGCGGGAATGAAGAACAGCAGTAACGCCATCATCATGGCGACCGTGGAATCTTGGATGTGAATCGGTGCTGGCAGCAGATGCATCCAGCCCGGAACCGTGATGCTCCCGAGCGGCAAGTCCTCGCGAAAGATCCACAACAGGGCGGTGGTGGTTGACACGGCCAGGACTTTCTTTTCTTGCGTGCTCATCGGGCCGAGGTCGCGCAACCGCTGTTGAAGGAAATGCCGGTCTGTTTGCCAACCGGTGGCGGGAAATGGAAACATGACGAAGGCAAGATAGGCCCAGGTCAACAGCAGCAGCACCACAACGGTCGGGACGCCAAAGAGCATCCACTGCGAAAAGGTGATGGTTGGGGCGGCTGGGAACAACTTCGCGAATGCGCCGATAAAGATAACGTTGGGCGGGGTGCCGACCGGCGTGCCGACTCCGCCGATAGACGCGCCGTAGGCGATCATGAGCATTAGCGCCGTACCGAATCCCTTCTTGGTGTCGTAGCCTTGCGACTCAGCGTGGCTGATAATTGCGACCACGATCGGCAGCATAATCATGGTGGTGGCGGTGTTTGACACCCACATCGAGATGATGGCCGTGGTGGCCATCATGCCAAGCGACACGGTTTGCGGCGACGAGCCTACACGGCTGAGAATCTGCAAGGCCACGCGGGTATGAAGATTCCATTTCTCCATTGCCAAGGCGATGAGGAATCCGCCCATGAAAAGAAAGATGACGTGATCGCCGTAGGCTGCTGAGACTTCTTGCGGCGTGAGGATACGCAAAAAGGGAAAGAGGGCCAACGGTACGAGAGCTGTGATGGTAGGATGAACAGCTTCGGTGATCCACCACGTCCCGATCAACACCGTAGCCGCAGTCATGCGCCATGCCTTCACGTCCATCCCTGTCGGCGTTGGCAAAAGCAACAAAAGAAGAAAGAGCGCCAGACCGACGAAAAGACCGATGGCCTGGCGGCGTTGGTATGGTGCGGATGTAGTCTCGCTCATGGAAAGGCGACGCTCAAGACTTGGCTGAAGGCGATTCGGTCAGGGTAGGAATAGCCGTCGCGAGCAATCGCGCCAGTTCCTGAGCGAATAATTGATGGAGACTCGTCGGGCGACAGCCGGCGGCAGCGGCATGCCCACCACCGCCAAAAAATTGGGCTAGTTGGGACAGGTCGAACTGACAATCTGGGGAACGGCGCAGACTGACACCTTCACTGGTGAAGTCGTAGAGAGCGAAAATCGTTTGCGTGGTTTGCTTGCCCCAAGCGTCGCCGATTTCGCTCGGGTGGCCATCACAGACTGCGGCGACCAGCGTATACGGCGTGCCAGGGAGAGGCAGGGTGGCCCGGCTTTTCTCTGCGAGCGCAAAGGTGTCGCGAATCTCTTGCGCGGTTTTCTCGTATGCGGCTTGCATGGCTGGGGTATAGGTCACGTCGGCATCAATGGCCAGTAGCTCGTCGTAGCCAGCGAGGCTTTTTTCGCTACCGCTCAACGTGCGGATAGTCCACGCTAGTTCGCGCGATCCGGTAATGGCGTGAATCCATCGGTCGTTGTCATCCGCCATGGCTACGGCTTTGTGGAAATCATCGAAACGCGCATTCGTGCGCTGCTCTGAGCGAAGCTGCTCTTGCAGGTATTCATACACCAAGCGAGCGGCAGAAAATTCTTCACTAACGACACGGGCAGTAAAGGGCACGCTGATAATTCCGGCAGCATAGCGCTTCAGCGCTGTGCGATGGTGATCGAACCAGAAGATTTTGACCCCGTGCGCTGCCAGATTGCGCAAGTGCGCATCCGTCTCTTTGGTCGTCCACGAGATGTCAGTAATCCACAACTCGCTGCCTGCCGGTGCCGCGTCCGGCCCAATCGAACAGAGCATCTCGTCGATATGTTCGTTGCCGGAGAAGTGGGGGACGATTCTGGCGTCCGCTCGATAACGAGCCACGGCCACGGCAGCTGCAACGCCGTCGAGGCAATAGGGACCGTGACTGACAATGTGAACGATGGGGGCAGATGGCGGTTGAGAGGGCAGGGTGTCTTTTTTCATAAGCTTTGCTGTCTGGTAATCAGCGACACTGATGTTGAGGGGCTCCGGTTCGTCATGCCAGCGAAAGCTGGCATCCAGGAAGATTTAATACCTAGCCTCTGATTCTGCCTCCTGGATTCCGGGTCTCGCGTTGCTCGCCCGAAATGACGTATCCCGTGTTTACCTTTATTTTTCTTGTGGAGGTCTGCTAACCTTTCCGTGCTGCCTCCATCACTTTCTCGATATCCAGAAGGCGCGGACCTTCCCAAGAAAGCTCGACTTCCCAACGATCTTCCGCCTTCACGACGATCTCGCGCTCGCCATCCAAAGCGAGAATCGCGGGGGTGTATGTCACCGGCAGCCGATCCCCTTGGTGCATCTTCGTGTGGTAACGAATACCAACGGTGGCAACCAACCCTGGCGCGATGGCCGCTGTAATGGTGCGCTCTCCAGTGCCGAGCTGTAAATAGAGCCCGCCGTCTTCTTGTGGGCGAATCGGATGGACCATACCGCCGATTGCCGCCATGCCGATGTTTGTTGGTTGGCCTTGGGTGAGAAATAGCTCTTTGAGACGGTCCACTTCCCACAGCGCTCGTGCACCGACGAATTGATAATCGCAGACAGCAACATCGACCAGCGCCACATCTTCGCGCTGGCCGCTACGGTAGAGGTTGAAGCGTTTCGTGGGAGTGGTGAACTCGGCCCAGGCGAGTTGGCGAACCGCATAATGTCCGGCGGCGAGCCCGGCAAGCGTCGATTCAAGAAAGCGCGGAAAAGCGTTATTGGTGCCAGTCGAGAGAGAAATAAGCGGCATGTCGCCACTCGCCTTCGCCACCACACGGCTGGTGCCGTCTCCGCCGATAACGATGACACACGCTACCCCTTGCTCGCGCATCAAGTGCGCTGCACGGGTCGAGTCCGCCGCTTCGTCGTAGACCGGCATGTCCAGAAAACGCGGCGTGATGCGCACGGTTTCCGTGATACCGGAGAGCGCTTTGTGCCCGATCCCCACCGAGTCGGGGAGAAACACGACCTCATCTACGCCAGCACCGTTGAGACCCAAGATTGCTCTGCGCACGATATACACCTTCTCTTGCGTATCGAGCACGGAGCCGTGCGCGACGAGGCGGCGAATGTCTTTTCCCGCACGGGGATTAGCGATGATGCCGACGGAAGCCATATGAGAGTAATGGGTGATGAGTAGCGAGTAATGAGTGCTGATCGGGCTTCTTAGCACGAAAGAACAGAAGGGGGAACCGAAGGGAAGAGCGGTTCGTGCTCGCGCGGAACTAAGGGGAGCAAGGGGAGCCAAGGAGAGATAGATGCCGAGCAGGACAGAGAGCGCCGCTACCATCGGAGGCTTCTGCTGCTCGGCAGGATCTTATACTCGTGTGACTGCGACTATGAGCTTGCCTGTGTTGTTGCCATACTTGGATTCCAAATCGTTCGCGAATGCGTAGAGGTCTCCGCCTCGGGGAGCGGTGTATATGTGGTCGGCTCCGCCACTCCCGATCTTTTGTGGGGTTATAATCGCCACGGGTCCTCAGCGATACCCCAATCCCGCGAAGCGTAGCGAGCACCGTGGACTTGCCCGTCTCCGATAGCAATTGTTCGTTTGCGCTGACGAACATCCTCTACATATTGCGGGCGGCTATTCTCGGCAACGACATCGGCAATACGGACACGGCGATCCCGCTCACTAGCGCCGGGGTTGTCCTCTATCCATTTTTTGATTCTCCGTTGTTCAATATCAAAATCGATTCCACCGTTTTGGACAGCGATGTCGAAACAGAGGGACAGGCCCATTTCCGTCGCAAGGGCGAAACGGTCGGCATCACGTTTGGCGATATCCCAATACTTCCCTACTCGTTGCAACTGGATAGCTTGCACTTCAGGAAAAGCACCAAGCGTTGCAAAGGCTTGCTCCCAGGGAGCTTCGACGCGATATTTTTTGGCTCCAAGTGAAACACTATCGGCCCAGTCGAGCTGATCGTTTCGACTCTGTCCGAGCACGCTGAGAAGCTCAGCCTTGAGATTGCCAAATGCCTGCTCAAGCAATGCTGGGTGATTTTGCTGGACCTCAGCGATGATCTTCTGAAGTTCACCGTGTTGCAAGGTAAAGCCGATGATTCCCCACGTTAGGCCAGCACCGTCGAAGTTGCCAACGATCTTTTGGAAGCCATGGCCTTCGAAATCTGCTGTCAGTTGTAAGCAGCGATCGAGTATTGCAGGAGCCGGGGCTCCCATCAGCTTTGACCAGGTCTCGTCCGTAATCTTTCCAGTAGGTGAGAAACCTCGCTTGCCCTGAAAATCCTTCAGCATAGTTTCCGTATCGTTGCCATAGATTCCGTCAAGCTCTCCTGGGTCCGAACCCGCAGTTCTGAGAGCGATTTGTACACGCCGCACGACTTCTCCTCGCACTGCCCGATATCCGCTTGCCGCTCGTTGAAAATACACTTTGGCCATAATCTCTCCTGTTTTCCTGAGGTTGCCGTCACTACATAGCCTTCCAGACCTAACGCTTTATCGGACATTCCATGCCGACGTGATAAACCGTAAGATGCCTCGAATGCCCGGTGTCGTCTCACTGTCAAAGGGAATGGGGATCTCCACTTTCCCGTTCTTGAGTGCCGTTGGACTTATCAGCTTGCTCGCGGAGCCAATGTTATCGCTTTGCCAGTCGTAGTTTACTTTCCAATCTCCGCCAGCCTGCTGAGGCGGAATCATCTCGATGACTATCGCATCCCGATATAGATACCCACCCTCATAATGACGGTCGGGCAAAAATTTTCGTTCAACTTCGTAATCTGGAACGCGTACTCCCAAGGTAAGGCTATACGCTAAGGATGAATCTTGCTTGACTCGCCATTTGTTACCCAGAAACACGGTTGAGAGATACAGGCTCCTGGTTGCCTTATTTACATTTGTTAGTTCGTTGTGACTACGACAGGCTACTGAGTCCTCTTCCGCCATGCGTCGCGTGAGATACCAGCGCTTACCGCGAGGTGAGGCGAGCACCTCGAATTGATACAAAGCACTGATTTCTTTTCTTGCATCTGCTTCCTGCTGAACATCTTTCGGCAACCGGACCTCTTCTACATCGACCCATACGTCTACTCGTACGTCGCCAAAAAGGAAACGAATCAAGTTCTGATAGGACTCTTCGCTGTTGATGATACCAAAGAAACCCGAGTGGGAACGGTAGGCATAAGCCGTAGCACATGGCGTCGAAGTTTTTCCTTGCTCATCCAGACCCCATACCGAAGCGTTGTCAATCTTGACCAAGCCGTCGCTGCCATGACCAGCAAAGGTGCGCGAGAGACCCTGAGCCGCTTCGTAGTCGTCTCGATTGGTTGCTATCATGCAGAAAAACCGCTCGGATGGAAAAGACTTCTCGGGAAGCCAATCCACACGATCTGTTTTCTCGTACTGTTCCTTCAGATCCAGATACTGAGACATTCGTTCCCGATTGAAGTTGCTGATATCGTTTGCACTGAGCCACTTGGGAACATTCATGCCGACCATCTCAATGCCGTTATGGGGAGTAGCATACGTAAAGACCTTATCTACACATCGTCGAGCCTCGTCAGTGCCCAGCTTTGCATTCTGCAAAAATGCCCGGCAGACTAAGCCCCCCATTGAGTGGGCCACTAGATAACAACGAAAGTCGTCTTTTGTGGTCTTGTTCTTCCCATTCTTGCAAACTAATTCCCGAACGCGGAGGATCAGATCGCTCAGACCTGTCGCGAATTCCTCAATCCCTGGGGTTTTCCCTTTGCCCAACAAAGTCGAGGCTTGTTCGTAATAGTGATAAATGATGATCGATCTGCTTGCGATGCTTTCATCCCAGCCAGGGTCCATGATGTCGAGTCCGTTCTCGAAAACATCTTCATACTCGAAATCGGATCTCAAACGAAGCACAGGCGACTCGAAGACGAACTTTTTGGCTGGTCGATTTTTATCCGTCGCTGCGCGGTAAACAGTGGATCCCAAGTTGAACCCGCAGAACGGGTCGGCGGTGGTCTCGTTAATCTCGCCTTGCGTCATTGCATAGCCGCGGACATAGATCATTGGATAGAAAGGAGCGTTTGGATTGGCCATAAGACCTCCTGTAAATTCGCTTGATCTCAGGGACTTTTCCCCTTGCTCTAAAAGTCCCAAGCACGAGTGCATGTTGGGACTAGCATAGCTGGGCGGAAACAGGGTGCAACGCGCGAAGGGTATCTTCTCGGTTAAATTTTTTGCCGTTTGGGTTAAATTTATGGCGGGGGGAATGAGGCGGGCGAAGCCGCTCGGGCAGACGTTGCGTCTGCCCGCTGCTCGAATGCTTTTCGGCGGGAAGAAAAGCGGCTACTGAAACGCCGCGATAGTCTGTTCTAGCGCAACCATCTGATTCCCACGTGCAGAGGAGGGCACGACGATCAGCGTGTTGACGCCGGAGTCGTACCAAGCCTCGACACCTTCGCGCACTTCTGCAGCGCTGCCATACAATGTGACCTGCGACAGCCAGCGGTCAGACATCAACTGGGGAATCTTGTCTTCTTCTTTGTTGTCGATGGCTTTCTGAATCGCGCGCATTTCTTCTTCAAAGCCGGCTTCGATCCAATACTGTTGATAGTTGGGCAAGCGCACGTAGCCAGCAAGGGTTTTGCGATTGACGGCGGCGGCGGCAGCTTTGTCGTCGTCGATGCACGTTGGGACCATATTGGCGACGATGAAATTGTCGTCATTTTGCTTGTCCAGAGGTAGAGCTTTGAGGGAGTCGCGCATGTGCGAACGCGCGGCATTGGCCCATACTGCACCTTGGGCAATCTCGCCAGCGAGTTTCACCATAGGTTTCCGCAAAGTTGCGAGCATCAGCGGTGGCAGTGGTCCGGCCATAGGTGCTGCGGTCTGGAGGTCCTGAACGAATTTACGGATGTCGGCCAACGGCTTGCCAACTTGTAGATTCAGCCGTTGATGGACGGGACCATGACTGACACCGATACCGAAGCGAAAGCGGCCATCGGACAGCTCGTGAATGAGCGCCGCCGTTTGCGCATAGTCGAAGGGCTGGCGGAAGTAGATGGGGGCAATCGCAGTACCGAACGGAATGTCGTGGGTCGCGAGCGCAATGGCTTCGCACAGGCCCATGCAATCACCCATACTCGGGCAATAAATACCGGTGAATCCTTCGTGTTCGAGGCGATGCGCGAGTTCGAGCGTCGCCTGCCGTCGTTTCGGCATAGCGGCAAGACTGACTGCCGGTTTGTGCGTCATAGTGTTCTCCTTTTTGCGAGGCTTGAGGCGTAAGGAAAGTAGCTGATCGTGCTAAACGAGTCTATCAGTCCACAAGTCTTACAATCCGAGAGTCTTGCAGTCTAAAAGGATGAAGTGACTGACAGACTGAACGACTGATAGACTGAGCGACTGAGAGTCGGTACAGTAGCTTCCGCTTTTGGCAAGGAGATACCGGAATGGATGAGACATTGAGAGCGATTCTTCGTCGTGCGGCCACCGCTCGCGAACAGCAATCTGAAGGAGTGGCCTTGCCTCCGGCTCGTCTTGTCCGTTTTCCGTCGTCCCATTCGCTGGGGGCATTGTTTGTCCGTCGTCTCTTTGGCGACAGCGATTACGCGCCCTGGGAATCGTGGGGAAACGCGCAAGGAGAGGTCGCGATTCCCGTTGGCCGTGAGTTGCGACTCAATGTCACCCCGCAAGCCTCCACCGATCTGTCGCCACTCGCCGGGCTGCGTCCAAACGATGTGCAGTACCTCCAACTATCGAGCACGCGCGTTAACAACACCGGGCTCTCACATTTGAGCAAGCTGACGGGTTTGCGCGTGCTATGGCTGTACGACACTGCCGTGAGCGATATGGGACTTGCCCATCTCCGTGGTCTAACAGGGTTGCGCGTCTTGAACCTGCGCAGCACCTTAGTGACCAGCGCCGGGGTGGATGCCTTGCAAGAAGCACTCCCGCAATGTGAATTCCGCCGCGCGTGGAAATGATTGCGGGAGGCGTGAAGCGAACAGCATGAGGCAACGCAGCACGCAACACGTTGGATGCCTCCGGTACTAATGAAACGGCAAGTGGCAAAAGTCGCTCTGGTACAGCGCTCGTAATTTCGCAATGTCCTCTGCCGCTAAAGATTTTCCACTGGCGAGGAGATTGTCTTCGACTTGTTGTACCGTGCGAATGCCCGGGATCACCGTTGAGACGGCCGGATGGCTGAGGATAAAGCGAAGTGCCGCTTGCGCGAGATTTGGAACATCGCCTTTGACGAGAAAGGCCAGTTTTTCGACAGCGGCCTGGGTTTGCATGAGTCCACTTTCGGCGAAGACTCCCTTTCGCCAATCTTTCTCGGTAAACTCTGTCGCGCTTTTGAAGCGACCGGAAAGCACGCCTCGCTCTAGCGGGACCCGAGCGAGAATGCCGATGTTTTCTTTCCGGGCAAGTGGAAAGAGCCGTTCCTCTGGATCTTGATGCAAAATGTTGTAGACGACTTGGAGGGTATCCGGCTTACCGGTGGCGATGGCGACCAGCCCGTCTTCTGTCTTTTCCAGCGAGACGCCGTAGAAGCGGATCTTGCCTTCGTGCTTGAGACGGTCGAGCCGCTCGAAAATTTCTCCTCGTTGCATGACCTCTGGCGAGGGGTTGTGCAGTTGGTAGAGATCGATCGCGTCGATGCGCAACCGCTGCAAGCTGGATTCGAGCGCTGAGGTAATATAGTCGGGGTCGAAATTACGCAGCCCTTGGCGAACGGTGAATTGATTGCCGCCTTTAGTGGCGAGGACGATTTCTTGTCGTCGAGTTTGCAGTACCTGGGCGAGTACTTCCTCGCTGTGGCCACGGCCGTACGCATCGGCGGTGTCGATGAAATTCATGCCCAGATCGAGTGCGCGATGCAGCGCTCGCAACGATTCTTGATCGTCGGTGGTGCCAAAAATTTCTCCGCCGATGGTCATCGCGCCGAACCCGACTTCCGATACTTGCAAACCGGTTCTTCCTAACGTGCGATACTGCATAATGTTCCCTGTTCTTGCGTTTAGATGACGCCGTCTTTGGCCAACGCCTGGAGCGCTTCAGGTGAGAGACCCAATAACTCACCATACACTTCTTCGTTGTGCTGACCGAGCAGCGGCGCTGGTGTGACCGCTACTGGCGAGTCGGTGAGTTGCACCGCGCAGCCTGCCATATTCATCGTTCCTCGTGTGGGATGCTCAACCTCCACAATCATGCCGCGTGCGTGCAGGTGAGGGTCAGCGAGAATATCCCGTGAATCGAGCACTGCTCCACAAGGAATGCCAGCCTCGCCGAATTTCTGCATAACCGTGTGCTTGTCGTATTGCTCCGTCCATGTGCGGATCAGGAGGTGCACTTCGTCAAATCGCTTATTGCGCTCTCCCCGCGCGGCGTAACGCGGGTCGCCCATAAGATCGTCTCGTCCAATGACGCGCAGGATGCCATCCCACATCTCCGGCGTGGTAGCCATCAGGTAGACATAATCGTTACGCCCGCCTGGGTAACAGGGATAAAGATCGGTGGGGGCGGCGTGTTGCAGGCGATTCCCGGTGCGTTCGACCACTTGGTTAGTTTCGAGGTGATGTCGGAACGGGACGCGGCAATAATTGACCACGGCATCTTGCATCGATACTTCCACGTGCTGACCCTGGCCGGTTTTCTGCCGTTGGAGCAATGCCGCCAAAATACCGACTGCGCAGTGGATGCCGGTACCGGTATCGCCAATTGTCGGCCCCGGCTTGAGCGGTGGACCGCCGGGAAGCCCAGTCACACTCAGCGCACCGCCAACCGCCATGCCCACCGTGTTGAAGCTTTTGTAGGTGCTCCACGGACCGTAAGTGCCGAAGCCTTTGATTGTGGCGTAAATCAGACGCGGATTGATTGCTCGTAGCGCCTCGTAGTCCAGCCCCAATGCTTCCATGGTGCCGAGAGAAAAATTTTCCAGCACGACATCGACTTCTTTGACCAACGTCTGGAAGACGGTTCGTCCGGATTCGGTTTTGAGGTTGAGTGTGACACTGCGTTTATTGGCATTGAGCAGCACGAAGAAATAAGAGTCCAGTCCTGGTTTATCGGCGAAAATCGTGCGCCCGGCTTCGCCGATGTGCGGAGGTTCGACTTTGATAACATCCGCCCCGAGGAACGCGAGCAGTTCGGTACACGACGGCCCCGCCTCATAGTGAGACAGATCGAGAATGCGGACATGATCTAATGCCGACATGATGTTCCCCTCCTTTATTGTGCTTATGCTACCCGAACCATGACAGCTTTTTCCGCTTATCGTTTGCGGTACGCTTCGCGGCGGTGTCCGACTTTCACGACAAGAACGAGGAGTCTCGTATCGTGCACTTCGTAAAGGACGCGATAATCCCCAATGCGAAGGCGGTAGATATCATCCTCACCTTCGAGCTTGATGATGCCAGAAGGGCGCGGATTCTCTTCGAGTCTCCGAAGGGCAGCGACTATCCGAGTTTGTAGATTGGCGGAGAGGGCGGCAAGCTCACGCTTGGCCCGATTCGATAGCTCGACGGAGTAGGCCACGGTTATGCCTTAATGCCGAGTTCTTGCACGACGGTATCAAGCGTCGTCGTCTGTCTGCCTTCCCGCTCCCACTCTGCTTTTGCGGCGCGGAAATCTTCGAGGTCGAGGCGATCTTCGAGTTCTTCCAGGAGGGCGAGGTCTTCCAGGGACACGAGCACGGCAAGGTCTTTGCCATGGCTTTCCACGACGATGCGCTCGCCCGTGTCAGCGACCCGGGCGACGGTAGCGGCGAAGTGCTCTTGAACTTCTTGGACAGCGAGACGGGTCATAGTGGTTGCCTTCTGTTTTGCTGCGTTATGGCTCTGCAGCTCTGGACAGTACCATAGCCGCTTTGTCGAAGGGAAGAGGCGATGGTCGAAGACCAGATGCCGGAGGGTGTTGAAATGTCAGCGCGGGTCAGGGTAAAGTGCCCCAACACGGCGGCGTACCCAAGTGGTTAAGGGAGAGGTCTGCAAAACTGGTTGTGCGTTCCACCACCGAGAGATACCAAGTGCGAAGAGGGGTGATATAGCAAGGGAATTTCCCTTTCCTGTGGTATCGCCTCTTTCTTCTTCTCTGTCATTATTCCCGCTTATTCCAGCCGAACCATGACAGAAACAATGACAGTTTTTTCCGCCTATCGCTTGCGGTACACTTCGCGGCGGTGTCCGACTTTCACGACGAGCACCAGGAGTCTTTTATCGTGTACTTCGTAAAGGACGCGATAATCTCCAATGCGAAGGCGGTAGATATAATCCTCACCTTCGAGCTTGGTGATGCCCGAGGGGCGCGGATTCTCTTCGAGTCTCCGAAGGGCAGCGACTATCCGAGTTTGTAGATTGGCGGAGAGGGCGGCAAGCTCACGCTTGGCCCGATTCGATAGCTCGACGGTGTAGGCCACAGCTACGCCTTAATGCCGAGTTCTTGTACGACGGCATCGAGCGTCGTCGTCTGTCTGCCTTCCCGCTCCCATTCTTCTTTCGCGGCGCGGAAATCTTCGAGGTCAAGCCGGTCTTCGAGTTCTTCTAGGAGGGCGAGGTCTTCTAAGGACACGAGTACGGCAAGGTCTTTGCCGTGGCTTTCCACGACGATGCGCTCTCCGGTGTCAGCGACCCGGGCGACGGTCGCGGCAAAGTGCTCTTGAATGTCTTGCATAGCGAGACGGGTCATAATGATTGCCTTCTGTGTTGCTGCGTTATTCCTCTGTAACCCTAAAACGTACCATGACGGCTTTGGCGAAAGGAAGAGGCGGGCAGCCTTATAGAGCCGATTCCCTGGAGCGCCGTAGGAGCTTGGCTTTGCTGGCTCGCGGCTGAAGGTATTTGTCGAACTAACCCCCTTCGCCGCCTACTCCCTCTACCCAGCCAATCAGCTTCGCCTCGAAGCCACGGCTTTCCGTTGCAAGGCCACGATACGCAATTTCGCGTTGGAGCATCGGTTCTAAGGATTCGCGCAGGAGAGCCAATTTCTTTTCAGATTGACCGCTGTTTTGGGATATCGGAGGTGCCTGCCACAGTTTCTCTGGCTGGCGATCCCAAGCAACGAGACTTTTCCCTTGGCTATCTAACGCGAGAGTGATGAGAGCTCGCTGCAAGTGCCCTTTCTCGCCCCGAGCTTCGACTAACCACGTGGCAAGAATTCCGGTCGTGCTATCGGGCGAATGGACGCATACCCCGATTTCTTCCGATGGAAGGTTGCGGAACTTCTGGAGGAGGGCAGCAACGAGTGGGTGGTCTAGTCCGAGCAATTGGATATTTTCCTTTTGCAACGAAAGCTCTCGCTCGGTCGTCAGCAGTGTCTCGCTCTGGCTGTCCTTATTGCCCCACGCGAACACGTGGTCTCCCCGGTGGGTAAACGTCTCGCCCTCGGCCTGTGCTGCACCGGCGACAAATTGCACCAACGCCGCCATGCTGTTGTCGGGATTGCCCATCGCTTTATAGTCGTCGATCTGGAAGCCGTCGAGGTCTTGGAACAATGCAAAGACAACCTTGCGGGCCTCTACGGCGTTCGCCATTGCCGCTTCTAGTTCTACCCGGGTGCGTCTCAATTGCGGGTCGTTTAACGCTTCCGAGTACAGGCTTGCGTAGTTTACCTGCAATGAAAGCTGTCCGAGGATTTGGGTACGAAGGTCTTCAGCAAGCTGGCCGTATTCATCCACCTTACCGAGTGTCCGCCCAATTTCTCTCAATTTTTCGTCGAGCAGTAAGAAGATGGCGCCTTCGATAGTGTCGGCAAGCACGAGATTGTACACTTGGGCAGTATTGCGCTGCCCATAACGATGAATACGCCCAATGCGTTGCTCTAAATCCATTGGATTCCACGGCAAATCGAAATTAAACAGAATCCTGGCGTGTTGCAGATTGATCCCTTCACGCCCTGCTGCGGTACAAATTAACACCCTCGGTCCATCCGCCACCTTGAATCGTTTCTCTGCTGCTGCCTTTGCGCCGTGGTCGCCACCTTTGAGCACGGTGACGCCTTGGCCGGGATACTGTTTTTCGATTTCCGCGCCGAGCATCTCGACGCTGCCCAAATACGTGGCAAACACAACTATGCGCTCCTGTGGATTCTCTTGCCACAACACGCCCAGAGCGCCGATGAGCTTTTCGACCTTGGTTTCCCGCCGTGACGGAGACTTACCGAGCACGTCTTTGATACGTCGGCGTTCCTCAGGTAACGCCACCGATACACTGCTGATGGCCGCGTCTTCGGCGTCTGCCGCCACAGTTTCCCAACTCAACTGGTCAGCGCCGGTGCCGAGAGCTTCGTCTTGAGCTTTCTCCATCCGTAGAATCCGGTAACGGTACTCAGCTAGAAGCCCATCCACCTCAACATCACCCAGTCGTCCGTCGGCAATGCCGTACAGTTCACGGATGAGTACCCTCGCTTCATCTAGTGCGGTATTGCGCCGATCTATGTCGAGCTGCTGGTCGTGCATGGATGCTTCCTGAATCGTCAAAGCGATAAGCCTACGACGCAGGGTACGTTGCACAGCGGCAAAGCTAGAGGCGGCAATCTTCTGGAAGATGGCCATCACGAAAGCCAAACCCTGACCACGTTTGCCCTGTCGTTTCGCTAGCGCGAAGCCGTCCTGCAAATACATCACCAATGCCTCATAGAACTGCTGTTCCTCGTCAGACATGGTGAATGCTTCGGTATGGACCTGCCGACGGGCGAAGAGCGTTGACCCATCTGGTCGGCAAGCGTCGGCTTTCGTGCGGCGGAACACGACGGTGTTGAGCCGGTGCCGGTGTTCGACCATCTCGCCGGGTGTGTTGAACAACGTCGGGTCGAGCATTTGCACCAACATCCAGAAACGAAAATGATCGCCTTGGTGCGGAGTCGCGGAGAGCAAAAGCAAATCGCGGGTGTGCCCCTTGAGCATTTCGGCCAGTTTGAAGTTCTGCGTCTTCACCACTTTCCCGTTCTGCCGGTACGCGGTCAGGTGATGCGCTTCGTCAAACACGACTAAGTCCCATGGCGGAGCTGCCTTTAACCGTTCCATGCGCGGGCGGAGTTTCAACGTGTCGATACTGGCAATCAGCAAATTGTGCTTCTCGAAAGCGTTCGACTTCCGGTCTGTGACATCGCCTTCGCTGCCGAAGACCTCGAAGTTGAGATGAAAGACTTCGTTCAGTTCCCGATGCCAGTTGTTGACCAGACCGGCAGGCACCACCATCAACGCTCGCTTGAGTTCCCCCCGGCTGAGGAGTTCACGCAGAATAAGCGCGGTCTCAATCGTCTTGCCCAATCCGACCTCGTCGGCGATGAGGAAACGACGAGGCGATGCCGTCGCAACACGATGCGTGAGCACCACCTGATGTGGGAGCAGGTCGATCTTTGCCGAAGTCAGGGTGCTGACATGCTCCATCAGTGGCAGCGCGTACGCTTGGTAACACAGCCAGGCACGCAACGCCCGCTGGCCGCCACTCTCGGTATTGCGGACGATACTCTCCGCTCGGCTGAGCGCTGCACTCAGTCTTTCAACTGGTATTTGTCGCTCACCCGTAGGAAAAAAGACCTGGATAAAGCCGTCGAGCGGTGCGGCAATGACTACACCCTCGCCGAGGTCGGCATGGCGCACCCGTTCCCCGGGTTTGAAAGTGCGCGTACTCCCGCCGTGCAAGCGGGTGGGTGTAGTCACGCTCGCGTCCGATTCCGCGCTCATGAAATTCTCGGATGAAACAGTCCGGCCCACGTCTCTTTTTTGTCCGCGCCGAAGGTGACGATGCGGCGTACACTGCTTTCCGCGCCGTTCCAAATGCAGCGGCCTAGTGGAAGCGAAGACTGCCGATACGCCCCGGAACAGTGCCAGTGGTAGGCGTTCTCCGCTGCGTGGTAGAACACGCGGCTTCGGTCTGCAAGCCAGATCAGCAGGGCGGCTTCGCGTCCACCATCGGCAACGTGTTCCTGAAAATCGAGCACTGCCGGATACACCGTTTGCTCGTACCATTCTTCTGCCTCATCCGGAGGCAACGTATCCATCGCCGCTTCTAATCCAGCAATGACCAGGGTGCGGTTGTTAATGAGGGCAAGTGTATCCTCCGGCCATCCGGCGCGGTACAGGCGGAGAAACTCACGCAGGCTGCGGACGTTCTCGGCGGAGCAGACGCGGTGCAACGCCTCGGCCTCCCACAAGAGCGAGGTACCGCAGCGTATCCAGGTGTCGTCGTGTAAATCGGGATTCATTGGGGTGTCGCCGGTGAGAGTGCGGGAGTGTCGTTTCCCTGGTTCGACAATGTCGCGAAGCGTCCACGGGTTAAGGGTTGGCAGGAATACCAGCGGCTTCCACGCGCTGGAAGTATTCGTCAATTTGCATTTGCAATTGTCGGAGTTGTTCCAACGGGCCTTCAGCCAGCAGCGCAAAGTTGCGCGGATTCTGCGTCAGAATCTCATTACGGTAGGATTCCAGGATGCGCTGCATCCGTCCCATCTGCTCAATGGCTTGGTACAGTTGTTCAGCGGTGTCGATCATACGTGTATCCTCAAGATGCCTTTCTTTGCTCCGGGCCGTTGCTTGACCTGCTGAAAGAACGCCACGGCCTGTTCGAGGTTCTCGCTACCATTTCTTACTACAACGATATCGAACCCAAATCGTCTCCAAACGCGCCGCTGTGCCAGTAGGTTGTATTGTACTGGCGGCAAGTCCGCCGAAAAATCATGGTTCGCGGCCACCACCAGCACGAGGTCAATGTCATTCGGAGCAGGCTCGGCGGTCACAAAACTGCCGTCCACTAAAATCGCCTCTATCAGACCGCACGCCTGCGCTTCGCGCACGAATTCCGTGAACCTTGCCCACAATTCAGGTCGCCGGTCACTCCGCCGAAATCCGCCAAACTGCCCTGCGGCCTCTTCGAGGGTGCAGTCATGAATGCCGTCAGGCAGCCAGCCGTGTTCGTTGAATGGTGGAATCGCCACGCCTTACGCCTCTAAATCGAACAGTTTCAACTGCTCCAGCGCCTTGTTCTTGTTTTCCTGCTTTGTCAGCCAGTCGCGGTAAATCGTGCGGGCGCGCTGGGCGGCGAGTTTGATTTCCTGCGAGCCGCCGTGCCGCACCAACCAATCCACCAGTTCGGAAGTCGCCGGGTGTGGCGCGAAGTTCGGGCTGTCCAGCGTGTCGGTCACGCGGATGCCGCTGCCTTCGACACAGCCGCCAACAAGGAACATCGTCTGGTCGAAGTCCCGCGCCATGCCTTTGCGCGACGCACCCTTCCACACTAGCGCTAGTTCGACCGGCGGTGTGAGTGTGAAGATTTTATGCTTTTCCGCACACCAGCCTCGTTCCTCGAAGTCACTGGGAGCGATGCCGGTGCCACGCAAGAACTTCTGCACCTGGTCGCGCGGCACGTGGCAGGTCTCGTAGAACAGCCGGAAGAACTGGCGGGTGTACGGCTCGGCGTTGGCGGGTGGCGCTTCCGGCCCGCCCTTGGTTCCTGTGTCATCGTCGAGCAGTTGGTTGATGCCCACCAATGCTTCACGGATAGTGAACTCGCGGCCCTGCTCGACATACATCTTGCCGTAGTGCCGCGAGAAGTATTCGAGCGCCTTGCCGCGCTTGATAACCTGCAAATCGGCTGCGGGCAAACCTTCCTTTTGGTGTTGCGTCAGCAAAGTTTGAATGCGCCGCACGTCATCCATCACCTGTCGCCGCAACCGCGCCCAACTAATCGGCTGCGGCTCGGTCATACGTTTCCGGCAAACGTGGATGATGTCGTATTCAATTTTCTTGGAGCCGAACTCGCCTTCGCCTTTGGTCTCGTCGCTACGAATCGGATACGTGGCTTCGAGATAGAAACCCGCGTCGAACAGACTTTCCAACACACCAACCCACGGCTCGTCTTCGCTGTGGTGGAAGGTAAAGGCTAGGATGCCGCCCGGCTTTAAGACGCGATATGCCTCGCGCCAGCAATCCGTGAGGATGCGCTGATAAAAGGCGTCGGGGTCGTCGGGATGGCGCGCTTTGTTGGCAACGGCTTCAAGGGCTTTGGGTGTGTATTCAGGCGTGAACATCTCCGGGTATCGTTCTTTCAATACGAGGCGAAGCCAGACGTAGAAAAAGTCAGAAAGCTCAGAGTAGTGCAACAAGCCGCCAAATGGCGGGTCTGTGATTACGAGGTCAATAGACTCTGGGGACATAGCTGCGAGTTCTGTGGCTGAACTGCAACTGAGAATAGCGCCGTTCAGCAATTCGTCACTGGTTTCGACCTTTACGCTCTTGCTTGAGACTTCGTTGGCTAGATGCGGAGCGAGGGTTGTGAGAGCTTCCTGCGCGACTAACTCGGTTGGATTGCGCGCCCAGCAAGCAGCCTTCTCGATTGCCTCAGCGCACGATTGCCAGTTGCCAAGTCCAAGGTGAGGAAAGACCGAACTTTCAACGATGGTCGTTTTGGGATGGAAGTTTGGGTTGCCGAGGGCCGACGCCAGCTTGTCGGCCTTGATATGCCAGAATGAAAGCACACATTGGTTCCGCAGATACTGCTGAAACGCACTAAGCACGAACAGTTTCGTATCCCAACTCGATTTCTCGTTTTCTACGAGGGTCTTCAAAAGCTGCGTGAGGACGAGAAGCTGACGAGAATGAAAGAACTTCCACCAGTGCGTGTATCCGTGGTCAGGCAATGGCTGCCGTTGATGCGTCATGTGGCCGAACGGGATTTCTGAGCGCGGCCAGAAGTCGCTGAGGTCTGCATCTTTGCGAGTCTCCCACTCAGCCCACGCTGCGTTGATGTCCCGTACATCTTGCGGAGCAATAAAGAACCTGCCGCCGTATGGTTGACCGTTGATGTCCCGCATCGGGCTGTAGCCTTGGATAAGGAAGGCGGCAATCGGCGCTGCCTTAGCGCTCTTGGCAAAGGATTCCGCACTAGGTTGCTCTTTCCCGCATGTTGATGCCTGACACTCGAAATGGCCAGGCTTAGTAATGGTTCCCCCATGCTGGCCAATGTTGAATGTGACGCCGGTTTCTGGGCAGGTGACTTGCTCTGGGAGTTTGCCGCGCACTTCCAGCAGTCGTAGCGTAGCAGCGCGGGTGTTATTCCAACGGATGGTTGCTTCGACTAAATTGGTCGCGCTACCGCCGTATTCACGGCCTTGCTCATCATGCTTCGGGCAGCCTTCTAACCATTGCGGATGGATGAGCAGCGTCAGCTCCACCTTTTTGGCGCTGGCTTTGCCGAGATTGATCGATTTTCCTGCGACTGCTCGCGGGTTGTCTTCATAGCGGGTATCGCAGTACGGGCAGGTAAAACATCCGCTGCCATCCATGACCACGAATGGCCTCTCGTCGGGTGCGACAAACAGCGGGGCATCGGGCGCCATCCGTGCCGATTTCGCCTCCACGTCGAACGTCTGGTGGCATTCCTCGCATTCCCAATCTGGCCACGCGCCAACAGTGAGCGTCTTAATGGCGATGACCGGCGTGGACATGATGGGCGTGCGGTGCCCGCAGCCCTGGCGCTGACACGGGCCGTGCTTGGCCCAGAAGGTGTAGATGATTTCCGTACCTTCGTAGCGGTAGTGCTTCCGTTCTTGCCACGGCACGGAGAAAATGTCGAAGCTGGGCGGAAGTTCCTCCCAGTCATCCTCGGACTGCGGCGGGCTTGGCGCGGCAGGGGCAAACAACTCAGCTTGCTTCAGTTGCTTCTCTCGTTCCTTGGCGCCTGTGCGGCGGAACCATTTACCCTTCTCCCCGTTCGGCCCATCGCAGGCGTAGTAGGGCATGATTTGCGGCTTCACTTCGGCTTCGATGTCGGCC